>Ga0228535_1000180_pt1:142500-185000 | contig 207500 bp, 213 predicted proteins | sample SJ1metagenome_FD_168457 | JGI IMG/M metagenome (GOLD analysis project Ga0228535, IMG submission 168457) | Enriched culture of PCE-dechlorinating microbial communities from Ithaca, New York, USA - SJ1 | ecosystem: Engineered > Modeled > Simulated communities (microbial... >... | reverse complement strand
TCAATTGATGATATGGTGGTTAACTCCCCGGGATATGCTTTTTCCACTGATTGGGAGACTGTTTTTAAATCAGCGCCAGTGTTGATCTTCACGTAGATCAGGTCCACTTTTCCTTCATTTTCATCCAGAGCCTGGAGTTTTTCCAGGGACATCCCACCCACGGAATCCAAGTCCTTATTTCCAGTTTCAAATATTCCAGTTATGGTATATTTATTGCCGTTGAAGGTCAGTGTGTCTCCGACTTTCTTGTTTAACTTCTCAGCAGCCAGTTTACCCAGTATTACTTCGTTTTTATCATCTGAATAGACATTTCCCCCTATCATTTTAGCCCCCAACATGTTCAGATCCTGGGATCTGATTCCCGCCAGACCCAGTTGAGTACCATCTATGGTTCTACTGCTAGTATAAACCCCTGCTGCCTGTTTAACTCCATTTATTTTACTTATTTCATCTACTCGACTGTTTTTTATGGAGTAAGTTCCTGATGATGATTCTGAAGTGGTGTTTTTCATGACCACGAAGTCGGCCCCACCCGTTTTCAACTGTTCTTCAATACTTACCTTGAGTCCTTCCGTAACCATTCCCAAAGCCACGATAGTTGCTATCCCAATAGCAATCCCTATAACCGCCAGTGCCAGGCGAGCTTTATTCCTGAAGGGATTTTTGGCCATGAGTTTAATAAATGACAAATTAATCACCCGTTCTATACGATAAATTTCTTTTTATACGCTTAATTAAATTAATTTAACAAAATAATCCAAAATAATCTTTATTTTTTATATTGATTGAATTTGAACCTGTAATCTATGTTTATTATTAATAAAATGTCCCTCCAGTTGGGATAGTGAGGCGGCATAATCGGAGTTGATTTTTTTCACTTATTTTTAACCCAACTTTCATCAGGACATCTGATCTTTAAACACACTGTTTAACCATTAACTTTTCAAACTACCTCCTTTTAGATAACTCCATGCTATTTGTAATATAACAGTAGTTTAAACCTTTAAAAATAGTTATTCCAGAATTTAACCTCATTTCCCCCGTTTTTTATTCCACTTCTCCCGGAGTTCCCTAAAAATTACACCCAAATTCACCCAGAATGTAGATGAAAAATAGCAGAAAAATTAGCCTAAATAAAGATTACCTAAAAATGACCAATCCTAATTTAAAATTCTGTTGAAAAAAACCCATTAAAAATGATGTAAGTAATCAAATGCAGAAACCCAACACAAAAAAGAATTAAAAAAAAAAAGAATTAAAAAAGAATTAAAAAAGATAAACCAGGGCAGAATGGAAAGATCCGTGAGTTTTACCCCTCAAACCACCAATAACCATCTCTAATTTCAGTGATGAGCTACTTCTACCGGGACATTATTCGCCAGGTAATAAACGTTGTTGTTGCTGGATACTCTAAATTCGTCCCAGATCTCCAGGAAAATATCGAAGTTTTTTTCCATCTTGTCCGATAGGAAATACAATGCCCCGTATCCTTTTCCGGTTGAGGTCACTATGTTGTTTTTCTCTAAAACCTCAATGTGGTATTTTATTGTTTTGTAGTTTAGAGAAAGTCTCTCTGCCAGCTGGTTTGCATTGTAAGGACGGTTTTTTAGTTCATCTATTATTCTGGCACGGTTTAATCCGCCCTTGGTACCGGCCAGTAACTTCCATAGGAATTTTCTCAACTTACAAACCCCCTATATAATTAAACATCTCTTTTACGTCCTTCTATAATTCTTAAATTTAATTTCAGGTATCTGATCATTAATTCGTAGAACCATTTAGACACGTACACCATGGCCACCACCAGAAGAATTCCCCCGATGGTTACCGCAAATCCACCCAGCATGGTAAATAGACTATCCATCAATACACTAGTGTTTGGAACAATCGACGGTGTCAATAGCAATTTTGGGAAAATGAAGCTCAACAGCGGTAACAGAACCCAGTAAATTCCTCCAAATATCATTACAAAACCAATGACGAACAGAGTAATTATGATAGCTACAACCACCAGAACGGGCACTGCCACAAATATCAGATTAAAAAGACCTAACCCCATTATTGCCAGGATTGCTTCAATTATACTGCCCACTGAAGGTTTATCCTCCGCCTTTTTGACCATATGATCGGCTTTGATCTGCTTGGCCACGTTTTTGGGATTTCCCAGGGCCTTTGAGATTTCTTCTTCAGTTCTGCCCTTTTCCATACCAATTGTAAAGTGCTCTTCGTAGTCAGAAATTATGTCTTCCCTATCCTCCTTTGGAAGTTTTCTCAGGAGTTTTCTAAGTTCCTTTAGATATTCATCCTTATTCATCCTTAATGTCCCCCGAATCATTCGTAATTTCAGAGTATAATAAATTATTGACACCTACGGAGAAACTCCGCCATTCTTTAACTAATTCTTCTTTTTTAACCTTACCCAAAGTAGTCAACTGGTAATATTTTCGAGGAGGACCCCCCTGGGATTCTTTCAAATATGAATCCAGGAATCCCTCCTTTTTCAACCTTTTGAGAAGTGGGTAAATGGTTCCTTCAGAAATGGAGATATTTTTGGAGATTTCATCTACCATTTCATAACCATAACAGTCTTTTCTGTCAAGAAGGACCAGAACACAGAGTTCCAGTACCCCCTTTTTAAATTGAGTGTTCATGATCATCACTGCATCTTACAAGGTACTGTATAATGCAAGGTACTATTTATAGTTTAGGACCAGGTGTTGATCATCACCACTCCCGATATTAAAAAAGACCACAACCTATGGGAAAAGACCATATAAATTGATAATGTGATAAAAAAAAGAATTTATGGATATTTTATCTTTTAAAAAATGATTTTAATCCATATTTTATAAAAATCACTACCTAAAAAATATAAAATAAAAAAAAGAGTTCACTGCTTCAAGTAATCTGATGTGGAAGACAGTGATTTTACTGTTACCTCTGAATTTTTCCGGATTACGAATTCACTGAGCCCTGCCTTTGATTCTGGGTTTTCCCAATGATAAGTGTACCCCAATCTTGTCCAGGGTACTCTTTTGACAAAATAGGAGGAGCGGGTGTTGTTCAGGAACCATATTTTGTAGGAGATATCTGTGTTATCCGGGAAGTATAACTGGGCCACCGTATCATTTATCTCATTATCAGCCGAAGGTCGGAATAAATCAACGGGTTTAACCCATAACTCCACAAAATAGGAGTTATTTGTATCTGGGGGTAGGCCTAAAAGCTGGGCAACCTCTAATCTAGGATCCCCACCCGAAGTGGGGTGAGTGGTAAAATAATTTTTCACCTCGGGATAGGCCGTCACCCAGGTATCACCCCAGGAGGTTTTGATATTTTGCCCTATCGGATAGCTAGACGGATACTTAGTCCATGCAACCACTAGAACCCTTTTATCCGCACCCTCACCCTGCCAGGATAGATTGTTATTGGATTCAACAATGGGAGTGAGATTATTATAAACATCACCTCCATCAGGAAGCATAGCATTAAATACTGCCCCTCGATAGAAAAAATCATAACCGGGGCAGTTAATAGTAGTGTATACACCAGCGGTTAATACCAAAACCGATAATAACACCAAGAACAGTGCAGATCTTCTGATTTTCATTAAAATGCCCCATTATCTTAAATCCATATTTAACCAATTCTCAGATTACAATCAATTACTTACATTTTTTAAGCCCTAAACATTAATCACTTATTCATTTATTAAATATTCAGCTACAACCAGCATTTCATAGTCTTCCGTGGTTAAAGGATCGTTTCTACTGAATTCGCCGAGTTTACACCCGTAAATGTCTACGGGGTTGAAGTTCAAAGACTTTAACAACCAGGTTATTTCGGAGGGAACGTAGTATCGTTCATTACAGTTTAAATTCAGGACTTTACCTTCATCATCTTCTATTTCCATCTGGTATTCATCCCGGAAGGTCATTAAATTAAATGAATTCTCCCTATTGGTTTGAGATTCAGAATTAGAGTTTATAAAATCTTTAACTGAATGGAATAAGGGGAAAAGCCCATTTAAGGTGGTGAATATTAGTTTACCACCCTTCTTTAATGATCGGCTGGCACTTTCCAGTATCTGGAAGTTCATTTCATCGGTTTCCATGAGGGGGAATCCACCCTCACACAGCATGACCACCAGGTCAAACTCTCCCTGGAATGGAAGGTTTCGGGCATCGGCCTGTATAAAATCGATTCCCACTCCAGATTCTGCTGCCTTTTCTCTGGCCCTTTTAAGCATTTTTTCAGATAAATCAACACCTGTAACCTGGTAACCTCGTTTAGTGAGTTCAATGGCATGTCGACCTGTTCCACAACCCACATCTAATATTTTACAGCTTTTATCATGATTTATTTCTGATTCCAGAAAATCTACTTCTCCTACTGTTCCCTGGGTGAATGATTCGTTTTCATATTTGTTTACGAAACTGTTGAATAGCTCCTGGTACCATTGTTGCATAGCTTAACCTCCGGATTATACAGCTATTTAATAGTTGATTTTATCCAAAAATTTACCTTATTATGAGTTTTTAACTTATTCAAAGATTTAAAATGTTATAATTCAATTCCCGGCAACGATGGTTCACTAAAAATTGGATCTAAAAAAGTTCATCCCCACTCTGGTGGTCAAAAGCAGGGTGCAGATCAAAACGTACGGCCCCTACCACTGCTTTTCCCTTCACTGCCCGGGCAATACGAGCAGTTCCTTCACTTCCAAACCCAGCACATAGTTCAATGGCAGTCACACCATCAGCAACTAATTTTTGGGCAGCTTCTTCTGCTTCCTGATAATTTTTAACACCGACCACCGAAAGTTCAATTACTGGTGATTCAATTACTGCACAGTGCTTTTGCGGATCAGCTTCCGGGGCAACAAATATAAATGCGGCTTTAGTTTTCATGTTTTTTATTTAATACCCTAACCTGTTATTTAATACTATCATGCGCTAATAATTAGATCCTGATTACATTTTAATTAAAGAAGGAATATCTGCATCAGGAAGAACCAACTAAGCATGATAAATATTTGTTATTTGCATGTATTTGAGGCTATTTTATGACCCATCTGATGACTAAATTTAGATACAACCCATTAAAACCACTTTTAGAATCAGATGACCCGGCAATTATATATTTTACCCGAAGAGACATACTGGAAGAACGGGTGGATCCGATCACTAAATTGTGGAATTTACCCCCAATCCAGAAACTCCTAATAAAACAGCTTGATGACGGTTCATGGCCGTCCAAAGGCAAAACTAAACATGCCGGCGTTAAATATTCATTAATTGAAACCTGGAAAGCTTTGAGATTTTTAATCCAACAGTACCAGATGAACAACACCCATCCCGCCATCAGGAAAGCTTCTGAGTATGTATTTTCCTGTCAAACTGATGAAGGAGACATCCGAGGAATTTTGGCCAACCAGTATGCCCCCTATTACACCGGGGCATTGATGTACCTACTTATCCTGGCAGGCTATGCAGATAACCCCCGTATTGAAAAAGGGTTCAGATGGCTCCTCAAAATGAGACAGAATGATGGGGGCTGGGTAATTGGCAGCCCGGGTATCACTGGTATTCCCCATCTCACCCGCCAGGAACTTTACGATTTAACTTCCAATGAAAATAGGGAAACTGTCCGGGCCTTGGATAAATCCCAGCCTTTCTCCGCAGCAGGTACAGGGATGGTTCTCCGGGCATTTTCTGTTCATCCTGCTTACAAAAAATCCAAAGCGGCCCGGACTGCTGCCCTGCTTTTAAAATCAAAATTCTTTAAAAAAGACAACTGGACCTCCTATCAGCATCCGGATAACTGGTTAAGATTCCAGTATCCCTTCTGGTGGACCAATCTTGTCACGGCACTGGATTCCCTTTCCAGGATGGGTTTTTCCCCCGAAGATCCAGACATTGAAAATGCATTGAACTGGTTAGTTAACCATCAGGAAGCGGACGGGTTATGGAAAGTGTCCTATTCCCGAATTCACAAAGAACCGGATAAAAAGAGAACATTAACATCCCGATTATGGGTTACTCTATCCATCTGTAGAATTTTTAAAAGGTTTTACTCGGATTTTTAATCACTCTTAATCCAGAGATGGGAATGGTAACCGTGTAGAAACTGGTTGATTAATATTATGGAACTTACAAAAAGAAATGTTCAAAATAGATTGAATAACTGGATAAATCGAATATTTTAACGTTTACTGGAGGATTATCTCAAATGTTATACAGAAACTTTGGAAAAACTGGTAAAAAAGTTTCCATACTTGGTTTTGGATGCATGCGCCTTCCCATACTGGAGGGAAACCCGGAAAGGATAAATGAACCCCTGGCAACAGAGATGCTGCACCACGCCATAGACCAGGGTGTGAATTACGTGGACACTGCTTACCCTTATCATGGCCTCGATGCCACCCAGGGTGGTCAGAGCGAGATCCTACTGGGAAATGCACTGAAAGATGGATACCGTGATGAGGTGTACTTATCCACTAAATTACCCAGCTGGTTGATAAACAAAAAGGAGGATCTGGACCATTATCTTAACGAACAGCTTCGGAGGCTTCAAACTGACCGTATTGACTTTTACCTCCTCCATGGCCTGGGGCAGAGAACCTGGGAAACTTTGACCAGTTTGGATGTTTTTCAGTTTCTGGACTCGGCCCGGGAAGATGGTCGGATAGGATACGCTGGTTTTTCATTCCATGATGAACTTAAACTCTTCAAAGAGATAGTGGACTCTTATCCCTGGAGTTTTTCCCAGATACAATACAACTACATGGACCAGGACTTCCAGGCAGGGAGAGTCGGTCTGGAGTACGCTGCATCCCAAGGTTTGGGAACTGTGGTTATGGAACCACTGCGTGGTGGTTGCCTGGTGAGAAACATTCCCTCTGATATTCAGACTATGTGGGACAGTGCTCCGGTTAAAAGAACACCAGCAGAATGGGCCTTGAGGTTCCTCTGGGATCAAAGTAAAGTGAATGTTGTTTTAAGCGGTATGAGTACCCTAGAAGATGTAAAAGAGAATTTACGAATTGCTAATGATGGACAAATCCATAGTTTGACGGAAACTGAGAGAGATCTGATAGAGAAAGTTCGGAGGACTTATAAGGCCAGGACACATGTTGGTTGTACTGCCTGTGGTTACTGCATGCCCTGTCCCGAAGGAGTGGACATTCCCCTGAATCTAAACTTGTTAAATGATGTTTATCTATATCAGAACCTGGAAAAACCCTCGGGGAATTACAAGTTCCTAAAAGCTAAGGGGGGCAGTGCATCATTTTGCACCCAATGCGGTGAGTGTGAGGAAAAATGCACCCAGAACATAGCAATACGCAAATATCTCCAGGAAACTGTGGAGACCTTTGAAAACTAAATGACCGGCGCATACTAACAATCTTTATATACCATCAGTATCAATAATTCACTATCATTTCGATAGTTATCGAATTATAAAATTGAAGAGTAAATATCATGGACACTGCTAAAATGGCCAAGGTTTTTAAAGCCCTTTCCAACCCGAATCGACTGGAATTATATTTAAAAATCGTTAAAAAACAAAAAACCAGTTATAAAACAGGATATGGGTGTTTCATAAGTGACATAACCCAATCACTTAACATAGGTGCCCCTACTATCTCCCACCACCTTAAAGAGCTATCCAATGCTGATCTTATCTCCACCGAAAGGAAAGGGAAGTATTTAGTGGCCCGAGTCAATGAAGAAATGATCCATGAAGTTAATAAACTTTTAAAGTTCCCTAAAGAAGATTAAATTTATTTTAGTTCAATTCGAAAATTGGCAATTTTAAAAGTGTAGATTTGAATTTATGAAATTATAGGTAGTATAAAAATGAAAATCGCCATAATTTACAAGTCCATACACCATGGAAACACCAAAAAAATTGCAGAAGTCATGGCAGAGACCTTAAAAGCGGATTTGTTCGACTTGAAAGATGTAAACATGGATGTTATTGGGAAATATGATCTGATTGGCTTTGGTTCAGGAAAATATTTTTTGAGACCCCATAAAAAGTTGAGAAATTTTGTTGAAAAGATGGATGATGTGAATAGTAAAAAGGCCTTTGTATTCTCAACCAGTGGAGATGGTAAACCAATGGGATGGTTAGAAAAAAACTTATCTAAAAAGGGTTTTGACGTCCTGGGGGAATTTTACTGTAAAGGATTTGACACCTACGCCTTCGCCAAAATAATCCATAGAGGAGGTTTAAATAAAGGAAACCCCGATGAAAAAGACCTTGAAAATGCTCGAAATTTCGCAGAAAGTCTAAAAAAGAAATTTTGAGTATAAATCAGATTATCATCACAACATTAACCTTCCTGACTATATTATCTCCCCCAAATAAGAAATGAAGTAAGAAAATTTCATCCCCACATACTGAAATTTTGTATTAATGGGCGTATTCCCTAAACTTCTTTAAATTATTTTTTATTTCGTTTTAACCTTCTTTTTTATGATAAAAAATCAAAAAACACCTCTAAAATGACCCATTAAACATAATATAGAATATAAAGAATTTATTAATCATTCAAATACAGTTTAAAACAGCTTAAAATAAACATTTTAGCGAACATTTTTTATGCTATGCCCAAGAAAAATTAATCTATGGGCCCAGAAAATGATGAAAATCAGCCAGTAAAAATCCGAACCCCACAAATAAAAGATGGAAATCAGATTTATCATCTGGTAAAAAAAAGTAAACCATTAGATATCAACTCATTATACAGTTATCTGTTGATATGTACTCATTTTGACGAGACCAGTGCAGTTGCAGAATGGAATAATAAAATAATAGGTTTCATATCCGCTTACATTAATCCACACCAGGAAAACAACCTTTTTATATGGCAGGTGGCGGTGCTCCCCACCATGCGTGGTCAAGGCCTGGCCACACAGATGATAGAACATATCCTCCACCGAAAAGAAACCCAATCCATTGAATTTATTGAAACCACAGTAACCCCCACCAATGATGCTTCCATGGCTTTGTTTAAGAATATTGCAGCCAATCTGGATACAAACTTAGAGAAAACATCATTTTTTACCCGAGAACTCTTTGGTAACCCCCATCATGAAGAAGAGTTACTTCTCCAAATAGGACCCTTAAATAATAAATAATAACGGAAATTAGATGAAAATAACTTGAGATTAGTCGTGATAGAATGAAAACATTCAAAGAACACGAATCACAAGTACGTAGCTATATAAGAAGTTTCCCTGCCATATTCCAGAAAGCAAAGGGTGCCACCGTATTTGATGAACAGGGCAAAAAGTATATTGATTTTTTTGCAGGTGCCGGGACATTGAACTACGGACACAACAACCCACTGGTTTCAGAAGCCCTGATAAACTACTTAAAAGAGGACTACATTATCCACGGCCTGGATCAGGCCACCGCCGCTAAAAAGGTATTCCTTGAAAAATTCTACGACACCATCCTGCAACCCAGACACATGGAGTATAAAATACAGTTTACTGGCCCAACTGGTACCAATGCCGTTGAATCAGCATTGAAATTAGTTAGAATGGTTAAAGGAAGATCCAACATCATTGCCTTTACCAATGCCTTTCACGGTCTCACCATGGGTTCCATGGCGGTAACTGCCAATGAATTCTATAGGGACGAAGCATTCATTAACCGGGCCAACGTGAGTTTCATGCCCTTTGACGGATACCTGGGAGAGGATGTTAACACCGCACATTACCTCCGGAAGTTCCTGGAAGATCAAAGTAGTGGCGTGGACCTGCCAGCAGCAGTACTACTGGAGACCATCCAGGCGGAGGGGGGTATAAATGTGGCCAGTGCTGAATGGCTGAGGGAAATCGAACAGATATGTAAAGATTTTGATATACTGCTAATTGTGGATGATATCCAGGTGGGAAACGGTCGGACCGGGACTTTCTTCAGTTTTGAAAATGCCGGGATCAACCCGGACATTATCACCCTTTCCAAATCAATTGGAGGGGGCTTACCATTATCCATGGTAATGATGAGGGGAGAACTCGACCAGTGGAAACCAGGCGAACACACCGGAACATTCCGGGGAAACAACCTGGCCTTCGTGGCCGCTACCGAACTTTTAAGTTACTGGGAAAATGATAATCTTTCTAAAGCTGTTTATAACAAGGAAAAAATTATTAAAGAAAAATTAACAGGAATAAAAGACCAGTACCCAGAAATACAGGCAGATGTGCGTGGCCGGGGAATGATATATGGACTTAAGGTTCCCTTAATGGGTTTCAGTAGCAGTGTATCTGAAGAAGCATTTTCCCGGTACCTCCTCATTGAACTGGCAGGAGCCAACGATGATGTGCTTAAACTCCTACCACCCCTGACCATTGAAAATGATCTTCTCCGGGAAGGACTGCAGATTATAGAAGATTCTGTACAGGTGGTTATGGAAAGAAGGGAAGCCATACTTGAGGGTTTAAACCATGATAGTCAGAACCCGGGGTGAAGTGGAAGGCAGTTCCCGGGAAGTATTCGCTGAAAACGGTAACTGGGTTAGCAAACGTTTCCTGCGGGAAGAAGACAACATGGGTTTTTCACTCAACGAAACCATAATCTACGCCAACACTGAAACTTTGATATGGTACAAAAACCATTTAGAGGCTGTTTACTGTGTGGATGGTGAGGGAGAGATAGAAACTACTGAGGATGGCACGGTTTATCCCATCAAACCCGGCACAATGTACGCCCTTAATAAAAACGACCGGCATTATCTCCGGGCTTACAACAAGGATTTGCGGCTTTTATGTGTTTTTAACCCACCACTGGTGGGGGATGAGGTCCATGACGAGGATGGTTCCTACTGATGCCCCAAAAACATGCCCCCCCAAAGTGATTTTATCTGTACTTACCCCCTGATGATAACCACATTTCTTTAACACCCCTACCGAATGATAACTATAATTCTTGTGTTCTTTTTAAATTCTCCGCAAAGTCCTCGGCGTCTTTAAGATCCCGGGCATGGGGTCGGCCCTTATTCATTCCCCCAAACAATTTCAAAAAACTATTGGTGTTAAAACCCTTACACTGGAATTCATCCATGATCACGTACCCCTTTGATTCTAATTTTTCCCGGAGTGCAGCGTGATCCTTGTATGCCTTGGATTTCCCGGTTATTCCACTGGTTGAGAAGAGAAATGCTTTCTTATCCATGACCAGAGGGAGTCTATCCACCAGTTCTAAGAGATATTCATGGTGTTTGGCACTGTAAATCCCGGAGCCGAAACCAACCAGATTATACTCTGTAAGTGTGTCCGGATCTATTTTATTTGGTTCTTTTATCGGTGCATTAAGAACTTTAGAAAAAACTTTAGCTATTTTCAGTGTATTTTGATGATGATATGAATATAAAACCAGTAAATTTTTCTGTGGCAACTGATCCTTCATTTTTCCTTCTTTTTCCATTCTTTTCCACCCTTAATTCATTCCCCTTTTTTGTGTCTTCATCCACACCCTCGGAAATTTATACTTTAGAAAAATAAAAAAAATCTGGATTTATTCCAGATTTAATTTGATTGAACCAATTTTAGGTGCCAGGTAGTTGTATAGAATGGCAATTAACGCCGTTTCTATGAAGTAGGTGATGAAGTTGGTTATAAATTCACCATAGTTTCCAGACAATATGCCCGATATGAGGCCTAACAATGTGAAAACAAGGGCTATTGCCAGGGCTGTTGGCAGGACAGGTATGTGTTTAAGTTCATGTAGGCTTCCAGTAATTTGACCGAAGTCCAATTGGATTTTAGCCACTCTGGTGACTATGTAGTTGTAGAACAGTGCGAATAAAGCGTTCCAGATGAATCCGAATACAAACATCAGTATGGGCAGGCCGATTATTAAAACCAGGGCCACTATTATCCCTGCAGCTCCAACTTCTGCCCCGCTAGGTAAAGTTGCACCCGAAACATTGGTTATGTTGGCGGTTATGTTGGCTGCTGCCGGCATGGTGCTGACCGCACTGATAAAGGATAAAAGAGGCGAAATCACCGCTGCTAATACCAATCCCACTATAAAGGCCCATATGGCCCCAATGGCAGACTGGATCAGGGAAAATGAAATCACTGGAATTTTTTCCACTTCATTACCCTCTAATTCCAACTTAACTCCACCTAATTTAGGCACTAACAGGTTGTAAAGCAGTACTGAGAAAAAGCTCACCACTATAGTACTGAAAAATGCCCCGATAGGCAGGAGAACAATTAAAGGTATCCCCAATCCAGTCACTAGATTAAACTGCCCTATTTGGGGGATTAATCCTGTAGCCTGTACAATGATCAGGGCAATTAACATTACCACTGCACCAATAAAACCTAAAATTCCATATATTGAAGCTGACATCCGGGTGAAGGGTGTCAGTTTAATAGATTTAATTTCTTTTACATCTACCATTTCTTAATCTCCTTTTTTTTATTTTTAACTCAAAGGTGGTCCAAACCATACCCCTTCTACTGGGAATCTTTGAATTTTTTTAAGTTCTTACCTTTACTTAATTTTAGTTTAAACACTTAAAAGAAGTTATTCCAAAATTTACTCAGCATTTATTCTTTTTTCCCTCCAAATTCGATCCGAATTAAGGCATCCCTAAATTTTCCAATGATAAAAAAATCAGAACACAGACTCCCAGAAAAAATAGGTTTTAATAGTTGGATATCTGGAATAAGAAATAATATTATTCCCTGGTAATCATTAAAAGTAGTGCCAGGGCCGTGAATTCCAGTCCTAAAAATATTAAAGGTAACAGAGCATTGATGATGGTTGCCGGAGGATTGAATACGAAATAGACTGAGAATAAGATGTTTTGAACCAGGAAGAGTGAGGCAAATAACACCAGGGTAGTGGTGAATTTGGACTTCACCTTAAGGTATCGCTCCACATAAACATAGAGCATTCCAATTAAAAGGATAATATTGGCAACACTGGTTATCAAAGCCGATGCTTTGACCAAAGCAAGTAGAGTGGGTATTAAATTTAAAATACCATACAAATTAATTTCCATTAACATCTTTTACACCTTATCCTTTTAATTTCGTTTATTATGGCTTATTCTTCCTTAAATTCTTCCCAAATCGATAGGAATAAGTTATAATTTTTTTCCATCTCATCTGAAAGGAAATACAAGGCACCATACTTTTCCCCAGTGGATTCAACTAAGTTGTTTTCCTCTAAAATATCTATATGGTGTCTGATGGTTTTATAATCCAGGGAAAGCTTTTCAGCGAGTTTATTAGCATTGTAGGGCCTTTTATTCAGTTCAACTATTATTCGGCCACGGTTCTCCCCGCCTTTATTTCCTGCAATTAACCACCATAAAAACACTTTCTTCATGGAAACTCCCATTATGAATATTAAATCATTCCATTTATCCCACTATTTATTATGCTGGTGCCCTTTTTATATGGTTTTAATTTATAAATGTAATTATCAAAAAAAATAGGAGATGGAGTGTTTAAGTATTTATTGCCTGAATTAAAAGATGACACTGAATTTTCCAGTCAATTCATCAATCTTTTTACCCGTGCTCCCTCTCCAAACCAGTATATCTGTTCCCACGATAGTGGCTCCTTTGGACTGGCAGATCTTTTTCATCTGGGATATGGCCTGGTTTCCCCCGGTACGGTGGAAGGGTAACCCCTTAGTAACGTAACAGGCTACATTTTTACCCTGTAAAGACGGGATCTGCTCCAAGTAAGCTCTCATTGCTGGGGCCAGGTTAAAGGCATGCACTGGAGAACCGAATACCAGTGCATCATAGCCCTGTACATCAGGTTGATTCTGGAAGGTGACGTTCTTGGACCCCGGATTCACATCACCCACCGTGGTTACCCGTTCAATATCCACCGAATGTCCATTGGCCTGTAGTTTTTCCTGTAGTTTTTCCTGTAGTTTTTCCGCTACAGAATAGGTGTGCCCAGTTTGGGAATAGACTACAATTCCTATTTTCATGTAAAAACCCCCTTTTTAACAATTTTTTATTAAGTTCCTTAAAATTCCAACACCATTTCTCCTATTCAGTGCCCTGCCCAGTTTTGAAAAGAGATTTATCTAAAAGTGTCTTGTTCGTCAGTATATGTATTACTTTATAATAAAATTTTCAATGGTTAATCCTATTTTAAAATTAATCACTGCCACTATTTTGCAACTTTAATTTTTTTTAAGAGGGCAAATTATTTTATTTATAAAGAGACTAAACTAGCCCTTCACTTTAGTTTAAAATTGATGAAAATTGTTTTGATGTCTACAGTAACTTAGCAAACGAAGAATCACCACTCACTGTTGGAAATAAATTGAATACTCATTCTACAGTTGAAATTTAAGGATTGAAAAATAGTCTACAGTTGAAATTTAAGAATTTGAAATAGCTAAAGATAAAGATCCAGTGCCAAAAATAGGTCCTTTGTCAAATAAAACGGAGTTTTTCTATTTATTTAACGTTTAGTTGGTAAAAAAAGTTAAAATTAAAAAATAAAAAAAAGTTTAAAATGGAGAATTATCTCCATTCTGTAGGTTATTCCTTGGTTTTATCCTCATCTGGGTTGATTTTGATTACTTCCAGCTCATGGATGTACCTTTCACCACGTAGAGCAGAAAGTATAGCCGACAGACCACAAAAGAAAGCCCCAATGTAGAACGAGACTCTCAATGAGGGCATAAAGGCTTCAGCCAACGTGGATGGGAACCAGGTAGTTCCAGTTAGGGTGGTTAAGGTTGCGGGAGGTATGTGGCTAACCACTGCTGAGGGCACACTGCTTAAGATGGTTTCAACCGGGTTATAACCCAGGAATGCCGAGAACAGCGCTCCAGTTGGTGGTATGTTACTGAGGACGGGGGCCAGTTGTACTGCTCCAATACTTGCCAGGGAGGAGGCAATTGCATCCGGGAAGCGCTGGGTTATTCCCACAATGACTATGGTGAAGAAAATAGCCATACTGGCAGTGAAGGCCGTGTTCATTATGGTGGTCAGCATGCCGGAAGCTACACCCCTTTCCTGGGGAGGTACGGAGTTCATTATGGATGCGCTGTTTGGTGAACCGAACATTCCACTTCCCAGCCCCATGAAGAATAGGGTTAAACCTAATTCCCAGTAATTGAAGTTATAAGGAAGTGAGGCTAAGGCCAAGAATCCGATGGTGTTCATTACCATCCCTATGGTGGCGATCCAGCGGGGACCGTATTTATCGGAGAGTATTCCCGAGATGGGTCCCATTATTATCACTCCCAGGGTGAGGGGTAACATGTAAACTCCAGCCCAGAATGGGGTGGATTCATAGCTGTATCCATGTAGAGGTAACCATATCCCCTGGAGAAGAAGTATGAGCATAAACATCATACCTCCTCTGCTCAGTGAACTGAGGAAACCAGCAACATTGGCGTAACTGAACATTTTTATCTTGAAAAGGTCCAGTCGGAACATGGGGTTTTCCACTTTACTTTCCACCACCGGGAAGAGTGCCAGGAGAATGAATCCTCCTATCATGGAGGCCATGACCCAGGGGTTGTTCCAACCCATGGCATCACTGCCGTAGGGCATTAATCCGTAGGTTACTCCCAGGAGGAGTATGGTTATGCCGGAGACGAAAGTGAGGTTTCCCCAGATGTCCAGTTTGGTTTTGGGGGCACGGAGTGATACTTCTTTAAGTTTGAAGGTGGACCAGACTGTTCCTAAGATTCCAAAGGGCACACTTACCAGGAATACATATCTCCAGTCGAAGACCGCCAGTATTCCTCCCAGGAGGAGCCCCACAAATTGGCCAGACATAAGGGCCACCATGTTTATACCCAGGGCCTTTCCTCTCTCACTCACCGGGAAAGCATCGGTTAGTATGGCCGAACTGTTGGCCATGGTCAGGGCACTGCCCACAGCCTGAACTATCCTGAAGAGGATGATTTCTATGGCCCCAGCGTCACCAGTGGACGGGGTAAGGTAAAGCAGTATTGAGCCTACGGTAAATATCAAAAATCCCAGTTTAAAAAGCTTCACCCTGCCGTACATATCCGACAGCCGCCCGAAACTCAAAAGCAAGGTGGCGGTTACCAGTCCGTATCCCATCAGTATCCATAAGAGATACTGGAAAGAGGTTAAAGGGTCAATGTGAATGCCGTTGAAGATAGCGGGAAGGGATATCAGGGTTATACTACCGTTGATGGTTCCCATCATGGAGGCGATTATAACGTTGGATAATGCTATCCATTTATAATCCAGTCCTTGTTTTCCTTTATCTTCTGACGAGCTGAGAGGCGAATTGCCCCCTTTAGAAACGTTATTATTCATCCAGGTTTTCCTCCGTGCCATGCAGCTTGGTCAAAGCTTTAATGGTTAATTTTTTTAATAATTCACTTATTTTATTCTTTTCAGTGTCAGTCAATCCTTCACTCATTGAATCTTCCCAATCTTGGATTATGCCGAGTATATTGGGCATCAATGCTTTGCCCTCGGGTGTGAGGTAAAGAAGGTATCTTCTGCGGTTTTCTGGATCAATTCTGCGGCAAATAAATCCCTTGTCTTCCAGTTTTTTCACTCCCCGAGCCACAGTCCCTTTATCTATAAAGAAGTGGGTGGCCAGATCTTCCTGTGTCTGACCTTCCTTCTTGTAAAGTCCAATTAAATAAAGAAACTGGCTGGCAGTAACATTCAAACTCTTCAGTTCGTTGTTCAAATACATCATGCGAGTTCTATGGATTATGGAGACGAAAATACCCAATGGAACGTCGTTAAGATCATTTTCGCATATTTTTTTAATTTTATTCACAGTTAACACCAGAAAAAGTGATTTTAGAAAAAATTGATACAATTTGATGTAGTTATAGAGTTAGATATGATACTATATAAATATGTTGCTTATGCAACAATTGTATAGGCAACAAGAATCTGGGGTGTTTTCATAATATTAAATAATCCCCTGAAGTTAGTAATTAGAAAAAAAGTGTTATACAATACATCAATATGTTAAAAAATCATAAATATTTAGTATTTTAACAATTTACAGTTCTTTAACCATAACCGTCCTATTTTCATTATTGTAAAATCCATTTTTAAGATAAAAAGTCTCTGCAGGTATTCCTTTGTTGGTTAAAAGTATAACACGAGTGTATCCTTCTTCACGCAGGACCTTAAACAGGAGATTTACTGTTGCACCACCAATACCATTCCCCTGCCGCTCATTTTCAACAAACAATTCATCCACAAAGAACTCCTTCCCCCTCCACCAGGATCTTTGATGCCCCAGACAGACTGCCACAATTTTAGAATCACCACCCATTACAAATCCTTCAAAAACAGGGTTTTCAACCAGTTCCTTCAAATATTTTCGTGATTGTTCCCACGACACCCATTCATCGTACCAGGGATCATCAGAAAACACCTTTTTAAAAAGTAGGGCACATTCATCCAGGTCTTGCCGGGTAAATTTCCTGAAACTCAGTTCATTGAACTCTTGGGAAATTTCATTTCCTGATTCATTCTGGAAAAAGTAATCCCAGTGACTTTTTAGGGAACTACCTTCCAAATGGTCCTTTAAGGGATTGCTGGTAAAATGTTCTTTAACTGAAGATTTTATAGACATTCCATTCACCTATTCACTCCAAATCTTACTATTATTCGAGTATTGAATCTCACCAGGTAGTTCACGGTCCCTTTTCAAAGATCATAAACAACTGGTCCGGTAAAAAATCATATTTTTCCAGAAGGGAAAATCCCGCCTGTTTCATGATATCTAAAAGAACAATTTCTGAAGTGTAATGTCCAAAAATACCGGTAAAACTGAGTTTCTTCCTATTGTAATCAATGAACGCTATTTTTCCGTTATCTTTCAGGGAACCCTTGAGGTTCTGGAAATATTCAATATGGTTAGAGATGTGGTGGAACACGTTTCGCAAGAAGAAGAGGTCCACTCTTTTTTCAAGTAATTTTATCCGGTCAGGATTAGCTAGAATAGTTTGTACATTCTCAATGCCTTCCTTTTGGATATCATCCTCTATGTAATCGAGAGATTTTTGATGGGTGTCAATGGCATAGACCTGGCCCTTGCTTCCCACTTCCCGTGAAAATTCACGGGTAAAAAATCCTCCACCCGACCCAATATCCCCCACTACATTTCCATTGTAAATATTAAGGTGTTCTATAATTTCAACAGGCTTATTTTTTGGTGAAGAAGCTTCTCTGTTTAACATTTTCAACCGAAACTTAGTTAACATCTTGATCACTCCCGGTTAACTCCCCGATACCAACTTAATGAGTCTCCGTGATTTGAAAGATTAAAAAGGAGCATTGGTGAGTACAGTTCCCCAGTTAACCCTTGATCCTACCTCGGGAGTTACCAGCAAGTTTTTCTCTATTTTACCCATATCCGCCAGATAGGCCACTGCCTCGTGGAAGGAAACATGGGATCCCTCATTTATTTCCCGGGCCTTGGGTATGGACAGTGCCTGGTATCCTCTCTCCTCAATCAACTTGCTTAAATGTGATGTTATGGATTTTAACTGGCAATTTGTCGCATCATAAGGCTGTTTTTTATTTTTGGATAGTTCTTCCGGAGTCAGGTAGGGTAAAGTCACTCCAATTGAGATGGCTCGTGGATATTCCGCAATTAAGGAGCCGTATTTCTCAACCAGGATGTTTTCAACCCGGGAGAGGTCTACCATGCCCAGATAGTAATCCTCACACTCAGTTTCTATGACATTTCTAATTACGTTTTCACATTTCATGATTCTATTCACCTCGATTCTATTGTTATCTGATTAACCGCATTACTGGATTTAATAATGGCAGCCAGCAGAATTATCCGCTAAACTGCCACTGAACTGTTAAACTTAATTTTTCTCATTAGCTCATCCACTTACTCTACTACGGTTTATTCAGCGGGTCATTGACTTCCGGAAGAGTGGCACGGCAATGGCCATGGTCACCACTCCAAATCCAATCAGGATAACCATCTGATAGAGCACATCCCCAATTCCAGCATTGAGGAGGATTATTTTACGCATGGCATCCGCGGCGTAGGTCAGGGGAATGAACTGGGATATGGTTTGCATGAACCCGGGCATCTGCTGGATGGGGTAGAACACACCTCCCAGGAAGATCATGGGAAACATCAACAGGTTCACGATCATGGTTCCCGATGCCTGGTCTCCCGACATGGAAATTGCCAGGATCCCTAATCCTATGAAGCTAAATATTCCCAGTAGGAGCATGAAGAACGCCAATAAAAGGCTTCCCTGTACTGTAACTCCAAAGAGGAGCATGGCCAGGCCCAGTATTATGACACACTGCAGGAATCCCCGGATACACAAAGCAGCGGTTTTACCGATTATAACCGAAATTTGGCTTATTGGTGCCGATAACATCCCATCAAAGGTTCCCAACTCTTTTTCTTTGGAGATGGCCTCGGGAATACCGGTCATGACCCCCATCATCACGATCATGATCATGAGACCTGGTGCCAAGAAGTTGAAGTAGTTGGTCTCCCCGGGGATGGTGGTTGAAACCTGGGGTACGTAGGGGAATATGATTGCCTGAGGGTTTATCTGCTGATTTGTTTCCTTGGAAAGTTCTAAAACAGTGGCCTGGGCTTTCATATCGTTGAGACCATTTACGGTGCTGGATAGAACCTGTTGTATCTGGGTAGCACTCTGGGGGTTACTGTTGTCAATGTATACCGTGAAATCTCCAGATTTACCCGTGGTTAAGTTCTCCGAGAACCCCGGCGGTATGATAAAGGCTCCGTATATTTTTCCCTGGTTAATCTGGGTTTTAGCCTCATCCACACTGGAATAGTTGGTAAAATCCATGAAACTAGTATTCTGATTCATTAAATCGAGCTGTGCTATGAATTCCTGGCTGGCCTGTCCCTGGTCCAGGTTGACTATTCCCATGGGCATGTGCTGCTGGGTGTTGCCGCTGGGGAAAATGAAACCGAACATTACCAGGAATATCAGGGGCATCATGACCAGGGCTGCCAGTTGCATCTTGTTCCGCCTGAATTCCAAGAGGTCCTTGGCCATCACATGGTAACTGTCCTTCACTATTTTAACTGCATCCATGATTTCACCTCACCCTCGCTTTGGGTGCCCTTCCATGTCCGTGTTGGACCGGGGCTGCTTTTTCATTGGCCTGGTCACGCATCTCTTTACCAGTCACCGCCAGGAACACATCTTCCAGTGTGGATTCATTGCTGTTGGTCACCGAGGCAATGTTTCCTCCAGCACCACGGATGGTGTCGATGATCTGGTTCAAAACATCTTCTCCCTGGGCACTGACCTTCAAATTGTAATCATCCTGCTGGGACACCGCCGTGACCATTTCCAGGGAACGGATCCTTCCAATGAGTTCCGTGGTCAGGTTGTCGATTTTAACACCAAAAACCGTGGTGTCCCCATGGGATATCATGTTTTTAAGGTTCTGCGGGGTGTCCAGTGCAGCGATTTTACCGTGGTCAATGATGGCCACCCGGTCACTGAGTGCCTCCGCCTCGGTCATGACATGAGTGGTTAGAATGACCGTCATCCCGCTCTGGTTGATTTCCCTGGTAATGTCCCTTATGGAAAAGGTGGTCTGGGGGTCCAATCCCAGGGTGGGTTCATCCATGAACAGTATCTCTGGTTCCGGTAGAAGGGCCCTTATAACGTTGATTCTCTGCTTCATACCCGTGGAGAACTTACTGATCTGGGTGTTTTTCCATTCCTGCATGTCCACCAGTTCCAATAATTCATCGATCCTTTCTTCCAGTTTCTGTTTAGGCATGGCGTAAAGTTTTCCGAAGAATCTAAGATTTTCACTAGCGGTGAGGCGGTCGTACATGATCATCTTCTCTGCCACCAGCCCTATTTTCTGACGAACCTGGTCTGATTCTTTGATCAGATCGTAGCCGGCAACTGTGGCCGATCCCGATGTGGGCTGGGCCAAGGTGCACAGCATTCTTATGGTGGTGCTTTTACCTGCACCATTGGGGCCTAAAAACCCGAATATTTCACCTTCTTCTACATTCAGTGACAGGTCATCCACTGCGGTGAAATCACCAAATTTTTTGGTGAGGTGGTTGAGTTCAATGGCGTGTTCAGTCATATTCGCCTCCTTCCTAACTTTTTGAGTAATTGAATTATAATTTTTTGAGTTGCAATTAATTCGTTTTTTCTGTTTTAATCGTTAATTTACATAGCTAACGCTAATTAGCCGGTGAATTTACATTAAATAATATATTAAACACTGTAAAATACAGTGTTTTTGATTTTGAGTTGATAATTTTCCGGTTATTTTAAGTTAAAGTAATAAATTCCCCTATTCCTTCTGAATGGAATTTTTAATGGCTTCCAATCTCTGGCTTAATTCCCCAATTAACTCCCCATGAGGGGCCAGTTTTTCTTCTTTGATATCTTCCAGGTAAGAAACATATCCCTCAATTTCTGTCAAGGCCCTGGTTATGGAGTATTCACCACGATCCATCTTTTCATGGGGTTTGAAACGTCCGTAGAGTTTTTCCAGAATTTTTTTCCCCTTTCCAGTTAATTCGTATTTGCCATCTTCGCGTTTTATTAAGAGTTCCTCGTTGACCATCTTCTTAAGCATAGGATATACTGAGCCCGGTGATGGTCGGTAATGCTTGCGACTGGGGCCATGTCCCGGATAGTGCATGGTACATGATTCCTGGTGTGCCTGGATGGCATCCATGATCTCCACCCCATTTCCCGGACCATTTTCGTCCAGAACATGGAGTATTAATACCCTTAAGCCTCCTAAACGTTGCATCTGTTCCATTTTTTCATGGAATTCACTGTGCAGATTTCGAAAAGCATCCCACATATTGAATCATTACCTCCTTTAGATCATCATATTTTGCTTATCGCAATATCGATATTAAATCGTTAATTTGATATTATGAAATAACCAATTTATGATTTAAATGGATTTAGTGGCCATTTTCCAGCATAAATATCAAGTTACCGATATCGACTAATCGATATTATGATGGACCCCATATAAATAGTTTGCGGTTTGAAGATAGTGATTACTATAATCAACCCGGCCTTAAAAGAAATTGGAAAAACAGACCGGCCCTAAACAATCCCTAATGAAACATTACATCTTTAGATGATAATTTAACGGTTTAATTTCAGATAAATAGGATTTCCAGTTAAAAAATTCCTCAAGGTCTGGTTAAAGAGTTTAGGGGATTCCATATTCCACATATGGCCCTTTTTGGGCACAATATAAGTCTGTGAAGTAGGTAAAGTTCTATCCAGATCACCGGCAGACTCCTTGATTACCTGGTAATCTTTTTCTCCCATTATAACCAGCACTGGGACATCAGCCTTCTCCAGTCCCGGAGGTAGCATGAAAAATAGGTTCTCATGGAGAATTCTGTACAGGGCATCACCACTGATTTGCCTGGTGGAATCCTGGAACTGGTCAAAATAGTCTTTGGAAATATTATAAGTCCGCATGTAGGCCTTTATGAAGAATTTAGTGTCTTTTACTGGTTCGTAAGATTTAAACGTGTAATCTACTAGGTTCAGAAGTGTTTGGTTGTGGGAACTGGTGCGGAGCAGGGTTCCAGTAAGGAGTGCATGGTCCACTACCTCGGGGTGGGTGGCCAGAATCTGGACTGCAACCTGCGCACCCAAAGACAGCCCCAACAGATGGGCTTTTCCATTATGGGCCCTGTTTTGGATGAGATCCACCACCATCTCCGCGGCCCCGGCAATGGTGAATGGTTTTACCCCGGAACTCTGCCCGTGTTCAGGAAGATCCGGAACCAGACAGTGATAATCAGGGAATGCTTTCACCTGTTCATTCCATATCCAGCCGGCCAGTCCTTCTGCGTGGAGGAAGATTATGGTTTCAGGGTTTTCCTGACCAGTTTCTACAACGTATAAATCCATAAAATTCCCCATAATCTAATCCCCTCGAAATTAAAGAACATATTCCATATTAAATGCCCCTTTCTTCCAACCAAAGAGAGATATGGTTCTTTCTTTGAATATTTTAAACCCTGAACGTTCATAAAGCCGGAGAGCACCATCATTTTCAATATCCACATCCAAAACTGCCCTTCGGCATCCTTTTTCCCGGGCAATTCTTAGTCCCTCCTTCAAGATGAAGGAACCTATTCCCTGGCCCCGTGCACTTTCATCCACGGCTACTATGGCATAGTAGAAATCCTCTTCCTCCAGATCAGATAAAAAGATGTGGTCTATTATCTCAATCATGGCCAATTTTAAGGCGTCGATTAGGTTAAAATTACCCACAAAGAATTTAAATTCGGAGAGGGTTCCCATTCTTTTCCCGGCAGAACAAACCATGACCCCCATGATCTCCTGGTCATCATTGGTTACCACGTAGGTATGTTCATTTCCCAGGTTATTTTCCCCGGTTTTGACCAGTTTTCCCAGTTTCAGTGAAGCATTTTTCTTGTTACCAAAGAAAAAATCAAAGGTTTCAGCATCGGCTTCGTAAATAAGTTCCCCTATCTTATAGGGGTTGTGATGGTTTAAATCCATTTTTTGAAGATGCATTTATCATTGAACTCCTTTATAATGTTAGTTTTAGTAAAGCAGAAATGTGAATCTTTTTACACAAATAAAGCAGGGGATCGCCCCAATTAAGTTGTTGTTCGTTACTAACAATATTTACACTTGAAATATACGGCTGAATTGATCAAATAGTATTATGATTAAATTATGATCATGATCACTATATCCCTGATTTAGGTAAACATGTTTACACTGGCAATGTATGGCTCAACTTGAAGTTTAGTATGATGTGTGAACCAATCATCCACATCCCGGATCCCCGGTTATTATACTCTCCCTCCACGTTTAAGGGTAAATTCTGGAGAATGGGAGAGTTTTAGATTTAACAAATTATATACCCTGATACATATAAATTAGAAGGTGTATGGAAACCAAAAGAATGGTGCTCCTGGACATTGATTATGTCACCCGGGACGACAAAGCAGTGATAAGATTATTTGGAAGGGAAAAGACCCGTGCAGAGGGCAAATCCATCATAGTACAGGACAATGGATTCAAACCCTACATTTACGTGGACCCCCTTAACCTGGATCAGTGCCGTGAACAGTTAAAGGATCTAGATGTGGCACTGGTGGAAAAGGTTAAAATGAAGGATCTGGGTCGTGAAAAAGAATTCTTGAAGGTTACCTTCAACCATCCCCAGGATGTTCCCAAGTTAAGAGATAAAATACTGGATTTAAGCCAGGTTAAAGATATCAGGGAACATGATATACCATTTTACCGCAGATATCTCATAGACAAAGGGCTATTTCCCATGGCTGAGGTGGAAGTAGAGGTTGAAGAGGCCTCTCCCCAAACCTGCACTATCCCCCAGGATATTGGCACTCAGGTCATGGATTTAAAAGGAGAAATCCGACCCATAAATTCTGATTTTCCGGATCTTAAGATTTTAAGTCTGGATATTGAAGTCTACAATCCCGATGGTATGCCCAACTCCGAAAAGGATCCCATTATAATGATCAGCCTGTCCAGTAACCAGGGTCTGAGGAAAGTGTTGGCCACTGCCGAGTCTCCTTTGGACTTTGTGGAGACACTGCAAGATGAGGCAGAGATGTTAAGGAGATTCACGGCCATTGTGGAAGAGGAAGACCCCGATATTCTCATTGGTTACAACTCCGACAACTTTGACTTCCCCTACATCCGGGACCGGGCCAACATCTTGGAGGTTCCCCTAACCCTGGGTACCGATGGTTCGGGGATTAAATTTATGAAGAGAGGTTTTACCAACGCGGCCCTGGTAAAAGGCAGGGTTCATGTTGATCTCTATCTTATAATGCGTCGTTACCTCCAGCTGGACCGTTACACCCTGGAAAGGGTTTACCTGGAGCTTTTCGGTGAAGAGAAATACGACATCCCCGGGGATGAGATCCACCAGTACTGGGATGACTGCGGCCCCAAACTGGAAAAATTATGCCATTATTCCCTGGATGACGCGGTGGCTGTTACTGAAATTGGGGAAAAGATGATACCTCTGACCCTGGAACTTACCCGTATTGTGGGGCAGCCCTTCTTTGACATGGCCCGCATGGCCACTGGCCAGCAGGTAGAATGGTACCTGATTCGCAAAGCAAACCAGCAGAAAGAAGTGGTGCCCAACAAACCATCCGCATCCCAGTACTCCAACCGGAGGAGTAAACGGGCCAGTGGAGGCTACGTGAAGGATCCGGTTAAGGGATTACACGAAAACATCGTTTACTTTGACTTCCGGAGCCTGTACCCCAGTATCATCATCTCCAAAAACGTTTCCCCCGATACCCTAGTGGAGGAATGCAAACCGGAGGAGTGCCATATTTCCCCAGAAAGAGGATACATGTTCCTCAAGGAACCCCCAGGATTTGTTCCTTCCATCATCGGTAACATCCTCACCGAGAGGGTACGTCTTAAAACCCTCATGAAGGAATCAGAAGATGAGGAGGAGAAAAAAATCCTTAATGTGCAGCAGGAAGCATTGAAGAGGCTGGCCAACTCCATGTACGGAGTTTACGGTTACTCCCGGTTTAGATGGTACCGTCTGGAATGTGCCGATGCTATCACCGCCTGGGGGCGGGATTACATCAAAAAAACCATGGCAAAGGCTGAAAATTTCGGTTTCAAACCGGTTTATGCCGATACTGATGGTTTTTACGCAGTTTATCAGGAGGAAGATCAGTAAAATTTAGTTTGAGGGTTTACCCTCTACTATCCTCATAATCCTGCAAAACTCATGGAAACTAATAATTACTACGGAAGTTGGTGGACTCATGTTCCATATAGCTGAAGATAAGGAAATTAAAGAGGGCAAAATCACTGATGTGTACTTTCAGCGAACCCTACAGATACTGGAAAAGAAAGATATTAACCCCTGGGTTCGGGCGGAGTTCGTGGCTAAATCCTTGCCTGCTGAATGGTCCTGGGCTGTGCTGGCTGGTTTAGATGAGATAATTCACCTTTTAAAGGATCTACCAGTTAAAGTCAGGGGTATGAGGGAGGGTACTGTTTTTTATCCTAATCAACCCGTTCTGGAGATCGAGGGTTATTATCAGGATTTTTGTATCTACGAAACAGCTATCCTGGGCCTGATGTGCCAGGCCACGGGTATTGCCACCAAAGCCGCCCGTTACAAGAAGTTGGCCGGGGAGCGTCTGGTGATGAGCTTTGGTGCCCGGAGGATGCACCCGGCTATAGCTCCCACCATCGAAAGAAGTGCCTTTATAGGGGGGTGCGACGGTGTTTCCGTGGTTAAGGGCGGGGAGATTATAGGGGAAGATCCACTGGGTACCATTCCCCACACCCTGGTACTCTGCACTGGCTCTACTGTAGACTCGGTGCAGGCTTTTGATGAGGTTATAGATCCTGATGTTAACCGGGTGGCACTCATTGACACCTTCAACGATGAGAAGTTCGAGTGCCTGAATGTGGCTGAGGTTCTGGGTGAAAAACTATACGCAGTCCGTTTTGACACTCCTTCCTCCCGTCGTGGGGATTTTCTTCACATTCTCCGGGAAAGTAGATGGGAACTTGACTTGAAAGGATTTGAACGGGTTAAATTCTTTGTTAGTGGCGGGATCAAAGAAGAGGAAGTTCCCCATCTGAATCCACTGGTGGATGCCTATGGTATTGGAACTTCCATCAGCAACGCTCCGGTGGTGGATTTCTCCATGGACCTGGTTGAAATAGATGGAAAGCCACTGGCCAAGAGAGGTAAGTGTTCCGGGGCTAAAACTGTGTTAAGATGCTCCCAATGCCACGAAGATCTCCTTTTACCCCTGGAGAAGGAAGTTAGAAAATGTCAGTGTGGAGGAAGTTATGAACAACTCCTGAAACCACTGCTGGATGGTGAAATTCTCTATGATCTTCCAGAACCAGGTAAAATCAGGGCATACGCCTTAAAACAGGTCAAAGATTTACCGGATCTGAACTCTGGTTATAGGTTTACGATTTGATTTAGACTATTGACGTTGTATTTAACTATGAATTAACATTTTACTGGAGAAACGAGATGAAAAGAGCACTGCTGGTGATAGATGTGCAGGAGGAATACTTTTCCGGGAAGTTACCGGTGACCTATCCTCCTGAGAGTTTGGAGAATATTTTAAAGGCCATGGACACTGCCCAGGACCAGAAAATCCCCATTATCATCGTGCAACACACTGCTACTGCAGAAAATGCCGAAACATTTGTTAAGGGAACCCCTGGTTGGGAACTTATCCAAGAGGTTTCAAAGCGTCCCTACGACCATCTGGTGGAGAAAACCCTCCCAGGAAGTTTCACCGGCACTGATCTGGAGCGCTGGCTCCGGGAAAGGGATATTGACACTGTGACCATTTCTGGTTATATGAGTCAGATGTGCTGTGACACCACTGCCCGGCAGGCTTTCCACCGGGGTTTTAAGGTGGAATTTCTCTCGGATGGCACCGGCACCCTTAATGTGTCCAATTATGCAGGTAAGGTGACTGGAGAAGAATTGCACCGTGCCATTCTAGTTACCCAGGCCATGCGTTTTGGTGAAGTGTTAAACACCGCAGATTGGATGGCAAGATTAGAATAAACCTTAATAACACCTTAAACCTTTAGAAGAAGAGAGAATCTGAAAATAGGAGTATGAATTAAATTTATAATTAAATTATAAAATCGACATTGATCGGGGGGTTGAAAATGGATAATCAATGTTATGAAAGCTATCCTGGGTGGATGGTTGTTCTTTCCAATGTCCTAACCATCTCCATATACATCATTGGTGCTTTCATACTTTACGGTTTGGGAATCATATTTACGGCATTATATTTACTATTCTGCCTGTTTATGGAAATCAGACTGTTAAAGAAAGGTTGTGTGAACTGTTATTACTACGGGAAAACCTGTGCATTTGGTAAAGGTCGTTTATCATCCTATATTTTTAAAAAGGGTGATCCAGAACTGTTTAGCCAGAAAGATGTTTCCTGGTACACTGTGCTTCCCGATTTCCTGGTGTCTTTAATCCCCATAGCCGGGGGAATATTAATTCTTGTCCATGAATTCAACTGGTTGATCCTGATACTCATGGTAATCATTTTTATCCTGTCATTTGCTGGCAACGCCCTGATCAGATCCTTAACCTGCAAATATTGCCGGCAGAGAGAGTTGGGCTGCCCAGCTGCAGAAATTTTTAATAAATCATGAATTAGACTTTGGCCCATTATCACCCTAAACCAGTGCATTAAAAGTATGAAAAAATGAATAGTTATTCCATGAATTCAGAAACCATTAAGAATATGGCTGGTGAACTGGGGGCGGATCTCTGTGGAGTTGCCAGTGTGGAGAGATTTAATGACACCCCCTCAGGATTCAATCCCCGTGATATCTATTCTGAATGTGAATCAGTGGTAGTTTTTGCCAAACGTGTCCCGGCAGGTTCTTTAAATGCGGAAAACTGTATCCCTTATACTCATATAAGTAAGGTTATTACCGAAGAAGTGGACCGGTTAGGATCTGAACTCTGCCGGGAATTAGAAGAATTAGGAATAATTGCCGTGCCCATACCTTCTGATGACCCTTCCGAGTACTGGGAATCTGAAAATAAACATGCGAGGGGTGTTTTATCTTTAAGGCATGCTGGATATTTGGCAGGACTGGGTGTTATGGGGAGAAACACTCTACTTACCAACCAGAATTATGGAAACATGATCCAGATCGGTGCGGTTCTGGTCAATATTGAACTTGAAAATGATCCTTTAGCCAGCTACAGTATCTGTGCAGAGAAATGTAATTTATGCCTTGATTCCTGCCCTCAAAATGCACTTGATGGCGTTACCGTTAAACAAAAACATTGCCGTACCCTTTCCGCCTTCACAACCGAGAGAGGATATGTTTTAAAAAAGTGTCATACCTGCCGTAGTATCTGCCCCCATGCTTTGGGATTAGCTGGGAAAAAATAACCAATCAGGAGTAATTTTAATATCTGCCAATTGAATTTAAAATTCAATAATATTATTTAGAGGATTACCCATGGAAAATATGATAATTGTTGAAACTGATGCCAGTAATCTGAATTTAGTCCAGCCACTGTGGGAAAAACTGAATCAACACCATCTAAAACAGGAATCAAATTTCAAGGAGCATTATGCCCATTTCACCTTCCAAAAACGAGTTGAGGTTCTGTTGGAAAAGTCCCGGGAAGGAGATATGCACATCGGACTGGTAAAGAATAAAAAATCAGGAATACCAGTGGCCTACTGCATCACCACCATCAACCCGGATAAAGAAGGAGAAATTGATTCCATCTACGTTGCAGAGAATTGCCGGGGCCAGGGTTGGGGAGATGAGTTAATGAAACGTTCCCTGAAATGGATGAAGGGAAAAGGTGTGACTAAAAAGAGTGTACGGGTGTCTTTTGGTAATCAGGAAACTGTGCCCTTCTATGAACGTTACGGATTCTGCCGGCGATCGGTAAACCTGGAGCAAATCCCTGATGAAGAACGGTAATTTAATTTAATACTAAAATGATATTTTTATTAAAACACAGCTAATGATATGAAGGAGGATCCTTTTTGGAGGAAAAAAATCTGGGTAAGATATTAAAAGAAAAATTCAACCAGGGAGCTTCTTCTTATGACCGGCAGCGAAAGCATGTGATCCCCTGTCTGGAAGATCTCTACGGAGTGACTTCTGATCTGGCCACTTCCCCTCATCCTAAGCCCAAAATTCTGGATTTAGGTGCTGGAACCGGGCTTCTTACCAGTTATCTGCACCAGAGGTACCCTGAGGGCTGTTTCACCCTCCTGGATCTGTCAGAGGAGATGCTGGAAGTGGCTGAATCCCGGTTTAAGAAAGGTTCTAATTTTAGTTACATCGTTGGAGATTACCTTAAACATGATTTTGGGGACGAATTTGATATAATAGTTTCATCACTCTCCATCCATCACCTGGAACACTCCGATAAGAAGTTCTTATACGGGAAAATTTACCAGCATCTTGGGCCCGGGGGTGTGTTTATCAACGCCGACCAGGTCCTGGGACCCCATCCTGCCAGTGAAGAGGAGTATCAGCGGAACTGGATGGAAAAGATACACCTGGGTTCCCTCTCTGAATCTGAAAAAAAGATAATACTGGACCGGATGAAACTGGATAACCCGGCCCGCCTACAAGATAACCTGAAATGGCTTGAAGAAATTGGTTATAGGGATGTAGATGTTTATTACAAATATTACAACTTCGTTGTGCTTTATGGCAAGAAATAAGGTTCAAATTAGATTAAGGATATGAATACCAGGAAAAACTCAAGATCAGGAATAATATTAGGAGGCGGGGATTTGATTGAAACAAATAGTACCCTGCCTTTAGATAATAAAATCAGAGAAAAAGCCCTTGATGAGGGGGCTGATTTTTATGGAGTGGCTGATCTAGCAGAGGCCCGGGACTTCATCCAGGATCAGGGAGGGGAAGAGGTGGCATCCTATCCACGGGCTATCTCCATAGGAATAAGGATAATGGACAGTATTGTAGACCAGCTTCCCCATCGCCATGAAAAGGGAGTGGCAGTTAACTATCACCACCATGGTTACAACATAATCAACCGGCGGCTTGATCTATTAGCCTCCAGTTTAAGCAGCTTGATCCAGAGTGAGGGTTACAGTGCCCTGCCCTTACCGGCATCGGAACGTTACGACGATGAACGGATCTGTGCCGTGATGTCCCATAAATTAGCCGCCCACCTGGCGGGACACGGTTGGATTGGTAAAAGTTGCCTTCTGATTACTCCTAAATTTGGGCCACGGGTACGATGGATAACCATACTCACTGATGCCCCCCTGGAAATAACGGGCAGTCCCCGGGATGAGCACTGTGGTGAATGCACAGATTGTGTAGACATTTGCCCGGTTTCTGCCTTCACGGGTGTGCCCTTTTCTGAGGAAGATCCGCGTGAAGTGCGATATGACGCCGCCAAATGTGAACAGTACCTCAACTCAGGGGAAGAATGGTCAGTCTGCGGTATGTGTGTTTATATCTGTCCCCATGGATTACGTAAGAAAGGATAAATGAAAATATTTCGGATTAATAGATAGGTAAATTTGATAGATAATAGATTAGATAAGTAATATCAGATAAGATTAGATAGATTAAATAAGATTAGTGCCATCCGGACAAACTAGCTATTCATATTTTTCATGGGATACAATGTCCTTCAGGGCTTTACGGGGCCGGGCTACCGGATTTTCATCGGCATATCCCAAGGTGAACATGGCCGGAACTCTAATATCTGAGGGAATGCCCAGAATCTCCTTAACCGCCTCCTCATCAAAGGCACCTAACCAGCAGGTTCCCAGGCCAAGTTCTGTGGCTTCCAGCATCATGAAAGACACAGCAATAGACAGGTCAACGGTGTAGGCGTGCTGACCACAGGGCATGATCCTTTCAGATTCTGTTGAACAGGCCACAATGGTAACTGGTGCTTGTCCCACAAATTTCTGGTAATGGGCCGCACTTACCAATCTACTTCGGGTATCCTCATCCTTCACCACGATAAATTTCCATTCCTGGCGATTAGAAGCTGATGGAGCTATTCTAGCCGATTCCAATACTTTTATGAGTTTTTCCTTCTCAATTTCCTTATCTTTATATTTTCTAATGCTTTTCCTCTGGGTAACTGCTTCGAAAACATCCATAGAAACACATCTGCCTACAATTATTACATCTTGAAAATAAACTCCTTAATTTAAAAATTAAAAAAAAAGAAAAAATAGTTATTTAACTTGTTTATCCCTCTTACTCTGCGTCCAGCATTTCGCCGTATTCTATTTCTATCTGACAGCCTTTAGGACCACAGCAAAAGTGTTGTAAATCGAATTGTACTAGCATGTTTTTCACCTCGATAAGTACTTAACAATAATAAAGTAACTAATTCTATTTAAAGTACGTACTGACAGAGAGAATATATACTTACATATTGTATACTTAGTATCACCTATGATAGTATAGAATATTAAGGGTATCTTGTATTTTTCCAAAAATTAAATACAAAGTAAAATTAAAAATGAATTCAAGACAAGCATGGGGATTGGAGTGGTAATATGGCTGTTAACGGAGACAAAGGGGATTATATCTGTTCCGTAGAAGCTGCCGTAAATGAAATCGGTGGCAAATGGAAATCATTAGTATTATGTTCCCTAAAAGATGGTAAATTGAGATTTGGTGAAATTAACAATAAATTACCAGAAATAAGTCAGCGCATGCTCACCAAAACCCTGCGTGAATTGGAAAAAGACCGTATAATCAACAGAAAAGTGTACCCTGAAGTTCCTCCCAGGGTTGAATACTCCTTAACTGCCAAAGGAGAGTCTGTACTACCTATTTTGGATTCATTATGTGATTGGGGAAAGAAATACTGTGAATACAATGAAAACTAGGGAAATAATTAGATAATATTAATTAATTCAGCTCCCCTCAAATTAAACGTGGCAAAATGAAAATAGACAACCCCTCCCCATCAAACTCTGGATTAAAGCTATTTGATCTGGGAACCAGTAAAAAATTATTTTTAATTTTATGCACGGCTATTTTATGGATAGCTACCCTAATTGCCTATTTCATTCCAGACTTCAATTACTGGTTAGTGGCCAGTTTTAACACACTGCGTACTGATCCCTTATTTGCCGGGTTCTGGTATTACTACACCAAATACATGCTGTACGTTATTGGAATACCCCTTTCCATCCTATATTTAGTCTCATTCAAACTTAATAATCTAAAACCTTACAGAATAGTATTTTTACTGGCCATAATGACCAGTGCCATTGGCACTCCCCTGGTGGACCCCGTCATGAAAGATCTATTCGCCGTTCCACGTCCGTGGGTACTTTATCCTGACATAAATAGTTTATATTATGTAAACGGGTTTTCTTTTCCCTCAGGACACTCTTTTCAAGCATTTGCTGGTACATTACCCCTTATAATATGTTTTTTGACCAGTGATGACACTTTTAAAAGAAACGGGAAAACCGTGACTTTGGCTATTATCTTACTGATTTTTGCCATTACCCTGGCTTTTAGCCGTTTGTTTGCAGGTGTGCATTTCCTTTCAGATGTATTATTCGGAATTGGCTTTGCAGTTATTTTAACCGTTATTTTAGCCAGCATATTGCAATGGTTACTGGATACAGGGAGATTAAACCTTAAAAATGAAAAATGGTACGCTTTAATATTTATTATGATGGTGTTCCTTAACCTGGTGCTCATCACCTAATTTAACACCCCAAGAGATTGCCCCCACAATACCATAGTTCAAGGGACTAAAAATTTGGGTGACCCAGTTACTGCCCCTTCCTGTCTATTTGCTTAACAATAGTGGAGGCAAATACCGCTGCTCCAAAACCGTTGTCTATGTTTACCACAGCTATCCCCGGAGCACATGACTGTAACATAGCATTTAATGCTGTAAATCCTCCAGCTCCAACACCATAACCTACCGATGTGGGTACCCCAATTACCGGGACATCCACTAATCCCGCAACCACTGAGGGTAAAGCGCCTTCCATTCCGGCCACCACAATTAGGGCCTTTACATCTTCTTCTATCATCCGTCGGATTTGATGGAATAAACGGTGAATTCCAGCCACACCCACATCATAGGATGTTAGAACTTCACAACCTGCTTCTTCGGCCACTACCCTGGCCTCTTCAGCCACGGGTACGTCAGAAGTGCCGGCGGTAATGATTCCGATCTTACCCTGCTTTTCAATCTCCCCATCTTTAATGAGCAAAATCCGGGCTTTTCGGTTGTATTCAAACTCATAACCATCATTTTGGAGATTAGAGATTTTTTCTTTAATAGTATTGTATTTAGTTTCTTCCAATCGGGTTATGAGTACTCTGCCCCTTTTTGCACATTCTTCAATGATCTTAATTAGCTCTGGTTCCTCTTTACCTTCTGCAAAAATCGCCTCCGGGAATCCAGTGCGAAGATCACGACCAGTATCTAATTTAGCAAAATCCTCCAATTCAACAATTTGCATGGTTTTAAGCATTTTTTCAGCTTCTTCCACTGATATATCACCGTTGATTAGATTTTGGAGTATTTTTTTCATACTATCGTTGCCTCATCAAATTTATATATAAAGCTGAAACATTAAAAACAATTCTATAAACTAACGGATCTTTTACTTTGAATTTTTCTACTATTAATTAAGGGTTATCATATCCAATTATCCTTAAAATCGGTCCTGAAAATTTACCAGAAGAGGCATCAAATTGAAAAAAGCACGAATACTTGTCCAGGGAATAGTGCAGGGAGTGGGATTCCGCCCCAATGTTTACCGAATAGCTAAAGCACTGGGAATTAATGGGTACGTGCGGAACCTGGGTAACGTGGTTGAAATAGTGGTGCAGGGAAATGAAGAAGATATTGAAACCTTCACCCACGACCTTAAACTAAAAAAACCACCCATTGCCAAAATTGATTCACTGGATATGGAGTGGATGGAAAATGACCAGCCAGAGTTGGAAGGTTTCCAGATCCTGGAAAGTTCCGCCAATTTTTCCGGATCATCGGTGATCCCCCCCGATGTGGCCACCTGTGACCGCTGCCTGGAAGAAGTTATGAAGGCCGGTGACCGTCGTCACCAGTATCCCTTCACGGCCTGCACTGATTGTGGGCCTCGCTTTACAGTTATCAGTTCCATTCCCTACGATCGCCAGCGAACATCCATGGAAGAATTTCCTCTGTGTCCAGATTGCCTAGAGGAATATCAGGACCCGGAAGACCGACGTTACCATGCTGAAGCCACCTGCTGCCCGGTATGCGGGCCAGAAGTTTTTCTCTACCAGGAAGGTAGAGTTGAATCAGATAATCCCCTTAAGGAAGCGGCCCGACTTCTGGATGAAGGGCACATTCTGGCCATGAAAGGTATTGGAGGCACCCACCTGGTGGCCAGTACCCTGGAAGATGAAGCCGTCCTAAACTTGCGCAGGAGACTGGGCCGGATGAACCAGCCCTTTGCCTGCATGTCCCCGGATGTGGCCACCATCCAAAGCTTTGCTGAGGTGGCAGACTATGAGGAAGAAGCCCTTTTATCCCGAAACAGACCCATTGTTATCCTTAAAAAGAATCAGGATTACTATTTATCCCCCACTGTTGCCCCGGATCTCCATAACCTGGGGGTTATGCTCCCCTACTCTGCCCTGCACCATCTTCTTTTCACCTACACCGATACACCAGCCTACATCATGACCTCGGCCAACATGCCCGGGGAACCCATGCTCACCCATAACCCGGAGATAATCAGTAAACTGGAGGGAGTGGCTGATTATTTCCTCCTCCACAATCGTGAAATCATTAATCGTTGCGATGACAGTGTGGTACGCTTCCGTGGTGGCGATATGGCATTTATCAGACGTTCCCGGGGTTACGTTCCGGAACCCTACGATCTTTCCAGTATAAGCACTGATCTGAATGTTCTGGCCCTGGGTCCAGAGATTGATGTGACTTTTTCCCTGCTTAAAGAAGGCAGATGTTACGTTTCCCAGCATATAGGGGATACCACCAAGTACGAGACTTTCCTCTATCTCCAGAAGGCAATCGAGTACATGATGGGAATCACTCAGACGGATGATATTGATGCGGTGGCCTGTGATCTTCATCCCCAGTTTTTTACCACCAAATTGGCCCATGATCTGGGTGAAAGGTTTAACTGCCCTGTGCTGCCGGTACAACACCACCATGCCCATGCTGCAGCATTATCCCTGGATTGGGGAGTGGATGAGTTTATCTGCATTGCTGCCGACGGTGTGGGCTACGGTGCAGATGGCGGTGCCTGGGGTGGGGAGATACTCCATTACCACGGAGCAGAATACGAGAGACTGGCCAGTTTAATTCCTCAAAAGATGCCAGGAGGAGATTTAACCACGCGCTATCCTGCCCGGATGATGATGGCCATGCTCCAACCATATTACAGTCCAGACGAACTCCGGGATCTCATGAAAACCCATTACCCAGATTACTTCCCCCACGGAGCAAAGGAAGTGGACGTGGTGGCCAACCAGCTGGAGAAAAACTTCAACCTCACTGAAAGCACCAGCACCGGCCGGGTTCTTGACGCACTATCAGCCTGTCTCCAGATATGTGGGGAAAGGACCTATGAAGGAGAATGCGCCATGAAACTGGAATCAACTGCCTATCAGGGTGATGATACCTTCGAAATACCCCTTAAAATTTCACATTACAATGGAAGAGATGTTCTGGACACTTCCCAGCTACTTTTATCTGTTTTGGAAAGGAAACTGGAGGGGGAACCAGTTGCCGATCTGGCCTGTTCCGCACAAAAGGCAGTTTCCCGGGGTCTGGCTGATCTGGCCACCCGGGCCGCACGTAAAAATGGCTTAAATACAATAGGGGGTTCGGGAGGAGTTTTCTACAACGAAGCGATCAGTATGACCATTAAAGAAGTTGTGGAAGATGCCGGTTACACTTTTATTCAGCATAAAAATAGTTGTGCTGGTGATGGTTCGGTTTCCCTGGGGCAGGCTGCAGTGGCTGCTTTAAAATATGGGAAAAAATTTAAAACGGAATAAACTGTTTTAGAACAAGAATATATTAAGAATTATTTATTAAAAATTAGTTTAAAACTTGGACAAAAAGTTTGAGAATTTAAATTTAAAAAAAATGATAAAAAAATGAGAATAACCTTTTTAATATAGAAATATGTAAAAAAAACTAAAAATTAAGGTTTCTCATCCGATGATTCATCCTCAAACATGACTGGCAGGTTAAGGGAACGTACCTTCAACGCCCGTTTCCGGGCATCCACCTGTTTTAACAGGAGTTCTGCATGTTTTTTGGCTTCGTCATAGTTTTTGATGAGGTTTTCCAGTTCAGGTGAAACATCTTCACCCATTCTGGCCCTTTCTTCCAGCATCTGCAGTTCCTGGAATTCATGCCCCGGGGCTTTCACCCGTATGGTACCCTGGCTAATGAATATCTGGAACTCCACATCATGGGAAATGTCGTAATATTTCCGAGGTCTTCCACGCTCTATTTTCTGAAAATTTGAGCTTAAAAGGCCTGCTTCTTCCATGGCCCGCAGGTGTTCAATTATGGCCTTCTGACCAATTTCCAGTTCCCGAGATATCTGGCTGACAAAACGTGGCTCATCCCTTAGAAGGTCCAGTATGTCCCGGCGGGTTTTGCAGCCCATGACATCCAGTAATAGCTCTAAATCCATTTTTCATCCACTTTTTCTCTGTATAATTATTAATGTTGTTGATTTGATTTATCTATTTATCTAAATCAATCTCAGTTTCAATTAGTTCAAGTGATCATCTATTGCAATTAATATCTTGATTGCTAAAACCTCTCGGGGATGCCATTCAAAGGAATGTTACCCCAAAAGTATTATGAATTTTTTTATAACCCATGGTTATTATAATACAATTTTTTAGAAAGGTTTATATAACCTTTGGTAACTATAGTTTTATATAACTTTTGGTAACTATAACCAGGGTGCAGAGAAAGGTTTATATAACCAATGGTAACTATAATGTTAAGTTGCTCAAATCTTCCCATCCCCGAATAAAGGTGAATAAATGACTGATAAAAAAGACGTTGACCAGATGAAGGATGATCTGAATGAGTTAGAGTCAGAGATCCAGAAAAAAAATGATGAAATCAAGGAGAAGGAAGAGGAAATAAAAACCAAGGATGAAAAAATAGAACAATACCATGAACAGCTTTTAAGGCTTCAGGCCGATTTTGATAACTTCAAAAAACGAACCGATAAAGAACTAAGTGAACAAATCCATTATGCCAATGAAAAACTCATTGTCAAGATACTGGACTCCTACGAGGATTTGGAAAGGGCCCTTAAATCTGGCAAATCCAATGATCTCCACGAAGGGGTGCAGATGATCCACCAGAACCTGAAAAAGATCCTGGAAGGAGAAGGTCTGGAAGAGATCCCGGCCCAGGGAGAGAAATTCGACCCCTACCAGCACGAAGCACTCATGGCTGAGGCTCATGATGACTTTGAGAATGGAGAAGTTATTGAAGAGCTTTGTAAAGGTTATAAATTAAATTCTAAGGTTATAAAGTATTCTAAAGTTAAAGTTTGCAAGAAATAATAAAAATTAGAGGTGAATTTGTATGGCTAAAACCGAAAAAATTATAGGAATTGACCTGGGAACCAGTAACTCTGCTGCGGCAGTGCTGGTGGGTGGTAAGCCAACCATCATACCCAGTGCAGAGGGAGCTACCCAGTACGGTAAATCATTCCCCAGCTACGTGGCCTTCACTGATGATGGTCAGCGACTGGTGGGAGAACCTGCCCGGAGACAGGCAGTAACCAACCCGGAAAAAACCATCACCGCCATTAAAAGGCAGATGGGTACCAACTACAAAGTAGACATATCTGGAAAACAGTACACCCCACAGGAAATCTCAGCATTCATCCTGCAAAAGATAAAGAAGGATGCGGAAGCATTCCTGGGTGAAGAAGTGAAAAAGGCAGTTATTACCGTACCGGCTTACTTCGACGACAACCAGAGAACCGCCACCAAAGATGCAGGAACCATTGCTGGACTGGATGTAGTGCGACTGGTTAACGAACCCACCGCTGCTAGCCTGGCCTACGGTATTGATAAGGCAAACGAAGATGAACTGGAAATAATGGTCTTCGACTTCGGGGGAGGTACCCTGGACGTGACCATCATGGAATTCGGAGGAGGAGTGTTTGAAGTTAGATCCACCAGTGGGGACACCAAACTGGGCGGGACTGACATGGACGCCTCCATCATGAATTACCTGGCTGCAGAATTCAAAAAAGAAACCGGTGTGGACCTTTTAAATGATGACCAGGCCGTGCAGAGATTAAGGGAAGCCGCTGAAAAAGCCAAAATCGAATTATCCACCACCCTGAAAACTGAAATTAACCTGCCATTTATAACCGCCACCCAGGATGGGCCAAAACACCTGACCCACACCCTGACCCGGGCTAAACTTGAAGAACTGGTGGACTCCATCATCAAACGCTGTTCCGCACCTATGGAACAGGCACTGAAAGATGCCAAGATGTCCAAAGGCGATGTAGATAAGATCATCCTGGTGGGAGGACCTACCCGAATGCCCATTGTCCAAAAATTTGTGGAAGACTACATTGGAAAACCTGTAGAACGGGGAATCGATCCCATGGAATGTGTGGCTGTGGGAGCTGCCATTCAGGGAGGAGTACTCGCCGGTGAAATCAAGGACCTGGTCCTTCTGGATGTTACCCCCTTATCCCTGGGTATTGAAACCCTGGGAGGAGTGTTCACCAAGTTAATCGAAAGAAACACCACCATACCCACCAAGAAAAGTCAGGTATTTAGTACCGCTGCGGACAACCAGACTTCAGTGGACATACACGTCCTGCAGGGTGAAAGATCAGTGGCCAGTGGAAACACCACCCTGGGCAGATTCCAGCTGGTCGGAATACCACCAGCACCACGTGGAATGCCACAGATCGAAGTTACCTTTGACATAGACGCCAATGGTATCCTGAATGTATCTGCCAAGGATATGGGAACCGGTAAGGAACAGGCAATTACCATTACCGCCCCCAACAAGTTATCCGAGGATGAAATCGACCAGAAGATCCACGAAGCTGAACAGCACGCTGAAGAGGATAAAAAACGTCAGGAAGAAGTGGAAATCCGGAACAATGCCGACTCCATGATCTACACTGCAGAGAAGACCCTGGATGAACTGGCAGACAAGGTTCAGCCCGAGCAGAAAACCAAGATCGAAGGACTGGTCAAGGAACTCCGGGAAGTGGTGGGCGGAGATGACCTGGAAGCCATCAAGAACAAAACTGAAGAATTAACCAAAGCAGTACAGGAAGTTGGAGCTGCCATCTACCAGCAGGCCCAGCAAGAACAGGCCCAACAGCAAGGACAGGATGCAGGCCAGGCTGGTCAGGATCCTCAAGATGACGACACCATCGATGCTGACTACGAGGTTAAAAAGTAAACCCCCCCGAAATAAATTATTAGGGTGAGGATTTATTCCTCCCCTACCCCACACTTTTATTATATTTATTTTACTAAAATTGAAATACACAATGATTTAATATACTAATGGAAAATTTCATATAAGAAATAGAAATTGATTCTAATTCCATTATCAATCAACATATTTGAAGTATTTGAGGAAGATTAACCATGGCAGATAAGCGCGATTACTACGAAGTCCTGGGAGTGGAAAAGGGAGCCACCAAGAAAGATATTAAAAAGGCCTACCGTAAACTGGCCATGGAATATCACCCTGATGTGAGCGAAGACCCTGAAGCAGGTGAAAAATTCAAAGAAATCAGCGAAGCTTACGCCGTGCTTTCTGATGAAGAGAAAAGAAACACTTACGACCAGTACGGCCACGCAGGAATGAATGGATTCAGCCAGGAAGACATTTTCAACAATATAAACTTCGAAGACATCTTCCGAGGATTCGGCTTCGGAGGAAGTAGTGGTGGAGGTGGAGGTGGCTTTGAAAGCATATTCGACCTCTTTGGATTTGGAGGAGGCCGCCGCAACGGACCTCAACAGGGTGACGATGTACTATACGAAATGAAGATCACTCTGGAAGAGGCCTCCCAGGGAGTGGAAGAGGACATTGAAGTCCCCCACAAAAAAACCTGCCCCCGTTGTAATGGATCAAAAGCAGAACCCGGTACTGAAAGCCGGACCTGTGATGTCTGTGGTGGAAGTGGCCAGGTAAGACAGGTGCAGAACACTCCTCTGGGCCAGTTTGCCACTATACGCCCCTGCAGCGCCTGTCGTGGGGAAGGGAAAATAATAGACACCCCCTGCCATGAATGTCATGGTAAGGGTATTGTAAGACAAAAAAGCACCATCAATGTTAAAATACCCGCCGGGGTGGAAGATGGAAGCCGATTACGTGTTCCAGGTGAAGGTGATGTGGGTAAACGTGGCGGACCACCGGGGGATCTCTACGTCCTTATCCGGGTGAAACCCCATCAGTACTTCCAGAGGGAAGGAGCCAACCTCCATTACGAGAAACCAATCAGCTTTGTACAGGCCACCCTGGGAGATAAAGTAGATGTCCCCACCATCGATGGAGAGGTAGAGCTTAAAATACCCGCCGGAACCCAAACTGGAACCTCTTTCCGCATAAAAGGTCAGGGGATGCCCCATCTAAGATGGAATGGTAAGGGAAACCTTTACGTGAAAGTCAAAGTAATCACTCCCCGAAAACTCAGTCCACGCCAAAAAGAACTCTTAGAAGAGTTTGCAGACATCAGCGGGGATGAAATCTATAATGAGGACAAAGGATTTTTTGATAAGGTAAAAGATGCCATAAGTCACTGAATACCTGCAATATCCCTTAAAGAATAGTTCTTTCAGGGATCATCCCCTGAATTATTAATTTTTATTTTCATTTCCATTATTCAGGAATATCTAATTTAAGGGCTTCGACAATAAGACTAATTTTAACCTCGCCCCGGACCTACCTTATTTTCATAGTTCCCCTCCACCAAATAAAAGGGGGTGAGGATAACTATTTACTTTAGGGGAGCCAATTTTCATTTAATCAGGCTTGCTGGAAAAAAAGTTCTAAAGAAGTGATTACGTGAGTACCATTGATGAAAATTGCGAGATAGATGTAGAAGAAATACTGGATAAAATAAACAGTTACTTTGGTTTTGTGCCCAAAATATTCCAGGTTTTATCAGAAAATCCGCCTGTTTTAAAGGCTTACTTTGATAAAATGGAAGTTATGATGGTGGATGATGTTTTACCGCCATTAACCAAGGAATTTGTGTCTATTGGGGCAGCGGCCGCCCTGGGATCACCCCACTGTCTTAACACCCATCTGGAAGTGGCCCGGGAATTCGGGGCATCCCCCGAACAACTACTACTGGCAATAGTTCTGGGAACGACCATTACCGAAACCACAGCCCTGTCAAAATCCCTAAGAACTTACGAAGAATTTGTTGGCCAATGAACTTTCAATGATTAGGGTTAATCCCTCTTTTTTTCGCTTCTTTTTTTCAATACAAAGATAACAACCACCAATACCAGAACTACGAGGATTATATTATCTATAAAGGATAATCCCTCAGATAGGGTAAGATAAAAGTTTCCAAATTGCCATCCGATGATTCCCAAAATTGATGCCTGAACCATCGCTCCGAAAAACGTTATTAACACGTAATTACGCGGGTTGTATCGTATCAAACCACAGAACAGACTGATTGCTATACTGGGGATCACCGGTACACACCGGGCAGTGAAAAGAAACAGGTTTTCATATCTGCTTTCCTTTACACGCTTCTCTACACCTTCCAGATCCTCTACTGAAACCCCCAGATATTTTCCGGCACGTTCAACAAAGGGGATGCCGATTTTATAGCTTATTCCATAGTATAAAAGTGAACCCAGGGTTACTCCCAAGGCTGCAGGAATGCTTATGTTAAAGAACATGGTTTGCAGTGATCCTGCCG
>Ga0228535_1000180_pt1:95000-120000 | contig 207500 bp, 213 predicted proteins | sample SJ1metagenome_FD_168457 | JGI IMG/M metagenome (GOLD analysis project Ga0228535, IMG submission 168457) | Enriched culture of PCE-dechlorinating microbial communities from Ithaca, New York, USA - SJ1 | ecosystem: Engineered > Modeled > Simulated communities (microbial... >... | reverse complement strand
GATGTATAATTCACCTTCACTGTATCCAGTTGTCTGGTGCACCGCTACTTCTCCCTCCAGACCATACGAACGTTTACGCACCACTACAAAGGGAATATCCGTGAGTAGAGAAATGGCAGTGGCCAGATGGATACCCATGGCTTCCACGCAGACAATTTTGTCCACGTTAAGGTTTCCAAACTGGGAAACTGCCTCGGCAACTTCCTGTAATAAATCCGCCTCAACTAAAGGCACACCATCAGTTATGGGATGTACAAAATAATCATATTCACCTTTTTTCACAACAGGAGCTTCAACCAGACTTTTTACCAGTTTTTCCAGCATTTTACCACCAAATAAAAAAATACATTATATTATATTCTAGAATATTTCTAAATCCAACTTAAAATCCGGGGATTAACTAAATCACCCTGTCCATTGAGCCCTACAAAATCATTTAACTAATGAAACTTTGATATGCTCAATAAACTTGTATAAAGATTAAAATCGGTTCAAACAAGTATTAATTCCATATTCTGTTATTATCAAACACCTTACCAACCATGGACTATGGTTTTAAGGACTTCAATGTATTGTTATAAATCCTTAATATATATAATGTGTTTGTGTAAATTCTATCTGGTTAACTGGTAAACATTATATTATATGTAAGTGAACAATCCAAAAATTATTTTATATATTAATATATTAAATTAGATGTAGAATTAAGTGTATTTTTATAAGGATTTTACAAGGAGTTTAAATAAAATTTACGCAAGTAGACTGCTAATTTTATAAATAAACGCAGGACTACTCACCATCTATCATTACTACTGTAAGATTTACATCCTGGTGATTAATTATGTTGGGCAATCTGGGGAAAAATCTGACCAAAACCATGAAAAAACTGGCCGGAATGACCATTATCGATGAAGAAGTGGTTAAAGAGGTCATTAAAGATATTCAAAGGGCTTTAATTCAGTCTGATGTTAATATTAAACTGGTTCTGAATTTATCCAAAACAATTGAAGACCGGGCCCTTAACGAAGAACCCCCTAAAGGGGTAACCGCCAAAGAACACGTCATTAAAATTGTTTACGATGAACTGGTTAATCTTTTAGGTGAAAAAGCAGAAGAAGTTGAAATTGAAAAGAAACCCTACAAAATACTCTTTGTAGGGCTCCAGGGAAGCGGGAAAACTACCAGCATTGGTAAAATGGCCCGGTACCTCCAAAAAAAGGGATTCAATCCAGCCATAATCTGTACCGACACCTGGAGGCCAGCAGCCTACGAACAGCTACGTCAACTAACAGAAAATCTCAATTTACCCCTCTACGGAGACCCTGACAATAAAGATGCCCTTGATCTAGCCCGGAAAGGTTTGAAAGAGTTCAAAAAACAGGACCTTATCATTGTGGACACTGCGGGGCGACATAAAGAGGAAAAAGATCTTTTAGATGAGATGGAGCAGATATCAGCCGTGGTAGAACCGGATGAAGTGATGCTGGTCATTGATGGTACCATTGGGCAGCAAGCCCGGGAGCAGGCCCTGGCCTTTTCCCAAACCACCAAAATTGGATCCATTGTAATAACCAAACTGGACGGGTCAGCAAAGGGAGGAGGTGCCCTTTCAGCAGTAGCGGAGATAGGAGCTCCCATAAAGTTCATTGGAACTGGTGAGCGTATCGAAGATCTGGAAGTCTTTGACCCGGAACGTTTCATATCCCGTTTACTGGGAATGGGAGACATCAGAACTCTTATTGAACGTGCCGAGGAAATCGAAGAAGATGTGGACCAAGAAGCCATGGACGCCATGCTCAGTGGTAAATTCACCCTGAAGGACATGTACAGTCAGTTCGAGATGATGAATAAAATGGGCCCCATGCAGCAGGTGATGAACATGCTCCCCGGCATGGGAAATAAGTTACCCAAAAACGCTTCCCAGGTCACTGAGGAGAAACTGGGTAAGTACAAGATACTGATGGACTCCATGACTGAAGAAGAACTCACCCACCCCGAAATCATCAAACAGTCCCGGGTTAAAAGAATTGCCCGGGGTTCGGGAATGCGTAACGAGGATGTTAAGGAGCTTTTAAAATATTACCAGGTCACTAAAAAGGCCATTAAAGGCTTTGGAAAGCGAAAAATGGGAGGGCCACTGGGCCAGATGATGCGCCAGATGATGCGTTAACTTCTTCCCCTTTCCGACCCCTAATACTAATTTCTAAGGTGAATACAGTAGGGCCTAATTAGGATTATGTAAAACCATTGCCTATAACAATCAGGCCCAAATACTCCATATAATAAATAAATGTGAATTTGAGGACATAAAAATCGAAATCAAACTCCACACCAACACTCTAACTTTAACACTTCAGGAAGATATCATGAAAAATACAACAGATCAGGCCCGGGAAATAGTGGAACTCACCCAGGGAAACATTTGCAATCGCTGCCTGGGTAGGAATTTCTATCCCCAACTTTCTGGTAAGGATAATGCCGATAGAGGCACCTACCTGAAGGAGATTCTCAGTAGGGAAGATTCTATACCAAATAAAACAAAAAGTTGCCAGTTATGTGGAGATGTTTTTCTGGACCTGGAAAATACCCTGGAGAAAATAATAAGCATTATTGAAAAGTCTCAAGTAGAATTTTCAACTTTTCTGGTGGGTTGTCGTCTCTCCCCGGATATACTGGAAAAAGAAAAAGAAATACAGGAAATAACTGGTTCCACCAGTGACAGTTTGAAAAAAGAGATTAACCGAGAATTAGGTAAAGAACTGGAAGTTCGTCTTAACCGTGAAGTGGATTTCGATAATCCCAACCTGGTGATAATGATGGATTTTACCCGTAACTGGGTGGACCTCCAGACAAATCCATTGTTCATGGAAGGGAGGTACCGCAAATTATTACGAGGAATCCCCCAAACCCGTTGGCCCTGCCGCAAATGCCGGGGAAAGGGGTGCGAGAGGTGCAATTTCACCGGTAAGATGTACCCTGAATCTGTGGAAGAATTAATAGCAGAAAAAGTTCTAACCGCATCGAAGGGCAAAGAATCCAGATTCCATGGAGCGGGTAGGGAAGATTTGGATGTTAGGATGCTAGGCGGGGGAAGACCATTTGTACTGGAAATAAAAGAGCCCAAGGTGCGTGACCTGGACTTGGAAGAATTAACCTCCCAGATCAACCATCACTGCCAGGGCAAAGTGGAAGTCCTTCAACTGAAAATGGTGGGTAAAGACCGCAGAAGTGGGGTTAAAGCATCTTCCACCGAAACCTACAAGGTCTACCGTGCACTGGTAGAACTGGAAGAGGAAGTTTCACCGGAACAGACCGATGCCCTCAACTCCCTTAAAGTGATAAAACAACGCACCCCGGTCCGAGTTTCCCACCGGAGAGCAGATAAAATCAGAACCAGAGAAGTGAAGGACATCAAAGTCAAAATACTGGATCCAACCCATTTAGAATTGATTATAGACTGCGAAGGTGGATTGTACATCAAAGAACTCATATCCGGGGATGAAGAACGTACTCAACCAAGTGTGGCCTCCCTTCTAGGTACTGGTGCCCAGTGCATAGAGTTGGATGTTCTGGAGGTCAACATTTAGCACCACCTAAGGATAGTTTTATAAACTGCGATACATCATAAATTAATTCAATCGATTTCAAAGAGCCCATTAACCACCGAAAGATTCCTACGAATTTTATCTTAAATTACGAGGTTAGGCTTTATAAGAGCGGATATCATAAATTAACAAGTGTTATCCACATATACATCCCCAGAGGTTGAATTCTGCACCTAATAATCTAGAAGGAGCAGGACGACTCTAAATAAATAAATTGAAGGCAAATTCAATAATAAATTTAATAACCCATTTCATGGTGAAATGGAGGTTTTGAAAATGACTCAGAGATCAAGAGGTTTTAGAAGTAAAACAAGATACAAACTTAAAAAGACTTTAAGAGCAGGGAGAAGCAATCCCATAACTAAAAAAATTCAGACCTTCCAGGAAGAGGATCTGGTCCATATAATAATCGACCCCAGCGTGCATAAAGGTCAACCTCACCCACGTTTCCATGGTAAAACCGGTAAAATCGCTGACAAACGAGGTCAAGCCTACATTGTAGCCATAAACGATGGAAATAAAGCTAAAAAATTAATTATACGACCTGAACACCTCAAAATACAAGAGTGATGGTGATGATTGGGAAAAAAGTTCTGGAAACCGAACCCATACCCCTGGCCAAGGTTAAACCACTGCTGGAAGATAGAGAAAAAGTTCATGAACTTAACTATGAACAGAATCTAGCACTGGATCATGTCACCAAGTTCTCCAAGGTACCAGTGGAAAATGCAGAAAAGCTGGTAGCGGAACTGGAAGAGATCATCAAAAAGACTCAGGCCATTAAGATAGCAGATATCATGCCTGAGGATATGGATGATATGCGACTGATTTTTGCCAAGGAAAGGGGATCCCATAAAAAGGAAGAACTCGAAGATATACTGAAAATTGTGGATAAATACCGGGAAGAAGAGTAAAAACACATTTTTTAAATCTTTTTCCTTCGAGTTTACCCTTTATATGGACTGTGAAATCGACTTAATAATTCCGAATGATAATAAGTCGGAATTGACTGTAACATTTATTAAATTAATTCAGGGTGGTTAAATGGAGGATTATGCTATCATTTTAGACTATTTACCTCTGGGTTATGTTAAGGAAGGATCGAATTCATACAAACGTAAACCTGTGGCCCAGGCCATTGGTACTGATGAATTCACTCTGTTGGAGTTAACACCAAAGGATGATGCAAACCTGGATATTCATGAAAAGGTTTACATTGGGGCTGGAAAACGTGAAAAGATCGCCAGGGTTAACCGCAGGCTCCCCTTCAATAAGATGACCTCAACCGCCAAAATAGAGCTGAGCTACGTTATTGAAGAAATTATAAAAGAAAAAGAAGAGAAATATGTTCAGTTCTTCAATGAAGCTGGCCCTATATCCACTCGATTACATCAGATCGAACTGTTACCAGGAATCGGTAAAAAACACATGTGGGACATTATCCAGGCCCGGAAAGAAGCCCCCTTCCAGGACTTTGAAGATGTGAAGAAAAGAGTCCCCATGCTATCGGATCCAGTTAAACTTCTGGCCAAGAGAGTGCTACTGGAACTGGAAGCAGCTGAAGATAGAAAGGGCAAAAAGAAATACATTCTGTTCACCCGCCCCCCCAAACGAAAATTTAATTAATTTTTCATTTTTATAATCTATTTTTAAACCGGGTTTAGAAGATTAGGGAAATGTTGGCTAGAGAAACCTCACAGTTGTTGAAGAAACACCAGATAAGGCTGGATCGTAGGAAAGGCCAAAATTACCTCGTCAACGACCATATTTTAGCCCGGATTGTGGAAAGTGCCGGGATCACTACCGGGGATGTTGTGCTGGAAATTGGGGCGGGTATTGGTACTTTGACCATTCCCCTGGCCAGGAAAGCATCTAAAGTATTGGCTATTGAACAGGATAAGAAAATTGCCCGGGTCCTTTCGGAAAGGCTCCGTGACCTGCAAATTAGTAATGTAGAGGTTTTAGTGGGTGATGCTACCCGTATTGATTTCCCCCCATTTAACAAGGTTGTATCCAACTTACCCTACCAGATATCTTCACCCATAACTTTCAAACTCCTTAATTACCCCTTTGAGTATGCTATTTTAATGTATCAAATGGAATTTGCCCAGAGAATGGTGGCTCAACCAGGTCAATCCAATTACTCGCGCCTTTCAGTGATGATGAACCTGTGCACACACACTGAACTCCTCTTTAAAGTTCCTAAAAATGCATTCATACCCCCACCTAAAATTTCATCAGCGGTTATCAGGTTAGTTCCCCAGAAAAACCCCATGGTAGATGAATTCTTCATAAACACTTGCCGGGCCCTGTTTCAGCACAAGAAAAAGAAAGCAAGCAAAGCTTTAATCCAATCATTCCATGAGATATCTGACCGGGACATGGAACGAAGAGATATACGGCATATTATCCATAAAATAGACCACCAACTTATGGAGGAAAGGGTCTTTAAGTTGAAGGGGGAAGAAATTTTAATAATTTCTGCACAACTCAAAGAGTTAATGGAGGATATTTAATGGAGAGAAATAGTGGAGAAAATAAAAATCCTTTTCAAATATTTCAGGAAGAATTCCCAGATCTAGCGGGTAGTTTCAATGAATTGGTGGACGCACAACGTTCTCTGCCGGGAATGGACCCTAAAACCAAACAACTGGTGAACATCGCTATTCAGACCGCTAACCGCAACCCCATCGGGGTTAAGATGCATTCAATCATGGCTAAAAGCCAGGGCGCTTCTCGAGAAGAGATATTAGGAGCGGTAGTTATGAACCTCCATCTTTCCGGTCTTGCATCGGTGTTGGATTGTCTTCCCGCTGCAATTGAAGGTTTAGAATCCACAGAAATTGTTAAATAGAGCAAAAATTATATGTTTCTCCCCAATTTCCACAGTGAAAATTGAAGTTTCAAATAAAAAAAAAAGGATTTAACATGTTAGATTATAATGGAATTCATTACCAAACCCATCCCGAAGTTTACGAACCTGCCGAAGATACCTTTCTCTTTGCTGAAAATCTCCAGGTTAAAAGACGAGACCGTGTTTTGGAGATTGGAACCGGAACCGGTATCATCGCCCTAATCGTCGCCCGGAAATGCCGTACAGTGACTGCCACCGATGTGAACCCCCATGCCATTGACTGTGCCCTGAAAAATATCATCAACAACAAGACATATAACGTGGAACTGAAAAGAGGTAACCTCTTTGAACCGGTAAAGGGTGAAAAATACGACCTTATCCTATTCAACACTCCCTACCTCCCCACTTCCGAAGAAGAAAGGGTTGAAGATGAATTGGAAGCAGCATGGGATGGTGGCGAAGATGGTAGGAAAATTATTGACCAGTTCTTAGAGCTTTTACCCCACCACCTCAACCCCGGGGGAAGGGTGCAACTGGTACAATCTTCCCTATCAGATATTGATAAAACTTTGGAAAAACTAGGGGAAATGGGTCTGGAGGCATCAGTCACTGCCCGCGAAAAGTGTTTCTTTGAAGAAGTGGTGGTTATAACCGGGAAACTAAAACCAAAAACCTGATCCCCCACTATTTATCATGTCTTTTGAATTCTCCACTGGACATTGCCCATATAAAGTGGTGACTCCCTAAAATCTAAATCCACCCCCTAATAACTAAATCCCTTATGCAGGGTTTAAGTCCAGATTTTAAGAATAAAATAGCAGGGTTGAGGATTTAGATACTGGAACTTTATATTTTCCGGATCAGTCCCCTTGGGAAATCCCGCCAGGTAAGTGTTAAAGGATTTATTCTGATTTCCAGAGGAGTGCACATGAAACCACAGTATGGCTATGGTTTCATTGGCAGCAATCTCCTCAACTAAATTATTAACAAGAATTGGCTTGTTTTGAAAGGTATGATGTTCCTCAGTCATGTTTTCCGGCCGATCAATTATCCAAAATGCCGTTGAATCCCCTACACACACCGGATCAGTCATTATATAAAGGTCAGTTGAATTCAACAGGACAGGAGTGACCTTAAAAGTATAGCAGGCCCATCCCGATCTTTGATTCTTGTAATCCACTCCTGAATGCTCTTTATCCTCCTCAACACCCGAGTGGGGACATTTTTCTCCCAACTGTTTCTGTTCCCAGAGGGAATCCCTGGCATTTATAAAGACTAAAATGCTGGTATTATGGTAATTGCAGAGAACAGTACGGTTTTCCACTATTATTCCCGAGGAATTATAGTTTTCAGGGATATCTTTCACCGTGATTGGTTCTAACGAGGAATCTTCTGGATAGATCACCATGGTAGATTTACAATACCGGGGAATCACCCGGTCCACCATCAATTCATCATAGTTTTCTTTCAGGCAGTTTATCTTAGACATACTCAGGATATTCGATTTAGATTTCAAAGGGGCATCTGTATCTAACAGTCCCGGGGTAACACCACTCAAATCACCGGCTCCATCCCAATCTTCTGGAGATCCCGGAGTTTTGGTTAACATATCTGCACTAGCCCGGGCAATCCTTTCCAAAGAAGCCTCGTGAGAACTATCATCCATTTTAGATCCTATCATATCCATGGCATCAGCCGAAACACCCAAAACAACGGTGATTATGATAAGGGCCAGCATTAAATCTACAGAAAATACCATTCCACCCCTATCAACCAACCACTTTCCCCAAATCAAATTAATTCCCATCAAATAATCCCCCCCAGATGGATCCTTGTAATTTTGATAATACTCCTTTGAAATACTCTTCTTCAGGAACCGGACCATTATATAACGCCCTGAAACTAACAAACAGGCAAACCGTATTTTGAACGGTGGGAATTGTCCAGATAAAGTTTGAAATACTCTTTTCCATCAAAGAAATACAGGATTTCCTGGCCAGAATAGGTTCCATCCCCGGTATCATTAAAAATTACATGGTCCGATGAACTGGGTGCCTTGGAGGAATTATTGGAAAGAGAAAGGGATGGTGCCGGGATTATGAATGTTTCCATTCCATAATGGGAGCAAACACCCTTTCCCTCCAGCCTGCAAAGAAAACAGGACCCATCACTGCTTTCATGGTAAAAACCATTCTCTATACAATTTTTCAGGTTCACCAAGTCTTTGCTGTTTCCATGGAGAATGTAAGGATCATAGGGGCATTTTTTAATAGATAACGGAGACGTAGCATTTTCATAAGCCTTAAAATTTTTTACTCCCCTTGATTCTAAATATTTGGCCAGGCTGGAGCCATAAACTATTCTATCACCACCGATAGTCATATTTCCATGGGTTTTGCACTTAACGGAGGGGAGTGGATCGTAAATAGGGTAAGATCCGTTGGTAAGAGAAATATTATGACTCATATTCAGCTTATGCTTCAGGGCCCCCTTTTCAACGGTGATCTTTGATTTGAACTCCACACTGAATGGATCGTAACTGTTGTCCACCCTCAATATTTCACATTTGACCTCCATCCCATTGGCCGGGTACCTGGAACAAAAAAGGTCCATCCTCTGCTGAAACTCATCTTTAATTTCCTTTCTGCTGTTTGAAAGTGGATGTCCACTGTTAATGACCTTTAATGATTCATCCCGGAGTACTTCCCTTCCTATAATGAGGGAATTTACTTCCACATCTTGGCTGACTACCAGGATCTCGTGGGAGTTTAATGTGGACTGTTGAATCTCATTTTCCTGCCCCACCACATCTACCATTACTATCAGCAGGATAAACACAGGTAATATCAGCAAAAATGAAAATATACTCATTACATAGCCCTTATTATCCATTTTTTTGCCTGTTTTTTGGTGGTACCCCCGGTAGGGAGAATTTTATATGAACTTAATTATTATGTAATATGTAAAAAGTAATACAATATAAATGTATTTATAAAACAGAAAATTATATTACTATTCCGGTTAACTAAAATGGTAAAAACGAAAAGACAATTTTATTCCCATAAATTAATACCGAATCCCTAGATATCCTCCTAATATTATTACTGAACAGGGAATTATATGGCGGGAAATCATAAAACATTTAAAGACATCAAGATTATATAAGGATTTATATGAATTAGATCAATACAATAAAACCTAATTTAATTACTGAATTTTTTTAACTGAACAATTTAATCAAAAGCTTAGCGAGGTATGTATATGAAAGATATTGTAAGAGGCTGGCGTCACATCTCCCAAAGGTATAATCTCATTGGATCAAAATGTTTACAATGTGGTGAGGCATTTTTCCCCATGAGGGTTATCTGCCCAGAATGCCGGAGGAAAGGCCAATTAGAACCTATAAAATTCAGTGGAAATGGAAAAATAATGAGTTATTCTGTTATACACACCCCCACCGATGAATTTAAAAACATATCCCCATATGCGGTTGCTATTATTGAATTAGAAGAAGGAGCTAAAATCACCAGCCAAATAGTGGATTGTAACCCTGATAAAATTGAAATAGGGCAGGAAGTAGAACTGGTATTCCGGAAAATCCGTGAAGAAGGCGATGAAGGAGTAATCTCCTATGGCTACAAATTCAAACTCAAACAGTAAAGTGGGAATTGTGCTGGTTGGTCACGGCAGCCGATTACCCTATGGTAAAGATGTTCTCAGCCAGTTAGCAGAGATTTACAGGCAGGAAAGTGATAATCCGGTGGAAATAGGATTCATGAATATGAACAAACCATCCATTCCCTCCTCCATAAACAAACTGGCCGAGATGGGAGTGGAAAAGATTGTGGTAACCCCGGTTTTCCTGGCACCGGGAGTGCACACCACCGAGGACATCCCCCGTATTCTGGGATTGAAAAACAATGGGGATGAATCTCATGGACACCACCACGAGCATGGGCATGGCCACAGCCACGACCACGGGGAAACTGAAGAGATCCACTTTCAGGGGAAAATAATATACACTGACCCCCTGGGTCCTGATCCCAAAATAGTTTCCATAATAAAAGATAGGGTTAATGAAGCCCTTTAAGATATTTTTTTAAGGATAATGTCTTCTAAAGATCTTAAACCTGAGGAAAATCTTAAAGTATCCAGTATTGGTGAGAAAAAGCTAATCAAAAGACTTCTATCCCGGAGTCTTTCTCTCCAACCAAATTCTCCTTTTTTTGATGAATTTTCTTTTAAAAGTCTCAGTGATGATGCCGCACTCCTAGACATGGGTGATAAATATTTAGTAGTTACGTCTGACCTTTTATTGGAATCAGCTCATTTTCCATCTGATATGAGTCCTTATGAAAAGGGCGTGAAGGTGGTGACAGTTAATGTTAGTGACCTGGCCGCTATGGGGGCCCAACCACTGGGTTTCATACTGTCTTGGGGACTACCCGCGGATCTTCCCCTTACTGACTTTGATGGGATAATGGAAGGTGTGCTCCAATCCTGCCAGGAATACGGAATGGGACTCATTGGTGGCGACACCAACCAATCTGATGAATTAATTCTTAGTGGAACCTGTTTGGGGACTGTAGATAAAGAACATGTGCTTTTAAAGGAGGGAGCCCGTCCCAACGATGTGGTAGCAGTAACCGGTCCCCTGGGCGTGGCTGCAGCCGGATTAGAATTTCTACTATCACCCCCCACTTTAAAGGAAGATTTAATAAAGCATCTTAAACCATCCACCCAGAAACTAATCATAGACCATGCTCTAAGGCCACATGCACGCTTAAAAGAGGGTATTATGTTGGCAAACACCGGGAGGGTGACTTCGGCCACAGATATTACGGATGGTCTGGCCAGTGAAGTGGGTGAACTGGTGGAGGCCTCCCCCACTAATGTAGGGATAACCCTTTTTGAGGATTCCATTCCCATCATACCTGAGGTAGAAGAGGCTGCTGCTGCACTAGACCAGGACCCCCTGGATCTGGCCCTTTATTATGGTGAGGACTTTGAACTCCTTTTAACTGTGCCTCCAGAGGATTTCAAATATTTAAAGGAACAGATGGAACTTCATGAGGTGGGAGTGGTTACCAGTTCCGGGAGTATGGAAATAATTGATAAAGCTGGAAAAACAAAAATATTAGAGTCAAAAGGTTACCAGCACTTAGGGTAACCCTCATTTAGTCCAAGAGTTGGTTGTAAATGCCCAAGTGTTGGTTGTAAATAATATTTATCAAAACCTACCCTTAATTTATTGAATCAGGGGTTATTATAGGAAACAGGGGGTTTAATCATTAAAAGGGAAGCAATGCTTTATGAAAAATTGGATGGAGTATTGAACTGCCAAGTATGTAATAAACGCTGCGTTATCTTTAATGGTAAAACTGGTTTTTGCAATATGCGCCGTAATGAAGAAGGTGTGATGTACAGTTTAAATTATGCTGCAGTTTCTTCCATGGCCGTGGACCCCATTGAAAAAAAGCCCCTATTCCATTTCTATCCCGGTAGCTTATCCTTCAGCCTGGGAAGCGTGGGGTGCAATTTCCGCTGCCCATACTGTCAGAACTGGTCCATATCCCAGGCCAGTTTAGAGGAAATCGGAGTCAGGGACATTCTGCCGGAAGAGGCCATAACTATGGCTCGGGCCAACCACTGTAAGTCCATTTCCTGGACCTACAACGAACCCACCATGTGGTTTGAATACACCTATGACTCGGCTAAACTGGCTCAAAAAAATGATCTGAAAACTGTTTACGTTACCAATGGTTATATGAGTTCAGAAAGCCTGGATATTATTGCTCCCTATCTGGATGCAGCCAACGTTGATCTGAAGGGGATGTCTGATAAATTCTACACTGAACTGTGCCAGGCCCATCTGGATCCTGTGCTGGAAAACATCCAGACCATGCACGATGAGGGCATCCACGTTGAGATCACCAATCTGGTGATACCCGGATACAACGATTCTGTAGAAGACCTCCAGGCTCTGGTGAAGTTTGTGGCTGAGGTAGATGTGAACATTCCCCTGCACTTCACCCGTTTCTATCCCCATTACCACCTAGGCAATGTACAACCTACCCCGGTGGGAACTCTGGATAAAGCCCAAAAAATGGCTAAAGAAGCAGGAATAAGGTATGTTTACGTGGGAAATGTCCCGGGAAGTAATGGGGAGAACACCCACTGCCCAGATTGTGGAGAACTGCTCATAGAGAGGAATGGATTCACTGTTGAATCTGATAAACTTAAAAAAGAGAAGAAATGTCCCAGTTGTGGGACAAAAATCCATATTGTTTCCTAGAAACGAATACTGCTTATTTTATCGCTTATTTTTACCATCAATCATTAAAAGGGAATGAGAATTTTTTCAGGGCCCCGACTTTAATTGGAAAAACTGACCCGCTCGAATTTCTCCAGTTTATCCAGTGGTTTGGTGGCATCCACCCCCACCTTGGTGGTGGTTCCATCGGATTGGGCACAGGGATCCAAAGACGATCCCCGTGCTCCAGGGACAATGATGATATCTTCATCCCCCTTCACCCTGGTGGCAATGGCGTATTCTACATCTTCGGCATCGAATATATCCACATCCTCATCCACCACCACACAGTGTTTTAAGGAGGGGTGAGCTGCAAGAGCAGCCATTATAACGTTTTTACCATCACCCTGAGTTTGTTTCTGGATAGATACTGCTGCATGTAACCAGCAACATCCCCCTTCAGTGAGGGCCACGTTTTTAACTGTGGGTACGGTGTTTTGGACTGAACTGAAAATCCTTGGCTCTTGAGGAAGGCCCTGCAGGAGTTTATGTTCAAAACCAGCCGGCATTATAGCGTGGTACATTGAATCATGGCGATAATGCATCCGGTCCAGTTCAATCACCGGTTCCATTCGTACCACATCGTAGGTATCGGTTAAGTCCACAAATGGACCTTCTTCCGCGCGTTCATGGGGCATCATCCTTCCTTCCAACAGAATTTCACATTCCGGAACCTCTATATCCACAGTTTCACATTTTACAAGATTCATTTTGCCCTGGTGGAAGTTGTTGGCCACTTCCAGTTCGTCCACGTTGATAGGTACGGAAGTGGTGGTGGCCAGAAGGGTGGCCGGGTGCAATCCAATGGCTATGGCCAGTTCCAGTGGTTGGTCAAGGGCTTCTGCCCTCTGGTGGTAGGTGTAAAGGTGTCGTGGTACAATGCGTGCCGTCAACTTGTCTTTTCCCAGGACCAGCATACGGTGGATGGAGGCATTCCGCACCCCAGTTTCGGGGTCCTTGGCAATAATCACTCCCGAGGTAATGTAGGGCCCACCATCACGGGGATAATAAGTCAATATTGGGAGTTTAGATAGGTCCGCAGCTTCAGATACCGTGAAGGTATCCTGCACACTTTTGCATTCCCCAAGGGGTAATGGGTTACTGATAGCCTCCATTATTCTCTGGGTGATTCCCGGGATATCAGTATTTAAAGCCCGGGCTATTTTTTCCCGGGTATTGCACAGACCGGATACTACTTTAATATCCGATTCCCGAATATTTTCCATTACAATAGTATCTTTAGGATTTTTTTTCATGAATTCAGCAGCTTCAAGGTTAACTGAAACTTCTTCATCAATTTTAAGGGCATTATAATCTTTTTCAAGAGTCTTTAAAAATTCTCGCATAAAAAACACCTGCCTCCAGTTAATCACGGGTTACATAGTAAACATGTTAGAACATCAGGGTTAGAATATCCTGGACCATCAACATCCAGATATAATGTGGGGTATGAACCATCAGTTCGTGGAAGTTCCCCTTTCACCTTCTTTCATCCCCACCCATTTACCCTAATTATATATTTGGCATATTTCTGCATTATATTTATGGGATATTCCCCTCTGAAAATGTGGGGGAACAGCTCGAAACAAGGTTATAAGCCAGTCCGGAATAAAATTGAACCTGATCCTTAAACCTGATCTTCAAATTAATTCTAATTACCATCAAATTTTGCGGTAAATCTAATTAAACTTAATATTATGCCGGGAAATTGAAAAAATAGGGATTATGTCCAGATAATGAAAAAGAGGATTAAAAAAAATATTATCTTTTACAGTTAATATTGCCCTTGAAACGTAGAAGGTCTTTTTTTATAACCTTATCTCCTATTCCCAGCATTTCCGCGGCAAGTATAGCAGCATTACCTCCAGAATCCACACCCATAGTGGCTACGGGAACTCCCGGAGGCATGTTTACCATGGAAAGTAGTGCATCCATTCCTTCCATTTTAATGGCACATGGGACCCCTATAACTGGTTTTTCGGTGTAAGCTACCACCGCTCCAGTTACATGGGCTGATAGGCCAGAAATGGCAATAAATAGCTGGGCATCCCTGTTTCTTTTAAGAAAATTCTCAAACTTATCCGGAGATCTGACTGGTGATACCACCGAAGAGTCATAAGTGATGTTTAGTTTATCCAGGAACATGGTGGTTTTTTTAGCCACTTTAATATCACTGTAACTTCCCGATATAACTGCCACCTGGGGAGGGAAAATACCATCCCTCATCTTACCGGGATGGGTGTTTATTCCCATTTCACCATGAAAATCTTCATTGGTTACTTCTTCCACTGAACCCGGTTCTATTTTAGAGTAATATTTCCCATTCATCTGGAGAAATAGTTTTTCCTCATCTTCCGCTATCTTTGAATAAAAATCCCGGCGAAAAGATGCCAGTTTTTCCCGAACACCAGCATCATGAATACCAATTATTTGAGCAGCCAGTATGGCTGCGTTTTCACCCCTATCCACCCCTACAGTTGCAACCGGGGCACCTAGAGGCATCTGGACCGAAGCAAAAAGAGCATCCAGCCCGGCTACTTTAACATCAACCGGAACCCCGATAACCGGTTTATGTGTAATCCCTGCGATTATGCCAGGAAGATGGGCTGATAGTCCTGCTATCCCTATAAATACTTGCACTCCATTTTTCGCTGCACTGGTAACTATTTTTTTAACCTTCTCATGGGTACGGTGCGCCGAGGCCACCCGGAGATCGTAGTATATTTCCAATTTTTCCAGAATGGCAGTGGCCTTCTCCGCAATTTTAAAATCTGAAGCACTACCCAGTATGATCATAACCTTTGGTTCCATTATTAACCTCACTTCTTTAGTATAATTCCAACAGGAATTTAACTGACCCTTTATACAATAACACTTTGCTTAAACTGATAATAAAAGTTTTAGTTAAATGAAGTAAAGAGAAGAGAAATCTTATATAATCTTATAAAGTAGTTTGTTTAATTAGTAGTATAGAAATAGAGGTGTAATTTAAGTGTATTGGATTGTTCTATTATTTGTACTGTTCATTGCTTCGGTGAAAACCAGAAGCTCAAAAAAACCAATGACTGTTTCAGTCATATTGCCCGCTTACAACGAAGAAAAAACTGTTGCCAGCGTGATAAAAACTGTACAGGCATTGAATTACGTTGATGAAATAATTGTAGTCAACGACGGATCCCTGGATGCCACTGAAAAAATGGCAAAAGAGGCGGGGGCTACAGTTATAAGCCACACTAAAAACCGGGGTAAAGGTGCCGCTATTAAAACTGGTTTTAAAAATTCTAAGGGTGATGTGGTTGTATTTTTGGATGCCGACCTCCAGAAACTGAACCCTCAGCAGGTGGATAAGATGATCCGGCCCATCCTGAATGATGAAGCCGATGTCACCAAAACCAAATTCAAAAGGGAAGCAGGGAGAGTAACTGAGCTAACAGCAAAACCATTGTTAAGTTTTTTCTTCCCTGAAATCAAGTTTGAACAACCCCTTAGTGGCCAGTTTGCCGCTAGAAGGTCCTTCCTCAGTAATATAAATCTGGAAGATGACTACGGAGTAGATGTGGGGATTGTCCTGGACGCCGATGTAATGGGTGCCCGGGTTAAAGAAGTGGACATTGGTAACATTACTCACTCCATGTCCTCCCTGCACGAACTGAACATAGTGGCCACTGAAGTGGTACGTACCATTGTGGACCGTGCCAACAGCTACGGTAGAATAACCATGATCGACACCCTGGGAAAATCCATTAGAATGGGTGTTCTAGGACTTTCACTTACCACTCTAGGATTCTTTTTCGTCTTTTTCATACGAATACGCCCTTCCTACCTTGCCCTGTACATAGGGCTGGCCATAATCATAATAGGGATTATAATTGCCGCGTATTACGTTATCAAAATTATCAGAGCTTCAATTAAAACCATTTTAAGGCCTGATGATAAGTCCCGGAATCTGAAATCCTTTTTTTACATGCATTCCCCCCTCATTGTCTCGGCACTCATAATGTTTGCCGTCTTATTCACCATGCTAGGCTCGGTGCACGTGGACGAGGGTAAAATATCCATTGAACCTGCTGCCAGAAACGTTATATTCTGGAAGCAACCAGTGGAAAATCAGACCATTGATGTGCGGGGCCCTTACACCGTGGACAGTGCCCTGGAGAATGAGTTTTCTATTATTAGAATGCCACAGGATGCTCTGAATACATTGGAGTTGGGGTACGGGGATACGATTACCATCAATGGGGAGACGTATACCTTGAATCAGACTATTCCCGGTGAGGATAGCATACTGCGAATTCCATATGACGCTCGAAACGCCCTGGGGATTAACATTCGGGATGTTATTAGGGATACTGATCTGCGAAATTATTTCCAGGATCTTTATGCCCAGAAGAACCTCCCTCTAACCACCTCCAATATGACAGTGACTGAAGGCCTTATAGTTAAAAACACGTTAAGCGATGGTAAAATAATCAATTTGTACCTTAACAATGAAAAAGTAGGCACAACTACGGGAATACTCAAAGATGGGGCCTACAAGATCTACGTGAATGGTTACCTTTACAAAACCATCCAGATCAATAACAGCAGTTCCCAGAAGACATTCCTAGTGACTAAAGGCAACAACGTGGTGAAGATCGAGATTGCAGGAGATGCCAAGTCCAGTGCAGAACTCCCCACCTCCAATAGTGGAATTTTATTCAACTTCAAGTTCAACAGTTGAATGAATTCTCACATTTCCCTTTATCCCTTATTCTCTATTTTTTTATTAAAAATTAATTTTTAAGCTTGTTTCATAGATGGGAAACTGGAAAGGCAATGCCACCTCATTCAGACAAATAAACAGCTCTGATAAAAAAAATAGGTATAAAAAAGATATTTAAAAAAGGGTGTTAAAGAGGGATACTTAAAAGATAATTTTAAAAAATAAAAAAAAATACAGAGTGTCAAGGGTGTGTTCAGTAGTAAACCTTGACTGCCTCTTCAATATCGTTGTAAACACCCAGAGCAGCTAATGCTCCTATTTTTCCCTGGGAACCAGTGACTTCTACCAGTTCCACCCCTGCATTTTTTGCTACTTTTTCAGCTTCTTCCACAGTTAACATAGACCTCTTAGCAGATTTTCCATACTCTCTCAGCTCATCAGGAACATTCAGACCTTTAAGAACAGCAATGGCTGTTTTATCGGATAAAGTTTTTTCTTTGAGTAAACCAACCACCTTCTGAACCAGGGCATCCTTTTCTCCCGGGTTCACTGCAAAAACCAGGGCAATAGCCACACAGTTCTGGGTTTTATTGGGATTGTGTGGATACAACTGTACTGTGACATGGTCCAGATAATTATAGCCCTGCCTGGCAAGTTCTGCGCCAACATTATGGGCTAAAGTCCAAGTAGCGCCTTCCTCTTTAGTGTCAGTGTCATCAACGCCAATGACTATCTTCTCCATTCTGGGGGTGACCACGGTTGCTCTTCCCACCTTAGATCCTCCCCCTACGTCCTGAAGTTCTACCCTTTTTACACCTTCGGCCATTCCCCGGCACATGGCAGCACCCACACCGGCTCCAGCCAGTCCGGCATGGACAACCTTCACTTCATCATCATCCACAGAGACTTCTTCAATCCCCGCCGCGTGTAAACTGGGTTTGAGGCTTAAATTAGATTTTCCAACTTTAACCAGGAAAGTATGTTTATTCCCATCTCTTTTAGCATTCAGTACTATGTCGCTGCTATGCTGGTACTGGTAGATCATCCACTGGGATCCCGAGATACAGGGATGGTACTCCACAATCTCCACCTTCTGGTCATCCACCATGGTTATGACCTTTTCGTAGGGTGCAATCCATGGATCTTGAAATTTATCCTTTAAATCTCCGGGGGTGAGTATTTCCATAAACTCTCTCCTAAAAATGACTAATTAATTAGACTTTAGATGAACCTTGAAACATTAATAAAAAAAATAAGGGATTTAACCAATCCCACTATTTGAGCCGGTCCGTCATTTTGACTACGGCTTCCACTGCACGTTTGGCGTATTCAACCCTCTGATGGGCTTCCAGACGGGTCATGCCTGGTCCGGTGATTCCCAACCCCACTGGTTTATCATAATCCAAAGCCAGGTCTGCTATCTTACGGGAAGCATGTTGAACCACGATTTCATCGTGGGAAGTGGCACCTTCAATTACTGCCCCTAAGGTGACCACAGCATCAATATCATCCTGTTGCAGGAGTTTCTTAATGGCCAAAGGCATATCAAAAACCCCCGGAACGGTTATTACTTCTGTGATTTCAGAGTCTAAAAATTTAGCATGCTCTTTAGCTAATTCTAACATCATATGAGTGATGTCATAATTAAATTCTGCAACTACGGCCCCTATTCTAACTTTTACCATTATATTGTCTCCCAAATTTATTTATAATATGTGATTTTTCTAATTTTCATTCTATCAATCATGAATGAGTGGTGGATTAATCAGTTCATTAAAAAGCGATTAAATCATCAGTACATATCCTGCTATGGAACTTAAAGCCATGAGTACCACTATGAAAATTGCTATCCATTGAGGTCTGGTCATTTATTTTTTCTCCTTGTCTAGTTATCCCCCAATTTAGAAACCTTTTTGATGGTGTCCACCAATGCATCTATTTCCTCCAGAGTATTGTAATAATGCATAGATGCCCGAACTGTTCCATCCAACTCGTAAGCCCCGATATGCTTTATGGAAGGTATTGCACAGTGAAAACCACTCCGAACACATATGGATATAGTTTCATCCAGTATTTTGGCCACGTCGTGGGGGTTTATATTATCTATATTGAAGGAAACAATACCATAAATATTTTCTGGACTGCCGTAGAGGGTGACATTTTTCACATCCTGGATCCCCTGGTACAAGGCCTCGGTAAGTTTCTTACCATGTTTTTCCAGTTTAGATAACCCTATTCTTCCCAAATAATCTATAGCCGCACCCAGACCAATGAACCCCGCTATATTTTGAGTTCCTCCCTCAAAACAGGCCGGGGCCTCGGCTAAATTAAAATTATCAAGTGTTACATTTTCTACTGTGCCCCCTCCCAGGAGTAGGGGTTCCAGTTCATCCTGTGAATCTTTCCCACAGTAGAGAAACCCCGTTCCCACTGGACCAAGTAGTGCTTTGTGTCCAGGGAAAGCCACAAAATCTGCTTTTAGCTTCTTAACATCCACTTTAAAGTGGCCAACAGATTGGGCAGCATCAATAAGATAAAGTGATCCCCTGTCCTCTGTGATTTCCGCTATCTCCTCCACTGGTTGCACGGAACCAATTGCATTGCTGATATGGGTGATGGTTACCAGCCGGGTGTTTTCATCCACGGCCTTATCAACTGCATCCGGGTGAACAATTCCATGTTCATCAGCATTGACCATCCTCAGTTCCACTCCCTGGCGTTTTAAGTTGATCCATGGAATCAGATTGGAGTGGTGTTCAATGTTGGGAACCACGATGTTATCCCCCTTCCCAATCTTCAGGCTATGGGCCACCAGGTTAATGGCTTCGGTGGTGTTTTTAGTGAGTATTATCTCGTCCGGTTCTGAATTCACGAAGCGGGCCATCTTGGTCCGGGCTTCTTCCATCTTTTGGGTGGCCTTATTTGCTATGCCATAGGCACCGCGGCCTGTATTGGCATTGTAATTGTAGAAATAATCGTTCATGGCTTCCACCACTGGTCGGGGAGTAGGGGTGGTGCTGGCAGCATCCAGATAGATTACCTCTTCCAGTAACGGAATATCCCTTCTAACATCAGCTGTTTTCATGATATACCTGAAAAATTCTTTTAAATTGGTTATTAATATGGAAGAAATGGTATATATTTATTAAATTTGAAAAAAGTTATTTAAAAAACGTGCCCCCTGGAATATTTTGGATATCAGGGGTTAAATATCCATAAAATATGTGTAAATGTAAAAAATGTGGAAAAAATAGATTTAAAAAGGTGTAGAATTAAAAAATAAAATTATTCTACAAATTATTAGTTTATTTTTCCAGTTTACTTCTGATTTCGGCTGCCATTTCCATGGTGGAGGCACTGCCGCCCAGATCCACGGTAACCACATTACCTTCGGCCAGTACATCGACCAGGGCATTTTCTAGTTTACGCGCTGCTTCATTTTCTTCCAGGTAATCCAGCATTAACACCGCAGATAATATCATGGCCGAGGGATTGGCAATTCCTTGACCCGCAATTCTTGGTGCTGAACCGTGAACTGGCTCGAATAATCCCTGTTTATCTCCGATATTAGCTGATGGAATTAATCCCAACCCTCCCACCAGCCCGGCTCCCTCGTCAGATAGTATGTCTCCAAAGAGGTTGGTGGTGACAATTACATCAAACATGTCTGGTTTGGTGATGAAGAACATGGCCGTGGCGTCCACGTAGCGGTCATCCAGTTCCATATCTGGATAGTCTTCAGCTACTTTGTAGAATGTTTCTTTGAATAGTCCATCTGTTTTTTTAAGGACATTGGCCTTGTGCACTGCAGTTACCTTTTTCCTACCGGTTTTTTTAGCGTATTCGAAGGCATATTTACATATTTTCTCCGCGGCCTTTCGGGTGGTAACCCGCAGCGCAGTGGCTCCTTCTTCTGTTTCTTCTTCCAGACCAATATACAGTCCTTCTGTGTTTTCACGTACTATGACAAAGTCCAGGTTGTCAAAAAGAGATTTTGTTCCGGGATAAGATTTAACTGGACGCAGATTCACGTATAAATCTAATTCCTGCCTCATTTTAACAATCACATCAGCTGCTGATTCTCCTGCTGCACCAAATAAACATGCCTGGGATGATTTTACTATATCTACTGTTTCCTGGGGCAGTGCTACCCCGGTTTTCTCCATGTATTCGTCCCCAGCATCAGCAAATGTGTAATCAAATTCCACATCTATTGCTTCCAAAACATGGAGGGTGGCCTCCATTACCTCTTTTCCAATCCCATCTCCAGGGATTACTGCTATTTTATACATATGAACACCTGCTTAGTTATTATTTGCATTTTCAGAGAATTTAATTTATTTAAATACCAATTATCCCTGAAATATTTTTATTAATTAATTTAACGCGTTTTTCAATCCTTTATCTCTGCAAGGTGGTTTTTCAGGTAGCTGATTAACCCTCCTTCACTCATGATGCCCATCATAAATTCGGGTAGTGGTTTTATTTCAAACTCCTTGGAATTGGTAACATCCTTCAAAACACCTTCATCTATGTCTATCTGGATTTCATCCCCCTCCTCTATATTTTTAGAAATCCCTTTGGCCTCTATGAGGAGTAATCCTATGTTTATGGAGTTTCGGTAGAATATTCTGGCGAATGATTCCGCCACCACTGCCGATATTCCCGCCCCCTTTATGGCTATCGGTGCGTGTTCCCGGGATGATCCGCAGCCGAAGTTTTTCCCAGCCACTATGATATCCCCCTTTTCCACTTTTTTGGCGAATTCAGGATCATGACCCTCCATAACACAGGCTGCCAGTTCTTCTTCCCCGGTTAAGACCAGATAACGGCCGGGAACAATAATGTCGGTGTCAACATCATCGGGGAATTTCCAAACCTTTCCTTTAAGTACTTTGTCCATAATTACCACCTTTTTAGTATATTACGATGCTTGGATACTTTTTATCCTTTGAAATTTTCTCATTACGCTTCTTTGAAGGAATAAAATTTAAATTATCTTGGATCTGCTATTTCTCCCCTAATTGCCGATGCTGCAGCCACTGCCGCCGAGCTCAGGTAAACTTCTGCTTCCGGACTTCCCTGTCTACCCTTGAAATTCCGGTTGGAAGTGGATAAACTCACTTCTCCAGGCCCCAGGAGTCCGACATGGCCCCCCAGGCATGGTCCACAACAAGGGTTACATACCAGGGCTCCAGAATCCACAAAGATGTTCATCAGGCCCTCATCCAGTGCCTGACGGTAGATTTCACGAGAGGCAGGTATTACCAGCATCCTTACTTTAGAGGATACCTGTTTTCCCTTCATGATTTTGGCCGCAACCCGTAGATCCTCCAGTCGTCCATTGGTACAGGATCCAAGGAAAACCTGGTCTATGGGTGTTCCTTCCACTTCACCCACTGGTTTAACGTTGTCTACATTGTGGGGGCAGGCTACTTGTGGTTCCAGGTCGCTGACGTCTACATACATGGTGCTTAATGATTCTGCATCTTCGTCTGTTTGGAAAACTTCATAAGATTTGTTAGTCCTCCCTTTAAGGTAGTTTCTGGTTTTTTCATCCACTTCTACCATCCCTGTTTTTCCTCCCATCTCTATAGCCATATTACACAGTGCCATCCTCTCTGATATGGACATGTTACGGGTGGTTTCCCCTCCAAATTCACAGGCCTGGTAAGTTGCACCATCTGCCCCTATTTGGCCGATTATGTCCAGAATAACATCCTTAGAATAGACGTGTTTACCGAGTTCGCCTTCGATGTCGAATTTTATGGTTTCCGGGACCTTGAACCAGAGTTTGCCTGTGGCAAACACCATAGCCATGTCCGTTGATCCGATTCCCGTGGCGAAGGCACCTAAAGCTCCGTGGGTACAAGTGTGAGAATCTGTTCCCACAATTACTTCTCCGGGGATTACGTGACCTTTTTCTGGTAGTACCTGGTGGCATACTCCCTCGTTAACATCGTAGAAATTGTTTATTTCCTGTTTTTCCACGAATTCCCTCATGAATATGTGGTTTTGTGCTGCTTCCAGGGAGTCTGCTGGTACCTGGTGGTCGAAGAGTACCACGATTTTCTCAGGGTCCCATACTTTTTCCACCCCAATTTTCTGGAAGGAATTCACCGATAAAGGTCCAGTTAGGTCATGGGTCATGGCCACGTCGATGTTGGCCATAACAATAGTTCCTGCCTCTGTTTCCTTTAGTCCCGCTGCTCTCGCCAGTATTTTTTCTGCCATGGTCATGGACATTTGATTTCCTCCATTTAAGTATGAATTTGCATGAATAATTCCTTGATTTTTCCAATCAATCGGCTTATTTTTAGTCTTCAGGAGTGATTCCTTTTAAACAAAATTTATAAACCATAAATCGTGAAGATGCTCTGGTTTCCCTACAATTTGGAAACCGTGATTTTGTTTACAATTTTCACGAAGTTTTCAACTTCTTCCGGGTTCAATATCTTTGAAATCTTTTTTATGGTATTTTTATGGATCTGTTTGTGCATTTCCATTATCTGGTTACCTTTTGAGGTTAACTGCAGGAAATAGAACCGTTTATCTGAGTCGGACTGAATTTTGTTTACTATTCCCAGATCAATTAACTGGTTGATGGCAATGGAAACTGTTGATTTTTTAACTTCCAGTTTTTTTGCCAGTTCAGAAACACTGATTCCCTGGTTTTTATCGATCAATTCAATGTAATACAGTTGTCGTAGAGTGTATTCTTTTAAATCCCCTTTTCTAAGTTGTGTTTGGAATTTTCTCATTAAATCGCTGAGTTTATCCATTGATTCTACCAGTTCAAGCTCCTGATTCATGGTTTTTCACTCCATTAAGTACATAGTTTTATCTAACTAACTATTATATATAATATTCTATTTCTCCCCTGAAATTTCTGTCCATAAATGACCGCCTCCAGCAATACTAGGATTACTTCTCAAAAGCTCGGACTAATCACTTTGTATATAATATATAAGATCAATGGGTGAAGAGAAGTGCAAACCAATAGTAATAAGATATATATATTATGTAATACAAGTGATATATTGAATATGATAGATGATTTAATAATATGACCCAAGAGAGATAGTGGTGAGGGAAATAAAATGAGGGAAATTAGCCAAGAGATAAAGGACGAATATGGGAAAATTAAGGACAAAATCTCATATGAAGAATTCCTAAAAAAGATGGAAGAATATAAGGAAGAAAATGCGGATGTAAGTTTTATTGACGATATTAGCATAGCCCAGATGGTAGTAGGGAACTACATTACCGAAAAAAATGAACCTACCGAAGAAGTAAAGGACTTCTGGAAAGTTGCGGATTTAGAAACCGGCACCCAACACATAAACCTACTGGGGCGAGTAATGAGTATTTCCAATGTTAAAAAATTCACCAGCAAAAAAGGAAGAGAAGGAAAACTGGCAAATTTAATCCTGGCCGATGAAACCGGGAGAATAAGAGTGGTCTTTTGGACTGAAAACATCAAATTGCTGGATAAAATCCAGGAAGGAGATGTGGTCCAGATCAAT
>Ga0228535_1000180_pt1:67500-90000 | contig 207500 bp, 213 predicted proteins | sample SJ1metagenome_FD_168457 | JGI IMG/M metagenome (GOLD analysis project Ga0228535, IMG submission 168457) | Enriched culture of PCE-dechlorinating microbial communities from Ithaca, New York, USA - SJ1 | ecosystem: Engineered > Modeled > Simulated communities (microbial... >... | reverse complement strand
TGACGCCGTGGCCCAGGCTTCTGGTGCCGCTGCCCGAGCAGCAATACCCATGGTTAAAGGTGAAGTGGAAATCGAACCAATCGTTGCTGTCGTGGACTCCGATGTCTGTGGTGGCTGTGAAGTATGTCTGGAACTGTGTCCATTCGGAGCAATTGAAAGGAAGGACGAACAAGCAGTTATTAACGTTGCACTCTGTAAAGGATGTGGTACCTGTGTAGGTGCCTGCCCATCTGGTGCAATGGACCAGCAGCACTTCAAAACCAACCAGATCATGGCTCAAATTGAAGCAGCCATGAACCCAGGTAAATAAGGGTTAAAACACCCTTTTAACCTCTTTTTATTTTTAATTAGATTATTCTAAAATTAATTAAATATTTTAAAACCAGTTAATGAACTAATTCTGACTTATTTTTATAGCCATTATCCATTTCTTAAGTAAGAACAGTTTAATTTAAGACCACTTAATCATCACATTTTCACCTATCTTTAAACCATAGCTCCACCCCTTTAATATCAACAAAAATAATAATTCCATATAGCCAGGAATAAGGTTAAATCTGGAATAAAAGGGAGGGTGATCAAATGGATTATCAGGAACTGGGTAAAAAATTGAAGGATATTCTTAAACTGGAAAGGGAACCAGTTGCTCTTAAATGGGTTTCAAGAGAACCAAGGGATATTCCCCGGGAAGAGGAAAAATCAAGGTTTTGTACCAAGCTCAACAAGGCCCTAAATGGAGAGACTTTTTATTCCACCGTTGAAGAAGAGGAATGCATGGGTGGTTTGAGGTACACCGGAATGAAAGATCCCAGCAATTTCCCCAAAAACATGCAAAGCGGTTCATTTCTGGTCCCTGGAGGGGTTTACAAAAATATCCCGGCAGTACAACGCTCCTGGAAAAACAATCTGGCAATTGACCCCGGGATCTTCGTGGCCATACTATTTGCACCATTAACCCGGGCCGAGTTTGAGCCAGATGTTATATTCATTGTGGGTAATGCCACCCAGGGAATGGAATTACTGCACGCCAATGCCTACGACTCGGGATCACACGGTCTTGGAGCAGATTCAGGGCCCATATGCAGTTCGATGGCGGCGGTGCCCTATCTCACCGGGAAAGTCACCTACGGATTTGGAGATATCGGTTCCCGAAACAACATGAAATTGAAAACTGAGGAGATCATGGTGAGCCTGCCGGCAACTGACCTGGAAAGGGTGGTGTTGAACCTGGAAGAAATGAAAACAAAAACGTTTTTCCGTTAAAATAAAGATTAATCCTCTGTAAATTGAAAAATCATCCTTTAAACTATTTTTATCATTCTTTTAAATATTGGTGGGAAGATTGGAAAGTATTTATATGGCCTCAATTTTATAGTTCCCTATACCAAACCCGTTAATGTAAGATCATCCCTGATTTTGTCGGGAGGAAACATATGTCAGACAACGAAAAATACGCCCAGGAAATAAAGGATATTACCCTAAAACATCACCAATGGATGAAAAACAGTATAAATCTCATTGCCAGTGAGAACATCACAAGTATAAGCGTCAGAGAGGCCCTGGCCACTGACCTATCCCACCGTTACGCAGAAGGACTGCCATGCCATCGGCTGTACGAGGGATGCCAGTACATCGACGAGATCGAAAATATCACCATCGATCTATCCAAAAAGCTTTACCATGCTGAACACGCCAATGTACAACCCATATCAGGCGTGGTAGCCAACATGGCATCTTTCTTTGCTTTAGCTGATCACAATGATGGAATGATGGCCCTGGAAGTTCCAGTAGGTGGACATATTAGCCACGCCAATGTCAGTGCCGCCGGTATCCGAGGACTCAAAGTATCACCCCACCCCTTCGATGAAGAAAAGATGAACATCGATGCTGACGCCATGAAAAAGGAAATAATCGCCAGCAAACCAAAAATAGTCCTTTTAGGCGGCAGTTTATTCCTCTTCCCCCACCCGGTAGAGGAAGCCCGTGAGGCCGCCGATGAAGTGGGAGCCAAAGTAATGTATGACGGTGCTCATGTTCTGGGACTAATCGCTGGAGGCCAGTTCCAGGACCCATTAAGAGAAGGTGCTGATTTAATGGCTGGAAGTACCCATAAAACTTTCCCTGGACCACAGGGAGGTATAATTCTCTGTAAAAAAGAATTAAAACACCAGATTGACGATGCAGTCTTCCCTGGTGTGGTGAGTAACCATCACCTCCACCACCTGGCCGCCCTGGGTATTGCCACCGCAGAAATGGCCGAATTTGGAGAAGCCTACGCTCAGCAGATCATTAAAAATGCCAAAGCCCTGGCCCAGAACTTCCACGAACTGGGTTTCAAGGTACTGTGTGAAGATCTGGGTTTCACTGAATCCCATCAGGTGGCCATGGACATGTCTGGCATTGGAAAAGCCTCCAAAATGGCCAAAGACCTGGAAGCCAACAACATAATCCTCAACAAGAACCTCCTACCATGGGATGATGTTAACCGCTCCGATGACCCATCAGGTATAAGGGTGGGAACCCAGGAGTTAACCCGCCGTGGATTAAAAGAATCCCACATGGCAGAAGTTGCCGAGCTGATTAAAAAGGTAGTTGTTGAAGGTAAAGAAGTTAAAGATGAGGTATCTGAGTTCATAAGTTCCTTCGACACCGTGCACTATGCTTTCCGCAGTGATAAAGCCTACGATTACATAGAATTTTAATTTAAATTAATTTTTAAATTAAAGAACCATCTACTTCAAATTTGGCAATAAATTCCCAACGTAGGAGAACAGTTTAATGAAAATAGCATGGGCCTTCACTGGAGCAGGTCACCTGCTTTTGGAAAGTGTGGAAACACTGGAGAAAGTCGCCGGTACACATCCGGTGACGGTGCTCCTTTCTGGTGCTGCTGAAGAAGTTTTAAAGATGTACGGTCTTTTTAACCGTGTAAAAGCAGTTACTGGAGGATATTACCAAGAACTGATTCTGGAAAAGGACCAGATGTGGAGTTATCCCATATCTGGCCGTTTTTCCTTGGGAAGGTACGATCTACTGATTGTTTCCCCCACCACCTCCAACACCATTGCCAAACTGGTACACGGAATTGCCGACAGCCTGGTGACCAACGTCGTGGCCCAATCCGGTAAAGGAAAGATCAAAACCCTGCTGGTACCAGTGGACCTGGAATCCGGAGACCTGGAAACAGTACTCCCCTCCAAACTGGAACTGGAGTTATGTCAAAACTGCGATACCTGTGAAGCTGCTGCCGCTTGCCCCCCTGACGCCATCACTCCCGGGATTGAGATAAACCTTCTTAAATGTGAAGGATGTGCTGCCTGCCAGGTGGCCTGCCCCTACGGTGCAGTGAGTGGGGGTAGCATCATCACCATCCACATGCGAGAGATCGATGTGGAAAACAGCAGGAAACTACACAAATTGGAAGGGGTTAAAGTTCTTAAAGATCCTTCAACAATCCTATCTTTAATACAGGAATAAATTCCCCTCATTTTTTTTAATTTTAATAAACTGTAGCCCCTGAGTCTATCTAATTTTAAATCTCACGATTAAAATTCCCAATTGACCCTGATAGTTTTTGAAAGATAATTAAGCTTGAAAATCATATTAATACCATGGACCACTTCCTAAGCTGGACCATTATTGGAAACATGAGGGGGACTAAAAAATGGCTGAAGAGCATAAAAGGATAGATTTTCTCTTGGAAGAACTTAAAAATGAGGATTGGAAGGTTCGTGAAGATGCAGCTGAACTTTTAGCGGAAGTCGGAGAGCCGGATGCCATTGAACCACTGATTGAAGCATTAGATGATGAAGATTGGCATGTTCGAGAGGCAGTTGCCCTGGCCCTGGGGGTTTTTGAGGACGAACAAACTGTGGAACCTTTAATTAAATCCATGTCTGATGAAAAAGCCAATGTAAGGTACGGGGCTGCACTCAGTCTTTCCATAGTTGGTGACCAGCGGGCAGTGGATGTACTTCAAAGGGCAACTGAAGATGAAAATCCAGTGGTGCGAAAAGTTGCTAAAGTAGCCCTTAAAGAGATTGAAATCAGACAATGAATCATAACATAGATCAAGTTTTTGGAATAGGGTTAATTGAAAAACATGTCATGTGTTCTTATATAGTTTAGAGGGATAAAAATATGGAAGCCAATGAACAAGTGAAAAATGCAGTATTTAAACTCTTAGAAAAGTACTCTCAAGGATATCAAGATAAAGATATTGAGGGGATGTTGAAACTATTTGTTCCCGAGGATGATCTGGTGGTTATTGGGACTGGTTTTGATGAATGGGTTAAAGGGAGTGAAGAACTACGCTGTGGCTTTGAAAGAGACTTAGAACAGGCCACCCGCATTCGAATTAAATACCGGGATGTTACCATTTCTGCCTCCGGCCAAGTGGCCTGGTTATCCTGCCATATGAACATGGAAGCTCATGTAAATGGTCAGGAAATATACTTACCCGGCCGATTAAGTGCAGTTGTTGAAGAAAAAAACAATGAATGGCTTTTCGCCCATTTGCACTATTCTTTACCTGCAATGGATCAGGAAGAGGGTAAAGCATACCCTGAACCTTAAAAATCCTCAATCATCTTCCAATAAGCCCAGGAGGTATGCAGTCATTTCCAGCTCTTCTCTGGCTATATAGTCTTCCAGGCGGTTTTGCGAATCTTCAGTGCCAAAGGGATAATACCCTTCCTCAAAGTAAGTATTGAGATGGATTTCATCCCCCTGGACTGTGAGCGGATCCGGCAAACGCTGGATTAGCCTACTCAGATCATCACCTTCCAGCCCGGTAACCTGGTAAGTTACATAATATCGTTTCAAACTATCTGAAAATCCATAGTCAATGATTTTAACCTTCAACTCCACGATATCCCCTCTTTATATTTTTATCCCCTAATCTGAAAGTCAATCCTATCTCACCACTCCCCTTCCCACCAGTGACCTGCCGGTATATGATTCAGGCCTGTTCACAGGTGAAATCCAATTCATCACCGATTTCTGTATTAGATTCTTTTAATTTACCCTTTTCCAGTTCTATTACATAGCGTGCTGGTGCCACTGGAGTGTAAGTGGTCCAGGGATCAAGAGTAACAATGTCCACCACCTTTTTTTCTGAATCCGCGAAGATGACATCCAAGGGTATGCGCATGAAGAACATATGTATAGCTGATGCCCTCCTACTCCGATCAGATGGCAATTTGAGGATTAAACCTCGTTCTAAATTTTTTACCATCATCAATCCCTTGAATCTGGAGAAAAAACTGTTGGCCACATCGGCATTCCCCAGATTAGTGGCTTTAGTTTTATTCACCAGGAATACATAACTCGATTTTTCACTGCCCGCCATTATTACACCCTAGGTTACCTGTTCTGGATTGGTACTGAATCCTTTATTTTAGTTTTTGTATCTATTCCCCATACTATCTAAGGTTTATGAAGGATTAAATTTTGGATTTAATCCGTGAATAAAAATTTAACCCAATAACTGTTCTCTAGTTGCCTTTTCTTGCCAGTTCTAGGAAACTAAAGAAGATCTAAACAATATACTAATTTCCAAACCTATTTCCAAGATTAGGGAATTATTAAAACTTTTTTCAGTCATTAAAACTTTTGAATTGGGGAAAAAGTGATGTAATCCTTTAAATTAGTGTAAACCAATGTGATGTGCAGGGGAAGGATGTGGTGCCCCTTCTTGGCCTACCCGATCCTACCTTAAATCAAAAAAACACCGATCATTTTTTATATCATTCAAGCCAAATGGCATAGAGTACACATTATGAGTATCAATTAAATAGAAAATAAAAAAACTATGGTTGGAGAAAAATAGCCCAGTGAATAGTTTACCTAAATCATCATAATAGGTTTTTTATAGTTTGAGGGATCTTGTATGAGAAATATTTTCGTTGAAGAGCTTATTCAAAAGCCCATTGAGGAGCAAGAGATAGAAATCGTGGAAAGGAAAGGTATCGGCCACCCGGACAGTATCAGTGACGGAATTGCAGAATCAGTTAGCCGTGGCCTGTGCAACGCTTACCTGGATCACTTCGGAGGTGTACTACACCATAACACCGATGAAGTGCAGATAACTGCGGGAGAGTCCTCCCCTGAATTTGGTGGTGGAGACATAATCAAACCCATGGACATCCTCCTTACCGGAAGGGGAGTTCCAGAATACGAAGGTAAAAAGATAGGTATTGACCGAATAGCCATTGGTGCTGCCAAAGAGTACCTCAAAGAAAGCCTCATCAACCTGGACGTGGAAACCTGCACTGTGGTGGAATGTAAAATTGGTCATGGATCCGGGGATCTGGTGGATGTTTTCAAAAGGGAAGGAATGCCTGCTTCCAATGATACCTCGTTTGGAGTGGGTTTTGCTCCATTCTCCGAAACCGAAAGCATGGTTATGGCCATTGAAGAACTCTTAAACTCTAAATCATTCAAGAAAAAATACCCCCAGGTAGGGGAAGATATCAAGGTAATGGGTCTGCGTGACCGAGACCAGATAACCCTCACCGTGGCCGTGGCCATGATATCCAAATATGTGGATGGTGTTGAATCTTACCTGAACACCAAGGAAGAGCTAAACGATATTGTAACTGAACTAGCCCTGAAACACACTTCCAGAGAAGTTAAAACCTACATCAACACTGGAGATGACCCCTCCTGTGATACTGAAAAGGGTTATTACCTCACCGTAACCGGGACCTCGGCAGAAATGGGTGATGACGGATCAGTAGGACGTGGAAACCGAGCTAATGGATTAATTACTCCCAACCGACCAATGTCCATGGAAGCCACCTCTGGTAAAAACCCCATCAACCATGTTGGTAAAATATACAACCTTTTATCTAATCAGATGGCCAATGACATAGTTAAAGAAGTGGAAGGAATAAATCAAGTTAATATAATGATTTTAAGCCAGATTGGAGCCCCTATTGACCAGCCAAAAGCAGCTAGTGCCCAGCTCATCCTGGAAAAGGGTTACGAAATGGGCAAAGTCCAAAAAGAAGTTCAGGGCGTTATGGACACATGGTTAGCAGATATCAACAAGATAACTGAGATGTTAATAAAGGGAAAAGTTCGAACCTTCTAAAAATTGGTTCATCCCCTTTATTTTTCCATAATATTATTTTTATTTACTTATCACTTTTTAAACACTTTTTTAATCAGTTATTTATCCTATTTTTGGTTATAACTACCCAATTCCACCGTGAGCACTGTTATATAAAAGGATATAAAAGGCTGGTAACAAAGTTTGTAATGTATAATTAATAATTTGGTTTAATTCATTCAGGTACCTGAGAGGTACAATTACTTTCAAGGAGAAATGTTAGATGGCAATCAAGGAAGCCCCCCGATCATACCAGTCTAAAGTAATCGAAGAGAAAATACAGAAATTCTGGGATGATAACCATACTTATCAGCTTACTAAAGATTTAAGGAAGGACCACCCTAAATTCTCATTTTTAGACGGCCCACCATACTGCAGTGGCCGGATTCACCTGGGAACTGCCTGGAACAAAACAATAAAAGACAGTTTCCTCCGTTACAAATCCATGTCCGGATTCAACGTCCGCAGACAGGCTGGATGGGACACCCACGGCCTGCCCATTGAACACAAGGTGGAAGGACTCCTGGGACTTAAAAGTAAGAAGGAAATTGAAAGGAGCATAGGCATCGAAAATTTCGTTAACAAATGTAAGGAGTTTGCCGTGGAAAACCAGGCCCTTATGACCAAACAATTCCAGATGATGGGGGTTTGGATGGACTGGGACAATCCATATGTGACTTTCGACACCCAGTACATGGAAAGCTGCTGGTGGACCCTTAAAAGAGCTCATGAAAAGGAACTCCTGGTAAACGACCTGCGGGTTATCACCTGGTGCCCTAGATGCGAAACTGCACTGGCCCTGGCCGAGATCGACTATGAAAACAAGGAAGACCCCTCCATCTACGTTAAGTTCCCATTAAAAGGCCAGGAAAATGAGTATATTTTAGTATGGACCACCACTCCCTGGACACTACCGGCCAACCTGGCAGTTTGTGTGCATCCTGATTACGATTATGCCTATGTTAAAGTTGAAAATGAAGGCATGGACGTAGTTTACCTGATGGCTGAAGCCCTGGTGGAAGCTACCTTCCCGGAACAGGATTATGAAATAGTAAAAGTAGTCAAAGGAAGTGATCTGGAAGGAACTGAATACATACACCCCCTTCCTGAAGAGATACCATTCCACCGGGATTTCCAGCACCGCATACTTCCGGGAGACCATGTGACCCTCACTGAAGGAACCGGCTGCGTGCACACCGCACCGGGACACGGCCCCGATGACTTTGAAATAGGAAAACAATACGGATTGCCAATATTCTGTCCAGTGGACGAGGCTGGATTATTCACCCCCGAGGCTGGTAAATATGAAGGCGAATTTGTGAAGGATGCCGACCCTTACATAATCGCTGACCTGGATTCCCATCATCTCCTCTTTAAAGAGGGCATCATCGACCACCGTTACGGGTTCTGCTGGAGGTGCAAAACCCCCATCATCTACCTGGCCACCAAACAGTGGTTTTTAAAGGTCACTGCCATCAAAGACCAGATGCTCAGTGAACTGGACAAGGTGGAATGGGTGCCCTCCTGGGCTGGTGAAAGCCGGTTCCGTAACTGGATAGAAAACGCCCGAGACTGGACCATTTCCCGACAAAGGTACTGGGGCATACCCATACCCATCTGGCTCTGTGAAGACTGTGGGAAGATGGAAGTGATAGGATCCCTAGACGAGCTACAGGAGAAAATAGTGGAAGGCCAGCTAGAGGGTGATTTCATCCACCGGCCACACGTTGATGAGATAAAGCTGGGCTGCTCCTGTGGGGGGAAGATGCAAAGAACCCCAGATGTTCTGGATGTGTGGATCGACTCCGGAGTGGCAGGATGGGCTGCTCTTCACTACCCCAAAGAAAAGGAAATGTTTGAAGAATGGTACCCCTACCAGTTCATTACCGAAGGCCATGACCAGACCAGAGGATGGTTCTATTCCCAGATAGGCTGTGGAGTAATCGCCATGGATAGTGTACCCTACCAGAGGGTTCTGATGCACGGTTTCACCCTGGATGAAGAAGGAAAAAAGATGAGCAAATCCCTGGGGAACGTGGTGGAACCCGATGAGGTGATCCAAAAATACGGGGCAGATGTCCTCCGTTTCTACCTGCTCTGGGGTAACAAACCATGGGACGACCTGAAGTTCAACTGGGAAGAACTGGGCACTGTAAATAAAATGTTCAACATTTTATGGAATGTTTACGTCTTCAGCACCACCTATATGGCCCTGGATGAATTTAATCCTACTTTACACTCTCCTGATGATCTTAAGTTCCGTGATGAAGACCGCTGGATTACTTCCCGGATCCACTCCGTGGCCCTGGAGGTCACTGAGGCCATGGATTCCCTGCACCTGCACAAGGCCACCCGCAGTTTGAACCACTTTATACTGGAGGACTTAAGCCGCTGGTACGTGCGCCTGATAAGGGGACGTACCTGGGTGGAAAAAGATGACCCGGATAAACTGGGAGCATATTACACTCTTTACCATGTGCTTAAGAATTTGATAACCATCCTGGCACCCATAGCCCCCCATGTTACCGAGGAGATCTACCAGAACCTGGTCCGTGGCGTGGATAAAGATGCTCCCGATAGTGTGCACATGCTGGACTGGTGTCTGGACCAGGAAATCATCGATCAGGAACTGGAAACCAACATGGACATATTAAGGGATATAATTGAGGCCTGTGCCCGGGCCCGTGATGTGGCCCGTTACAAGCTCCGCTGGCCGGTGCGAGAAATTGTTATTGTCACCGAAGACCATAGGGTGACCCAAGCAGTGGAAGCACTCACCGATGTCCTCACTGAACAGGCCAACACCAAGGGTGTGCAGATTTTAGAGGAGTTTGAAGGCCTTAAAGTTCTGGCCTCCCCTAACATGAAGACATTAGGGCCTAAACTACGGGGAGACGTTCCTAAAGTTGCTGGTAAATTAGCATCAGTTGATGGTGCCCAGATTGTAGCGGCAATGGAATCTGAAGGAAAGTATCTGGTGGAACTGGAGGATAAAACCATCACCCTGGAAGAAGGTGACGTGGTGTTTGAAACTGAACTACCAGATAACGTGGTAAGTGCCGAGTTTGCCCAGGGAAGCGTTTTCGTGGACACCGAACTCACCCCGGATATATTGTCAGAGGCCATGTCCCGTGAACTCATAAGAAGGATACAGGATATGAGAAAAGACCTGGATCTGGATGTGGAAGCCAATATAGATGTTTATGTCAACTGCAGTCCAGAGTTCAGTTCACTGGTAAACCCACATCTTGATTTCATATCCCACGAAGTAAGGGCACAAAATCTCCAGTTTACCGATGAAGATGGGGATTACACCAAGAAATGGAATATTGAAGATTACAAATTAACCATAAGTATTAAAAAGTCCTGAATATTAATCAAGGCAAAAAAAGGAGATGTAGCATGACTTTAACCAAAGATGAACTGGAATACATCAAAGAAGTACTGGGACGGGACCCCAACCCCCTGGAAGAAGGTATGCTGGACATAATGTTCTCAGAACATTGTTCCTACAAGAGTAGCCGACCCATACTTAAATTATTCCCCACCGAGGGAGAAAAGGTTATAATGGGGCCCGGAGATGACGCAGGAATCGTAGAACTCACCGATGAACTGGCCCTGGTTATGGGGATGGAGAGCCACAACCACCCCTCCGCTGTAGAACCCTACGGTGGAGCCGGTACAGGAATCGGTGGAATTATAAGGGATATTATTTCCATGGGAGCAATGCCCGTGGCCCTGTTAGACTCTCTGCGTTTCGGACCCATGGAGGACCAGAGGTCACGTTACATCTTTGAATACGTAGTGAAAGGAATCTCAGACTATGGTAACCGGGTAGGTATACCCACCGTAGGGGGAGAAGTGGAATTTGAGGATAACTTCAAGTTCAACCCCCTGGTAAACGTAGTCTGTGCCGGTATTGTACGTAAAGATGAGATTGTAAGGGGAATAGCCCCCAATGTGGGAGATGTCTTCGTGCTGATGGGAGGACGTACTGGACGGGATGGAATCCACGGAGTGACCTTCGCCTCGGAGGAACTCACCTCTGCCTCTGAACTGGAAAGCCGGCCGGCAGTGCAAGTGGGTGATCCCTTCACTAAAAAACAGGTTATGGAAGCCACCTTCGAAGCCCTGGAGAAAGTTAACGTGCAGGGATTGAAGGACCTGGGCGGTGGAGGCCTCACCTGCTGTATTTCTGAAATGGCAGATAAAAGTGGTAACGGAGCCCAGATGGAGTTGACCAAAGTGCCACTACGGGAGGAAGGAATGACTCCCTACGAAATAATGCTTTCTGAGTCACAGGAAAGAATGGTATTTGTGGTTAACCCTCATGATGTTGATGGCTTAGTTCAAATATTTGATAAGCATGAACTACCCTACGCAGTGATTGGTCAGGTCACCGATACTGGACACATGGTGGTCACCCGGGAAGGAGAATTAATAGCCGATCTACCCACCCAACTTCTGGCTGACCCACCCCTGGTGGAACGTGAAGCCATAGAGCCAGTTAAAGATGAAAAATACGTGGAAGTGGAGGACGGACCACTGGATGAGGCCCTGTTAAATCTACTTTCCAGTCAGAACATTGCCAGCAAAAAATGGGTCTACCGCCAGTACGACCACGAAGTGCAAATACGTACCGTGGTTAAACCCGGAGATGACGCCGCGGTCTTAAAAGTGGACGATGAAAAGGCTTTTACCCTAACCAGTGACTGTAACAGCATACACTGCTACCTGGACCCCTACCATGGAGGTGCCGGTGCAGTGGCCGAGGCCATACGCAACGTAGTGGCCATGGGATCAGAACCACTGTGCCTGGTGGACTGCCTTAACTTCGGAAACCCGGAAAAGCCAGAGGTATTCTGGCAGTTTAAAGAGTGCGTGCAGGGAATGTCCGATATTGCCAACCAGTTCCAGTTACCAGTTATCAGTGGAAATGTGAGTTTCTACAATGAAACCGAAGGAGTAACGGTTAACCCCTCACCAGTGGTTAGTGTGGCTGGAATCATGGACATCCCCGATATCCGAACCATGGAATTCAAAAATGAAGGGGACCAAATCCTGGTCATTGGAACCACCCGTCCCGAGATGGATGGATCCGAATACCATAAGACAGTGCACGGAGTGGTGCAGGGAGAAGCACCCCAGGTTAACCTCGAAGAGGAATACGCTTCTGCCCGGGCAGTACTGGAGCTAATCCAAAACGATGTTGAGGGGCAGGTTACTGCAGTTCACGATTTATCCACAGGCGGATTAGGAGTGGCCCTGGGAGAAATGGCCATTAAAGGAGACATGGGAGCTAGTGTAGATTTATCAGCAGTTCCTGGTGCGGAAGGTCTTTCTGATCCGGAAATACTCTTCTCAGAATCCCACGCCCGTTATCTAGTGACTGTACAAGAAGGAGCCTCTGCAGAAATATTGAACACTTTGAAGAGGATGAATGTCCCAGCAGCTGCCATTGGTTCGGTTAAAGGAACTTCTCTTAAATTAAAGCCGTCGAACATTGAAATAAACATCCAGCAACTTAAAGACTCTTACCATGGAGTTATAGAGAAGTTCATGGCCTGATGAAGCCCCCAATACAATACAAAGTAGCATAAACAGATAGATATACTAAAAATAAACATATGGTCTGATAGTATGAAGAAAGAACTCTGGAGGCAGCTAATTCATGCTTCCGGAGTCTTCATCGTTTTTTTAAGTTATATTTTACCCCCAAAATTCCTCATTATCCTGTGCGTGGCCATACTGGCCTTTGTGATTGTAGTGTTCCGGCTGGACCACCATCACCATATTCCCTTTTTTTCCACTATTTTTCGAATTGCCAAGCGTGATGAGGATGAAAGGGGATTTGTTTACTTTTTTATAGGTATAATCCTCACTCTAAGCCTTTTCCAATTCAACATGAGCATTGCCAATGCCGCCATTTTGATCCTGCTCTTTGGTGATTCAGCATCCACCCTGATTGGTCGAAAATTTGGAAAAATAAAATTGCCTTTCCAATCACGTAAAACCCTGGAAGGAAGCCTGGCTTTCCTGGTGGTAGGATTGGTGGTTTCTCTCACCCAGTTACCACTTATCCCTGCACTCGCAGGGGCTTTGGGCGGAACTCTAACCGAAGCCTACAGCCCCATTGACGATAACATTCCCATACCCTTGATTTCAGCACTGGTTATGAGTGCCGTGATTTACCTTGTTTGAAGATTTACCTTGTTTGAAATACTTATAAAAAAAATACTCAGTTTATTTCATAACCGGATGGCTCGTTCATGACGGAAGGACCGCACTGTTCCCACAAATATGAGGAAAGACAAAATCAGAGTGGGTAACAAGTATATCATGATTTCCGGCTGAATTTTCGGAGATACTGCCAGTTTAACCATTAAAACCGTGGGTATGAAGTTGAATATCCCCTGAAAAATATCTGATTTTACAAAGAGGGGTATAAACAGTATGAAAGTGGCAAATACCAGTACCAAGGTTATGGCCGAGTTGGCCTCCTTGGTACTGTCCACCAACATGGAGATGAGTATCCCCACCCCAATAAAGGCCAGGCCCATGAAAAATAGAACTATTACCATGAGAACCGGGTTGAATATAGGCACCCGGAGTAGATCCAGCAATATTATCCAGGCTACACTCTGTATAAGGGAGAATAATAGTATAGGGATTATTTTACCAATTATAACCATGTAGCTGGATAGGGGAGTCATTAAAAGTACCTCGAAGGTTTTCCTCTCCTTTTCACCCACCACACTGTCGGTAACAATGTTGCTGGCCAGGAAAAAGGGTAAAAGGAGAATAAAAGGTACTATAAAACCGTAAATCATCTCCACGAAGTAGGGACTGTCCAGTGCCAGAGGTACCTGCTTATCCTGATTGACTTTAACTTCCTGGAAGTTAACCGGGTTCTGGATGGTGTTCACCTGGGTCTGGTTTAAGCCCGCGCTTTTCAAGGTTTTTTCAGTGTTGAACTTGGTCACTGCATCACTGATCTTGGTGGATACCACTGGATAAAAGACATTGGAGGTGTCCACCTGCGCCACCACTTCCCCCGAACTGGAGAGATCCACAATAGCTACCAGCTTCTTCCCCAATTGTGCTTTAGCCTCTTCCGTACTGGGATAATAGTTTAAGGTTATTTTCTGTTGTTCGAGATACTGTGACAGGCTTGACCCTTCCAGATCCTGAGGTAGGCCTATATTCAGGGCAGAAGATATTCCTATCTGGTCTAAAAGGGTAGGGTCACTGGCCACCGAAGCCACCATAACCAGGCCCACTGCTCCGATAATAATAAACACCTGAACCAGGACCACCAGTAAGTATATCCGGTTTTGCAGTATGTCCCGGGCCTCTTTTTTGGCCAGGGCCATTATTTTAGTCAGGGTGGTGGGGATTTTCATGGTTCAGGGTTTACGTTTCGCTTTTTAGGAGATCTTCCAGATATTAGTCTAATATCTTTCCGTCTCTCATCTGGACAGTTTTATGGGCATATTCTGCAGCCATGGGGTCGTGGGTGACGATGATGATACTCATGCCCTCAGCATTCAGGTCAGTTAAAAGTTCCATGATCATCTGACTGTTGGCAGTGTCCAACTCCCCGGTGGGCTCGTCTGCCAGTATTAACAGGGGATCGTTGGCCAGAGATCGGGCAATGGCCACTCTCTGCTCTTCACCCCCAGATAACTGGGTGGGGAGTCTATCGTATTTGCCTTCCAGCCCAACCCTGTCCAGGAGTTCCCGGGCCTTCTTTTTATCAGGATTGATCATGGGAAGCATCACATTTTCCTCAGCAGTTAACTGTGAGAGTAGATTGAAACGTTGGAAAACGAAACCAATCCCTGTACGCCTTAAATGGGCCTGCTCTTTACTGGATAGTTCCGTGATTTTTTTCCCCTGCAGGAATACCTCCCCCCTGGTGGGAAGATCCAGTATACCAGCCAGGTGCAGGAGTGTGGATTTTCCTGAACCCGATGGACCCATAACTGCCAGGAAGGCTTTTTCTTCCAGTTTGAAGTCCACTCCCTGCAGGGCATTGATTTCCTCTGCACCCATTTTATATGTTTTCCATACTTCTTTAACCTTTAGTATATCAGTCATAGCGCAGTGCCTCCACAACATTGAGTCTAGATGCCCTCCATGCAGGGTAAAGACCTGCCAGGACACTTAATAAAGTGGCTCCGCCGACCACTGCTAAAACCAGCCAGGCAGGGAGCATGTAAGCCAAACTGACATCTTCCATTCCCAGCTGCGCTCCAAATAAAATTATACCCAACTGTAGAAGGATTGCCGCCAGAATAAGGCCAACCATGGCCCCAATAAAACCTAAAAGACCGGCTTCCATTAATATGCTACCCAGTACCTCACGGTTGGTGAATCCTATGGCCTTTAAAACCCCAATTTCACGGGTTCTCTCGGTTACATTCACCAGCATGATGTTCACAATACTAATAACTCCCACGATAAGGCCTATACTGGCAATAGCCCCGATAAAGAGCATAATACCATTCATCATGTCATCGATCTGTTTGGTAAAGTCGGATTGGGTCATGGCCGTGACTCCAGAAACCTGACTTTCCACTTCTTTTTTAACAGTTTCGGGGTCTCCCCGGGCACTGGCACTGACACTGGATACCTTATTATCATTTAAAGGAAGTGCTTTGTCAATGTCTAAGAATACAATTCCCATCATTGTTTTCTGTTTAGTTGTGCCAGTTACAGTGAATTTCTGGTCTTTAATTGTGATCTTACTACCTATCTTGTAACCAAATTTATCTACCAGCGTCTGATCAATAACTACTCCCTGAGTTCCGTTTACTTTAACTTGATTCCAATCAGACACTCCCGCAACATATATGGTTGTCTTATTAATATCTGAAGAGAAAGAAGTCTCTTCTTTTACATTATAAATTTGAGACATGTTTTTAATTTTGGAAACAGTTGCTGAATCCAAGTAGTATTGTCCAGATGCATATTCTCCACCTGAACTATTGTATATGGTTATATCTCCAGCCATGGATTCCATCTGGTCTTTTGTGTAGGATTGCATCCCGGTACCTGCACCTATGAGCAATACCAGAGTTGCCACTCCAATTACTATGCCCAACATGGTCAGGGCGCTTCTGAGTTTTCTTCTTTTAAGGTTTTTAAATGACAAACTATAAATTCCCAAATTTCCGCCTCCATTATTATTAATTTCAGCAAATATCGTATTTAATTCATACAATAAAAGTATGATCTTATTCTAATCCTTATCAACTTAACCCATCTCAATTTCATCCAACACAAAAACATCCTCAATATATCTCCTCATCAAGGCTTTAGTTACCCTGTAAGCCAGAATCAAAGAAGGATTGTATCTCCCCTGCTCCAAAGCTATAATAGTCTGCCGGGTCACATCCACAGCTTCTGCCAGCTCTTCCTGAGTCATTTTGAGCTCTTTTCTGTATTCTTTAATTTTGGTCTTCATGTTTTCAGTAATACTATTTTTTTTATCAGCTTTCCCTTTCCAGTTTATGCCTTGTTACTAAGCTTATTACACCCCCAACAATTGCCGTGATTATAAATAATACGCTTAAATTAGCCTTAATTCCATTAAAATTAGACAATACGATTGAAATTATGATCATGGTTATAATCATTCCCCAAGCAGTATTAGTCATAACAATGGAATAATGCTGTTTCTCTCTTTCATCCATTGATTTTAAAGAAGCATTCATTGCATCGGTAAATAAAAATAAAAAGGCTGCAATAACTATTAAATTAGGTATTAAATCCTGAGATATTAATATCCCAGTTAAAAGAACTGAAACTGTAATTATTAAATAAACAATTCCTTGCCATGGCATTTTGTGACTAAAAAAGCCTCCATTTTTTCTTTTAAACCATTCCGCTTTGGCGATTACCATTTTTTCCACCTATGTAAAAAATACATTACATTTAATGTAAGAAATATGTTACATATTATTTAAATGTTTTGATCTGGTGAAAATTAATTTACTGCAAATGAATTTTCTCAGAATGAATTCAAAAATAGGGAAGGAACGGTTTACAATACACAGTTTTATAAAAATCACGTGCGCTTTTTAAAACCAATTAATTCTAAAAATAGCCTCATTAATCCAGGTCTAGGCCCAAACATCACATCATCCCTCTGGAATAGCCAGGCAGCGATTCCAAAGAATACCATGCTTAAGAAAATTACCAGGGTTACGGACATGAGGATTTCCGGGAGAGAAATTGCCTCACCAGCAAACAGTCGCATTACCGTGGTCATTGGGGAGATATTGGCTGAAAAACTTTTTCTTGATATATATGCCAGGGCCGGGACTATCAAAAAGCCCACCACCAGAACGTAGGCAAAGGTAATCCCTATTCCTGCTTCCTTGTAGTTTTTGGCGTAGGCGGCAATAATGGAAGTGAGGCCCACTATGGGCAACGCCGTGAGCACCACCAGGAGGTAAACCGCAATAACATTGTTTATGGTGAACCCTGCAGCTAGGAGGACGGCCACCCACATGGCCACCTGGAGGGCGGATATGGCCACCACCGCCAATCCTTTGCCCAGGAGTATTTCCACTGGTGAAAGGGGCATGGCCACCAGTATTTCCCCGGTTTTACGCTCTTTTTCCCCCACCACACTGTCGATGATGATGTTTCCAAAGAGGAAAAGGGGTAAGAAGAGAAGGACCACCAGCATCACCTTGCGGATGATCTGCATGGGGAGGGATTCCCCGGTTTTTTCCTCCTTCAATCCAGTTTGAGAGCTGGTGTTGGATGAAGTGGCCGATTGTAGGTAGGACTGGGTTAAAGCCGATGAAACTGATTTGGTGGTGGTGTTAATAGCATCCCTAACCACACTCCTCCGGGGATCAGAGTAGTCCAGATACAGCAAGGTGTCTACTACCTCTCCATTCTGTATCCTCTGTATTGAATCAGGGGAAACTGTGTAAAACCCATTGGTCTGGCCTGCTCCCAGGCGGGCCTGAGAATCATTACCATTGGTGCTGTAGACCTTTATTACCTCTGGATCGATGCTTTTCTTAAACAGGCCCCCCTGGTCGTCCACATCCAGAGTGGCGAAGTCAACCAGGGACGGAGTTAAGGAAAGCCCCTTATCCGATTCGATGGTGGCGGCAAAGGAGTTGAACATTAAAATCAGCATGGCCAGGACTGATAACTGCATAAAGAATATGAGAAGGAATTTTTTACTTTTTAAAGTATTTTTCAGCTCCCACCGAGCAATTACCATGAAATTTTTGCTTAGATTCATATTATTCGCCCATTTCCAAGATACAAATTAACTCCACATGAACCATTCTTCCATTTGATAAGTCTGTGGTGATTTAGCGGTTATTTTCCGCTTCATTACGGATTTATTGGGTAGTCTGAATAAAAACATCGTCCAGGGTGGGTTCTTTAGTGTTCACGGCAATGGTCTGGGCACCGAAAACATCGATTATGTGGGGAATATCTTCCCGGGAGTGCAGGGAGATCAAAAACTGGTTACCATCCAGATTTACTCCTTCCACTGACTCCAAGGCCATTAACTGGTTTCTGTCAATCTTTTGAGGATCATGAACCCTTACCTGTAGAATTAGATCCCCGTGTATTTTTTCCTTCAAATATTTGGGTGTTCCCATGTCCAGAATCTTTCCCTGGTTCAAAATGGCCACCCGGTCACACAGCAGGTCAGCCTCGTGCATGTAATGGGTGCAGAGGATAACCGTCTTTTCACCTTTGAGTTCTTTTATGAAGTTGCGTATGGCCTGGGAGGTGGCCGGGTCCAGGCCCATGGTGGGCTCATCAAATATTATAACCTCCGGGTCGTGGATCAGGGCCCGGGCAATGCCAATACGCTGGCGGAGGCCCTTGGAGAAAGTGTTGATCCGGTCATCAGCACGGTGGCTCATCCCCACCAGTTCCAGGAGCTGGTCTATCCTCCCCTCAATCTGGTCCCGGGGCACACCGTACAGCTCTCCAAAGTACCTTAAAAGTTCACGGGCCTTGAAACGTTCGTAAAGGTTGGGTTCCTCCGGCAAGTATCCGATCATAGATTTGATCTTGATCTGGTCGTGGTGAATACTGTAACCCCCAACTGTCACTTCCCCCGAGTTGGGTTGCAATATACAGCATATAATACGGATGGCTGTGGTTTTCCCGGCACCGTTAGGCCCTATAATCCCCAGTAATTCTCCTTTTTTTATTTCCAGGTTTAAATTTTCCAGTGCCTGGATGTGTCCGAAAGACTTGTTTAGGGAATCTATTTTAATCATTATCTGGTCTGAGCTCAAGTCACATCTCTCCCCGGGATTAAAAAAATTAACTCACTCTTTATATACTTGGCTCTAACTTCTTTATTTACTTAACCAAAGCAGACCCACCAATCATCATCTTTATAACCACCCTCTTAACAGAATCAAAAGCCCAATGGTTATCATCACTAAAGGAAGGATTTGATGACCATAATTCCTAATCTTATCCGTTAAAAGGCGGTTGTTCACCAGTTTAAACCCTAAAATGCACCAGAACCCCACCAGGACCAGGAAGATAGTGGCTGTTATAAAAAGACTATAAGCATTCATACTGGCAAAAAGGGGCATGTAAACCCCTAAATTATCCCCACCATTAATTACCGTGACTAACGCCACCACCCCCACCTTGCGGCCCTTCCCATATCTGATATCATTTTCCGGGGAAATATCCTGATTTTTTGGTTTCCAGAGTTTTATAAGTCCCCTTATCCCCATAAATAGGGGGATAAATCCCAGTAAGCTGATCCACTGGGATGGAATGAAGAATTGTGCAAAGTATGCCAGGGAACTCGCCATTAAAAGGAGAACAAATCCTAGGTACTGTCCTAAAACTATATTTTTCGCCTCAAACTCGGGATTTGCAAAAAATGCAGCGAGAATAAATATATCATCCAGGTTCGTGGATACAAATGCAGATATTGCAGTTAAAATGACTACTGTTTCCATTTTAATATCCCTAAATCGATTTATCGAACAATTCAAACTTTTTATGTCATCTTTACCCAAGTTAATGGAATTGTTTAGTATAATAAAGAGGTATGACAATCTTTAAATACATTTTATAAGTTCTTTAATTAACTAGAAATCCGGATCTAAAGATTCTAAATAACTTATAACACACCCCCATTTCCATGTAAACCCTTAACGGGATGATGAACATGTTTCTGTCTAAACTTATGGCCGCTAGTGAGGCCCAAAAACTCATTAACAGTTGCTTGGAAAAGAGCAGAATCGAAGAAATTCCATTGGAAGAAGCCAATCAGAGAGTGATTGCCCAGGAAATTACTAGTTATTTAAATTCACCGCCCTTCAACCGTTCAGCAATGGATGGCTACGCTATAGTAGCCGAAGATAGTTTCGGGCACTCCGAGAACAACCCTTTCCAGTTAAAGCTAGTGGGCAATATACTGGCAGGGCAAAAATCAGGACATAAACTTAAACCAGGCGAGGCCATTAAAATAGCCACCGGGGCACCAATACCCTCCGGTGCCAGTGCAGTGGTCATGGAAGAGTACACCCATGAAGAGGGTGACACCATCACCGTGGAAACATCAGTAGTGCCTGGTGAAAACATATCCCCTGCGGGAGAGGACTTTAAGCAGGGCGACCAGGTCCTGAAGGATGGCCAGTTATTGGGACCTGCAGAACTGGCAATCATCGCTTCAGCAGGTTATGACCGGGTTAAAGTTTGTAAAAAACCTAAAATTGCAGTTATAATAACTGGTAGTGAATTAGTGATGCCCAAAAGAGACATTGAAGGGCCAGAGGTTATTAATTCAAACCATTTTACCATTAAATCCATGGTGGAAAGCTGCCTATCCACCCCCGACATGTTCCACTCCATTGATAATGCCCAACAGGTAGAACAGCTTTTTAAAAAACTTCTAAACGAGTATGACGCCTTGATCACTACAGGAGGGACTGCTATCAGTAAAGGAGACGTGGTGGTAGATGTGGCCCAAAAATTGGGTGAAGTACCCATTCACGGAGTGTCTCTAAGGCCAGGTAAACCATTCGGTTTTGCTCAGATCCAGGGCAAACCTGTTTTTATGTTATCCGGTTTTCCAGTGGCAGCTATGGTCCAGTTCGATGTTTTTGTCCGGGAAGCACTTCTTAAAATGCAGGGACTTACCCGGGACCTCTTGGTGATCCATAAAAAAGCAGCGAGGAAAATACCCTCCACTTTAGGTAGAACTGATTACATAAGGGCCAAGATTGAAGGTCCCCTGGTTCGTCCCCTGAAGATCAAAGGTTCGGGAATCATAAAATCAATGGTGGACTCTGATTCTTATATTATAATCCCTGAAAACCTGGAAGGGATTGAGGAAGGAGAGGAGTGCCAGGTTCTCCCTTACCATTCTCTAAAAGCTTAAAGCATGGAACTTACTTACTTAGTATAAAGGTGATCTTTCTTGAACATTCTATGGTACTACCTCATTTTCTTCATTGTAGTCTGGATCATGGCTATTTTATTCCGGGACAAATTGAAAGCAGACATATATGGACCTATCTTAATGAGAAGGACCAAAAAATTGAGGGGATTCATTGACGCGGTAGCTAACACCAGCCCCCGGTTTTGGCGATGGTCCATGAATATAGGAATTCCCATAAGCGTTTTTTGCATGGGATTATCAGTTTATCTGATTATCATATCCTTACAATACATGTTCCAATCCCCACAGGCTGCGTTACTCTTACCTGGAGTGGATATTCCCGGATCCCCCATATACATCCCTGTGTTTTCGGGGATTATTGCCCTGATCCTGTTGATGGTGGTCCATGAATTTGGACACGGAATCCTGGCCCGGGCACAGGGAGTAGGGATCAAATCAATTGGAGTGATATTACTGGCAGTACTGCCCGGAGCATTTGTGGAACTAGACGAAGAAGATGTTAAAAAAGCCAAACGATCGGTTAAACTCCGTATTTACGCGGCAGGATCCATGTTCAACCTGGGATTGGCCGCCATAGCCTGGGTAGTGGTAATTGTCATAAGTTCATCATTTGTCCCCTATGCCTTCCAGTCTGACGGGTTGGAAATTGCTAGTGTAACCCCGGGAAGTCCATCAGAAGGCATACTCCAAAATGGAATGATCATCTACAATATCAATGGCCACCAGGTCAGTAACCGTACCTCCGTGAACCAGTTTTTAAACACCACCCACCCCGGAGATGTGATGACTTTAGTCACTGACCAAGGTACTTACACCGTTACCTCCAGTGGTAACCCCAATAATGCCTCGGCCACTTATATTGGAATCCGTGGAGACACCCACCTGGTAGTGAAGCCAGATGTAGCCCGGACCTATGGTGAAACAATACCATGGTTCCTGTATAACCTGGTTGACTTAT
>Ga0228535_1000180_pt1:47500-60000 | contig 207500 bp, 213 predicted proteins | sample SJ1metagenome_FD_168457 | JGI IMG/M metagenome (GOLD analysis project Ga0228535, IMG submission 168457) | Enriched culture of PCE-dechlorinating microbial communities from Ithaca, New York, USA - SJ1 | ecosystem: Engineered > Modeled > Simulated communities (microbial... >... | reverse complement strand
TAAATTTAGCTTTCAAATGAGAATAGAAAATTTAAGGATAGAAAAAAATGAAAACAACATTAAATCATCTTTATCAACTGAAAAATAGGCTCTTAAATGAGAATTACAGTCGTAGCATAAAAATCATTATAGCAATATTCAGTAGCAAGGATGAAATGTTACGTTTTAACTAAAATTCAATATATGTCATATCTTTTCTCAAAAAATTCTTATATTGTAAAATATAAAATAATTAGGGGGATTTATTTGCATGATTCTGGAGGCGAACTTCCAGAGATTAATATATCTGAAATCGGATTACAAGAAGCAAGACGTGTATATGATTCTGAAGAAAAAAGAACGGCTTCTTTAGAATCTAAGGCAGCAAGTCTCTTTGGATTGGTGACATTAGTAGTTTCTATTTTAATTTTTATTTTAGATAATTTATTAACTACTACAACTAATCCGGTTATATATGAAATCCTGATTTTTAATATATTTGGAATAATTATAACTTCTTTAAGTTTAATATGGCTAGTAAATGCCTTATGGATTAGAAAAGTAGAAGTTCCTTTTATATACAATCCAAACACTATTTTTGCCAAATGTTCACAATGTGAAGATATATTAAAAGAGGATTTAGTTGATAATTACCGTTTAGCTACTCCTAAATTATATGAAGTTAATCAAATGAAAGCTAAATCTTTTCATTGGGGATTATTGTTTCTATTATCGGGATTTGCTATTTCTATATCCTCTTTGTTACTATTTTTATGTTATAATTATTTATAGGTGATATTATGGCAGATAAAAATGAATTTAATGGAAAATGTAATGGAAATTGTGAAGAATCTAGCTTTAAATTAAACGATGTTGTATATCGTTGTGGTGATAAATGGTACTGTGAAACTTGTCATAAACATCACTCCGGATGTGAAATATATATATTGAAGTTTCGAGGGAAACTAAAAGACACCAAAAAAAGAGAAAAAATAGAAGAAATAAAGGATAGATATACAGACCGTGAGGTTCTATCAAATGGAGATGGAATATTTGTAAGTGGGGGTCTTGATACTCGCGAGATAGGTGGATAAATAATTTAACAGAAAAAGTAGACGGAAATATTCGTCTATTTCTGATGTCCAGAACTGATGGTTTAAAATTAGGGTGGTAAGAGTCCTGAGTTAAATACATCTGCATAAAGCCACTAAGAGAAAAGAAATAGTTCGCCTACTAACTCGTTACCTAAAGCAGGCATTTCATTTGATTAATGATCCCTAAAACTATTGAACTTAACTATAGTGGTAGACAAGTATTTTCCATTCTTGGCAAAGCCATCAAATATCTCCTCATCTTCCATACCACAGTTTTGAACAGAAAGCACCTTCTTTTCCCGGGGATCCCTATCAATAAGTTCTTCCAACATCAAAGAGTGACGGGAGGTCTTCATGACCACCGCAGTGTCAGCGTGTTCTAAAAGTTCTCCCAGCCGTTCGTCCACCTTGGGAACCACCAGGATTATTTCGTCCTTTTCACCCAGGGTGATACCTGCACTAGCAGCACAACCAGTAAACGAGGTTATTCCCGGTATCATCTCCACAGAATAACCATGTTCCCCGATTATGCTAGCCACATAGGAGAACGTGCTGTAAATTGACGGGTCTCCCAAAGTTATAAAAGAAACGTCCCGGCCTTCATCCAATTCTTTGGCAATTAACTGTGCAGCACCATTCCAATAACTCTTAAGGGCTTTTTTATCCTCAATCATTGGGAAAAGAGGTTCAATAACCTTATATTCATCATCTCGACCATCCAATATCCCCTGGACTATGGAAAGAGCCACACTTGGTTTATTTTTCGATGACTTGGGTGAACAGACAACTGGAACACTTTCCAGTGTTTTCACTGCCTTAACTGTGAGTAAATCAGGGTCTCCCGGACCCACACCAATACCAATGAGTTTACCTTTACTGTTATTCATGATGTAACACCGAATTAGTAATTAGAATAATAGTTTTGTATTTATAATTATAGTTAATAGGTATATCGAGAACTTAAATTCATGAAACTATTATTTAATGAGTAAAAAAACATTGCCTGCCCTTACTATAAATCAAAAAAACCATCATACATTTTAATTAATTGTTTGGATTTCAGCAGATGTTAATTTTTCTTTATATTTTAATTTACCCCCGCATTCACACTCAGAAGTGAAATCATCGGGGGATTCCTCTATTTGAAGTTTATAATAACCATTACAGCCATCACAGACAAGGTATCCACGGTTAAGTTCATTTTCTGTATTTTGGACAATATAATGAGCAAGGTCAGTATTTAAAAGCTTTAATGAAGTTTTGTAACCAATTATAATATCTTTTTTACTTAGGTAGTCCCGTTCCTGATTAACTGCAGAACAACACCCGATAAAATTTATAAAAGTATCTTCAATGGCAGATAGACGAAAATATTTAACGAAACTAAACCCAGGGTAGGCGAATTCATTCTTCAATAGTCTCAAATTGTTGGCAAATTTTTTAGTATCATCATTCTCCCATTTAACCATTTTTAACTTCTGAAAGAATTCTAAAGTAGTTTCAGGATATTCTAATCCATTATCAAACTCATTAAGTCCTTTAATAAGGCTTTTATCCAGTCCACTTGAATAAATAATCCTCAAATCTTCCCGATCTAACTCCCGCTGAACTGTCATATAATATCTTAGTTCAATTAAAGTGTACATCTTTTGCACATAATAAAAACGAATTATACATCCAGATTCTGGGAATAATACACCTAAAGTATCTTTAGCCTGAGAATAAACTTTACTTTGTGAAATTTCTCCGGAATAAATGCCTTCTAAGTTGTAAAGATGTAGATTTATTTTAAATGCTCTTTTTAATTCATTGTATATTCCAGAATCCCTTGTTATTTTCATTAAATATACAATTTCATCTAAACCATCAACATCTTCATTTTCAATACGATCCAATGCTTTACGAAACTGCAATTCATATACCCTACTAAAAATATTTTAACCCCCTTAATCCCTGGTCGTCCTGATAATAATTCTTTTTAAATCAATTAATCTGATGCTGATGATTATTGGAAATCATTAAACTAGCAACCCACAATAGTTTATATATCTATTTTTTGGCGGAGTAGCTCATTTTCCAACTCGAAAAAGTTCTCAAAATATATTAGTTTCCCCCCACACCGACAGGTTTCAAAATCTTCAGGAGATTCAGCCGGTTCAAGGTGGTAAACCCCCAAGCACTGTTCACAAAGTAGATAACCTTTTTCTTTTTCCAGACCCGCACTCTGATTTTCGCCATTTAGATCATCGTATACTTCAGTTTTCGGAATACCCGGGGCTTTATATTGAGTAATATCAGTCCTTATAAGTTTGAGATAGGCTAAATTTGCCCTTACACCGTCGTATGCGTTGACTTTATCCCGATTATCTCCTGCAGCACTACATCCGGCAAGTACTGTAAGTAAAATCATTTCAGATAATTGGAAGCTGGAAAAAAAGAAATACCCCAATACATTGTGTAGTGTGGCTCTTTTAAGCATGCTAATTTTTATAAAAAGTTTTTCGGACTGTTTATCCACAAAATGCATTTTCCTAAGTCTTTGAAAAAAATCAGGTGTGGGTTCCGGTGTCTGTAAAACACACTCAAAATTTTCCAGGGCAAAAACCAGGCGGAAATCTAAACCACTCAAATAGATATTCCTTAAATCCCCATAATTCAACTTCCGCTCCGAATACATCGAGTAAATAACTTCTAGATACAAATATAACAAACAGTACTCCCCGTAACAAAACGTATCACCGAATGGTCTGGGAATAATGGGATTTTTCATGTTTTCACTAGCCATTTTAATTAGTGAATTCTCTTTTCGGGCAAAAGAAGGTAAAAAACAGCCCATGATATAATTACGTCGTTTATTGACAATACCAAAATTATTGGCCATCTTTTCATAAGAACCATTGCTTTTCACTAGGTCTAACTCGTGAATTATGTCTTCAATTCCCTCTACTTCATAATCAGCCAGGATTTCGTCGATCATATCCTCTCTTTGCCATTCCATAATTTCCGGAGGAATTATCATGGTATCACTCATATTATATTAAGTTAATTTATTTTTTTAATAAAATGTATTATTTCATTCTTTCGATCGTGTGCCCATCCACTAACACCATCGAGGACTTCGGTAACCACCAGGGGAAAGGTAACATCAGAAAGTATTTCAAGGAGCACAGAAAGTTCTGAAGCTCCCATAAAGAATAAATATGCTCCAGTCCAGGTCAAAGCGAGATCTAAAATATTTGCGGGACTGGGATTAAAAACCAAAGCCAAAACATTCAATATTAATGCAAACGGATTCACAAAAAGTAGGGCCGAAAAAAAACTTCCCATGAAACAAGCCATACACTCGACTAACCACGAAATTACGGCTATCATGTCCATAATTAACCAAATAATTAACCAAAATAAATAAACGATTTGCGTTGCAAATAAAAATACCAATATGAGAATCAAACAAACTATAAGGATAATTAAAAGCACATCCATTAAATTAATGGAAGGCCCTGAACTAGATTGACCACTGCTTCCTCCTGAAAATCCCCCTTCAGCACCTCCTCCCCCACCAGACCCACCAATATTCCCGCTAGGAACTACAGAATTGCCCGAATCATTATAATTTCCATTCGATCCTGATAAAACATGCCCTGATTCCCCATAATATAAATTTATTGTAGAAAATCCCACTACATTGAAATAAAGATATAGAATACCCTGATTTCCCGCATAATCAATGGCAACCACAGTCACCAAATTGGAACCAATATTCAAAATGTGGGGAACTCTATGCTCCAACACCCATTGTCCATTAAAATAGATTAAAAACCGTTGAATTCCATCAATTATGGCATAAACAGCATTCGTGTCCGGAGAAGATACTGCAGTAACTGTTAATTTCCTCAATTCTCTAAAATCGAAAAATTTGAAAACAGTAGGATTTAACATCCCATTCACTACTGGAGGAGTGTTGTCCACAGTAAAAGGAATATATAAGACTTGTTTATTCCCTACAAAATCTACAGCAGTTAACAGAATATTATAAATTCCATCAGGAAGTGAGGGGACCTTATAATCAAGAATCCATCCCCGGAAAAGATAACCCCAGTGTTCATCAAGTTCTTGAGGAGTACTATATTTTTCACCAACAATTTCGGCTGATATGTTCTTGATATCAGGATGATCATCTATGTAAACCACAATTGTGTCACCTGATTTTAAGATTTGAGTGTTGACTCTAGTAATTATAGGAGGGGGTGTATTGTCAACGGTGAAATAAACCATTTGAGTCCTATTGTTCCCTAAATCATCAAAAGTTGTCAAAAAAATAGGATACACTCCATCAATAACCGGGGGAACAAGGTAATAGTACTCCCAAATACTTCTATTTTCATCCCCATAAACCTTGGTTAAATTAAACACTTCATCAAAAACCTGGGCCTTCACTGCACAAGTGTCATCGGTTAAATATTTTGAAGGATAAACTTGGGCAACGATTCTAAGTGGGTCTCCTGATTTTATATCTTCAGGAACTACGAAACCAAAAATGAACGGTGCACAAGAATCTACAATTACGGAGGTCACATAATTCACTTCTATCAACAAGGGAGTATTCTGGTCGGCCCAGCCCATACCAAACTGAACTATAACCAAGATCGAATACTCATGATCCTGAAACCAGGAAGGAGCAACACGTCGTAATATCCAAGATCCATCGGTTTGTTTAATTAAATCCGTGTAATCCCAATCCATGGTAGTGTATACATAAACCAGTCCAGCGTCGGGGCTGGTAGAAACAGTTAACTTAAAAAATTCATCACCTTTCAGCCTTTTAGGATCAACAGTAACATTAATAGTGGGTACTAAGTTCTCAATTGCTAGATTTAAAGTACTGTAGCCCTGATTTCCCGACCAGTCAGTTGCAGTCAGTAACAATGGATAAAAACCTTCTTGGAGCCATGCTTCATAATATCCTAGCCACGAGCCATCTAATTGTCTAATTAAGCCAATATTATCCTCTTCAATTGAAGCATTCACACTAATTGTGTCTGTATCGGTTGATACGTTTATAACAATCAAAGGTTTATCTTTAAATATGCCATTAATAAGGTAACAAGGATTTGGAGTGATACTTGCATTAAGAATAGGACAGATATTATCCAACTGGTTGAAAATTTCAAAATAAAGATAACAATATTTTTGACTTCCAAAAGCATTCTCTGCCGTTAATAAGACACTATAATTTCCATTTGGGAGATATGGCACACAATATTGTAAATTCCAAGTATCATCGGTTTGTTTTGTTAATTGATAGACTTCATCCAAAATTAAAGCTGAAATCCCAACCGTGTTATGATTGGAATTTACAGTTATGTTGATCTGGTCAAATGTTTTTACTATTTCGGGAGTTAATGAAGCAGAAAGAATATATACATCATTATTTATAGTTAAATTTATTTTTAAAAATCCAATATTTCCTGCTTCATCTATTGCAGTTAATATAACTGGATAATTCCCATCGGGAAAATCAGGGACAAAATAATGCAATATCCATGTAACCATCATCCCCACATCATAATCCTGATGCATTTGAAGTGTTTCACCCAAAATATTGACTTTAATTCTCTTTGTATCTGAGTCTGAATACGCACTGATAATTAATGAATCACCATATTGAACCATTTCTGGAGTTATATTACCGGTGACTGTTGGTGGGGTATTATCAACCGTCAAGTTAAGACTAATGGTTTCATAATCCCCGTTAGCAGCGAAAGATCTCAAAATGACCGTATAATTCCCGTCTGGTACGTGATAAATAGGGAAATAAATTTCCCAAACTCCATAGTTATTCTTTACTAAGTTTTTGATTTCTCCAAACAGTTCGGCAGTTATGGTTAGAGTTCCGGGATCATCATAGGCTTTAATTAAAACCTGATCTCCAGATTTGACAATTTGAGGGTGTAAAAATGCGATTAAACCTTCATAATTAGATTTTTCATAGATGAATATATCATTCCAGTTATTTGTGTCATTACCCACAAGATTAGATGAATCTGAGCTGAAAACAACATTAGTGCCATTATAACTGAGACCGGGTTCTCTGCTGTTAGAATCTTCAAAATCTCCATTATTTGAAATACTAATGAGGCTGGTTGTTCCTAAACCTCGATCATAGAGAAATATTCCCGTATCCTCATGGATGACCGATTTGGAATTACCCCCCTTGTTGGTAACTTTTTGAACGATATGCTGAATAATAGTGAAACCCACGTAGCGCCCATCCCCACTAATATCAGGTTCACCTGAATTTTGTGAAAATTCTTTTCCATCACTGGTAACACTCACTCTCTCTATTTCATTTAAAATTTGATCAAATACAAAGATATCACAAACCATATTATTATCTTCAGGAACTAAATTATCAGCATAAGAAGAAAATACTATGCAACGCCCATCAGAACTAATAGCCGATTCCATACTAGCAGAATTAGCTTCAGTGAAATTATATCCCACAATTCTTTTGATTAAATTCAAATTCTGATCAAAAATGAAAACATCACTACAACCATTTTTATCGTTGAAATCTAAGTTGTTGGCATCAGAAGTGAACGTAATGTAACGCCCATCCCCACTAATATCTGGATATAAACTATCAGAATTTGATTCTTCACCCGTATTTGAAATACTAATTCTCTTTATCCTTTTTTGTGTTCGATCAAAAACAAAAACATCGGAATAGTAATTTTTATCGTTATCTACTAAGTTATTGGCATAGGAGCAAAATGTAATGCAATCCCCATTAGCACTTATTTCAGAACCAAAACTATCGGCATTGCCTTCTTCGCCACTATTTGAAATACTAATACGATTAGTTGTTTCCAAAAGCCGATCCCGAACGAAAATATCCGCACAATCATTGGTGTCATCTGCAACCAAATTCGACGCGTAAGAAGTGAAAGTTACATAACGCCCATCCCCACTAACCGCAGGACTAAAACTATCTCCATTTGCTTGTAAACCTTGATTAGAAATGCTCACCCTTTCCGTGAAATTTAATATAGTGTCATGAATGAAAACATCACTGCAATTGTTATCATCGTCGTTCACCAGATTAGTTCCCTGTGATGAAAATACAACGTAACGGCCATCAGCACTAATGGCAGGGCTGAAACTATCCCCATCTAGTAAACTACCATTGTAAGAGACACTAATTTGCTGAATATTATTATTTGCACCAGAAACTGAACCACAGAATGCCAATACAAGAAATACAAATACTACTGATAAAAAAATCCTTCTTTTCATCAAACAATCCCCAATTGGTCCCTGCCGAATAATAATTACTTACTTCTAATTAATAATAACTTTATATAAAAAATTATTACTAAACCTATATAAATATTACTGCAAATAAAAATAATATTATTCTTATTTTAAAAAACCTAAAAATAGACTCATGCAACCCATTTAAGTTATTAAACGACTTTTAAAGAATTTCAATAAACAATAAATTAGTAATAAAAATTTAAATAACCTTATTATATTAAATGATTTATAACCATCCTCAAAAAAAGTTATTACCCTATAACATTTCTATAAAATCCTTTTAAATGCATAACCATGATTATATTTAAATAAACACCTTAAAAATTAATAATCAAGACTGTTTTTAAAAGAATACTACTCACGCGCTGTCAAACTTTACCTATTTATACCATTATCCAAAATATAATTCCCTATGGATAACGGCTTTTTCTGTGACAAGTGCGGAATGATAAAAGACCGCTGTATATGTAATTCTGGAAGTACTGGAGACAGTACCCAGGTTAAAACACCCAAAATATCAACATCAAGAATTAACGCCATGAAAAGGGCGTTCCCCCATATTGACGAGGATATCATTGAAAAGTTCCCCTTCGCTTCACCCCGAGAAGGGCAGTTAGAGATAATATCCGAAATCAGGGAGGCTATAGACGATGGTTATTCTAACATAATCCTGGAGGCCGGTACTGGAACTGGTAAATCAGTGGTGGCCACCACCCTGGCCCGACTGTACCATCCGGCTTACATACTAACCATGACCAAACAGCTCCAGTCACAGTACGCCGCAGAATTCGGTTACCCCATGGTAAAAGGCCGTGGAAACTTCTTGTGTCAGAATGAGAGTCTGGAGTTTGGCTGTGACCAGGGAACCTGCCAGACCATCCCCAGCACACAGAAATTTGCCTGTGACTACGGTATAAGTAAATCACCCTTCGACGGGGAACTGCACGCCTTCCAGGATGCCTTCGGATCGCCCATTTACTTCCGTTCTAACCAGAGGTGCCGTTACTGGGACCAAAAGGCCACAGCCGTGGAAAGCAGCATAACACTGATGAACTATGATTACGCCCTTCTGGAACTGAACTACGTGAAACACTTCGGTAAAAGAGATTTCATGGTTCTGGATGAGGCCCATAACCTGGAAAACAAGCTCATGCAGCGCCTAGAGGTAAACCTGTACAACCGGAGACTGGAACGTGAGGTTAAAAAAGTCATACCCCCCAGCATGATGAAACAAGAGGAACCGGATGAATGGATTCTCTTTGTGGAATCACTCTACGAGGATTACCAGGACATCGACCTGAAACAGATACCAAAAAACCAGGCCGACCGAGTTAATCGAATGAAAATGAACCTCAGCGAGCTTTCAAGAAACCTGGAAAACCATCCAGACAACTGGGTGGTGGACACCAGCCCCGGTGGGGTTTCATTTAAGCCACTGCGGGTGGACACCTACGCCAATGACCGGCTCTTTAACCACGCCGATATCCGGCTGTTTATGAGTGCCACCATCCTGGACCAGGACTTATTCTGCCAGTGGCTCGGCATAGACCCGGAAGAAACCTATCACCTGGAAGTTAAGAGTATTTTTCCCCCTTCGTCCCGTCCGGTACACCTTAAACTGGTGGGAAATATGTCCCACCGCCTGATCAAACGTACCGCCCCCAAAACCCTTCCCGTGTTAGAGAAGATCATTGAACACCATAAATACGAAAAAGGGCTTATTCACACCCATAACTACAAGTGTCAGCAGTATATCATTAAGAACCTGAAAAATCCTCGGTTAATGGGCCATAACCCTAAAAACAGGGAACATGTCCTGGACCGGTTCGAATACAGTAAAGAACCCCGGGTTCTGGTGAGCCCATCCATGAGTGAAGGGGTGGACCTGCCCTATGAAAAGTGCCAGTTCCAGATCATCTACAAAATACCCTTCCCTTACCTGGGGGATCCCCAGATAAATCAGCGGAAACAGCAGGACCCCTCCTGGTATGCTTATAAGACTATAATGACTCTCTTACAGGCCTATGGGCGGGGTATGCGGGCGGAAGATGATTACTGTGAGACCTACATCTTAGACGGGAACTTCCGTATGTTACTACGGAACAAACTCTACCGAAAACTGGTGCCCAGCTTCTTCAAGGATGCCATACAGAGAGAATAACCCTCTTGATGAAAAAAAAGGGGGATAGTTTTAATATAGAGTATAAATAAACCATTATTGATCATATTGATAATCATTGTTAGTTCCCGGGACAATCCCCGTTATGAGAGGTAAATGAAATGTCCGAACTTTCCAAGGTGGACATATACAGACAGATCGATGTTCTAAGGCAGAACCTGCTGGACCTTACCATGCGTAACCAGCTTTTAAACTTCCGCCCACGAAGCATGACCGTGGAAGTGAAGGAAGCAGACATAGCCGAGATTTACGACCGTTTAATCCTCAAAAAGAGTAAAAGAAAACTATTACAGTTTATCCCCCGTTCAGAAATGGAAGGAACTGGTTCCACTCCAGGAGACAACTATTTAGACCAAGATAATAAGGATTCATCATCGGAAGAGAGTCAACCCCGTACTCAAGAATCAGTTAGTGGAACTGGTCAACCTGTTGAAAAAACTGTTGATGAAAACTCAACCACTACTACTATTTCTTTAGAGGATCCTGAATTAAACGAGGAGGCTTTAACTGCACCTGATGAGTCTGATTTATCGGGAATTAATACCATCTCTGGAGAAGAAGGTTATGAAGAATCTTTGTTATGGGAAGCTCCCTCTTTAGATCAGGAAACTCTGGAGAAGAATAAGGAAATCTTTTTATCCACTGATTTAACGCCCGCAGAACTCCAGCGCCGTTTGTTTTACATTAACCAGCGCGCCAGATCAATGATGGAAGAGCAGGGTTACAACATACTCTACCTGGCCCTGGGATTCTTGAAATGGCGGGATGACAACGGGAACCACGGGGAATATACAGCACCGTTGATTCTGATTCCCGTGGAACTGGAACGTAAACGGGTGAAGGGTTCCTTTAAACTCCGCTGGACTGGTGAAGACATAATCTCTAATATCTCCCTACAGGCCAAATTATTGGATTATGGAGTGGAAATACCTGATTTTGAAATGCCCCGTACACCCGAGGGCATTGATGAATACTTGGACCAGGTCCGGGAATCTGTTTCCCATGAAAAGGATTGGGAAGTTCGGGATAGTGTTTTCCTTGGTTTCTTCAGTTTCACCAAATTCGTGATGTACAAGGATCTTGACCCGGAAAGCTGGCCCGAAGACCTGCCCCTGGAAGAAAACCCCCTTATAAAAGCTATTTTTGACCCTACAGAAGAAGAATTGAGTCAAGGTTTTAAAGAAGATCAGGTGGATGTTAAATTATCCTCCGAAGATGTTTACCATGTTATGGATGCAGATTCATCCCAGATTGCGGTTATAGAGGATGTGAAGCAGGGTCGTGACCTGGTCGTGGAAGGGCCGCCGGGTACTGGTAAATCCCAGACCATAGTGAACCTCATCGCCGAGTTACTGGCCCGGGGCAACACCGTACTCTTTGTCAGTGAAAAGATGGCTGCTCTGGAAGTGGTTAAGGGTCGTCTGGATAGTGTTGGACTGGGAGAATTCTGTTTAGAGCTCCATAGTAAGAAATCCCAGAAAAAAGATGTTCTTGAAAAGCTAGAAAGTGTTTTACGAAACCCTAAACCGATCGATCTAGCCATGGATGACGATCTAAGCACCATTGAAGAATTAAAATCAGAACTAAACGAATATGTCACCCTGCTCCATTCACCCTATGCCCAGATCAAATGGACACCCTATCAGCTGTTTGGAGTTAAAGAAAGATCCCTGTACCATTTCGAAAAAAATGAAACCAAGATGCCACGTTTCACGGTGGAGGATGGAGGTAGCTGTACTCTAAGGGAATGGCAGCGCACCATAAACAAGTTCAAGGAAATGGGTGAACTCTACAAACTGGTGAAACCCGTATCGGACAACCCCTGGAGATCTACCCGGCCAGACCCCATACTCCCCGCTGAAGAGGAAGAAATCGAGGTTTTACTGGAAAAAACTGTTGAAACACTGAATGAACTGAATTTGAAGGCAGAA
>Ga0228535_1000180_pt1:7500-25000 | contig 207500 bp, 213 predicted proteins | sample SJ1metagenome_FD_168457 | JGI IMG/M metagenome (GOLD analysis project Ga0228535, IMG submission 168457) | Enriched culture of PCE-dechlorinating microbial communities from Ithaca, New York, USA - SJ1 | ecosystem: Engineered > Modeled > Simulated communities (microbial... >... | reverse complement strand
CTGGTCATAAACACCACCACACCGGAAGGAATAGTACTGGCTGCCGATAGCCGGCAGAGTTACCGCAACATGAAGGGCATGGCCCGGATAGGCAGTGAAAACGCTATTAAAATCTTTCAAATAAACCAGAGGATAGGGGTGGGTATAACTGGTCTGGCTTTCCTCCCTGAGGGAGGAGTGCAGAAGAACATCAGCCAGTACATTGAAGAGTTCCGCCGCTCCTCCAAAGTTAAAAAAATGGGAGTTAAGGATGTGGTCTGGAAACTGCACAGCCTCTTCAACGATAAATACCACTGGAAGGAACAGATGGATCAGATCAAGGCTAACATCCAGAACGACCTGAATTCCAAGGGCTGCACCATCCTGCAGATGGAAATGGATGACCAGTCTTTGAAGTTTAGTTTCAGAACGCCCCAGGGGACCATTGAAAATGGGATGGCCCGGGCAGACCCCATTGAGATACTGGTGGCTGGTTACAATCCCGACGGGTCCCACCAGGTCTTCAGCGCCACCATCCCCGGAGATGTGCAGGAACTGCGGGACAGTGCCAAAGCCGGCATGGAATATGGTAGCTCTTGGCTGGGCCAGGGAGATGTGGCGGCCCGGATCGTGCTTGGATTTGATGGAAGGATTCAAAACGTGGATTTTGTCAAAGAAGCCATCCAGAACCAGGGGGAACAGTTGATAATGACCCAGCTCCGGGGATTGGAATATGCCATCCAGTGGGGGACCATGACCCTGCAGGATGCCATTGACTTTGCCACTCTCATGATCCAAACCACCAGTGCCATACAGCGTTTCAGTGACGGTATTAACGCTGACCCCGGCGATATGCCTGGTGTGGGGGGACCCATAGATGTGGCCGTCATCACCCCAGACCATGGCTTTGTCTGGGTAAAGAAAAAAAAGTTAAGATTTGATGACCACCAGGTTGACCTGGATAACGAGCCACTGCTTTAATTCCTAACCCAAAAATCATTAATAAGGTAGGATTCATATAAATAACTTGACTTAGGGGTTATATGATGTCTGATCTGGCAAGTCTTTTAGCAGTAACTTTGCCTCTTTCTTGGGCGGCAGCAGTGAGCCCGGTGACTCTGTCCATTTTTCTGGTAATAATGTCCATGGCTAAAAAACCTCGATTGGCTGGTTTTTCATTTTACATAGGGGCCATCGTGGTTTTGTTGGTTACGGTACTCATCGGAATCTTTTTGGGCCAAAAATTATCTTCTGCAGGTCATGGGGACCCAATCACCATGGCATCTATAGATATTTTCCTTGGTGCAGTGTTATTCCTTCTTGGACTTAGAAACCTTGCCACCAAGGAACATGGTAAAAGTAACAACATTTTAAATCGTCTGCAAGTAGATCCAAAAATCAGTACCCCCCGACAGTTCATCAAATACACTTCCATTGGAATTGTTGCCTTTCTGATGAACTTCAGTACTGCCATCTTTGTCCTGGCCGTGGGACGGGCCATAGGTGTGGCTAATGCCGGTTTTATGAATGATTCAGCGTCAGTTATAATTCTTATTATTATTGCACTCTTAATAATAGAAATACCACTCATATTCTTCGTTGTGGTCCCTGATAAGGCTCATAATATTATGAACCCCATTAACGAATGGATAAGTAACCATGGAAATATTGTAACTGGACTTTTCTGTCTGGCCATAGGATTTTACGTGGTTTACAATGGGCTGCAGAAACTGGGAATATCTTAAGAGAATTATATTATGTACATCTCTTCAGCGCGCCGGTATAGTTCTTCACGGAACCGGGGATGGGCGATGTTTATTATTTCATGGGCCCTTTCCCGGGTGGATTTACCCTTGAGATTGGCCACCCCATACTCGGTGACCAGGTAATGGGTGTCCATACGTGGTGTGGTGACCATGGCCCCGGGGTCTAAATGATCCACCACCCGGGATACCGTGCCCTTTCTAGCGGTGGAGTAGAAAGCCAGTATGGATTTTCCTCCACTAGAATCGAAGGCCCCCCGGACGAAGTCCAGCTGTCCACCGGTTCCACTGTACTGGTGCCCGGCCAGGTACTCGGCATTACACTGTCCCAGGAGGTCCACCTGTATCAGGGAGTTTATGGAGATCATCCTGTCGTTTTTGGCGATGACTGCCGGGTTGTTCACGTAGGAGCAGGGATAGCTTTCCATGGCCGGGTTCTGGTTCATGAACTCCAGCATTTCCTGGTCTCCCTGGGCCACGGTGAAGACGTGTTTGCGGGGGTGGAGGGTTTTCTTTTCACCGGTTATCACTCCCTTTTTTATGAGGTGTACCATCCCCGGACCAAATACTTCGGTGTGTATTCCCAGGTCAGAGTGGTTTTCCAGTTGTTCAGCCACGGCATTGGGCAGCACCCCTATACCCATCTGGATGGTGGCACCATTGGGTACCAGTTTGGATATGTTTTTACCAATGATATCTGCTTCTGGCTGTTTTTCACCACATGGGAAGTCAGAGATGGCCTGATGGTTTTCAACCACTGCATCCACTTCAGATATGTGGATCAATGAGTCACCGAATACCCGGGGCATGTTACGGTTGACCTCCACAATCAGGACCCGGGCAGCCGGGCTGCGGTGGATGTGAAATCATTGGCCGTGCCAAAGGAGAAATATCCGGCATCGTCCATGGGTGAAACCGTGGTTATACACACGTCAACTCCGATGAACTCTTCCAGGAGTCGGGGTATCTGGTGGAGGTGGTTGGGAACGTAGTAGTTTAGACCGGCACTCACCAGGCCCCTGGTACCGGAGTCTACGAATCCACTGTAGGCCTCCACACAGTCCACCAGGTCCGGGGCCAGTATGGTAGAGCAGACACTGTCCAGGGGGATAACACTGAACATCCTGATCTTCTCAAGATCTCCCTCACGAAGACGGTCCGCCACTGCTTTTAGGAGTGCTGGTGGCTCGGCCATGGTCAGCCCATGGACCAGCATGTCTCCCTTCTGGATTGATTTAACTGCTTGTTCGGGGGTGGTTAACTTCCTCTGGTACTCTTTTTCATACATTTAAACCCCTTATCCCCTTTTTGGTTTTTAAATAAATATTGTAGCTTAAAATTTTATTTTAAAAGTTATCTTCTGATCCTCTTCCCATCAGGTATCCTCCGAATCCCAGCAGCCACAGGATAACCGGGTAAGCCACCCATCTTTCCACTCCTCCTCCACCGAGCACTGGTATGAACAGGTTGTAGGTGAAGAGGAAAAATAGGGAGAGGATTCCCAACAGGATTGATATGTATTTGAGTGGTGATTTGATTAATTTGTAGGAGTAAACAGCCGATAAACCTCCACAGATGAAGGTCATCAACGAGAATATGGGGTGCATGGGAGTCATATTCCCCGGGAATACCCCCACACCGAGGGCGCCTAATCCCAATAATCCCACCAGTATCCCACCTATTTTATCGTGCGAAGCTTTAAAAAGAAAGTAATTACCCATTAGAATGAGAATTCCGGCGATGATCATGGCAAAATTGAATATAGTTGCCGATGGCTGGGTTATGATACTGTTAGGAGGCACTGTGGCCCCTAAATCACTGATCATACTCTGGGCCGTGGTGTAGGTGAGTTCTGGAGGGTAAAAAATTTCTCCAGTTATAATGCCCATTAAAACCACCGTGGCGGCTATAAAAATGAAAATACCCGCTAGGGTGACATGTGTAGCGGATGGTTCAGTCCCCTTTATCTGGTTATCAGTTGATAAATCCTCTTTATAAGACATGGTTTGTCCCCCCTTACTTCAAGTTCCATTTTAAACTTGTAGCTATGTAAATTTATTATATTTCCGGTTTTTAACATTTCATATATTTCCCATTATTATAAATAAGTTGTTATACCATCTTCAACTGCCAAGGTGAGGCATTATAATTACTAAACTATCCTTAAATTAGATAATATTCTACTAAATTTGTAAAAAAGTTGAAAGACAGATTTTCAAGCCAATGATAATATATAATATTTGTGAAATATACATTGGAAAGGATACCAATTATATTATTTGAACAGTTTCTATTTGCAAATGGACATCACTTACATTTAAAAGAGGAGATTGTATGAGTTCTTTAAATTTGGATAATTTCAGGGCACTGGCCGAGAGATTCGTGTCCCAGATGTTACGGGGTAACTACGAAATGGCTGCCAGCCAGTTTGATAGCCAGATGAAAACTGCTATTCCCTTACCTGAGTTGAAAAAGTCCTGGCAGCGTTTAACCATACCCGCAGGTGATTTAATCCAGTTTGGAGTGTTGCAAACCGCGGAACTGGAAGGACACCAGATCGTCAGTGTAAGGTGCCAGTTTGAACGGGCTAACATTGATGTACAGGTCGTGTTCAACAGCAAAGGCCGTGTCAGCGGATTAAGCATAATACCTTCCCAAACTGAGTACCATCCACCAGAATACGTGGATGATTCCACCTTTAGAGAGGTTGAAGTGACTGTTGGCAGGGGTAAATGGTCTTTACCCGGAACTATCACCATCCCCACTGGTTCTGGGCCGTTTCCAGGCGTGGTTCTGGTGCATGGTTCTGGTCCCAATGATCGGGACGAAACTCTGGGACCCAATAAAATATTCCGGGATATTGCCTGGGGCCTGGCTTCAAAGGGCATTGCAGCCTTGAGGTATGATAAAAGAACCCTCCAGCATGCTTCAGAGTTTACACCAGAACAGCTGGCTCAGCTGACTGTGCAGGAAGAAGTTATTGACGATGCTCTCCTGGCAGCAGAGTTAATGCGCCAGACCCCAGAAATCGATCAAAAACGTGTATATTTACTGGGCCACAGTTTAGGTGCATCTGTTGCTCCACGTATCGGGCAGGAGGACCCTAATCTGGCAGGACTGGTTATAATGGCGGGTATTATCCGTCCCCTGGAGGATACCATCCTGGAACAGTTCACCTACCTTTACAGTCTTTCGGGCAAGATGACCAGGGAACAGAAGGATACACTGGAATCTTTAAAGGTTAAAGTGGCCCGGGCAAAGGACCCTGAGCTTTCCACGGATGTTCCATCAAAAGATCTGCCTTTGGGGATGTCAGCATCCTATTTCTTAGATCTACGCAACCATCCCACTAAAGAAATCATTAAAAACCTGGAAATGCCCCTGTTGATCCTGCAGGGAGGACGTGATTATCAGGTTTCACCAACCAAAGACTTCGAAGTGTGGAAAAAGGAGCTTGAATCTAGAGAAGATGTTACCTGCCAGTTATTCCCCAGTTTAAACCATCTGTTCATTGCAGGAGAAGGTAAATCAACTCCCACTGAATACGGAGTAGAGGGACACGTCAGTGCAGAAGTGATACAAACCATCAGCGATTGGTTGATATAGGTTTGAATCCTTGATTTTTTACTTGAAGTGCTTAATCGACTAATAATGGATTTCCAGTTAATTAATTTTATTTTTTCACAATGATGTGGTTGGAAGTAACTTTTTCTTAAATAGATAGTATTTTCTTAAATAGATAGTACTGGGAAAGTTAATGCCAGAGAACTAGTACTTGGATATATTTTCCAGTCACGTGTAGGCGACTGACACTTGCGCCATTTACAATTTAAGCCTATTTTGGCTGAGTAGCTATGAAAATACCATTATCCTTGGTGATCTTAATCCTGCCTTCTTTTTCTATGATACCCGTAAGGTAAGACTCAAAATCTTTCCTTTTTTGACCTTTCAAGGCCTCATTTACCTTTCCAAAAGATAAGATGTAATCCACCAGGGGGCCGGCTTCAGTTACTTCCAGAGAATCCTGATATTTAATCATTTTAACCTCTTTGAATGATTTTCGCAACTGTTTTTCACCATTTTCCAGTCCAAAGGCACCGACCAATGGTTCCAGTGAGTAATGAATCTGGTCATCGTATGCTGAGACCAGTTCACTTATTTCTCTCATGTTACCCGTCCCAAAGGTAGTGGCGTAAAGTGCACCATCACATTTTAGAACCCTGCTTATTTCTGATAGGGCTTTTTTACGGTCTGGAATATGGTAGAGCATTAAATTGGCAATTAAAATGTCCAGTGAATTATCAGGGTAAGGAATTTCCTGGGCATCCAGTACCTGATATTCGAACCGTTCTGCATCACCATTCAGTACCCTACGCGCATCAGAGAGCATCCCTTCAGAAAAATCCGATAAAATGATGTGGGTATCTTCCGGTATTCGGTTTAAGTTTGCTTTCCATAAAAGTCCATTTCCACATCCAATCTCCAGTACCCTTGCTTTGTTTGGAAACTGGATCTGGTCAAATATCCATAGAATCCAGGAGTAAGGGTTGGTTTTAAACTTCCGGGTTAATTCCACCCGGGCCATGAAATTCTTTGAATCTGAATACTGGTCTTCCAGCAAACTCATGTTACACCTCGACTTACACTTTTGTTTTGAGGTTAGTGTTATGGTTTGTGTAAAACTACGCTGGAATCTAAATTCAAAGAAGAGTTAATAGCCATTGGCAAGACCCGTAGGGTGCAGAGGTGGATTTTCACCCCAGTGTGAGTAATAACATAACTATAATAATTAATTAAATCAAATAACCCAGTGGAGGTTAATTTATGGGAAAAATGTCTTATACTCTTGTACTTGGTATACTGTTGTGTATTGTTGTGGCTGCCTCAGGATGTACCCAGCAAACTGGAACGGGGAACCAAACCCCAGATGTTAAGGGGATTACCACTGTTGCTTTAAATGGTCCTGGTACCTTAATCATCCAGCAGGGAGACAATGAATCCTTCCGAGTGGAAGCAGACAGTAACCTTATGTCTAAAATTTCCACCACTGTATCGGGAAACACCCTGACAGTCAACAACCTGAACAGTGTGGGTAACGGGGCTGTAAAATTCTATATCACCCTTAAAAATTTGAAAACTCTTGTCACCAATGGTGGAGGTAACTCGGAAATCACTGGCCTGAACACCGATAAACTCACCATTACCCTGGATAACGGTAAAATGACCCTTTCGGGTACAACCCAGAATATGGTGGCCACCATCAACGGAGGGGGTAACATAGACGCCAATAACTTACAGAGCCAAACTGCCACCGTGACCATTAACGGGCAAGGAAAAGCCAATGTTAACGTGATAAACACTCTCACCGCAATAGTTAATGGTGGAGGTTCCATAACCTACACTGGCAGCCCTCAGGTAACCCAGCAGGTCAATGGTCAGGGTTCAATTACCAAAAGCGGTTAAAGAATAAATTAAGAAGTCCATGGAGGGATGGTGATTTTTAACTCTATCCCTTTATTATTTTTTTGATTTTTAAAAAATTTCCCAGTTTCAAAAGGGATTTTAGACAAGATAAGATTTTTTTAGGGCATTTATCCAACCATATTTAATATAAACCTTCACCTTTGGATAAATATAAATCAACTAAAACAAACTCACAGTGATGAAAACCCAGTTTCACTTCAACCCTAAAGGACCCTTCAACTTGTCCCTCACCATCAACAGCGGCCAGACCAGCCAGCCCCCGTGGAAAGAAGATAATCATCAGTTCCAGGAACTGGTGATAGTGGATGGTGCTCCCTGTCTGGTGAAGATTGGTCATGAAGATTCAGATCCAGAAAATAGGGTTAATATCATGGCAGAATCTCCAGAAACGGTTTCAAAAAAAGCCATTAAAACTAAGGTCCAGGATATTTTTGGTCTGGAACATGATCTGGACCAGTTATACACATTTTTGGGTGAAGATCCTAAACTGAAGCCCACCATTGCCTTCTGCCGGGGTCTCAGAATCTTTAAAGCCCATAACCCCTTTGAATGTATTATATCTTCAATATCTTCGGCTAACTGTTCCATATTACGCTGGACACGCTCAGTGAATGATATTAAAAGGAGGTGGGGTGATGGATACCGGTTCAGTTCCGGTGATTTTTACACCTTCCCCTCCCCAACTGTACTGGCCCGTGCTCCGGAACATGACCTGGAAGAGATGCAACGCTGCGAAGATAACCTGCCCCTGGATTTTGTCTTTGACAAAAACCTCCAAGCCTGTGGGGTTGGATACCGGGCTAAATATATTATTAATGCCTCTCGCATGGTGCAATCCGAACTAAACCTGGAAAAACTGGCCAGAATGAAGTACAAAAAGGCATTTGACACTATCCTCCAGTTACCGGGTGTGGGGCCCAAGGTGGCCGACTGTATCCTGCTCTACGGTTTGGGGATGGGGGAGGCTTTCCCGGTGGATGTGTGGATTAAAAGAATTATTGAACACCTATACTTCCCTGGTGAGGAACTTAAACCACAGGAAGTCCGTGAATTTGGTATGGAACGTTACGGTGACTGGGCAGGATATGTTCAGCTCTATTTATTCCATTATGCCCGGAAATCTGGGCTTTTAGAATCCTTAAAGAAAAAATAAATCTTCAGTACCCGCACCTTTAGAATCTTTAAAGAAAAAATAAAAAATTATTCTTCATCGGTGCCTGCATTCCTCCAGTCATGGATGCTAATGGCCAAAAACACCAAGAAGGCCAGAATGGCCAGGAAATTGAAGGTGGAGTACTGTCCCATAACGAAGGTTTGGTAGAGGAGTATCACCAGGATTATCCCCATCAAAACTGCGGCAATTAGACTTAAACTCTTGTTTATTATATCAGTCCCCTGTGGCTATTTTTTTATTTCATTTATTATTTAATTCCAAGTGTTTTTAATTCCAAGTGGTATATCGTTTAAAAACCGATTTATTTAATGAAATCAACAGGTAATCCCTGTTCTAAACATTTCTCCAGTATTTTTTTCAGTTTCCTCTGGTGAGGTGGCCAGGCCATATATAACAGACCTTTCAACTTCAAGAGTGAAGATGGTACTGGTGTTTCCATGAGTTTCCGTATTTTCGGGGTATCCGGTATCCCTGCCAGAGATAGCATGTTTCCCAGAGCATCAGCGTAGTATACCGATTCAGCAAATCCTCTTCCCAGGAAACGACCCTCATTATTTCTGATATTTACTCCTCCCTCTGAATACTGGGCCCCACTGGCATTGTAACCAGTCTGCCCTCCGGCTACTATGGGAGTCATGGTGAACTCCCTCAAATCTTCCGGTACCATGTCCTGGAACTGGAAATTCCACTGATCCGGGTACCAGGTGTCGGTGATGAAGTAATTCTCAGGGTCAGATGATTTAACACTTTTAACCCATTTGTCCACCTTCAGGGTACCCCTCATATCCACCACGTGGTGTTGGGCATCAATGAACTGTCCCTTAACCTGGACATTCATGTTACCGGGTGGTTCTTCCCCGGTCTGCCCGTAGTATCCTAAGTTTTCGTCAGTGTGGGGTGCATACATGGTCATCTGCCGGTCCTCGTCGAATTGTGCCATGAACCAGTCCCATCCTCTTGATTGAGATGGTTTGGTGAGCATACTTGCTGCCCGGACCACCTTGCAGCGGCTGTTTCCCAGGGGCTCCAGACCGTTGCCCCACTGGTGGTCGAACCAGAACTGTCCCTGGGTGAGGGTTATTTCCTCTCCACCCAGTTTCAGAAGGCTGCCTGGTTCCAGGCGTAGATTGGTTGCTGAATAGTAGAGGGTTCCAATGTTACAGCAGCAGGGGAGACATCCCTGGTTTCCCTGCAGTAGGAAGTCTTTTTTGGAGGAAAATCCCAGATCGACCTCCATCTCCACATCTTCTTCCCCTCCCTGGTTCACCCCCCAGGCCTGCAACCGGAGAGGGAACAGTTCATTTTCTTGTAAAGAGATTATCCGGTTGTTTCCGGCTTCATAATGGAAGGGTTGGTTGGAGAATTTCAAAAGTCCGGTGGTTCCCGCAAGGGCAAATGGGCGCGCCTGGAGGTGTTCTTCCCCCTCACGGGCCACTGCCAGTTGCATCTCGAATATTTGGTTATCCCAGTCTGTTAACCCAAAACTATGGGCCATTTCTGGAGGTAATAATGAATAGCGGTAGAAAGATACTAAAATTCCGTATTCACGCCTTCGGGTATCGCGACATTGCCCTACAAAGAAGTGCCAGCCTACCTGGTATCCCAGTTGGGGGGCGAAGTCACGAGGAAACTCCAGGTTAGCCTCGGGAGGGACATCCTGGTAGCCCCGGCTGGAATCCAATCCTAACAGGTGGTTCATGGCATAGGCCTGAAGTGGTGTTAGGGAATCACAGTGTTCCAATAGCTTATTATATCTTTCCCGATAACTGGGAGTGAATGAATCAGTATTATCCATTAAGTCCTGTATACGGTGTTTCATACGGGTTCCGAATGCTTCGGGACTGTTTTTATTGCTTAGAATCCTGGTCTTCACATTTTTGGGGATTTTTTTGACCTGGAAATCCTTCATCCACAGGGCCGTGGCTATGTTCTGTTTTTCCAGCTCATCCAAATTATTGAGTGTATCTTTTGGCATGGCGAACGATTCCTCCAGTAGATCTATTTTTACAAGTGATTCCCGTAATAAATGAACGTACTTGATCTATGTAGTCCTTTTATAGTTATATAGAATTATCTAGGAAAAATAAAACAGGATGTTTAACATAGATAATCACAGAATAAATCCCTATTTGGTGATCAGTATGGGCAAACTCCAGGAACAGTTGGATAAATTTCAGGATAATGCAGGTGCTGCCTACCAGGAAATCATGGATACACTAGAGTATAAATACTGCTGGAAATGTCCCATGCGCAGTACCAGTACAAATTCCCATTGCCGGGAAATTCACTCGATGAAAGTCCTGCAGGAAGCATTAGACCAGGGAATTAGGGAAAAATTAGGGGAAACTGGTGTTTCATCGGTTTTATTAGAATCTTTAATTTTGAGAACAACCCAAAAAAGGTTTAAAAAACAGGGAGGGTCTGCCCGGGAAAAAACCATTATCATGGATGTTTCACCCCAAAACCTGGATCTGGACCCTGAAACCCAGTTAATGGTTAAAATAAATCCTAGAAAGATCCGTGAGGGTGAACGGATTATGATACCCTGCGAATCCTTAGAATCATCAGTTTTAGGAGTTTGTGCCCTTATGATGGGATTTCCCTTCAGGGTGACGGTGGTGAAAAGGTTCTTCCATAAAAACAATTTTTGGTATGTTGAAGTGGAAAATGAGAAAATATTCCCCTTAGAATCTATTTTGGGAGTGTTGATTAAAGTTATAAGGAAAGATCAGCCAGAAGGAAGTTAGTTATTTATAACTATTCTGGGGATAAATTAATAAAAAAAATACATAGTTAGATTACATTCAGTTTTCAAGGTACTCATGAATAATTCCAGAACTGGGAGGGTTTTACATGGCTGGTGAAGAAGATCTGTCTTTTTTAAGGAGAAAAATTCAAGAAATGCTGCCTGATTCCAACCTCAAAGAAATTTCGGATGTGATTTGGAAAGAAACAAAAAAACATCTGAAAAGCAAAAACTGCTACGTGGCCTTTGTAGATCCTGAAAATAGGGACAGTGTGGGGATATCGTTTTCTCATCTCACCCCGGAGTGCCAGATGTATGCAGACATGGGAGAAGCCAGATTTAAGGTCCGAAAAGACGGTAGTTACGGTGGACTTCTCGGTTACTCCCTGGATACTGGTGAATCACTTTACGTCCATGATGTGGCCGGACATCCCGCAGCCCACGGTGTTCCCCAAGGCCATGAACCGGTGGATCAGTTTCTATCAGTTCCTGTAAAATTTAATAATGAAATTTTAGGCCAGATTGTGGTTGGAAATCCAGAAAAGGATTACGATGCCCATGACCTGGAAATAGCTGAAAATATAGCTGAAATTTACGGTATGGTTCTTAAACAACTTCTATATTAAAATTAAGCCTCAAAAAGTTGATTGATAGATTCTAAGGTATTATTTTAAAATTTAAGATTTTAAAATTTTAGGTATCTTTAATTTAGTATCCTTTAAAATATAAAGAAATAAAAAAAATACCAAGAAATTATTCTTGGAATGATTATTCGTCGATTACTGTGACCTTATTCATCACGTCGCCGGCTTTGATGGAGTTAACCACTTCCATTCCCTTGACCACTTTACCAAAGACAGTGTGCACACCATCCAGGTGTGGCTGGGGGGAGTGGGTGATGAAGAATTGACTGCCACCAGTGTCTTTACCGGCATGGGCCATGGAAAGGGCTCCAGTTCCGTGTTTGTGGGGGTTAATTTCACATTTTATGGTGTAACCTGGCCCGCCAGTTCCGTTACCCTTGGGGCATCCGCCCTGGATTACAAAGTTGGGGATAACCCGGTGGAAGGTTAATCCATTGTAAAATCCACTGTTTGCCAGTTTTTCAAAGTTAGCCACAGTGTTAGGGGCTTCTTTTTCAAAAAGGGTGAGTTCAATGTTTCCCTTATCTGTTTCAATAATTGCTTTTTTCATGAGAATCACCATGAAAACTCTACTATCTACCACTTAATAAATGTATAACCAAAGGGAGGATGTAGCTATGTTGGGGTTAATGGAGAAAAAATAGAAATGGAGATCATGACCTGGGCTTAAAAAATGATTAAGATTCTAAAACCTCATTTTTACCCACTAACATTAGGGAAATCAGGACTCCCATTAATCCGGCAATTAACCAGGCGATTCCTGCCACTAAATCTGCCGTGTAGAGGGTGTAGGCCCCGATTCCCAGTAAAATAAGGGCACATAATAGGATGATCCTCTTCCTTACTTTCACTGCCTTGATGGGACGTCCCAGCTGGGGGGAAATTGATAGAAAAATCACTCCTAGAATGATCCATATTATACCCTGCGACATTTGGCCCCTGTAAACGTTGTAAGCTCCAATAATCAGGAGAACTACTGATCCAACATATAGGATAATTTTTTGGTGGTTCATAAATTAACTTCCTTCCCAATTCCAATACAATCTGTGTACATAATTGGTAATTCCCTTGACACTTTATAACCATTCGGTGGGTTTTAAGTATATTTAATTATTTCCATGTCCCGGGATGGATAATGATTATAACCGCAGTAACCAATAATTCACTATATTCCTATTACTGTTGGGAAAATACTCCAGAGATAAAATGGAGGATTATTATATTTACACGGTGATAACATGAATACAGAGGAGATAATAGCTTTAGACAAAGAATATGTAATGCAAACTTATGGTCGGCAGCCTCTGGCCCTTAAAGAGGGTAAGGGAGCTGTGGTGTGGGATGTGGAAGGTCGTCCCTACATTGACTGTGTGGCGGGAATTGCCGTGAACAACGTAGGACACGCCCACCCCAACGTAGCCGAGGCCATAAGCAAGCAAGCCCATAAATTAATCCATACATCCAATATTTACTACACTGAGGAACAGGTCCGCCTGGCTGAACTCCTGGTTAAAGTTTCGCCCCACCAGAAGGCCTTCTTCTGCAACAGTGGAGCAGAGGCCAATGAAGGAGCCATTAAACTGGCCCGCAAGTACACGGGCAAAGGTGAGATCATTGCCATGGAGAACAGTTTCCATGGACGGACTATCACCACCATAACCGCCACTGGCCAGCACAAGTACAAGAAGAACTTCGGACCACTCACTCCTGGTTTTAAACATGTACCTTACGGTGATGTGGAAGCAGTGCGCGAAGCTATCACTCATAAAACCGCAGCAGTACTGGTAGAACCAATCCAGGGAGAAGGTGGAATTATAATTCCCCCCGAAGGATACCTGGAGGAACTGAAGAAAGTGTGTCATGAAAACGATGTGCTGCTTATATTCGATGAAGTGCAGACCGGATTTGGACGTACCGGGGAAATGTTTGCCTCACAGACCTTTAAAGTGGCCCCGGATATTACCACCCTGGCCAAGGCCATAGCCGGAGGATTCCCCATGGGGGCTGTCCTGGCCAGTGAAGAGGTGGGTAATGCATTTGAACCCGGTGACCATGCTGCTACCTTTGGAGGTGGTCCATTGGCCTGTGCAGCAGCTCTGGCTTCAATTCAAACCATCCAGGATGAAGGACTCCTGGCCCAATCACGTAGCCGTGGTGAATGCTTTAAAACCCAGTTGAAAGACCTCTTCCAGGAGTACGGAATGGTGGAAGATGTGCGGGGTAGGGGAATGATGCTGGGAATGGAAATGGGCATGCCCTGTGCCAGTATGGTTGACGAAATGCGGCAGCAGGGAGTGCTGGTGAACTGTACCGCGGGAAATGTTCTTCGATTTGTCCCACCCCTGGTAATCACCACTGAACAGATCAATGAAGTGACTGACTCCCTGGATGAAGTTTTAAGAAGAAATTCAGACTGAAGGTCTGATCTTCTCCTTTTTTAGTTGTACTCCTAACCTGGTAAATCGATCAAGGGTGGTGAACTTAAATTCAGGACAAGAGTTATATGCAGCTAAATTGATACATTTAATGTTTACTTCTTTTCGGAGGGATCATTTATGAAATTACACTTCAAGACCAATGAAAAGGGCAATCTGGACATCGGTGGTGCTGATGCTCTGGAGCTTGCCCAAAAATACGGAACACCCCTTTACGTTACCAATGAAATGAGGGTGAGGAATAATTATCAAAGGGTTTATCAAGCTTTCAGTAAAGAGTACGAGGATTTTAAAATATTCTACGCAGCCAAGGCCAACACCAGCCTGGCCATGATGAGAATATTAGAACAGGAAGGAAGCTGTATTGATGCTGTATCTCCCGGTGAAATATACACTGCACTAATGGCCGGGTTTCAGCCCGAGAGGATCCTCTACACGGGTAACAATGTAACCAGCGAAGAACTGAAATTTGCAGTGGATGCCGGAGTTCGCCTGAACCTGGACAGTATATCCATGTTAGAACGTCTGGCCAAAATTCCCGGGGCAGAAGGAATGGAAATTTCCTTCCGGGTTAATCCTATGGTGGGTGCCGGACACCACGACCACTGTATAACTGGTGGAGAACTATCCAAGTTTGGTATAATGGAACAGGAAGCAGTAGAAGTCTACCAGAAAGCCCATGACCTGGGTTTCAAACCAGTGGGTATCCACACCCATATCGGTTCCGGCATTCTGGACCCCGAGCCATTCAAACTCGCAGTACAGGTTCTCATGGATGTCGCTGGTAGGGTGCATAAGGAAGCAGGGGTTACCTTCGAATTTATTGATTTCGGTGGGGGGTTGGGAATACCTTACACTCCAGACGAGGGATTACTGGATATTAAAAAATTCGCGCAAGAAATTGTGGCTCTCTACCAGGCCAAGCTCGCCGAACACGATATGGGTAATCCCACCCTGTGCATAGAACCCGGTCGTTACATTGTGGGAGATGCATCCTATCTCTTAACTCAGGTAAACACAGTTAAACAGAGTTATAGGAAATTTATAGGAGTTAACGCTGGATTTAATACTTTACTGCGACCTACCATGTACGGTTCCTACCACCACATTCTGGTGGCAGATAAACCAGAAGCAAAACCCGTGGAAAAAATTGATGTGGCGGGAAATGTATGTGAATCTGGAGATCTCTTCGCCCGCGATCGGCCACTGCCTGAAATCAAAGAAGGAGATATCCTGACTATTATGAATGCTGGTGCCTACGCTTTCAGTATGGCCAGTCAGTACAATTCCCGGCCGCTGCCCGCCGAAGTTATGGTATGTAATGGTGATATAGACGTTATCAGGGAACGTGAAAACTTCGCAGACCTTTTCAGAAAACAGAACATTCCCTTGAGGCTATTAAAATGAGTGAAAGAAAAATTTTATTATTTCATAAAATGCACGGACTAGGAAACGATTATGTGGTGATTGATGAATCCGTTGAGGAAATAATTCCCGAAGAGAAAAAGGGAGAAATTTCCGCGGAACTTTGCACCAGAGGATTCTCCGTAGGTGCAGACGGAGTTATATTCGTGGTTAAATCCACTAAATCAGATATAAAATTCCGTATATTTAACAGTGACGGTAGCGAAGCAGAAATGTGCGGTAATGGAATCCGCTGCTTTGGCAAATACGTTTATGAAAACGATGTCCTGAAACAGAAACAGATGAGTGTGGAAACCCTGGGTGGGACCAAAGAACTGACGCTACATGTTGAAAATGGTACGGTGAAATCCATACGGGTAGACATGGGAACTGCTACCTTCAAAACCAGGGAAGTGCCTATGGCTAGTGATAAAGAGGAATTCATTGATCAGGAGTTACTAGTTGAGGGTGAGCCTTTGAAGCTCACCGCCGTCAACGTGGGAAACCCCCATGCCATTGTATTCACTGATGACTTGGAAGATGTGGCCCTGGACCATATGGGCCCTCTCCTGGAGAATCATGACGCATTCCCTGAAAGGACAAATGTGCACTTTGTAGGGGTGTTAAGCCCACAAGAAGTGGAAATGTTGACCTGGGAAAGAGGTGCTGGTTTCACCATGGCTTGCGGTACCGGAGCCACTGGTACGGTTATTTCTGGATACAAACTAGGCTTACTCAACAAGGAGGTCCTGGTCCACCTGCCAGGGGGAGACCTGCAGATAACCGTGTATGAAAAAGACGGGAATCTTGGTGCTTTCATGGAAGGGGATGCAGTTAGTGTCTTTGAAGGTATAATGGAAGTGGAACTTTAAAAAGCATTCCCTTTTCCTTCATTTTCCCTTCTATCTTTCTCTCTTTCTTTGAATTAAAAAAATTTTATTGACTGAATTTGAAACCATCTATACTTCAAAAAAACACGTTTTTATGGGTTTTGAAAAATATTTTTAGGATTTTAATTCATCCAAGACTTCTTTCAGAACTATGGCACTATTGTGTTCTGTGTTGCCTGATGTGTAAACCAGGGTGACTGTTTCTTTTTCCCTTTCCAAGTCCAGTATCTGATTTAAAAACTCAGATTTATCCCTTAATTCTTCTCGGTATTTACTTTTGAATTCTTCCCATCTTTGGGAATTTTGAGTAAGCCACCGGCGCAGATCATGGCTGGGGGCTATATCTTTTAGCCATGCATCCATTTTTAAACGTTGTTTTGACACTCCACGAGGCCATACTCGATCAACCATTATCCTGTACCCATCCTTCTGGGCAGGTGACTGATAAGCTCTTTTTATGCGAATCATTTTACATCACTAACATTAATATGTTGCACATGGTACATTATACTATTGGAAAATTGATGGAAATGACCAATCTTAATGTCAATTATCATTTTAGTGGATTATTTTCATACAGCCTGTGGTTTTAAACTGAACAACCATTTTTTCCTAGAATAAGAAAAAATGGAGTTATTTTATTAAATTTTATGAGTAAAGGGGATTTTATGAGTTACAGGAATCTACTATTTTTTAAAAATTATAAACTGAATAAAAAAAGGTGACCCTATAGTAGAAGGAGGGTGTTTTTATTTGGTATGGTAAATACATTCCCTTCTTAATTTAAGTAGCTCCTTCTTTTTATCCTCGAGGTCTTCCACTTTTTCCATGATTGAGGGGAGCTTACCCTCTATGCATTGGACTGTGTTGTCCTGATGAATCCAGGTACACTGGTCGCAACTCCATACTTTCTTTTCTTTTATCCAGTGCCCTCCGGTAGATGGGTCTCCACAGGGATAGAAGGGACAGTAGCAAAATGTA
>Ga0228535_1000180_pt1:0-2500 | contig 207500 bp, 213 predicted proteins | sample SJ1metagenome_FD_168457 | JGI IMG/M metagenome (GOLD analysis project Ga0228535, IMG submission 168457) | Enriched culture of PCE-dechlorinating microbial communities from Ithaca, New York, USA - SJ1 | ecosystem: Engineered > Modeled > Simulated communities (microbial... > Unclassified... | reverse complement strand
AAATATGTGAAATCGCCCATTACCTTTACAGTAAAGGACTGGCCCCTGGAAAATCAGGGAATATTAGTGTCCGTTTCCAGGATACCGTGGCCATAACCCCCAGCGGTGTTTCATTGGGGCTACTTAAGGAAAATGAGATTGTTTTAACTGATATGGATGGACAAGTAGTGGCTGGTGGTAACAATCCATCATCAGAACTACAACTACACTTAGAAGTTTACAAAAACAAAGAAGAAACTGCAGGGATAGTTCACACCCATTCATCATACGCCACGGGCTTTGCCATGTCTGGAGAAAAAATTGAACGATTAGAAGGATTTGGCGAAAGATCCAAACCATTTTTAAAAATGGTAGATTATAAACCCCCTGGAACAATGGAATTAGCTAAACTAGTGGGTGAAGGTCTTAAATATGAGGATGTAGTTATTTTAGAAAACCACGGGGTGGTGGCTACGGGGGAAGACCTTAATGAAGCTGCCCTGCTAGCCGAGTTCGTGGAAGAAACTGCCAAAACCCAATTTGTAGCCAGAGTTTTGAGTAAAATAGAATTTTTAGGTTAAATTGGAGAAACCAGGATTTTATAAAAAGTATAAAAAGTAGTCCTTAAATCCTGGATATTAAATTTAATTTAGAGTAAAAAGAAATTAATTTTATTTTTATTTTTATTCGCGTACGGATTCTAATTCGCTTAAAACATTCCATATAAGGGTTCTGGCATGAATCGGGATGTTGGGGTCATTACTTATTTCATCTAAAATGGATATAACTGTGCTGGCTCTAACGGTTGGTTCGTCATCATCCTGTGATAGTAGGTTCTTGGATTCTTCAGCTGCCCGTCTAATATTTCGGGGCACACTTGTATCTCCCATAATGTGTTTTAAAATCTGATTACAACGTTCAAATGCTTCTGTACTCATAATAGCGCCTCCATGGGTCAATTGTGTTTAATGATTTAGTGTGCTTAAAATGGTAATTCATAAAAAGCCTTATCCAAGTTTCTTTATATCTTGAGCTTTAAAAATCTTTTGGTGGGAAGAATTAGAATCATGCTTAAAAAGTGTGCAAATCCAATTAGATGCATATTTTTTCCTTAAAACGTATTTAAAAAATTAATTAAAGGTTTTAATCATTACCACTGGACACTGCAATGGCAACTGTAACTCCGTTGTAGGCTGTTTTTCTCAGGAGGAGATGTGAACCAGGCCCCGCGGTGATTAGGGATGCCGGCTCACATACTCCCTGTACACCAAATTCACGTTGTACCAGTGGCGAAGGAGTACAGTCAGGATGTTCAAAATGGGCAATTTCTCGTAAGGGAACTATATTAAGAGGTAAATCAGATTTTGCTGCGGTTTCCAAAATACCAGTTTCATCCTTCTTTACTTCGGCAGTGGCCAGGGCATCCAACCTTTCCAGAGGCAGGTGAAGATTTTGAAGAGCGGATCTTATGGCAAAAAAGACTCGATCTCCAGTTACACCTTTTTTACTACCTAAACCAGCCACCAGCAAGCGGGGATGTAGATCTAAAGTTTTATCCGATTCTATTCCAACTCCTCGATTTTCTTCTGATTTTCGTTTTGATTCTTTAGATACATTTAATTCACGGGGTAAAACTGCCTTTATGAATGATTCATCCCATATATGGATTTTATAAGACATGCCCACCAAGGGATGGTTTTCTAAGAATCTGAAGCTGGGGGGAATATACAGATCAACCTTATAATCCTCAGCAATCAGCTGGTTCACCTCTTTAATAAGTTTTGGTTCTTTAATGTCAAGCCAATATTGTCTAGCCAATGAATCAATACCTATTCTGCCTTTTAAATCTGTTGAAGTGGTTATAACTGGAACAGCACCAATTATTCCGGCAACCTTAATTGATAACTGATTGCCTCCCCCCAAATGTCCGGATAATAAGCTGATAACATGTTTCCTATTTTCAGATATTACCAGGACAGCTGGATCTGATAGTTTGGATTTTATATGGGGACACAGAGTCCTAACCACAATCCCGGTGGCCATTATAGCAATCCAGCAGTCATAATCATTGAATAAATCACGGAAGGTTTCATTCACATTTTTATGGAACACATCCACCTTCAAAACAGTAGGATCATTTTTCAAGTCAAATTCCAGGTCACTGGCGATTTTTTTCCCTTCTTCAGTCACGCTTATAATTGCAAATCTCATATAATCACGTCAAACAGTTTAATAGGATAAAGATATGAATGAAGTTGTTAGATGTGCTGATTTTTTTATAGCCTAGGCCAGGAATAGTTTTCAGCTGTTTTCTCCTATAATGATGTTAAGTTTAAATTATGTTATATGTACTGGTATTGTCTAGTAGTGCAAGTATTTGATATTCCTTTATAGAAATTAAGGCTTTGTAGAAACCCTTTTTTTTAGTTGATTTGTGTTGTTCTGTAGATGTTGTATATTGTGTTTTTGAGTTTGGTTTCTTTGTTTGATAGTTGTGTGCTTCTGCTGTGGTTTGTGCCGT
>Ga0228535_1000178_pt1 | contig 209234 bp, 191 predicted proteins | sample SJ1metagenome_FD_168457 | JGI IMG/M metagenome (GOLD analysis project Ga0228535, IMG submission 168457) | Enriched culture of PCE-dechlorinating microbial communities from Ithaca, New York, USA - SJ1 | ecosystem: Engineered > Modeled > Simulated communities (microbial... > Unclassified... | reverse complement strand
GGTAAGTCGGAAATAGCAGAAAAAACAAAGAGGACAACCTAGTTTTAAATGTGTCCAAAAACGATTAACAAAGCCTTGCTATTACAGGAGGGCATTTGGAAATTCCGGCTATCTTGGACAGCAGTGAGTAATAATAGTAAAAAGATGATATCAGGCGGAAATAGCGAATATACAGGGCCTTTTTATGGCCCAGGTTATCTTAAAAACAGCTTGTTTAAATACAAATCTAACAATAATGTTGATAAAAGAAAAGATGAGTACCCATGGACAGCAAGACGCCGCGTGCTGCTTACCGTGTTGGAGTACTATCTTAACAATGACGGATTGGCTTATCCGCGATATATCGTGAGGCTCAAGCTGCTTAACGATTTTAACTCTCAAAATGCCGATCCTTGGCAGATTGGCAAATCAGCATTCCTCTCAGAACCGGCTTGGTTTGGTCATTTTGTGGGGGACAGCGCTTCAAAATCTGGGAAAAAATACATATACAACATAAAAAACTATAGCACTTATTCAGACGGAGTTATTGCACTTGACAACCAACCATCAGATTATAGCGTCAAGGATCGGTATATAGTGAAATCACCGTGGAATACCACTGATAACACTCCGTTTGCTGAGGCAGTGTTTCGCGGAGAAGATATGGATGTTCGCAGAAAAATACAAAATGATACTTTTATGGATTTGAAGTACAACAAAAACGATCAAACAGAAATTGCCAAAGTATTTAATAATCCGGCGAGGAAGCGCTATATAGGCCTGCGTATTTGGGGAGGGACAGGCGCGCAGACACGATTTTACAGCGTAAATTACGCTCCCGGTTTTACTAAAGCTGAACTGCAGGCTATCATGCCGTCTGGTGCTAAAATGTACGAGATGTCCGATACCAATGAATCACTTGTCTCAGGCGTAAATCAGGCAAAGTTAAACGAAGGACTTTTTGGGACAACCAAGTATTCTAACGGAGCCGGAAATGGCAGCGGATACGCTGGAGTCATGGGGATACAGCATCTGACAGGAGCGTGTCAATGTCCAATGTGTAAATAAAATTATTGCCTTATTAAATACGCTGGATTGTAATTGTGTGCTTTTGTGTTGTTAGCGTACCGCATGCCCACAAAATATCTGATTGTTGATAATTTAAATATAATTAAAAGGAGCGGCTTATGGCTTTATTTAAACTCAAAAGAAGGAAAAGGGAGTCCTCGGGGCTGTTTGTAGACAGGTCGATCTACAGGTATATGGCTCTTTCGGGGCACGCCGGAAGTTATGAGGTCGTTAGGTCAGCCGCCGGAAACCTGCGCGGCGATTTCGCATCGGAAGGCGGGTCTTTCTCGGAGCTGGGCAAACGTTTGGACTCGCTTTTTGAGAGCATAGTCAACGATATGGGGGAGATCAGGGACCCGGTCAATATATCGCTGCCTATTATGGATTCGCTTTTGCGCACGGTATCGCTTGGCGAGATGGACCTGTCCGAGGCGAAGCTCGCTTTCAGGTATGAGTACGAGAAATACTTCCCGTTTCCTGTCGACGAGGCGGTCTACGACATGGCTCCTATCCTGTATCCGCTGCCCAACGGAGCGGAGGAGAAACGTTTCCTTGTGGCATCCGCACGCAAAACGCTCATCGACGACATCATGAACGCCGCATTGGCACAGGGCATAGATATCGCGTCTATAGAACCGGCGCAGCTCGCTCTGGAGAGGGCGGTGACGCCGCAGACGCCTTTCTGCGACGCCGCGGTCTATGTGTACGCCGGGTTGAGCTATTCCGTTATCATACTCTCATGGAAGGGAAACGGGATATTTTACCGGTCGGTGCTGAAAGGATATAATGCCGGCGGCGCCGAAAGCGATGGGCTGCCGGATGAGGAAACATCCGAATACGGCTTTGTCAAGGAGATAAACTCGTCCATGCAGTTTGCGCTGTCGCAGATACGCGGTTTTGAACCGTCTATGATGTTCCTTTTCGGCCCCGGGGTTTCAGACCGTCTTTGCGATATCATGAAGAAGTCCGTCACAGTGCCTTCTGTGACGACGGTCGATCCGCTTACCGTGCACGGCATAAATTTTCAAAAAGATGACGCGCGGGCCGGCAGCTGGGAAATACCCGTCGGGCTCGCTCTGAGGCACTCATAATGGTAGTCAGGCTGGATCTCAGGATACCCGGCAAGGGCAAATCAAAGACAGAGGCGGAAAGCGGCTTAAGCCACTACCTTGTGTTCGCCGCGGCAGCCTTGTTTTTATTCACCGTGCTCGCGGTCGTTCTTTTAGGTTCGTGGAAATTTTATGAGCTTCAGTCCGAAAAAAAAGATCTCGAGGCTAAAAACAGAGCCGCCGCGCAGAACCTTGAGATCATGGACACAGAGTTCTCAAGACTGAAAAAAGAGGCCGAGAAGATGGATAAGACTCTGACGTTCATGCTTGGCGACATACCTGCGATAGAGGTACTGGCACAGCTTGATACTGTGCTGCCTGACGGTGTTACGCTTTCTTCTCTTGCTATGACGCCCGAAAAGGTCGTTTTTAAGGGGATCGCAGCTAAGGAGGAGGAAGTCATGAAGTTCGTAAGCAGCCTATCTTCTGTGCCGTTTGCGCTTTCCGTCGAGGTCCCGGCTGTCACGCACGAAATGATCGGCGGACGCAGGGTAACGTCGTTCTCGCTGGAGTGCAGGATGCGCACGATGCAGGAGATACAGGAGGCCGGAGCGTTTTCAAGCCGGGCCGCAAAGACATCGTCGGAGGACGTAGGCCCATGATAAACCTGAGGGAGAACCTGACCAAAAAGAATGTTCTGATCGCGGCCTTGCTGGTGGCGTTGCTTTTGACGCTGCAAACAGCGGCCGTCCGTATGGTAAGGGCACGCAGCGAGGATGCAGCCGCATTGATATCAGAGACAAATACACTTGATAACATGCTAAAAAAACGCACCGACGCCTTGCTGCGCAGCAAGGCGGCAATGACGTTCGACGCAGGGCTTTTGCCCGTGCCGGCAGATACGCCGACACAGTTTTTCGTCTCGCTCACGGGCATTCTTTCATCCGAAAAGTTGGGTGGGGCCGAGATCTTAAAGAGCGCGGAGTCGCCGGATTCAGTCAGTTTCAGCGTAAAAGGAGAAGCTCCCTACTTTGCGCTGATGCACTTTCTGGCCGATTTAAGGCAGGGGCAGTATATGTCGCGCCTTGTCGGTTTAACGCTTGATGGACGTAAAGATGGCATCGTGAGTTACTCTCTTGTGATACAGGCAAAAATCAAGTCAACGGAGCCTCAGGAGAAACCGGCGGGAGGTAATGCCCAATGAAGCTGTTCAAGGGTTTCCGCGACTTTGGCACAATGACGTCGGACGAAAAAAAAGAGCTGCACCTTGCCGCGGCCGCATTTATTTTCTTCAGCCTCGCCGCGGCCCTCAGCATGAGAAATTTCATCTGGCTTAATAACACCTCCTCATCCGAGATGGTCGCTGTCAGTGAGACGCCCGCACGCCAAGAAAGCAAGCCCGACGCGGTCATAGGCTCTATCCGCGCAAAATATGACGCATACGTAAGGATGCGCACATACGGCAGTCAGCTTGTGACGCTGGCTGAGGCCGTGGGGCGCTATCCCGTGGAAGACCCGTCGGCAAGGCTCGCTTCAGCGGCTCCGCTCATACCGCCGCCGATTAAGTATAAGGCCCAGGATTTTCCTCCGTCGATGGAGGTAAAGGCGATAGTCATACTTGACGGGGACGCGGCAGCCGTTTTGAACATTCAGGGAGAGCGGCCCGGACAAGTGGCGCGCGCAGGTTACACATTCGGAGGCGGCAAGGGGCGCATAACCGGCATAGACGCGGGAGGAGTGAACTGGAAATGGGCAAACAAAAAGCAACGCACGGTTTTATAGGGAAGTTTTTGTCTTTATCGTCCGCTGCTGTTGCGGCGGTCGTTCTGACACTGGCGCTTGCGAACTCCTCATTGGCGGTCACTACAGACGCTGTGCCAAGGACAAAGGAGCCTGAGTCCGTGATAGAAGGCCTCAAGGTACGCCAGATAGGCGGCACGATGCTTCTGCTTGAGCTGCGAGGCACAGCGATGAGCCTTCCCGCCCAGGCGGAAGGAGGGAAAGCGGCCGCCGTGCTTGAGTGGAAAAATATCAGGTTCCCTCGCGATACGGACAGAAAAGCGTGGTGGGACGATTACGGGTGGAGCGTAATTAAAATAGACGCTCAAAAAAGCCAGGAATGGTCACAGAAGTATGAACATACGCTGGCGCAGAGGATAGATGTGGTGTCAAACGACAAAGGCGGCGTTAACATGCTTATAACGGGCGAAAGGCCGCTTATGATGAAGAAAATCACGGGCATGCCGGGGTCGGACCGCATAAACATTCAGCTTGAGGCAGTAGAGGACGTCCTGCCCCCAATACCGGCGCGTCCGCGGCCGAAGGTAAAAAACGACCCGCTTGACATTAACTCTTTGGTGACGCTTGAGCTTCGCGACGTGTCAGTGCGCGAGGTTTTCAGGATGCTCGCGGAGTTAAGGAATTTAAATTTAGTCCTTGACTCGTCCGTTCCGGATACCGCGATGACTTTTTCATTCAAAAAGACGAAGTTCAGCGAGGTCTTCGCGTATATACTGAGGATGAACGATCTCACGTACTCTTTGATGGGCAGCACCCTCGTCGTGGGCACTGCCGAAAGCATAGGCAAGACGCTCGGAAAGAACGAGACCAGAGGGTATAAAGTGGCGTACGCGGATATCACTAAGCTGCCCGCCATGATAATGGGACTCGTGCCGCTTCCCAAGCCGCCGGTGGTGGACGAGAGGCTGCGCACGCTTTATGTGACGGCCACGCCGGAGCAGCACACGGAGGTGGAGGCTATAATGAACCGCATGGACCACCCGGGCAAGCAGGTGATGCTCGAAGCGAGGTTGGTTGAGATAAACGACAACGCCAAGCAGGAAATAGAGACGATGCTGAACGCCGTCTACCGCGGATGGCTGTTCTCCTACAGCGGATCCAACGGGCTTGGATCCGAGTACACATATGGAAACAACAAGGGCGGCCTGGCACCTAACATTGTCCCTTCCGACACTGCGTCGCAGGGCGAGTTTCCGATACCGGGCATCACAACTGACAACGCGTATAACCCCGTCAACCTTGTGGACCCGACGATGAAAATGCTCGATGCCGGACTGCGCGCCATGGAGAACGACAACAAAGGCAAGGTGCTGGCAAATCCGTCTGTAGTCGCCCTCGACGGACAGAAGTCGACGATCAAGCTGACCCACAACTACCTTTATCAGTCCGGCACGGACGATAACGGGAACCCTCAGTTCTCGGAACAGGAGACGGGGCCGACCATGGAGATTACACCATCACTCGGCAGAGACGGTTTTCTGACGCTTAAGATAAAAATAGCAACGGGCGAGATAGTGCAGTTCCGCAAGAGCGGCACGTCGGAGGCGCCCGAGACGACGAACCGTGAGGTGGAAACCCAGATACGAGTCCGCGACGGCGAGCTTTTCGTGATAGGCGGGCTCTACCAGGAAAACAAAAGCAAGTACATCGCAAGGGTGCCGGTGCTCGGATACATACCTTTGCTCGGCGAGCTGTTTACGAGCAGGACGGACAACCACACCAAATCCGAGATGGCGTTTATAGTTGTACCGCACATCCTTGATGTTCCTGCCGGCGCGGCCGAAGTCTACGGGATGCCAGGCAAAGCGCTTATGCAGTAGATGTGCCGCGCTGTACCTTATTATTGGTACATGTAAGCGAGGTGACTTTTATCATGGCAAAAAAAACTTATACTATGCCGCTTGGTGAGCTTCTTATGAGTGCCGGTGTGATAACGCGTGATGTGCTTGACGCGGCGCTTGAAGAACAGAAGGTCTCTCTCATGCGTCTGGGTGAGATATTGATCAAAAACGGCTGTCTCACGGAGCTTGATCTTGCGCGCGCGCTGGCGGACCAGCTTGGGCTCGAGTTTGTTGCGCTGGTGAACGTTCGTCCTGAGACAGATGCTATATCCATCATACCGGAGAACATCGCGGAGAGGCTCAGCGTGCTTCCGCTTGCGATATCCAAGGAGGGTAAACTCGTCGTCGCAATGGCGGACCCAATGGACGTCCTTGCTATGGACGAGCTTCGCATGCTGTCAGGCCGTGAGATAGAGGTAAGGGTCGCCACAAATGCCGATATCGATAAGGCTATAACAGCATGCTACAAGATGCAGTCGAGCCTGCAGGACGCGATGGCGGATATTCAAAGGCAGGAGCGCTCAATAGGCACAGATGTTGTTACGATATCGCCGACATCGGCTCAGGACATAACCGCCGTCTCTGCGAACGACGCGCCGGTCATACGTCTTGTTAATAATATACTGGAACAGGCTGTCAGAGAGAGGGCATCAGACGTCCACATAGAACCGTCCGACGGCCCCACTAAGGTTCGCCTTCGCATAGACGGTTCTTTGTTTAACAGTACCGATATTCCCAAAAATTTACACGCTCCGCTTGTCGCAAGGATCAAGATACTTTCCGAGATGGACATAGCCGAGAAACGGCGTCCGCAGGACGGGCGCATACTGATAATGGTTTCCGGCAAGAAGATAGACCTTCGAGTTTCGACACTCCCTTCCATCAACGGAGAGAAGGCTGTCCTCAGGCTGCTTCCGCAGGACAACGAGAACATAGGAATAGAAAAGCTGGGATTTGACGACCAGCAGATAAAGCTTTTAGGCGACTCTATAAAAGCCGCTCACGGCATAGTCCTCATAACAGGTCCAACGGGAAGCGGGAAATCCACAACTCTGTACTCGCTGCTTGAGATAATCAACAGGCCGGAGGTTAACATCATAACCATAGAGGATCCGGTGGAGTACTCTATGCCAGGAGTCACCCAGGTTCAGATCAACGAGAAGATAGGCTTCACTTTCGGCAGCGCGCTCAGGTCGATCCTGAGACAGGACCCCGACAAGCTTATGGTAGGCGAGGTACGCGATACGGAGACGGCTCACCTCGCCGTGCGCGTTGCGCTTACGGGGCATCTAGTGCTGTCAACGCTCCATACGAATGACGCCCCAAGCAGCGTGGACAGGCTTGTCGATATGGGCGTGCCTAATTTTCTCTTGGCGTCGTCGCTGAGGGCCATCGCGGCGCAGCGGCTTGTGCGAAAATTGTGCGCCCACTGTAAAAAAGAGACTTATGTGAGCGATGAAGTTGCAAGACAGATAGGTGTCCCCGCCGGAACCAAGATATATTCGCCTGTCGGATGTCCTGCATGCAGGCTTACAGGCTATAGCGGCAGGACCGTTATAGCGGAGGTCATGCCTATAGATCCAACGCTCAGGGATATGATAAGCAAGGCGGCCGAGGCTCACGATCTTCGTGAGTACGCGCGCAGACAGGGCATGACGACATTAAGGGAGTCGGCCTGCAAAAAGGTCACGGATGGCGTCACAAGCGCGGAAGAGATGCTCATGGCCACTATGTTCGACTGATATAAAGGGGGCTGTTTTGATGTTTTCGTTTTATGACGTTTTAGCCGACGGTGTGCGAAGCGGCGCAAGCGACATACACATAGGGGCTGGGTCACTTCCCATTCTGAGGATAGACGGCAGGCTTGTATCCAGGCCCGGCGCGCAGTCGGTCACGCCAGAGGATATGGACGGCATTGTTCACACAATGCTCTCCCCGGAGCAGATAATAGAGTTCACCAGTGACAGGGAGTTTGACTTCAGCTTTAACCTGCGGCTTAACAAGGACAGGGATCAGCGGATGCGCGCCAACTTATCCTACAGCAAAGGCGTCCCCGTCCTTTCCATAAGGATAATACTGCCGAATATCCGCACTATAAAAGAGCTTGGTCTGCCTATTGAGGTAAAAAACGTGGCGGCGAGGAACAATGGGATATTCCTCGTCACGGGCCCCACGGGCAGCGGAAAATCAACGACGCTTGCGGCCATAATCCAGGAGATAAACGTCACGCGCCAGGTGCACATTGTCACCATAGAGGACCCGATAGAATATATATTCACTTCTGAAAGGGCGCTTATACACCAGCGGGAGGTCGGAGGAGACACGAAGACTTTTGCAGAGGCGCTGCGCCGCGCGATGCGACAGGACCCCGACGTCATAATGATAGGAGAGCTTCGTGACCTTGAGACGATATCAGCCGCAGTAACTGCTGCCGAGACGGGGCACCTTGTGCTTGCCACGCTGCACACGCCGGACGCGCCGCAGAGCATAGACAGGATAATAGATGTTTTCCCGCCGCACCAGCAGCAGCAGATACGAGTGCAGCTCTCATCTATACTTATCGGCATACTTTCTCAGCAGCTTGTCCCGATGGCATCTGGTTCGGGCAGGATAATCGCGACAGAACTCATGATAGCCAACAACGCCGTCAGAAACCACATAAGGGAATCAAAAACGGCCCAAATCAAAAACACTATACAGACCAATTCGGCATCCGGGATGCACCTGATGGAACAGGACCTGGCAAGGCTTTGCAAGGAAGGAGTAATAACCAGAAACAGCGCGATTTCTTATGCAAACGACATAAAGGATATTGAGAGATTTCTTGGAGAATGAAGAAACGAAAAGCCAACCTGCTGGCGGAGGCCGTGGTCTCTTGTTCCGTTGTCTTTATCTCTATTGCGGCCGTGACTTCGGTCCTTTATACTGCTGCGGCTGTCCTTGAGGGGGCCAGGGACAGGCTTGTCCTTGAAAAAGCGCGGGAAACGGTGCTGGCGGAACTGTCTGCGGGATGTGAAGCAGGCAGCATCTCCATCTCCGGCAGTGGGTGCGCTGTAGAAGACGTTCATATCTCGGATGGGGTTGTCGCTGTGGCCCTCTGCCGCGACGGCTTTAAGGACAGGCAGGTCTCTTATGTGCTCTGGCCGTCGGCACAGTAGGGCGAAAAGAGGATTTCTTTTAGTAGCCTTGGTCATAGCGCTTACGCTCTTTGCGTTTATGGCGCCGCCGATGCTTGCGGCATTGAGCACCGTCTCCGGCAGGGTGGCCCTCTATCTGGATTACAGAACCGCTGCGTCGCGTGCAGCAAGAGCAGCCGTGCTTTTAAAGGCGCCGGTTTTTTACTGCGGCTACGGTATTCCGACGGACGCTCAGGAGTACAAGGAGGCGTTCGGCAGCCAGATCACAGAACCGTTTTCATGGAACGGCCCGATCAGCGTCGCGTCCAGCGGGTATCCAAACAATGAACTCCGCGTGGCCTATGCGAGACCGGGCGCAGTAAGGACGTCCTGCGCCTTTTTAAGCGATGGCCCGACAGCTGTCCTTACGTTTTCAAAAGGACCCGATGCGAACGAAGTCGCTTCGGCGTCAAGCTTCTCGAAACCAAAGAGCGTAAAAAACTGGATAGTATTTGGCTCCGCGGTCCCGCTCTCAGTGCCGCTTTCAATTACAAAGATAGAAGATAAATCGCTAACGGTAAAAAGCTATTCGGCAGAGAATTTCAGTATCCCGCAGGGTGAAAGGATGTATCTCTTCAGAGCCATGAAGGTTTTCTGCCGGAACGGCTGTCTTTACTCCGCCGATTACCGCACAAGCGGCGAACAGCCCCGCGTGGACGGCGTATGCGACATGCGCTTTGACGTAGACTGCAACAAGAAAGAACTTACCGTTTACATACTTGTTAAGGGTAACGCAACGTACGATTCTCCGCGCGATATAATAGGAAAAGAGAGCTGGCCTGATGACTATCTGCGGCCATGGCTGGAAAACCTTCCTCATTATCAGCTTTACGCGTCGAGGAGGATATGGAGGCTGCCGAATTGCATAGGCGAGAACGCGCTGAATGGAAGTCAAACAAGGGTATTGTCCTCGTTGTGATGATACTGTGGGCCTTCGCCGCGTTTTCGTGCGCCGCGCTGATACTTGCGGTGGCTAACGTGACAGCTGAGGAACACAGATGGCAGACAGATATATTGACGCGTGAAAATGTGGCGTTGCAGGCATCCGCGCTCGTTGAAGACTGGTTTCTAAAAAATCTTGACAGCGGCTCTCTCCTTGCGGAAGAGGATTTCGACATAGGGGCCGCCCCGCGCGATGACCCCTATATAGACGTGCCGCATGAAGTGCTTGCTAAATTGAGGGAGTTAAATCCGCGAATTGAGATAAACGCAAGCATCATAGACCAGAACTACTCAAGCGCCGTCGCTTCCTCCATGGATAAGCTCGAGGCGGCATACTCGGCGCCTTTTAATGTGGAAGTCAGCTGCGACGCCGGCAATGCCTGCGCATACGGCGCCAAATACTTTCAGATTACGGCCTCGGCCGCCTTTAAAGGTTCTTTAAACAACCGCGCCGCGTTCGTCAGAAATTTCTTGGTCCTGCGCAGAGAAGACGGCACTTATAAGGCGATTTGCACATGTACAAAAAAACAGTGAGCGGCGAAAGACAAAAATCATCACTTTATGTTATGATTATGCGGCATGTTTATGATCTGATTTTTTTGCGCGGATAGCACCGCGTCATCTGCACAGGGAGGTTCCTATATGGCACAAGTAGTAGACACAAGCGATTTCCGTCCCGGTCTTAAGATTAAGTGGGAAGGCGGGATGTGGGTCATTCTGGAGTGTTCGCATCACAAGATGGGGCGTGGCGGCGCCATAGTCAGGGGGAAGCTCCGCAACCTTGAGACAGGATCAAGCGTGGACCAGTCGTTCAAATCAGGAGAACGCTTCGAGAGGATAGTCTTCGACGAGAGGCCCGCGCAGTATCTCTATAAAGACGGCGACAGGTACGTGTTCATGGATATGGAGTCCTACGACCAGGTGTTCCTCACCGAGGACGTCCTGGGCGACGCGGTAAAATATCTTGTAGATAACCTCGAAGTCAGTTTCGACATGTACGAGGGACGCGTTATGGGCATAGAGCTGCCCAATTCCGTAGCTATGCAGATAACGGACACGCCGCCCGGGTTCAAGGGAGACACTGCCTCCGGCGGAGGCAAGCCGGCGACGACGTCGACCGGCCTTAACATAACTGTTCCTTTCTTTGTCGAGAACGGAGAAATGGTTCTCGTGGACACTAGGACGGGAGAGTACATAGAGAGGGTAAAGAAGTAACCTTGCAGGCTGGTTTTTGCAGACATAATTCAACGGGAGGGATTCCTATGAGCGCACGGGAGAACATAGCGTACCTTAAGGGGCTTATCGACGGCCAGAATATCGCTGATACGCCTGAGAAGAAGAAGTTTTATGCGGCGCTGATCGATGCCCTTGATTCCCTGGCGGATGCCATTGAGGAACATGAGAAGGTACATCAGGAACTAAACGATTACCTGGAGCAGCTTGATGAGGATGTCTGCAGCATTGAGGACGATCTCGAGGCCATAATGGAACAAGAGGGCGAGGAAGACGATGAATACGATGACTTTGACGAGGAAGAGTATGATTCCGTCACTTGCCCGAACTGCGGAAAGGATTTTTATTTCGAGCCCGCGGCGTACGAAGAGGACGAGGATCTTCTCTGTCCTCACTGCGGCAAACCCTTTAAGTATCCTGAGGAATAACTGAAAGATATATACTTTTTCGGCGGATCGGTACGTCTTTACAAAAGGAGGGATCGCCACATGGTTGATTTAAAAGAAGATATTGGCAATGTAAAGGAATCGGAGGGTTCGGGGCCGTCCATTGACCAGAACAACCTTGAGGGGAAGGTCCGCATATCGGAGGACGTCATAGCGCAGCTTGCGACTAAGGCGCTTAACAGCGTGGAGGGCGTTTCGCCGGCAAACCCGGGGCTTATGGCCAATCTGCGGCTCGGAAGAAAGACTATAAACGGCGTGAGGATATCTATATCGGAAGGGGAAACGCCCGATATAATCGTTGATGCGTATATCGCGATAAAGTATGGGTTAAGGATCCCCGACGTATGCTGGGATGTTCAGGAAGCTGTCAAAGAGCAGATAGAGCGTTTTACGGGATACACTATCAAGGCAGTGAATATTTATGTACAGGGGATCTCTTTCACTGACAAGAAAGCATCCGAAGCCGCCGCCCCGGAAGAGACATACGGTTCTTTCGGCGAAGAGGCCTGATTTGGAGTTACTTAATCAGAGAGGGCCGGTTTCTTCAAGGAAGCCGGCCCTCTACATCGAGAGGTGTTAGACATGCTTTTCCTCTGGACGACAACAAAGCACGGCAAGATATGGATAGACGGCGAAGCCGTCAAGCAGATAATCTCTAAGAGGCTGCCTAAGGATTTCTATTGTCAGGACGTTTCTTTCATAGGAGAGAAAAACCTCCTGAATATCTACATAACTTTGTCTGAGAACAGCGCTCTGGAAGAGAAGACCGCTCTTGAAAGAAAATTCACTGATATTTTCGGAAAAGCGGGCATGGCGGTGCAGATCGAGTGGGGATATATAGCGCCTGAGGACAATCCCGCTTCAACGCCGGTATGGAGGCTGCCTCTGTTTTGGGCCGGAGCGGCGTCAGCGCTCACCGCTCTTGTCCACCTGGGCTTCAAGGGTATTTTATGGTCTGTTTTTGCCGCTGTGGTCGGATATGGCATAGCATGGGTACTGCTCACAGAGGACGGACAGAAACAGATATCTGCTCTCATGCGTCAGTTCAGGAGATGATGTTTTGAGCCGTTCTGCAATTACACAAATACGCCATAGGGCGCGTGAGATAGCCCTGCAGCTTATATATGAACTTGACCTGAGACCTGACATAAATGTGGAGGAAGCGATAGCTCTCTATCCTTTTGAGGACGAGGACGAAAAGGCGTTTGCGTATGCGAGCGAGCTTTTGCGCGGAGTGGTCGAGCACAGAGAGGAAACATCAGAGCTTTTGAGGGAAAATATAATAGGCTGGAGGCCGGAACGGATGGTGGCTGTCGATAAAGCCGCTATATGCATGGCGCTTTACGAAGGAGTAGTCGCCTGCAGGGTGCCTGTGGCCGTGGCCATATCCGAGGCTGTTGAGCTCGCTAAGACGTTCGGTACGGAAGAGTCGGGGCGATTTGTGAACGGTGTGCTCGGAAGGATCGTGCGCAAGGAACCTACGAAATAAGATATGTGAGATGATTTTACAAAATCGTAACGAAATACTTACAGTCGATGAGACGACGTCAAGGATCCGCGAAGTCATATGTTCAGCCGCGGATCTTCAGGATTGTTCTGTTCGCGGAGAACTGCTGGGATTCAAGCGGCACACCAGCGGACACTGTTATTTTACCCTCCTGGGCAAAGAGACCCGCATATCATGCATACTTTTCAGATCAAGCGCTTCGTCCGTGCTTCATTGGCCAAAAGACGGAGATGAAGTGCTTGTCCGCGGAAGGGTCGACATTTACGGGGCGCGCGGCTCCTATCAGATATACGCGACGACTATCCTGCCGCTTGGCGAGGGGGCCAAGGCACGCGCAAAGGAGCAGCTTATGGCGCAGCTTACGCGCGAAGGTCTGTTCGATCCGCGCCACAAACGCCCTCTCCCGCCCTATCCGGAAAAGGTAGCTGTTATAACGTCGCCTACCGGAGCGGCGCTGCAGGATGTGCTTAAAATATCGTCTTCGCGCTATCCGGCCGCCGAGATACTGGTAATTCCGAGCCTTATGCAGGGCGTTATGGCGGCGGAAGAGATAACGAGCGCGCTTTCCATGTGCGGCCGGGTGCCGCTTCTCTCTTGTGCCATGCTGGTACGCGGTGGCGGCAGCCGTGACGATTTGGATGTTTTTGATGACGAGCGAGTCGTCAGGGCGGCCCGTTCCTGTCCCGTACCGGTGATAACCGGCCTTGGGCATCAGATAGACAGCACGCTGTGCGACATGGCGGCCGACGCGTTCGCGCCTACTCCGTCCGGCGCGGCCGAGAGGGTGTTTCCCGACATTGCGGAGATAAGAGGGGCCTTAAACAAAATCGGCCGATCGATGTGCGCGATCATATCTTCAGAGCTCGAACACGCCATATCTTACGTAAGCGACGCAGAAAACAGGCTCGTTTCGGATATCGTCAGGTTGGACCTTAACCCCGCCGCTGATTTTACAAGCAAAACCATGGAGAGGCTATTATCCGTCATTAACTACCGTCTTAATGAAGCCGACACGAAGCTTTCGTCGGCCGCTCGCGGGATCAATAACGCGTCTCCTCTCAACATTTTAGCGAGAGGATATGCAATATGCAGGAAAATCGACGGATCTATGGTGAGGGATGTGTCGTCAGTGGAGCCTCATGAGAGGGTAAAAATAGAGATGAGAGACGGCGCCATGACCGCAACGGTCGAGGATATAACGCGGCTTGCGCAGAAGGAGCGCGTCTGATGCTGCCGCCTACAATTGAGTGGGTCTCCTCTGTTCCGCTGCTTAAGCTGCTTGACCAGAGGGAACTTCCGCACGCGGTACGCTACTGTGAGTGCGTTTGCTGCGAGGATGTGGCTCGCGCCATCGAGGAGATGGCAGTAAGAGGCGCTCCCGCCATAGGGATAGCGGCGGCATATGGCGTCGCGCTGGCGGCGCGCCGCAAAGAACCGCTGTTAAGCTCAATTGACAGACTATCCGGCACACGGCCTACCGCGGTGAACCTATACTGGGCACTTTGCAGGATGAAAAAGCTGGCTGAGATGTACTACGGAAATGAAGATCTGCCGTCTGCGCTTGAGGCCGAGGCGATACGGATGCACGCAGAGGATATAGCTGTAAACAAGAGACTGTCTTATAACGGACAGGAGCTGCTTCCGCAGGCAGCGTCTGTGATAACGCACTGCAACGCAGGGGCGCTTGCAACCGCAGGGTACGGCACCGCTTTAGGAGTGTTTCGCGCAGCCCGCGAACAGGGTAAAAAATTGAAGATATACGCGGATGAAACCCGCCCTCGCTTTCAGGGCGGACGGCTTACGTCCTTTGAGCTTTACGAGGACGGCTTCGATGTTACGGTTATATGCGATTCAATGGCGGCTTTCCTTATGTCGCGCAAGAAAATAGACGCGGTGGTGACAGGAGCGGACAGGATTGCGCTCAACGGAGACACTGCGAACAAGATAGGCACTTACTGCCTGGCTATCGCGGCAAACAGACATAACGTGCCATTTTATATTGCGGCACCGCTTAATACTATAGATATAAACTGCCCAAACGGGGATGTCATCCCGATAGAAGAACGAGCCGGGGACGAAATCAGAATTATTGGGGCAGAAACGGTGGTCCCGCGCGCCGTGGATGTCTGGAATCCGGCCTTCGACGTTACGCCGGCGGAACTGATAACAGGTATAATAACCGAGGCCGGTGTGATAATGAATCCAGACGCGACAAAGATAAGAAAAATATGCGGCGTTTAAACATGGAAATAATCTGCTGCAAAACGCTCTGACAGCATGAACACGAGATATAAAAGCAGGGGAGATGCAGTTAAATTGAAGGAAGAATTCAATATCGCAGACATAAAGCTGGCTTTTGAGGGACATAGGCGCATAGAGTGGGCTTGGGAATACATGCCCGTGCTGAGGCTCATCGCCGAAAAAGAGGCCTGCGCGCAACCTCTTTCCGGCATTGTCGTTGGGGCGTGCCTGCACCTTGAGGCAAAGACTGCTTGCCTTTTAAAAGTCCTTGCGCGGCTTGGCGCAACTGTCGCCGCGGCCGGAAGCAACCCGCTGTCGACACAGGATTCCGTATGCGCCGCGCTGGCTGAATCGGGCATCCATGTTTTCAGCGCTCACGGAATGAGCCCGGAAGAATACAGCGACAACATACGGAAGATGCTGGCATGGCGTCCGCAGGTGATAATCGACGATGGCGGCGATGTTGTCTCAATGATCGCAGAGGAGAACAGGGAATTGATACCCGGCATCCTCGGAGGCTGCGAGGAGACCACCACGGGCATAAAACGGCTGCGCGCTATGGATGCGGAGGGAGTTCTCCCGTTTGCTATGATGGCCGTCAACGACGCACAGAGCAAACATCTGTTCGACAATAGATATGGAACCGGTCAGTCCGTGTGGGACGCCATTCTCCGCACAACCAATCTTTTGGTAGCCGGCAAACACGTCGTCATAGCAGGGTACGGATGGTGCGGCAAGGGCGCCGCGCGCCGGGCCTCAGGGCTGGGAGCGCGCGTAACTGTCGTGGAGGCGGACCCGCACCGTGCGCTTGAAGCGCTTATGGACGGATTCGATGTGACTGATATGTGTGAGGCAAGCCGGATAGGCGACGTTTTCATAACCGTTACGGGCAACACAAGGGTGATACGCAAGGAGCACTTCGTTGAGATGAAGGACGGGGCGCTTCTCTGCAACGCCGGTCATTTTGACGTCGAGGTGTGCATACCTGACCTTAAAGAACTGTCGGCCGAAGTCAGGAAAACCAGGGACAATATAGAGACATACGTGCTGCATGACGGCAGGAGGCTGCATCTGCTCGGCGAGGGGCGGCTCGTCAACCTGGCGGCCGGCGACGGACATCCCGTTGAGATAATGGACCTAAGTTTCGCGATGCAGCTGCTCTCATGCATATATATAACTAAAAACAGGCTGAAACCCGGACTGTATAATGTACCCTACGAACTTGACAGGCAGGTGGCAGACCTTAAGCTTGAGTCCCTTGGAATTAAAATTGAAAAACTTACGCCGGAGCAAGAAAGGTATCTTGTGGAATGGAGGGAGTAGGATTGCCTCGTTTATACAGGGATGTCCTCGTGTGGGACGCGTCTCGCGCGCACGCTGAAAGAAGCGACGTTCTAGTCGCCGGGGGAAAGATAGCATCGGTCTCTTTCTCCGGTTCCCGCTCAGACTACGATTGCAGCGTATACGAGGGCAGAGGAAACACTGCCATGCTCCCCGGTTTTGTGAACGCGCACGGACATACGGCCATGACGCTGTTAAGAGGCTTAGGAGAAGACCTCCCTCTTATGGATTGGCTTGAAAAACGCATTTGGCCGGTGGAAAACAAACTGGACGCTGATCTTGTCTATACGGGCTCGCGGCTTGCCATAACGGAAATGTTGTCTACCGGAACAACCTGTTTTGCGGACATGTATTTTTTTATGGACAGGGTCGCCGAGGCGGCGCTTGAGGCCGGCATCAGGTGCGGTCTTTCCAGGGGGATCGTGCTTGATGATGACGGAGCTAAGCTTGAGGAAAACCTAAAACTGGCAAGGGATTATAACGGAGCCGGAGGGCTTGTCAGAGTACAGTTGGGACCGCACGCGCCTTACACCGTTTCAATGGATAGGATGACGGCCATAGCGGACGCAGCGATTGAGAACGATCTCGGCGTCCAGCTGCACTGGCTCGAGACATCATCGGAATGGGGCACAAGCGGCCTCGAAGGAAGGATGAGCCCGGAGGAATATCTCGTAAACACGGGTTTGATCGATGTCAAGAGCCTGGCTTTAGGACACGGAGTCTGGATAGACAAAAAATCCGCGCCTTTTTACGCCAGGCAGAACGTGACCGTTGTACACAACCCTAAGAGCAACCTGAAACTGGGAAGCGGCGTGGCTCCTGTCGCCCATATGGTTTCATCCGGCGTATCTGTGGCGCTTGGAACCGACGGCGCCGCAAGCAACAACAGGCTCGATATGTGGGATGAGATGCGCTTTGCGGTTCTGCTCCAGAAGGGGGTTAACTGCGACCCGACGCTCCTTTCACCGCAGGAAGCCCTCAGGATGTCAACTGTTGCCGGTGCGCGCGCTCTGGGCTTCACTCAGACGGGGCTTATAAAAGAGGAGTATGACGCAGACTTCATGTTGGTAGACTTAAATCGCCCGCACTACGCCGGTTTGAACGAAGAGAACCTGCCCGGGTATATCGTATATGCCGGATCGTCGGCTGATATCAAAGCAACTGCGGTTGCGGGGGAGATCCTTTACGAAAACGGAAGCTTTACTGCCATAGACAGGGATGACGTGATGGCGGCCGCTCTGCTGGCCAGAAAAAAACTGATTTCATAATCGCCTCAAGGCACACGAGGGACAATATTTTACCAACTGGAGGAAGTTATATATGCAATACAGAAGCGGAAAAGAATTAAGAGAGATGTTCCTTTCTTTTTTTGAAGAAAAAGGCTGCAAACGTTACCGCAGTTTTTCACTTGTCCCGGACGACCCGACGCTTTTGTTTACGATAGCCGGGATGGTACCGTTCAAGCCATATTTCCTGGGGCTTAAGAAGCCCGAGGTGACCAGGGCGACGACGGCGCAAAAGTGCGTCCGTACAAACGATATCGAAAATGTCGGGCGCACCGCCAGGCATCACACTTTCTTTGAGATGCTCGGAAATTTCAGCTTCGGCGATTATTTTAAAAACGAGATAATCCCGTGGGCATGGGAGTTTCTCACGGAGCGCATAGAGCTTGACCCGGACCGCTTATATGCGACTATATACCTTGACGACGACGAGGCCCACGATATATGGCGCGACAAAGTCGGGCTTCCCGAAAAGAGAATAGTGCGCCTGGGGGCGGACGATAACTTTTGGGCGGCAGGCCCCGTGGGCCCATGCGGCCCCTGTTCCGAGATAATATACGACCAGGGTGAAAAGTATTCATGCGGCAAGCCCACTTGCGCGGTCGGATGCGACTGCGACAGGTACCTGGAGATCTGGAACCTCGTCTTCATGCAGTATAACAGAGACGCATCCGGCAACCTGACTCCGCTGCCAGCCAAAAACATAGATACCGGAATGGGTCTGGAGCGGCTTGCTTCCGTTGTTCAAAATGTACCTACGGACTTTGAGACGGATCTTTTCCGTCCGATAATAGACAGGACATGTAAGCTCGCCAATGTGAAATATGGCTTTGACAAAAAAAGGGACATGGCCGTCAAGGTGATATCGGACCATATCAGAGCCGCGGCCTTTATGATAGCTGATGGAATACTGCCCACAAACGACGGCGGCGGATACGTTTTAAGGAGGCTGATTCGCCGCAGCGCCCGCTACGGCAGGCTGCTTGGGCTGGACAGGCCGTTTCTGACAGAACTCCTGCCATCCGTCAGGGAGGCAATGGGAGACGAGTACTCCGAGCTTACCGATCAGGCGTCCGTAATAGAACAAGTCCTGGGCACGGAGGAAGACCGTTTTTCCAGGACGCTCTCCCAAGGGAGCGAGCTCCTTGAGTCCGAGCTTGAGAAGCTCGTTCAGGAAGGAAGGAATACTCTGCCGGGAAGCGTCGCCTTTACACTTTACGACACATATGGCTTCCCGCTTGAGCTGACCGAAGAGATATGCAACGAGAGGGCATTCAACATCGACAAGGAAGGCTTTGAAAAAGAGATGGAGGAACAGCGCGAGCGTGCAAGGGCCTCCAGCAAGCAGTCGGGCAGCGTAATGGCAAAGAACGTGTACACCGAACTTCTAGATAAAACAGGACCGAGTCCGTTCTGCGGATACACAAAGATGCAGGCGGACGCCGAAGTTGCGGCGATTATTTCAGGCGGGGAGCTAAGAAATGCAGTGTCAGAGGGAGAAGTCGCGGATATAGTGCTTTCAAACACCCCCTTTTACGCTGAAAAAGGCGGACAGGTTGGGGACACAGGTTTTCTGACTGCGGACGGCATGGTCTTTGAAGTCCAGGACACGATCTCGCCCGTTTCAGATCTTATCGTACACAGGGGAGTAGTCAACAAAGGAACGCTTAGGACAGGAAGCGCCGTCACGGCCTCCGTCAGCGAAAGGCGCAGAAAAGCCATACAGCGTCACCACACTGCAACACACCTTATACATGAAGCACTGACAAGAATGCTCGGAAAACATATAAGACAGGCCGGTTCAATCGTGACGCCGACTTTTCTGCGTTTTGACTTCAACCACTTTGCGCCGCTATCGCTTGACGAGATAAGGGAAGTGGAAAGGGCCGTATATGAACAGGTGCTGAAAACCCTGCCGGTCAACACTACGGTAATGACGCTTGAAGAGGCAAAGAAGTCAGGCGCGCGAGCTCTTTTTGATGAAAAATACAAGGATGAAGTCAGAGTTGTAGAGATCCCGGGATACTCATCCGAGCTTTGCGGCGGCACGCATGTCAAGAACACAGGTGAGATCGGGCTGGTTAAAATAATACGCGAGGAGAGCATAGGTTCGGGCATTCGACGGATAAACGCCGTAGCCGGAGAACCGGCGCTCGATCTGTTCCAGAAGTTCGGTTCGGCGTTAGGTGCCATGATGACCATGCTGGGGGCCGATACAGATTCAGTGGTCGGACGGATAGAAGAGCTGCTGGATGAGAAGAAGGTCCTCGAACGTAAAAACAGAGAGCTTAAGATCAAAGCGGCAATGTCTGACATCGAAGGAAATATCGTTCCTCGCGCCGTTGCGGACGGCGTGGAGCTCATAATGGAAAAATTTGACGACATAACGCCGGATCTGCTGAGGCAGATAGGCGACAGGATAAGGCAAAGGCATCCCTCGGCGCTTTCCGTGCTGGCCGCCACAAGCGACGCGGGAGGAGTTGTCCTCACCGCAATGGCAAGCGACGACGCGGTAAAAAAGGGCGCGCACGCAGGTTTGTTCCTTAAGAAAATAGCTGAGTTGATCGGCGGCAAGGGCGGCGGCAAACCTAATCTGGCCCAGGGGGGAGCCCCAGACGCGTCAAAACTTCAGGACGCGTTTGCAAAAGCTCCGGAGTTTTTTGCGGATATGATGAAGAACAAGGGATAGACGGTTGCAGAGGATAGTAGCGCTGGATATAGGCACCGTGAGGATAGGAGTTGCGGTCAGCGATCCGCTTGGGATGTTCGCGCAGGGCATAGCTGTTCTTCCCGCCGAGGGATCGTGGCTTGACGAGCTTGCCTCTCTCGTTGCCGGATACGGCAAGCCCAAGCTGCTGATAGGGCTGCCGCGCAGGACAGACGGTACCGAAGGGCCGGAAGCTTTGAAGATAAGGGAGACGGCGGAAGTGGTCAGAGCAAGGTTTCCAGACTTAGAAATAGAGCTCTGGGATGAGCGTTTTACCACGGTCATAGCGCAGCAGTCGCTGATAGAAGGGGACGTGTCGCGCAGGGCAAGAAAGCATAAGGTCGACAAAATAGCCGCGGCGCTGCTTCTGCAAAGCTATCTTGACAGAGGGAGGGCCTGAGCCGATTGGAACTTCCTCAGGGGATAAAGATGACCCCGATGCTCGAGCAGTATTTGCATTGGAAAGAACGTTACCCGGACTGTCTTCTTTTTTTTCGCATGGGTGACTTCTACGAAATGTTCTTTGACGATGCAAAAACGGCCTCGTCCGTGCTTGACATAGCGCTTACATCGCGTTCCCGAGAGTCGGATAACGCGATACCGATGGCGGGTGTGCCGTTTCATTCGGTGGACTCGTACCTGGGTCGCCTGATATCAGCCGGTTATAAGGTTGCGGTGTGTGACCAGGTAACCGAGCCGGACGGGAAAACGCTGGTGCGGCGCGAAGTGACGCGCATAGTCACCCCCGGCACATGGCTGCCCGAAAATTCCGAATCTGACGGGCATCTTGTCTCTTGCGTATTTGAATCAAAAAACATCTCACTGGCTCTGCTTTGTTCTGCAAGCGGCAGTCTCAAGGCCGGCACGTTGCCCGTTGCGGACGCTCTCTCTATCTTGTCTTCGTTCAAACCGGACGAGATACTTGTAAGCAAGGGGCAAGCCGGGCAAATCATCTCGCTTGGTTGGGACGTGCCGCAATCAAACATTGTAGAAAGAGAGAGGGGAGAGTTCAGCGTCAGGACGGCGGCCGCTTGGTTTTGCAGAAAGTGGGGGATAGCCTCTCTGAGCTCCATGGGCATAGACGACACCGACCCGGCTCTCGGAGCCGCATATGCGGCGCTGCGCTATCTTGAAGAGACGCAATTCTCCCAGGCAAAGCATGTTACCTGCATAACGCCGCTGCTTCCGTCAGCGAACCTGGCTCTCGACCAGAACACACAGACAAACCTCGAGCTTACGGAGTCTAACGCAGCGTCGCTGTTCTCGGTCCTCAACAAATGCCGCACGCCGATGGGCAAAAGGCTGCTGAAAGACTGGATATTATCCCCGCTTCAGGACTTAATCGCCATAGAGGAGAGGCAGTCGTCCATAGGTCTGCTCGTTGAGGACAGACGCCTTGCCTCATCTTTTGCGTCGCTTCTTGAGAGGTGCAGGGACATCGCAAAGGCCATAGGCAGGATGACGCTGAGAATGGGAACGCCTCAGGACCTTCTGGCCATCAAGGAGACTTTGGCCGTCCTGCCTGAATTAAAGCATCTTGCGCTTTCGTACCCGTGTCTTAAGGCATGGGCGGCAGACGTCCCTGATTTATCGACATTTTCGGAGCTTTTGGAACGAGCGATAGCGGACGACGCACCTCGTTTCGTGCGCGACGGCGGCGTCATAAAAAAAGGGTACTGCGCAAAATTGGACGAATGGAGAGAGAAGGCCTCTGACTCAGCGTCATGGCTTGAGATGTTCGCCGAATCGCAGCGGGCCGAGACAGGCATTAAAACGCTTAAGGCCGGTTTCAATAAAGTTTTCGGCTACTATCTTGAAATCCCTAACGGCAGCCTTGACAAGGTTCCGCCGGCTTATATCAGGAAACAGACGCTTGTCGGCGCCGAGCGCTTCATAACGGACGAGCTTAAAGCGTTCGAAAAAGAGATGCTGAGCGCCGAGGGCGAGATTTTAAGGCTTGAGGCCGAGATATACGAGAACATTGTTTATGAGGCTTTGGCTAACAGCACGGCGATACAGACAGCGGCAAGGTTTGTCTCATCGGCGGATGTCCTGTGTTCGCTTGCCCAAATTGCTTACGAACGGAAATACACGCGTCCCGCTATGGATATGAGCACGGATTTCATCGTCAAAGGGGCTCGGCATCCTGTAATAGAGGTTACATTGGGGCAGCAGCCGTTCACCCCCAACGATTACAACCTCGGAAGTGCGGCCGGACAGAGGATAGCGATAATCACAGGACCTAACATGGCCGGCAAATCCACATATCTGAGGACTGCCGCGCTTATTGCTATAATGGCGCATATCGGTTCTTTCGTCCCGGCCGAAAGCGCGCGCATAGGGGTAATTGACAGGGTATTCACCAGGATAGGCGCGCGGGATGAGCTTGCACGAGGACAGAGCACGTTCATGGTAGAGATGGCAGAGACCGCCAATATACTGAGGCACGCCACAGACAGAAGTCTCGTAGTGCTTGACGAGGTCGGCAGAGGGACTTCCACGTATGACGGGCTGAGCATAGCCTGGTCTGTCGTTGAATATCTGCACGGACAGGAAGGACGCCAGGCGAAGGTGCTTTTTGCAACCCATTATCACGAACTTACGAAGCTTGCGGATATGCTGCCGGGCGTGGTGAATTTGAGTATGGCAGTCGAAGAGAGCTCAAAAGGCGTGACTTTCCTGCATAAGGTAGTTCAATCTCCGTCGGACAGGTCATATGGGATAGAGGTCGCGCGGCTGGCCGGTGTGCCGCATGCCGTGCTCAGACGCTCCGAGGAGCTGCTTGAGCAGTTTGAGGGTTCGGATACGGCGCGAAAAGCATCATCCGCGCAATGGCCGCAGCAGTCTGTGTTATTTGATATCAAGCAGCAAGCGGTGCTTGAAGAGCTCGCCGCCGCGGAGCCGGACGAGATGACGCCGATGGAAGCGCTGCAGTTAGTGTACAGGCTCAGGGAAGAGAGCCGGAAAGCGCTGGGGGCACAATGATCAGAAGACTTGACGCTTCGGTTGCCGCTATGATAGCCGCCGGCGAGGTGATAGAGAGGCCTTCGTCCGTGGCTAAGGAGCTTCTGGAAAATGCGATAGACGCGTTCGCCGGCAGCATAAGCCTGCATATCGAGCAGGGCGGCAAGGTCTCATTCGTCATTGAGGACGATGGCGCGGGGATACCGTATGAAGACTTGCCGCTGGCCATCGAAAGATACGCTACGAGCAAGATAAGCTCGCTTGACGATCTTGATCGGGTGTCAACGCTTGGCTACAGAGGCGAAGCGCTGGCCAGCATCGCCGAAGTAAGCCGCCTGGAAATACGCAGCAGAACAAAAGAGAGCGATTCCGGCGGCGTGATTCGCTGCGAAGGCGGGGTCACGATGCTGCATATCGAGACACCTTGCATGCCGGGTACGCGCGTACAGGTGGACGACCTGTTTTACAACCTGCCGGCGAGGCGCAAATTTTTGAAGTCGGCGACTGCCGAGCTTCGACGCATACTGCAGATAGTGAACGACTACGCTTTGATACATCCTGAGATAGCGTTCAGGGTTTTTTCAGACGGGAAAAAGATACTTGAACGCGAGGTTTCGGAAAGCATAGAGGAGACGCTGATCTCGCGCTGGGGCAAGGACGCGGAGATTTATTTTTCAGGAGCCGAGTCCGGCCCATGCGCGATACGCGTTTGGTGGAACCCTGTCCCTGATTCAAAGCGCGTAGTTATGACAGTCTTTGTCAACGGGCGGCGGATACAGGACCCAACGATAAGAGCGGCCATATGCGGCGGGGATTCTGCCGCATACGGCGAGTGGCTGATAAAGCTCGATTTGCCTTTAGATCAGGTTGACGTGAATGTACACCCAACGAAGGAAGAGATCCGTTTCCGGCGTTCCGGTGAAATATTCAGGCTCGTGTACGAGAACGCTCAAAACGTATTCGCAAAACGCTTCGCCGTGCGCGGCACAAACGGGCATCCTGCCGCTTTCTTCGAAACGAGGCATAACGCGGCGCAACCTGCGCAGCAAGGTTTAGCCTCAGACGGTACATACCGCTTTGCGCCTCATTATGGATTTGAGCGGGACAGAGTCGCAAGCTCGGCTATGACAGTATTCTTTCCGGCCGAACATGACGAGATGCCGGAGGAAGTAAAATCTTCCGGGAAAAACTATTTGGGGCAGACGTCACAGGGATTTCTGCTCTTTGACTTCCCGCACGGATTAGCGATAGTAGATCCGCACGCGGCACACGAGAGGATACTCTTCGAGGAGATATCATCGTCGTTCAAAGACGCGGTACAGACGCAGCTCCTCGCCATACCGGAAGAGATCCCTGCGGCGCTTGTTGCCGAGGCAAAACTGAACGAGCCCGCTCTTAACAAACTTGGCTTCTCTTTCGAAGGCGCATTGCTTACCGGAGTACCTCAGATACGAGGAAAGGGACATCTTTCTCCCATAGATATGCTGCGCTCGGCCATGCGCGGCATAGAGACCGAACATGACCCGGCAAAGCGTGATATGGAAGTATGGTGGCGTCTGGCAAGGCTTGCCTGCCGCGACGCCGTCAAACTTGTACAGAGGATGGGAAAAGAAGAGGCCATAGAGCTTCTGAGACAGCTTGAGTCCTGTTCTACGCCGTACACATGCCCGCACGGAAGGCCCACGATATTCATACTCGAACACAAACAGCTCAAAGATTGGTTTGATCGCTGATGGACATAAAAACAGACAAACGAACTCCTTTGATCGCCATAATAGGTCCTACCGCGGTTGGTAAGACGCTTTTAAGCATCGAGATCGCCAAAAGGCTGGGGGCAGAGGTCATCTCGGTAGACTCGCGTCAGGTCTATCGTTACCTTGACGTGGGCACTGACAAGGTATCTTACGAGACGCGCCGGCAAGTGCCACACCATCTGATTGATGTGGCGGACCCCGATCAAATATACAGCGCGGCAGATTTTGCGGCACAGGCGTCAGATGCCGTGACGCGCATAATGAAAAGGGGACGGACGCCCCTGTTGGCCGGAGGCACGCCTTTTTATTACAGGGCGCTCTGCGGCGTCTTGTCACAGGACCTCCCCAAGGACACGGCAGTTCGCGAACAGATAGAGAAAGAGATGCAAACTGACGGACTCGGAGCACTTTACGAAGAGCTTAAGCGCGTGGACCCAAAAGCGTCTTTCAGAATACATCCGAATGACACGGTAAGAACCATGCGCGCCATTGAGATATACCGGATAACAGGGAAAAGCGCGACATGGTGGTATGAAAGACAGGAGAGGATATCTTCCTCATACGATATCCTCTATATAGGGCTTATAAGGAGCAGGGAGAACCTGTACAAAAACATAGAGGAACGTGTAAAAAAACAGTTTGAGTCCGGTTATCCGGAGGAAGTCGAATGGCTGCTTTCCAACGGATATTCGCCTAAGCTTCCCGCAATGCAGGGATTCGGCTACAGGGAGCTCGTTTGGTATCTGACAGGAAAATGCACTTTGGAAGAGGCTCTTTTAGGCGATATCCGCTCGACCAAAGCTTTTTCGCGCAGGCAAATGACATGGTTCAGACGCTTTGAACCGGCGATATGGTATGATCTCGACTGCAGTAAGATAGAAGACGTCATAGAGAGCGCGCTTTTGTCATGCTCAAAGCACGTTGGACGGGGGAAATGACGGGATGGAGATCCTCATAGCAAACCCTACCGGGCTCTGTTTCGGAGTCAAACGAGCCATAGCCACACTCGAAAGAGAGCTGTCGCGCACTAAGGCCGTCTATTCATTAGGAAGCCCGATACACAACCCGCAGGAGATAGAACGTCTGTCGAAGCTGGGGCTTATAGTCGTCGACTCTCCAAATGAGGTGCCATGCGGCGCTGTGTCGTTTGTGCGGGCTCACGGAATAACACCGGCGGCATATGAGCTATTGCGCGAGAGGAGCTCGTTGATCGTGGACGGCACGTGCCCTTTTGTAAAAACGGCTCAGGAAAGGGCCAAAACTCTTTCGCAAGAGGGCTATGTTGTGGTAATATCAGGGGATGTGGAACATCCTGAGGTACAGGGAATCATGGGGTACGCGGAAGGAGACGTCATTGTGATCTCTTCCGAAGACGAGATTCCGGCTAGGTTGAACGGGCAAAGATGCGGCATTTTAAGCCAGACTACGCAGAAAGTCGCGTCCTTTGCTTCGCTGGTGGGCAAATTTGTATCTATATCTCCTGAAATTAAGGTATATAATACGATATGCAAAGCCACGCTTGCACGTCAGGATTCGGTCTGCCATCTGGCTTCAAAGGTCGACGGGATGATTGTGCTCGGCGGGCGTAACAGCGCCAATACGCGCAAGCTCGCGGAGATAGCTGCCGACGCAGGCGTTTCGGCTGTATGGATAGAGCATGCGGGCGAACTTGACAGGGGGTGGCTGGAAAACAGACGTAAAATAGGAATAGCTGCAGGCGGCAGCACGCCTGACTGGCTTATAAAAGACCTGATTGAAAAATTAAACATGATGTAAGCAGGAGGATGTTGGGTATGGTTGACGAGCTTCGCACTGAAGAAGTTAAAGGGACACACGCAGCGCAGGAAAAAGAAGAAACGATGGAAGAGATGATGCAGAAGTTTGACGTGATGGGAGACTTCCATCGCGGCACTGTCGTCGAGGGCACAATTGTTGACACACGTGAAGACGGCTGGCTTGTCGATGTCGGCTATAAATGCGAGGGCTTCCTTCCGCGCAAGGAGTGGACGCACAAAGTGCTTGTCGAAGAAACGCCCGAGCCGGAAAGCGGAGCCAAGGTCAGGGTCCAGATCACGAACATTGGTCAGGGCGAGGAGACCCAGCTTCTTTTGAGCCGCTGGCGCTGCGAGTTTGACGAGCGCTGGAACAAGATAGAAGAAGACCTTGCAAAGGACGACACGATAGAAGTCAAGGGCATCCGTAAGGTGAAAGGCGGGCTCATCGTAAGCTGCCACGGTATAGAGGGATTCATCCCGATATCGCATCTGGCGGAAGAGGGGCGCGGCGTTAATCCTGGGCGTCTGATTGATCAGAGCTTCCCCGTTAAGCTCATAGAAAAGGACCGCCGCAAGCGCCGTCTCGTATTCTCACGCCGCAGCCTTATTGAAGCCGAAACCTCGGGTCTCCGCGAGGCGTTTTACGATCAGGTCAGCGAAGGAGATGTGCTTGAAGGCGACGTCAGCAGCATCACATCGTTTGGTGTGTTCGTTAACTTGGGTGCGGTGGAAGGGCTCGTACATGTGAGCGAGCTGTCATGGCAGCGCAACGCCAAAGCTAAGGATATCGTTAATAAGGGCGACCACATCAAGGTCAAGGTGATTGGTATCGACAAAGAGAACAACCGGGTATCCTTAAGCATCAGACAGACGCTTGGCGATCCGTGGGACACTGTGGCTGAGAGATGGAAGCCAGGAATGACCACGGAGGGCACAGTCACCAACCTGACCGAATTCGGCGCATTTGTAGAGATAGAGCCTGGCATCGAAGGCCTTATACACATAGGCGACCTCAGCTGGACAAGGATAAAGCACCCCAAAGAAGTACTCAAAAAAGGACAGAAGGTCGAAGTCTCGATCATCGAGGTTGACCCAGCCCGCAAGCGCATAAGCCTAGGCTACAAGCAGCTGAACGATCCTTGGAAGGACGTGGCGGAAAGATACGCCAAGGACCAGGAGGTTCCTGTCAAAGTAGTAAGACTGGCCGACTTCGGAGCGTTTGTGGAGCTTGAAGAGGGCGTTGAGGGGTTGATCCACATATCGCAGATAAGCCAGCAGCGCGTGGAAAACCCCAAGGACGTACTAGCAGAGGGGCAGGAAGTCACGGCAAGGATACTTGAGGTCAATCCTGCCGAACGCCGCATTCGCCTGAGCCTCCGCCCGGCGCACGAGGAACCTGTTAAGCGCGCGCCTCGCGAAGAGCAGCCTCAGACAGGCGAAGCGCAAAAGAGAGACGATCATCAGCAGCACCGCCGCAACACCTCAGGCGACCGCAGAAGGGCCGACAGTCAGAACAACCATCTGCCGCAGGAAGAGACCAACGTAACGATCGGTGAGTTCCTGAAGCAGTCGGAGGACACAGAGGCTTAAAAAACAGGCCTAAAACAGGTACAGCGTTTTCCCCATGCCTTTTATACAGGCATGGGGATTTCTGTTAAAATTATAAGCCGGAAGAAGCGAAGTACTTGGAGGCGACCAATCAATGTCTGTTAGAAAAATTAGAATATATCCGGACCCGATCCTTCGCGAACCTACGCAGGAGGTAAAGGTTTTCGACGAGACGCTTAAATCGGTCATCAACGACATGTGGGACACGATGTATGTCTTTGACGGCATAGGGCTTGCCGCTCCGCAGATAGGCCTGTCGGAAAAAATAATCGTCATAGATTACAATAACGAAAAATATGTGCTGATCAACCCGGAGATATTAGAGAAAGAAGGGAATGTGACCGTTGAGGAAGGCTGTCTGAGCTTCCCCGGCATATATGAAAAGGTCGGGACGTCGGAAAAACTTCGCGTCAAGTACAAGGACGAGCTTGGAAACGAACACGAAAAAACGGCGGAAGGCTTTTTGGCGTGCATTTTTTCGCATGAGATCGACCATCTAAACGGCAGGCTGCTCATCGACAGGGTTTCTCCGCTGAAAAGGCAGTTTATCAAGAAGAGAATCTTAAAAAAAGCGGCTGAGGCGATATGAAAGATATGCTTAAAATAGGCTTTATGGGTTCCGGTGTTTTTGCCGCTGAGTGTTTAAGGCTGTTATGTGAAAAAATCAGGCCGGAATGGGTGATAACAAATACGCCCAAACCGGCAGGACGCGGCCTTGCGCCGCACGCCACCCCAGTCTATGCGGCGGCTTCGGAGCTTGGGCTTGTTTGCCATACGACAGAAAAAATATCCAAAGACGCAGATCTGCTTGAATGGATGAAGGGCAACATCCCGGATCTCATCCTTGTCATTGATTTTGGGCATATATTGAAAGAACCTCTTCTGTCAATGGCGCGTCTGCAATGTATAAACATCCATCCGTCAATGCTCCCGGCCTACAGAGGAGCGGCTCCGATACAGAGGGCGATAATGGACGGGCTTGCCCAAACAGGGGTGACCCTCTTTAAGCTGGATACTGGAATGGATTCAGGTCCCGTGCTCTCGCAGGTATCCGTAGAGATAGAAAAATCCGACGATACGGCGTCCCTGTTGCTAAAATGCGCGAAGGCAGGCACAGAAGAGTTGCTTCGCTATATATGCGACATCAACTCAGACGAATGGGTGTTCACAGAGCAACCAGAAGAAGGGGCTTCTTTAGCCCCAAAAATAGGCAAAGATGAGGGGAAGATTGACTGGAACGAATCCTCCCAGAGACTTTATAACATGGTGCGGGCTTTGAGCGTCTCTCCGGGGACTTATTGCACAGTGAAACTGAAACGGCTCAGGATTTATGAGGTCCAGCCTTGCGACGAAAGCGGCAAGGCTGGCACCGTTATATCCGTATCAGACGGAATGCCCGTCATAGCATGCGGCTCGGGCGCGCTTAAGCTTATCAGCGTTCAGCCGGAGGGCAGAAAAATATTGAACGCCGCGGAATGGTTCCGGGGCAGCAGGCTTAAGATCGGAGACAGCCTCTAGAAAATAACAAGATGGAGACCGCTATATTATTAAAGCACGCGCAAAGAATACGTGTCAGTCCAGATATCGTATGTTTAAGAGGGTGGATTTTATGGATAACGGCGCCCATTTCCTGAGAAACATCGTCGGGCGAAAACGGATATACGATGGCAGGATACTCAATTTACGCGTTGACGAAGTCCTTTTCCCGTCAGGCAGCGTGAAGCCGCGCGAGGTCGTGGAGCATAAGCCGGCCGCGGCCGTCCTTGCGGTAGCGGAAGACGGCGGCATATACATGGTCATGCAGTACCGCCATGCAGTCGACGAGGATGTCCTTGAAATTCCGGCAGGCATAGTGGAACCGGGCGAAGATCCGCTTAAAACCGCTCAGCGGGAGCTCCAGGAAGAGGTGGGGCTTATCTCATCCAAGATTGAGAAGGCGCTTGAATTTTATTCCTCCCCTGGCTACTCAACAGAAAAAATTTTTCTTTATTATGCTACTGATATGAAAGAATCCAAACTGCCCGAAGATGATGATGAGTATCTCAGCGTCGTCAAGATCCCTCTGGAAAAAGTTGGCTGTATGATAAGATCGGGAGATATCAAGGACGCCAAGACCATCATGGCTTATTTTTGGTATATGACGGAGAGAGCGAAATTCAATGCCGCTGACTGAAACTGAGGAAATGAAATTTACAAGGGCGCTCGGCAGGTTTGAGGACTACCTGCTTTTGGAGCGCGGATGCAGCAAAAACACGCTTGCGGCCTATTCGTCGGATATGAGGCAATGGGCGTCGTTTTGCTCTAAAGTCGGCTTTTCCGGAGAAGAGCTTACAGCGGACGCTATCTCTCGTTTTCTGCGCGATCAGATGCTCCGCGGTAAGTCTAAAAGCACAGTGCAGCGCAATGCCGCTGTCCTTGCCTCGTTTGCGCGCTTTCTCGTCTACGACGGAGAAGTTGAGAAGATGCCCAAGCTTGACCCTCTGCCCTCAAAAGACAAAAGACTGCCCGAAATAATGACGGAGGGCGAGATACAGAGAATCATCAACGCCTGCGAGGACGGAACTCTTTTAGGGAAAAGGGACAGAACCATAATAGAGCTTGCCTACGGGGTTGGGATGAGGGCGTCGGAAATTTGCAACATTAAACTTAAAGACATTGACGCAAGCGGAGGACTTATATACACAAGGGGTAAGGGAGCCAAAGAAAGAGTCGTCCCATACGTGGGCGCGGTACGAAAAAAGGTAGAGGAGTATATATCGGAATATCGTCCGTTAATGGACAAACTCTCACTCCCATGGCTCTTTTTAACAAAATCTGGTAAAAAAATGCAGAGAGAGTTTCTATGGCATATACTGCACAAACGCGGCAAAGCGGCCTCAATACCGGTGTCCAGGCTGCATCCGCATGTGCTGCGCCACACTTTCGCCACGCATCTGCTGCGCAACGGCATGGACCAAAGGACACTTCAAGAGATACTCGGACATTCATCCATAATGACCACGGAGAAATATACCCATCTCGACACAGAGATCCGCGAATATTACGACAAATACCACCCAAGATCCAACAGACATGAGGAGGAATAACTGTGCTGCTGTCTGACAAGGTTAAAGAAGCCGTCGCATACATTGAAAAAAACACAGTCAGCAAGCCGGATGTGGCCGTAATCCTCGGCTCCGGACTCGGCAAACTGGCGGAAAAAGTAACAGATCGTCACGTCATCGCTTACGCGGACATACCGTACTGGCCACGCTCAACCGCACCCGGACACGCGGGAAAACTCATCCTCGGGAACCTGGAGGGACATGCTGCAGCCGTTATGCAGGGACGGGTGCACTACTATGAGGGGTACACTATGGAGGAAGTCACATTCCCCGTGAGGGTGCTTGGAAGCTTAGGGATAAGGGCGCTTATCGCTACAAACGCATCCGGCTGCATAAACACAGACATCCCGGTGGGGACGATAACAGTCATAGAGGACCACATAAACTACATGGGGACGAACCCGTTGATAGGCGAAAACAACGACGAATGGGGACCGAGGTTCCCGGATATGACTGCGGCTTACGATCGCGAGTTTATCAAGGACATAGAAAAAGCCGCGGACAGCATCGGAGTGAAGATTGCAAAGGGGGTATACATCGCTTTCTGCGGCCCTTCGTTCGAAACACCTGCCGAGATTCGTATGGCAAGGGTCATGGGCGCGGACCTCGTGGGGATGTCCACCGTACCGGAAGTGATAGCGGCCGCGCACATGGGCATCAGAGTCTGCGGCATATCATGTGCGGCAAACTACGCTGCGGGCATAACGGATAAAAAACTATCGCATGAGGAAGTGCTTGACTCGATGAACAGGACCGCTGACTCCCTCTGTGCGCTTATATCGGCATTCCTGAAAGAGATGAGGCTTTGAAATGTACAGCGCACTGGAACTGATAGAGAAGAAACGAGACCGCGGACGTCACTCTGCCGAGGAGTTCAGGTACCTTGCCGCAGGCGCAATGGACGCTTCCATACCTGACTATCAGCTTGCGGCATGGCTTATGGCGGCATTTCTGAACGGTCTCGACGACGACGAGATAATATGGTTTACAGAGGCGTTGGCGTATTCCGGCGATATTATATCTTATCCGCAATCCGATACGATAATCGACAAGCACAGCACAGGCGGTGTGGGAGACAAAACTACGCTCGTGCTGGTGCCCCTTGTCGCGGCATGCAAAGCTAAGATATCCAAGCTAAGCGGACCCGCGCTCGGCTATACAGGAGGAACCGTTGACAAATTAGGATCCATACCGGGCATAGACCTGCATCTTTCGCCTGAAAGGCTTAAAAGCCAGGTCACGAAAATAGGGTGTGCCGTCTCAGGACATTCCGCGAAGCTGGCGCCGGCCGAGGGGATCTTTTATAAGCTGCGCGATGTAACGGGGACCGTACCTTCAATACCTCTGATAACCTCAAGCATACTGAGCAAAAAACTTGCCGGAGGCGCGCACGGGTTTTTATTTGACGTAAAGTGCGGCAGCGGAGCTTTCATGCAGGATGAGGCATCTGCCGTGAATTTGGCGCAAAAGCTGGTTAATGTCTCAAAGCGCCTTGGCAAATCATGCGCAGCAGTGATAACGGACATGGAACAGCCGCTTGGCGAGATGGTGGGCAATTCGGCGGAAGTTTACGAGGCAATTTGCGTGCTTAAAGGAGAGGGGCCGTCGGATACAAGAGAGCTTTGTACCGTGCTTGGCGGGCATATGCTAAAGATGGCACGGGTCGCAGAAACTCCCGAAGAGGGGGCGTCCCTTTGCGCCAAAGCTCTGGATGACGGTTCGGCGCTGAAAAAGTTTGCTGAGATGATAAGGGAGCAAGGCGGCAGGGCAGAGGCAGTATATGATCCTAAGGGAATACTTCCGAAGGCAAAGTATTTTTACGACATAAAAGCGAAAGAAGCGGGATATCTTTCGAGGCTCTCCGCGCTTATGATAGGAGAAGGGCTGAGAGCTCTCGGCGGAGGAAGGTTCAAGCACGACGACGTCATAGACAGAGCCGTCGCGGTCAGGCTGTTCGCTAAAATAGGAGACAAACTGAGCTCAGGCGAAACTGTCATGAGGATATACTACAACACACAAGAGCAGCTGGATACCGCAAAATCGTATTTCGACGCATCGTGGGACGTAGCTCCTCACGCCGAGAGGCGAAAGCTTATAATCAGCACGATATGCTGACCTAGCCTTGTATTTCTTGGCTTTTTCTGTTAATCTTCTCGTATTCGCGGAGGCGAGTTTCAGCTGGTGCTGGGCCCGGACTTCAAATCCGGTGGGGGTCGGTAACGCCGGTCCCGGTGTGTTCGATTCGCACACGCCTCCGCCAGTAATATCAAGGGTTTACGGGTTTCGACCCGTAAGCCCTTTTTCATTTCCTTAATTTAGGGTACGTATAGGGAACGCGTTTCAGTTAGAAATACACTCTCCCGCACTCTCTCATTGTACCTTAAAGACTTACTATTGCGAATATTATATACACTTTATGCGGTGTCCTGTAAATCCGGTCTATGACTGGGTTTACTGCATTTATGCCTTTTTGTTTAGCAGTATTTCATTAAATAACCTCCCTCAACAGATAATAAATACATCTGTTGGAGGTATTGCTATGAACAAGAAAACGCAGTCTGAGTCAGTGTCGTTTAAGAGGCTCCTCAGCACAAAAGAGGCGGCGGCGTATCTGGGGATCGAGTATTGCAATTTCCGGAAACAGCGGAATAAGGGCTTTTTCGGCAGGGATCGGTATCCCGCGCCGGCATTTATTGATCTCGGTAAAAGCGAACAGGGCTTTATGTACCGAGTTGAGGATCTGGACGAGTGGTTAAAAAATTTTCCTAGCTATACAATTCCCGCTTTGCATTTTAAGGCGACCGCCGATTTCGATCCTACGTCCGAGGAATTTTCCGATGAGAGATGAATCAGTGGCTTTAACGGATGATTTCGACGATTCAGAGTTTTGGGAAGAAATGGCGGCGGGGAAAGCGAATACGCGGATACCTCGGAAAATCGAGCCTGATCCCGAATTGCCGGAGAGGATTTTACCGCCTCAGATCCTTCCGGGGCTTTATAAGGGCGATTACGGGCTTTTAACCGCGATGGGAGGAACCGGAAAAAGTTTCTTTGCGCTCACGTGGGCTATCTTCAGACTTCTCGGGCTGGATTTTTACGCGGACGGAGAACTCCCCGCGCTGGAAAAAGTCACTTATATGGCTTTTGAAGAAAATTCAGAAATCCTGAGAAAAAGGGTCGAAGACATCATGCGTTTCTTCAATAAAAGTATAAAGGGAATTTACCATTATCCGGAATCTTATAATCCGCTGATCTCGAAGGATTTAAACAGGGATGTATTCGACCGCCTTAACCTCCTTTCGTTTAAAGGTATCCCTGTCCGTCTGTTGAATCCGGATGGGACGGTAAATTCCAGGGACGTGGACCTGATTAAGCGGAATATCACGAGCTGCACGGACCTTCTTGTTATCGACCCCCTGATTAAAATTGCCGGCTTCAATGAAAATGACAACTGTCAGGCGGGGTATTTCGCTTCGCTTCTTGAAGAAATCGCAGTGGAGAAGGACCTTGCGATCCTGCTTTCTCACCATGTCAGTAAACAGGCCGGCAGGGACGGCGTAAACGATCAGACCTCTGCCCGAGGGGCTTCGGCGATCGTGGATGAAAGCCGCGCTGCCTACCCGATGCGCAGTTCCGTTTTTAAATATGAAAAAAATTCATACGTCGGCGTTTCGATCGACGCCCCGAAGCTGAATTATATGCCGCCGCAGCCGTCCCGGCATTTCTTTAAGGTATTCGGCGGAATACCTGTCCCGGAAACCCTTCTCTGTTATGTTGATTTCGGTATTCCTGTTGAAAAAGAGGATGGGATTAAAATCCCGCGAAGGAAATACACTAAAGGAGGGGCTTCGATATGAAAAAGAAGATAAAAAGGCCTGAATATCAGGGTGAAGTCGCGCGCGTACCGTATAGTTTCGTGCATTCTATGGGACATATCTGGGCGGTTCAGAAAAACCGGGTTAAGGACTATAACTTTGAATGGGCCTCCGGGAAGCGCTGTTTTGAGCTTTATGAACCATTCTCGCTCTCTCCTATCGACATGCAGAATTACATGGCCTTACTGCATGTCCTACAGCATCCCGGGGACTTCGATGTTATTCAGGACGTTTATTCTGAGGATAAATATAAGATGACTTTGAAAATGAGGTCTTTATACGAGATATTAAAATTGCCGGACGCAGGCAGTTCACGCAGCGATTTAAAAAAGTCCCTTCAATGGCATTGCGACAGCCGCTTCCGTGTGATCGGCGACGGCCGTGTGGTGACTTATTACGGAATGGGTCTGCATAACGGCAGGCTGGAGTTCAACGGAAAGGGAAGGGGCGGCGGGATCGTTGTCTTTCATATCGATAAAAGTCTTATAAACGATTCCGGGTTAACTCATAACGTCAGCCGATTGATAAATTATAAAACCGACATGGCGAAGCTTATCGATTTCCTTGCTATGGGAAAACTGGACGCCGGCGTCGATTTAACTTATAACGGCTGGATAAAGGCATTGACTCGCGACAGTCGTATTGACAATTTTAAAAGGGATTTTCAGCCCGCGCTTGAGGAAATTTCCGCGGGAGACTTTATTGTTGAAGTCAGGAACGACGGGGTTAAAATAAAATACTCCGGTTCAAAACAAAAGGCCTTAAGTTCATAAAAAAAGCATTAATAACCCCTATATGAGGCGTTTTGGGCATTAAATAACCCCCCCATGAGGAAAACAAGTGTCATAGAGCCAGTGATTGCAAGGTTCATTTTTGTCCGAAGAGTTTCGGAGAGAAACCTACAAGGGCGAAAAAAGGGGCTTTCGCCCCTTGTTTTTTTTCACCTACGGTGCTGGGTTAAAAAAAAGAAGCGTGAAACGCTCACGCTTCTTTAAATGCAGAAAACCAAGGTCTTAAGGACTGTATTTAAGCATTAGATTTACTTAATGCAGTTAACATGTACTTAGGGACGTGTCCTGTCAGGGACGTTAAACTTCACGAACTCCCCCGAGAGGGGGTGTTTAGCATTTAAGCATTTAAATAAATTGGTGGGGGCCTGGGGGATTTTCCGGGGGCGCCGGGGGCGCGTTTGACATTAAAACGTATGGGGTCGATAAATTCAGTCGTAGCCTTGCTTCGGTTTTTTTACTTTTTAAAAATTCTCTTTAGCGGTATATAATACCTACCCCATGCGTTTTTAAGCACTTTTTAAAAAACACCCCTCGCGGATGCAGTGATAGCAAGGGGCGTTTTTCGGTTTTTTCGTAAAACCCCCCTTTTAAGGGGGGGATCATCTTTTTTTAATTTCTTATCGGAGCGTTTTCATTTTCTTTTTCTTCAAGATCGGTTTGCGCTTCCCTGAGCGCTCCTGCCCAGTCCTCGAAATCTTCTGTGAGGCCCCTGCCGGTAATATAGTTTTTCATCAGGGCGTTTTCATCGCGGATTTGAGTGTTTTCACGCAGCATGATGCGGTGATCGCTTTCAAGCTCCCTCAGCAGTTCCGCGCGTCTGTCGGCGAGCATTTTCACTTCGCCGTGTTCTTTTTTTATCAAGTCCAGTTCTGCTTTTTGCCGGTTTATTTTCATTTCGTTTTCGCCGATCATTGCAAGCAGATTTGTGCTTAATTCAGCTCTGTTAAGGATTTTATTCAATTCCTCTTTATCGATTTTCACTTTTTTATCGCCGAAAAGGGGTTCAGATACGTTTAATTGAAGTTTGGGGGCTTCTTGGGCGTCCTGGAGGGCCTGGCGGGGTATCTCCAGAGCCGTCAGTTTATCTTCGATACTTTTTTCGAATTTCTTCAGGTTTATTTCTTTTTTTTCCAGGTCGTCGTTCCATGCTTGTAAACGATATGCTTCCTCCGTTAAGTGCTTCCTTCGTTCCTTCGGGTCGCCGCCTTCACCCCTCTTTACGTCGAACCCGCGTTCCAGCATCGCTTTCGGGAACTCCCGTTGTATCTCGTAAAGGGCACGCATCGTCATAAGTTCTTTCGCGCAGAGTTTCCCGTTTAAGATAGGGACAACGGAAATATGGGCATGCGGGTTTATCTCGTCGAAGTGGCAGTTCATCTCGATTACGTTTTTTTCTCCGAATCGCTTTTGACAGAAACGGAAGGCCTCGTCGAAGTAACGGATTTGTTCTTCGCGGTCCAGGCTGTTCATGTACTCCGGAGAGGCGGTCACGAGGACGGAAATGAGCTTAACGGCGTCCCTGCGGACCTTCTTCTTCTGAACCTCTCTTTCGGCGATTCGCTGATCTATCAGCGTCTTCAGTTTCTCGCCTGTTGGGTGTTCAGAGCGTCTGATGTTCAGGTGCGTTCGTTTTGAGTCGATGTTCGGGTTCGAATACGTCCCGTCCGGGGACTCTCGACGGTTGTGCTCGCCGATTTTTACCAGGTCCTTGTTCTGCATTTTTTTCAGATGGATTATTGCGTATTTTTTTTCGGACATTTTAATTCCTCCCTCGGTGCGGACTTATATTTATTCCTTTTTCCGCATCTGGGAGTTTATTAATTGAAAAATTCTTTACCATAAGAATAGCTCATTAGACTTTATCGGACGGCTTCGCCTGGCCTGCGGCCCCGATAAAGTCATTCGCCCCCTTTCGGGGGGAAAGTCAAATGCCCGGCTGTCACGCGCCGTGGTTTTATTTTATCTTACCTCATATATTTAATTACAGTATTAAATATCGGAGGCGGTACGCATGAAAGAGAAAAAATCAGTTAAGGAACTTCGCGCGGAGCGTGAGAGGTATCTCGAGGGTGTTCGGGGTGCGTGTCGAAAGTGCCGGCAGAAGAAGATCGACTCCGGGTTTGAAAATATTTCTATTTGGGTGCCAAGGATCTATAAAGAAAAAGTTAAAGCGGAGCTGCGGAAACTCTGTGAGAAGTATTTAAAAGAAAACGAGGTAAGGTCATGATTTCACCGGTCGATTTTCTTAAAGATGTTCACCCGAACCTCGATGAATTTATTTGTGTTGCGGCGATTTTTCCGAAAGATCGCCGGTTAACGACAGATTCGTCATGGTTTCCGACGCATATTTCCGACGACGGAAAGTTTTATTACAGTCATCATCCGAATTATATTCCGATAAATTTCTGGATTAAGCGCCGGGAGATCATTAAAAATCTTTCACTGCTTCACGCTTTAAACGATATGCATTGGGGGATTTATTATTCTGTCGCGGGGTTTGGAAAAATGTTAAATAAAAACGGAAGGCCTGCCAGGACTAGGGAAAATGTCAAGAGGATCCAGGTTCTTTTCGCGGATTTTGACGAACCGACCGACGCAAGCCGGGCTTTTGAAGCCGGAGTGGGGTTTGACCTGTTACCACCGCCGAATTATGTTGTTCGGACTTCCAAAAATAAACTTCAGACGATCTGGCTTGTTATGTCGCCGATGCAGTTCGAGACGGCCGAGGATGCGCTTTTATATATCGTTGTGACAACGGGCGGGGATCCAGCTGTAAAGGACCTCTCTCGCGTCCTGCGTCTGCCTGGTTTTAAAAACACGAAATTAAAATCGGAGAACTGGCCTGTTTCAGCGGAAAAACGGCATAATAAGAGGGTGGAAGCAGGTCTGGTCGAAACCCTCGCTTTAGCAGGACGTAACGTTCGAAGTTCATTAAATAAATCGAGCGGGAGTCGTCCTTCTGCTCCCGAGGAAGCGCAAGCTTCCGCGCTTCCTCGCATTATCCCAGCTTCAGCGCCTGGAAATATCGGAGGGAGGGCTATGCAGCATGCAATGATGCAGTGGAGTAAGATATATGAGGAGAAGAGGAATAAAACGCTCTCTGACTGGGGCATGTGCTGTTATCTGCGGGGGTGTAACGTGTCCGCCGACACAATGTTTATTTTACTGCGACAAGCACATGCCGACGACGGCAGTAAGGGGAATGATGAATATTACAGTGATACCGTTCGGCGGTGTTTAGAACAGGGCCGAGAGGACATGGAATTATAAGTTATCCAGCAGTTCGACAGCTGCCGACTTGAGGTCGGGAGCGAGGTGCGCATATACCTGTGTTGTTGTTATGTTCTTATGACACATTAAATCTTTTACCGTGTATATGGAAACGCCCTTCATCACGAGCTGGCTCGCGAAATCATGCCGCATGTTATACCAGGTTATGCCAGATATCCCGGTCTTTTTAATCAACTTGTTAAACGCATCCGTCCATTCTTGTTTTTCAACAGCGCCATTCACGTCGCTGAATATTCTTTTCTGATCCTGGGGAACTTTTTTTTCCATTCTTTAAGGGCTTTAAACGTCGTTTTATTCATCGGGATTATCCAGTGATTTTTTGTTTTCATGTAGCCGGCTTGCAGCTGAATCGTTGAGGTCTTGAAATCTATATCATTCCAGGTCAGATTAAATAAAGACCCCGGCCTCATGCCTGTGTTTAACGATACTACGACGGCGGTATAAAGCCACGCCGGGGACATTCCCTTCGCGGTTTCGATCAGGCGTTTTCTTTCATCGGGCTCGAGATATCTTCTGTCTTTATTGCTGTCTGTTTCAGGTAATTTTCTTGGTTTTAAGGGCAGTTTTATATCTTCCCGTTTCAGAATTTCTTCTCGGTATAATGTTGTTGTAACTCCGTATAGTAAAGTGATTTTTTTATTAATGGTTCTCCGCGTATTACCCGTCTGATTTTCGGCTTCTATGAATCTATTCAGGTCTTGCCGGGTGATTTTATTTATCGGCTTTTTCCCGATATTTTCCCATTTACAGATTTTATATAAATCCTGCATTACGCCTTCCCCGGATTTTAAACGAGAGGTGTAGGGTTTATAAAGATTAACCGCTTCTTCGAGTGTCAGGGCTTTCGCCGACAGTATTTTTTTCTTCTGAGCGGGGTTCCCCCCTGCGATCAATTCACTGAAAAACTTTCCGGCAGCCTTCCGCGCATCCTCAAGCCGGTTCGTCGGCACGTCCAGCGTGAATTTTCTTCTCCCTTTTCCTGTTTCCGGGTCCGTGTAACGGACGACCCATGAAAATTTATTTCCTTTCTTCACCCTGTAAAATAATTGCCTGACCTCTGTGTCGCGGATATAATATTCTCTGTCGGTGTACACCGCCTTATTAATATCGGTTTGGGTCAGATTGCCTGATTTTTTCGCCATTTAAAGCCCTCCTTGATGTTCCTCAGGGTACGCATAGGGTACATACGCAAGGGTATATTATTCCACAGAAAATTACAAGGTCTCTTAAAGAGTGATAAATAAACCAGTAATAGCAAGGGTTGGGGAAAAGGGTATTTTGGCGGAAGCTTGGTAAATCAAGCTTTATTGAGGACTTCAAATCCGGTGGGGGTCGGTAACGCCGGTCCCGGTGTGTTCGATTCGCACACGCCTCCGCCAGATACAAATATGTCTTATTGCTATCTGGTTTCATTTAATATCAAGGCAAACCTTCTATTGCTGCGCAAAGACTACGATCAGAAACATCTTAAACTTCTCTTTCGCAAATATGGCATGCGGCTTGCCCGCAGGCATGAGGATGCTTTCTCCCGCGCGCAAATCATACGTACCGCCATCGATCGTTATTTTGCCGCAGCCGTCCAAAGCTGTTACAAGCGCATCTCCCTGCGATGAGTGGCTGCTTATCTCCTCCCCCTTGTCAAAGGCAAAAATTGTAAGGCTCAAGGCTTCGTTCTGTGCAATAGTCTTGCTTACCACCTGCCCCGGCAGGTACTCAACCTCTTTTGACAATGAAAAAACTTCTTCGCGCGGTATATTCTTGATGATTTGTGTCACTGTCAATCGTCTCCTCCGTATTTTTTGCCGACAGCGGCAGACAGACAACGCCGCTGCTGACGGCAGTCTTGTCAGCTGCAGGCTTTGCTTAGGCGGACTCCGGCCTCATAGGCGCTTTGGCAATCTATAGGGAACCGCTCCTTCCTTACTTTTGCTTTGTGCTCTGCGTCAAATTTTGAGGCCTTATATTTTGAGTAGTCATCAAACTGATATGTGTCGCAAGAAAGCAAAAATTCGGAAGGACCGTTCAATATCCTCTCAAGAATGCTTCTGTTCTGTCTGAACATCGGCTCGTACCCCCACTCTTTTGCCATCTCTTCCGTGATGTTCATCGTGTATATGAAGCACGACGCTATCTTACGCTGCAGTGTCGACAATGTGTCGCTGTCATAAGATAGGTTGGGAAATATCAGACGCTCAATAAAAGACCGCATCTCCCCTGTAACATCCCCCAAGTAGATCGGGGAACCAAGGAACAGCACATCACATGATATGACTTCCAAAAGTACACTTCTTAAATCATCTCTGACGGCGCAAAGACCCGAACATTGGCCCTCCTTCGTCTTACACGCAAAACAGCTTGTGCATCCCTTATAGTTTAAATCATACAGGTGAAACAGCCTGGTTTCAGCCCCCGCGGAGGAAGCGCCGTCCAAGGCATTGCGCAGCAATGACGCTGTGTTCCAATTCTTTCGCGGACTTCCGTTGATAGCGACAACTTTCATGTAAACCCACTTCCTTAGCGATTTTATTTTATCTCGATATGCGTTTACTATTATATTAAACTATAATATATAATGCAAAGGCACTTAAATGTTTCCAGAAGGAGGGCTATTGATGTTTGAAAAATTTATAGTCGCCACCGATTTGTCAAAGGATTCAGACGCGGTCGTATGTTGTATGGGAGGACTTAAGGTATTTGGCGCAAAACAGTGCCTTTTAGTGCAATTCAGAAGCGTCGAAGACATAGTCGCGCTCTCTCGTCTGTGTTCGACGGAGACATTTGCTAAATATGACGAAATATTGAAAGAGCATAAAAAGATATTAGAAAGACAAGGTTTTTCTGTTGAGACAAGAATAGTTTCCGGGTTTCCGGCAAGTGAAATAAACAGGATAGCGGTGGATGAGGACTATTCTGTCATAGCGGTCGGCGCGCGCAAAAGCTCTTCTTCCGGCGAGGTATTTTTCAGCAGCCTCGCGAATGATCTGATACACACAGCAAGCAAGCCCGTGCTTTTGGTAAGGACGAAAAAGCAGACTGCAAGCGGTGACGCATCTTCCTGCGATGCCCTCGGATGCGAGGTCGGCAACCATGTCCTGTATCCTACTGATTTTTCGGATAACGCCGATTTCGCTTTTACGTTCCTTTTGGATATGGCCGCGGGCAGAGCTAAAAAGATCACTCTGCTGCACGTCCAGGACGAATCGCGCATAAGTCCGTATCTTGAGAGTCGTTTGGATGAGTTTAATACTATCGACCAAGCCCGGCTTGAGGGCATGAAAAAAATAATCCAGGAAAAGGGAAAAACGGACGTGGACATAATCGTTAAATACGGTAACCCATCCGCTAAGATACTTGAGACCGTAAAAGAGCTCAATATCGATATGGTCGTTATGGGAAGCCAGGGGCGCGGGTTCGTTAAAGAATTTTTCCTGGGCAGCGTAAGCTACAACATAGCGCGTCTGTCTCCGTCGTCGGTTCTTTTAATACCATCAAAAAAACGGTAGTATGCAAGCGGTCCGAGCGCGGCTGAAACTTGAATGTCCCGGTTTTTCATAAAAAAAACTCTAAGACAGCCATGCGTGACGCAGCGGGCTGTCTTTTTTGTTTGATGCCGTTTCTTGCCTCGCGGTCTTTTAAGTATGATAAATGCGAGCTTTACCTATTTACCTTTGTATTAATTTCGGACTGTCATGATATATTCTCCGGCCGTCAATCAAGGTTTCTTTCACCGATTACTATTGCCCTTGTAGGACAATTGTGTCATTATTCAAATGATGCCGGGGTCTTCATGAATAGTCGGACAAATCCATGCTCCGCAGTCCGGTTCGCTTTTAATTTTATGTTCTGTCTTAAAATCAGATGAAAAGGTATAAACGAGGAGTGATAAGGTATTAAAAAGATACCGTTTTGGGGCCTAAGATGGCCAAATATGCGCTGGATGCCGCAAAAAAACGTCGTCACCGCGTTTTGTGTGCTGGCATTAGCAGAGATAATATTTGTTTTCTTTGCGTGGCAGGTCAATAAAGCCAGGACGGAAGAAAAAGTTTTGACTGCGGCGGAGAGCATCGCGATTTCACTGAACAGCGAAGAAATAAAACATCTGCACGCCGCACCGGACGACGAGGGCACGCAGGCATACATAAGCGTAAAACGCAGACTGGTAGACTTAAAACGGCATTATAAAGACATAAGCTTCGCTTATTTATACGCTTTGAAAAACGGCAAAGTGTTTTTTATGGTAGACTCCGAACCGCCCACATCGAAGGGATATTCACCTCCCGGACAGGAATATACCGAGGCACGACATGAGGATAAGATGCCATTTGAAAACGGCAAACCATTGATCACGGCTTTGTCGACAGACCGCTGGGGAAGCTGGAGGAGTGCCCTTGTACCGATCAAAGACTATGACACCGGGAAAATAACCGCTGTGTTAGGTCTGGACTATCCGGCTGACACTTTTTTCAACAGCGCTGAATATGAAACTCTCCAGGTAGGAGCTATCTCCCTTTTTATATTTATCATCCTGCTCTTCCTGTACTTTCTTTACGACCAAAACAGAAGGTTGGAAACAGAACGCTCAAAAGCGATTATTGCCGGCGAGAAAATAAAAAACGCAGAGGAACAGTACAGACTGCTCATCATGGAGATGCAGCAGGGGCTGGCGCTTTATGAGATCATTTACGACAGCGGCGGAAACGGAAAGCCCGCCGATTACCGATATATCAGCGTGAACGACGGCTATGAGCGCATAACGGGCCTTCGCCGCTCTGATGTTATAGGGAGGATGAGATCCGAGGTATTTTCGAAGATTGACGACGACTTCTTTCGCAATTGCAATCAGGTCGCCTTGACCGGGATTTCAAGGCAGTTTGAGCATTACATACCCGAGCTGGATAAGCACTACGTCACAACTGCGTATTCTCCCAAAGCAGGGCAGCTTGCCATGATAATAGACGATATCACAGAAAAAAAGAGGATAGAGCGCGCACTGAAGCAGAACGAACGTTATTTAAGAACCGTTGTGGAAACAGCACAGGACGGTTTTTTCGTCATAGACGCCTCTGGGAGGATAACAGATGTAAACGACGCTTACTGCCTCATGACAGGATACTCAAGGACGGAACTGCTTTCTATGACTATAGGTGAGATAGATACTAATATGGAATCCGTGACATCAAGAGTCAAAAGGGTATCAGAGTTAGGGGCAGAACTATTCGAAACTTCTCACATCAGGAAAGACGGGACTTCGTTCAACGTCGAAATCTCAGCGGCGCTTCTTAGAACGGGCGGGCATGCCATCGCTTGTTTTTGCCGCGATATCTCCGTCCGCAAACAGATGGAGCAGAGTATACGAGAGAAGAATGTGCTGCTGCGAGGGTTGTTCGACAATCTGCCCGAAGCTCTGGTGGTCTGTGAGGTTGCCGGAGACGGATGTCTTGCAAGCGACTACGTGGTGCGGGAATACAATAACACATTCCTTGCACTTGAACATATAAAGGGAAGAGATGTCTTTGGGAAATTATTGTATGAGCTCTTCCCTGACATCGGCAGCAATGAATTGGCGCAGATTTTCAGGCATGTTTGGAAAAGCGGCGTACCGGCCATCTCTTCTCCTCTGCGCGTTATTACCTCAGACGGATACAAGTGGTTTGAGGTCCGCGTGTTCAGGCTCGAGACAGGAGAAGTTGTCGCCATGGCTGACGACGTCACAGAACGCATGCGGATGCAGATGGAGATATTTAACGAAAAGGAGCGGCTCAGGACGACGCTGTTATCGATAGGCGACGGCGTTATCTCCACTGACGGCATGTCCGCTGTAAAAATAATGAACAAAGTGGCAGAAAACCTTACAGGATGGACCCAGGATGAGGCACAGGGCAGACCTATTGAAGAAATCTTCAATGCGGTGAATGAAGAAACGGGAGAAAAATACGGCAACCCTGTGGGTGAGGCCATAAGGAGCAAAGAGATCACGTTTTTTACAGACAGAGTGCTCCTGATATCCAAAGACGGAACAGTACGCCCCGTGGAAGACAGCGCGGCGCCGATAGCGGATGAGGATGGCAATATCGGCGGGGCGGTTCTTGTATTCAGGGATGTCACAGAGAAAAAAGAGAAGCAATCAAAAATAGAATACTTAAGCTATCACGACGACCTTACCGGCCTGTATAACCGAACTTTTTTCAACGACGCGCTTAAAAAGCTCGACACGAAAGAAAGTTTGCCGCTCACTATACTTATGGGCGATGTCAACAGCCTTAAACTGATAAATGATTCTTTCGGGCATCCCATGGGAGATGATCTGCTAAAATCTGCCGCAAAAGCTATATCTCAAGCCCTGGGACCGTATGATATAGCAGCAAGGGTCGGCGGAGACGAGTTTGTCGTGCTGATGCCGAAAACGGATTTGAGCGCGGCCGAGGATACGGTAAAAAGGATAAAAAGTTTTTTGAAGTCTCAAAAAATAGCGTCGCTTGACGTCTCTATATCTTTCGGATATTGCACGAAAAGAAGCGAGGACGAGTCAATCCGGGCTGTCATGAAAACCGCGGAGGACAGTATGTACAGCAATAAGCTCTATGAAAACTCGCACATGGGAGGGAAGACCATCAACATCATATTGAAAACGCTTCATGAGAAAAACAAAAGGGAAGAGGAGCATTCAAAAAGGGTCTCAGAGCTGTGCGAAGCAATCGGAAGAGCGCTTGGGATGTCGGATCATAAGGTCAACGAACTTAAAACTGTGGGGTTGCTGCATGACATAGGGAAAATAGCGATAGATGAAAAAATCCTTAATAAGCCCGGGCTGCTTTCAACCTACGAGATGAACGAGGTCAAGCGGCACACAGAGATCGGTTACAGGATACTGAACACTGTAAGCGAGATGTCCGGCATAGCGGATTATGTCTTGTCACATCATGAAAGATGGGACGGCAATGGATATCCCAGACAGCTAAAAGGTGAATCCATTCCGCTTGAAGCCAGGATAATCGCTGTTGCCGATGCGTACGACGCAATGGTCAGCTACCGGACATACAAGGCCTCTTTATCGCACGAGGCCGCTCTCGCGGAGCTGGAAAAGAGCAAGGGGACCCAGTTTGATCCGCATTTGGTGGACGTATTCATCAATGAGGTTTTTAAAGGCGATCGTATATAAATTGCAGACGCTGTTCAGCTTGTTTTGCGGCATTCTTATAATTTTTGCAAAGAAAGAGGTGTTTCTATGAACGGATATTTTAAAGACAAAGTCGCCGTCGTGACGGGAGCCGGTTCAGGTATAGGCTTGGGGATCACGGAAGGGCTTCTGAAATACGGCGCCGCAGCCGTATTTATGGCAGACGTGAAGGAAGAGCGCCTCGTAAAAGAAGCACAAAGACTGGGCCATGATTACAAAGGCAAGCTGTTCCCGTTTATGACCGACGTCACAAAGCTTGAACAGGTGGAAAATCTGATGCGCGCGGCTGAGGGATTTGACGGCCGTATCGATTTTGTCTTCAATATCGCGGGTATGGGGATGACACTGCCCACAGAAAAGATCACGTTTGACATATGGAAGTTTATAATAGATCTGAACGTGATGGGCGTCATTCATGGAACATATACTGCGATACCAATCATGAGAAGGCAGAAATCAGGCCATATCATCAACGCCGGCTCGATTGCGGGGCTCGTTCCTCTTCCATATCAAGCGGTATATGCCGCAAGCAAAAGCGCAGTTATTACAATGACAGAGAGCCTGCTGTATGAGCTTGAGAACGAGGGACTGCGGTTCAGCGTTTTCTGCCCCGGCAACGTAAAGACGGCTGCTTTCGGAGACCTGGCAGCGCCGGCAGACTCCATCAGCGTAGAAGAAGCGGTGGAGTACATCTTGAACGGCGTCGAAAAAAACGAATTGCTGATAGTATTCCCAAAGACAGCGCGTGATGCGGGCGCTCTTTACAGGGAAAACAGGGAAGAGTTCGATAAGCTTGCTCGTAATTTAGCCGCGGAGCGCCGCCGGAGTTACCTGACAAAAGGAACTTATTTTTAGATTTTAGCTGCTTAAAACAATATCGAATAAGCCGGTAATTTATATGTCTCAAAGCATATTGTTCAAAAAAACAGACGCGCCAGCAGACGCTGTGATGCTGTTCATCGCAGGGACAGCTATGTCTGTTGCCGGCATACTGCTTTTTCCGATATCCGTTGGAAGTTTGGCCTACTATGAAAAAGGCCTTTACGGATTGCTGATGTTTATCTGGGGACTTCAAATGGTCATGTTGGGCAGGACGCCATTTGGGGATGTGAACAGGACAAACTTTTTAATTGGCGCGGGTACGATATTTGCCTCAGCAGGCATAGTTACCTGCATCATCCCCGACGTTTTCGGAAAATTCCCGAGTGCGGCGCTCTCGGTCTGTTTTGCTTTCGGTGGATTTGCCCAGCTCATGCAGCTGTTTTTCCCAAAAAATAAATTTCACGTATGGATGGGGTACGGCGGGGTGTTTGCGCGCCTCACGTACGGATGCATAGCGGTATATTCTCTGTCGATGTTCATAGGCGCGCTTGTATGGCGGCAAAGTCTGATACCGTTGCCGGCTGTCGCAGCATCGGTAACTTGCTATGGGATGTCAGTAATATTTTTGTCTGTGATACTGAAAAAGATATACCGGCTATATCCCGCCGAAAGTGCTCAGTCACATATAATGGGCGGCTTTGTCGGCGTTAAGCCATTGCTTTTAATTACTGGAGTATTCACCGTTTTGTTAGGAGTTCTTTTAATACCTGTGAACTTAGGTTTGCTCCCTTTTTCCCGCAGCGCGCAACTCGGGCTTTTAACGATGATAATGGCCGTACGAATGCTGGCTTTTGGCGATACTCCGCTGGGCTCTTTCGGAAGGAGCGTATCCACCGCGCTTACGGGAACGCTTTTGGCGATCCTGGGGACAGTATCTTGTATGATTCCAGAAATTATGATTTCATCCCTTACCTTTACTATAGCTGTGCTGAACATATCAGAAGGAATTATTAATTTACTGAAAAACGGGGCTGCTTTTTTAAAAAATATTGTAAGACGACATAATTTTAGATACGCTGTGCTGATAAAACTTTATTTGCCTCAGTTTATAATGGCTGTGCTTTCAATTATATTCGGCTTGTCCATGTTCTTCCCGTCCCTCATCCCGGCTTATCTTGCGGGAGCTGTCCTTGCTGCGAACGGAATTGTCGTCCTGTACTTTTTGTATACACTTCATACTGTTGAAAAACAGTAAAATATGATGATTTATTATATTTTTACACTTGTTTTTATAATATAGTGATGATATAAAGTAGTATAAGAACGGGATCAATCTCCAGAATGCTTCTTACAGGATAGGAGGAGGAATAGCCATGTTTAAAAATGTGATCATCGCGTCGGATTTGTCAAAGGATTCTAGCGCTCTGGTGAAAAACTTCGGGACACTCAAACCCTACGGCATTGAAAAATGTCTGCTTCTGCAATTTTGGGATATGCTGGAAATTCTGGGGATCAATAATTTTTACAGACCGACGGTGCTTATAGATTTTGAGAAGAACTTAAAGAACCAAAAAGAAATTCTGGAAAAACAGGGGTATGAGGTTGAGGCGCGCCTGTTGTCAGGCTTTTCCACAAATGAAGTATACAAGATAGCCGAAGAAGAGGGCTATTCGGCAGTAGTGGTCGGCACGGACAAATACATCTTCAGCTCAATGGCAAACGAGCTGATCCACAATGCGCAAAAGCCTGTTTTGATAGTCAAATTTGATTCCGAATCCGATGAGGCTATGGTTGGGTTTAAACAGGATAATAGCGATAAAATAGCCGACCATATCCTATTCCCGACTGATTTCTCCAAAAACGCCGAAGTCGCGTTTGACTGCCTGCTTGAGATGGCCGAAAAAGGAAAGATAAACAAGGTAACGCTAGTCCACGTCCAGGACGAGTATCGTTTGAGCCCATATCTGGACGACAGGATTGAGGAATTCAATAAGATAGACACCGAACGCCTTGAAAAAATGCAGAAGACACTCAAAGACAAAGGAGCGGCTAAAGTCGACATAGCATTGAAGTACGGGTTCCCCTCTGTAAAGATAATGCAGCTGGTGAAAGAACGGGACATCCAGCTGGTCATTATGGGCAGTCAGGGCAGGGGATTTGTGAAGGAGTTCTTCCTCGGAAGCGTGAGCCATAACATAGCCCGCCAGTCTCCGACATCGGTCCTGCTCATACCGGCAAAGAGATAAGACGACCGTAACAGTAAGAGGAGGAAGAGATATTATGGAGGAGCCTCTGGTAAGTCAAAAACATCCGATAGCGGTAGAATTGAAGAAAGGGGAGACGTATTACTGGTGTGCGTGCGGCAGAAGCGCGCATCAGCCTTTCTGCGACGGTTCGCATAAGGGTACGTCCTTCACGCCGCTTGAATTTACGGCGGAAAAAGATGGCACTGCTTATTTATGCGCGTGTAAACATACCAAAAATCCGCCTTATTGCGACGGGACTCACAATAAACTTTAACATTGACCGCTGACAGGCATCCGTAAGGATGCCTGTCAGCTTAAAGGCAAAACGACCACCCATGTCCTTTGCGCATTTAAGAGATATTAGAGCGAAAAGCGAGCCGCTGAAGAACAGCCAAAAGATGACGGTTCGTTTGCGTTTTCAGTTAAGTTAACGGATGATCGCCACAACAAGATGGCGCCTGCCGTCATCCTCAAGCCGGAATGAAGCGCCGTCTATTTTTTCCCCGTCCACGCTCAGTTCCAGAGCGGCTGTATCTGACGATGTGTTTCGCCTGTCGGTCACATTTATCTCATAAGACGCTGTTTTGAATCCGTACCAAACGGTGTAATCACCAAAGTCGCCCGGAATTGACGGCTTGATAGTAAGCTTATCGTTTTCTTTCACTATCCCTAAGAAAAATTTTACCAACCCCTGATACATCCAGCCGGCAGACCCTGTGTACCAGCTCCACCCCCCTCTTCCCATATCATGGCCTTTTGTGGCCATAATGTCTGCGGCCATTACATACGGCTCTTTCTCATACCTTAAGGCATCTTTCCGCGCGGAAGTTATATGTATGGGGTTCAACATCCTAAAAAGAGAGCCGGCCAAGCCATGGTCTTCGATCATAGCAGCAGCAATCGCAAGCCAAACGGAAGCGTGAGTATACTGTCCGCCGTTCTCTCTTACGCCCGGGTAGTAGTTTTTAATATATCCGGGATTTTTGGGGGTTTTGTCAAACGGGGGATAGAGAAGCAGCGAAAGGCCTTCTTTTTCGTTTACCAAATACTGTCTGGCGGAGTTTACAGCAATCCGCGCTCTATCCTTATTCGCTCCCTGTGAGATTACGCTCCACGATTGGCTTATCGAATCTATTTTACACTCATCGCTTTCCTTTGAGCCCATTTTTTCGAGATCATCGTAGAAGGCCCTTATGTACCATTCACCGTCCCACGCATGTTCCTCTATGTTTTTAAGCAGAGATTCCCGCACACGTTTTTGTTCTTCCGCAAAAACAAAATCTTCCTCATGAACGCAAAGGGGGATGAACTCTCCCAGCAAAGAGTATAAAAACCACCCGAGCCATACGCTCTCACCCTTACCGTTTATTCCCACTAAATTCATGCCGTCGTTCCAGTCACCGCCTCCCATAAGCGGCAGGCCGTGTTCGCCGAATTTCGTGCGTAAAATCGCCTTTTTGCAATGTTCGTAAACAGTGCCGCTATTTTCCGAAATTTCAGGCGTAAACATTTCTTCTCGCTTATCATCCGACAGCAGCGGCCCCTTTATATAAGGCACGACTTCGTTCAGTATGGAATAGTCGCCCGTACATTTGATATAAGCAGCCGTTACGTACGGAAGCCACAACAGATCGTCTGAGATTTTGGTCCGTACGCCTACGCCCGTTGGCGGATGCCACCAGTGCTGAACGTCCCCTTCCTCAAATTGCCTGCCGCAGGCAAGCAGAATCTGTCTTTTTGCGATTTCAGGCTGCGCGTAGAGAAGCGCGAGCACGTCCTGAAGCTGATCGCGAAAGCCGTAAGCGCCGCCGGACTGATAAAATGCGGATCTCGCCTTTATCCTGCACGATAAGGTCTGATAAAGCAGCCAGCCGTTGACTAAGATATCTATGGCTCTGTCTTTGGTTTTTACCTGTACCGTTCCTAAAATAGAATCCCAATACTCCTTTATTCTTCCAAGTTCGGCGTCAACCTTCGAGGCGTCTTTATATTTATCTCTCAAAGCGGCTATTTCGTTGAAATTATCGCTTTGACCAAGGCAAAAGAGGACGGTCCTGCTTTCGCCCGGCCTTATATCAACAGATATCTGTATGGCACCGCAGGGATCGTATCCGACTCCGGTATTGCATGATAATTTTTTGTTTAACCCTTCAGGGTTTTGTATAGAACCGTCCGATCCCATAAACTCTTTCTTGTCTCCCGTGTAGGCTATTATCGTTTCGTTAGAAAACATAAAGCTTTTCTGCTTACGGAATGTATCGTTGTAGGTGTTTCTTGCGAGGAGGCAGTCCAGTTCGTTATTGTATGACGATATTATGTAAGGGGCTGAATTCTCTCTGTCCGCTCCCAGGGCCCATTCGACGTAATATGTTACGGCGAAGCGCTTATATGATTTCGAAGTATTCTCAAGCTTAAGGCGCCAAATCTTCAGCGGTTCATCGAGCGGGCTCAGGACATCAAGGTTATGTTTTAAATCGTTTTCATCGTGATAAAAAATAGAGTAACCGAATCCGTGCCTTACCGTATAACTGCCCGAATAATCCCTTCCGAGAGCTGTCGGGGTCGTTACCGTCGAGTTAGAGTGATCTTTAACATATATTGCCTCATATGCTTTATCACAGACAGGATCGTTGGACCACGGCGTTATCTTATTCTCCCTGCTGTTAATGGCCCAAGTTGTCCCGGCGCCTGTCTCAGAAATGAAGAACCCAAATTTATCGTTCGCCACAACATTTATCCATGGTACGGGCGTCGTACGGCCTCCGTCCAGAAGTATCTCATATTCTTTACCGTCGTTCGCAAAACCTCCGAAGCCATTGAAAAACTCCGTCTGCTGATCCGCTTGATGTGTCTTTATTTCTGTTCCCAACTGTTTCATCTCCTTTTATAACGGCTAATCAGCGGCGCATCTCTTTAATATTCCTGAAGTATATGCCGGTTTTATCTGTGAAAACGATCCTGGCCACTGTCAGCAAAAGGTCCGTCTCTGCAGGCGTCATCTGGTAGGTGTGGAGCAAAAACAAGCTCGGTTTTCCACTTTGTTCATCGTATATCTTAAGTGACGACGTCATTTCGTTCAGCAGGTTGTCCAGTTCCTGAATATACCCGTAAGGAGCTTCGCTCATAATGACAAGATCAACATTCACCTTGTTTATACGCAGATATTCGTAGGCTTTAAATACGTCTTTTATCAGCCACATGTCTTCTGTGGATTTGACTCGCAAAAGCAATATGGGGTTATCTCCAGATATGCCAAACCTCCACAGGTCGCTTTGCCCTCTCCAGTTTCGTCTTATGCTCTCTTCGGGGCCCCTGTAATAAATTAACGGATAAAATATAGGACCGATCAGGTCCTGAAAGGCGTTCAGCTCTGAACCCGATATGTTAAGATATTTAAGCTCGATGGCGCTTTGCAGTTTGAATTTCACGTTGATATCCTCTAAGTGCGGGATATAGCTCAGCTCTTCGCTTATTTTCACCGCCGAGTCGCGGCCTGAACAAATGCCTGTTATAAAGTAGAAGGAAGCCGAGCTTTCGGCCTCTATGTCCGCGCTCACCCTTAAACTCATTATAGGGTCAGCGGAGAACTCCGCACTGTTTGAGAAAGGCTGGTTTTCCATGACTGCGGTAGGATTTTGGACGCTGTTGTTCCTGCCGATGAACCTTAACCTGTCGTTCTCATATTCAATGTTCCCTGACAATTTAACGTTTGACTTCACCATATGCATAATACGGGTTCCCGTACCGCTTCTGTCGCCTCTTCTTCCGGACAGGAAGATGCCGTGCCCCTCTATAAACTCGCTTTCTATGAATAATTTGTTAAAAGCCGGGTGGGCGCGCTCAGCGGCGGCACTGTCCAGAACGACCTCCATGTAGCTTATAAGCTCCATCCGTTTTTTTCTGCCGCTGTTGTTCGTTATGGTTACCTTCCTGACCTCAATGTCGTGGTTTGACGAGAGGCTTACGACAGTACTTGTGGATATATCTCCGTCTCGCCTGATAAACTCCGCCTGGTGAGGCGTAAATACAACTTTGTACTCATCCGGGTCAATTTTAGTCGGGTTGTATGCGCTGCTCCAAATACGGCCGGCATCGATATCTTTAATATATATATAACAGCCGGCCTGGGCATATATGTCCGGCCTCCACCGGTATAACATCATGCCGTTGTAATCGCTGAATCCATCCCCATCAGAAGTGATCATCAGGGAATAGTCGTCATTAGAAAGAAAAAGGGCGACAGGCGTTTCGAGCGCGGTTTTGCCGACATGTCTGTTACGCGGGATTTCCTCCGGTATATCTATTTTTTTAAGCTGGATATTGTATCCTCGCCTTGAGACCATTACAAAATAGGAGGCGAGTTTTTCTTCAAGAAGCGTTTCTGCCGCCTTTATCATTTGTTCTGAATGAAACCTCTCTCTTATCAATCCATTATGCAGAAAATTATTTATCGATACCATTATCATTCCCTGATGATGCGCCATGTAGGATTTCACTATAGAATACGGCGTCACAGCAACAGGATCAGGACCGCTAAAATCAATGGCTTCGTAAAAACCGTAATCTCCCGCGCATCCAAGTTCCATGAGTTTTTTTATGTTTAGCACGCACTGTTCTTTTGCATATTCAAGAGCAAGCATGGTTGCGTATGGAGCCACAACAAGCGGCTCGCTGAGAGATGGCTGCAGACGAAGCTCGGGTATGCCAAAAGCCTTATATTGATAATTCGAATCCTGATCAAAGTGATAGTGCTGAGATTCAGAAATACCCCAGCATGGCAGCCCTGCTCGTTTGGCATATCTTATATGCTGCGCTACCGCCGCCTTTGATGTCTCGGCGAAAACAGAACCATCGTATTCCTTCATCACAAGGCCCGGCATAAGGTATTCGAACATGGTCCCGCTCCAGGAGACAAAACAGGGCGTTCCGCTTACTATCGTTAAAGGGCGCCCAAGTTTGTACCAATGCTCCACAAGGACATCGCTTCTGGACACTGCTAAAAAGCTGGCCAGCAGGGACTCGGAAGCGACGAGATCGTAACAGCCCGGATCCATCTTTTGCGATGATAAGTTATATCCTATATGGAAAAGCTTACGCCTTTCATCATAAAGAAACTTGAAGTCAAAATTGTCCAATAAAACGTCTATTTGAGAGACCATATGTTCTATTTTAGCGATCAGCAGCAGAGAGTATTTATTGTTTTGCAAAGACAGCTCTCTTAATGATGGAACAGATGAAAGATTATTATCATTTATTACGTCGAACATATCAATTTCATTTATAATAAGCTGTATAGTTTGAGTAATCTCGCGGTCAAAAGGAGAAGCGGCCACCCTGTTACCGTAGTCAGAGCTCAACGAAGTTTGAATTTCCGCAAGCATACGTGTAAAATCCCTTACCGTTGCGCAGTCATCCTCAATTTTTGCCTCATACCCGCAAAGCCGGATCGTGTCGCGTAACCCGAGAATTGTTTCGCGGGATACTACCGGCTCGTCAGAAAGAGAGAGCAATCCGTTTTTTACGGTTATAAGATATGCGAAAAAGTTACCGCTGTCCACCGTCGATATGTACTGCGGATTCAACACTTCAAAGGTTTTTATGTTATACCAGTTAAAGAGATGTCCCCTGAATTTAGGTAATTTTTCTATTGAACAAAGCATGTTGTATAAACGCTCCACAGTTTCTCCAAGCGTCTCGAAACCGAAATCCCTTGCCGACATTACGGACAGCAGATTAAGGCCTATGTTTGTAGGAGATGTTTTGTACGCAATTTTTTCCGTTGGCCGATACTGGTAGTTGTCTGGGCACAGCCAATTATTATCGCTTGTTGAAAAATCCTTAAAGAATTGCCATGTCTTACGTGCGATGTCCCTTAGCGTCTGTTCATCGTCTATTATGCCTATCGGCTCACTTTTTTTGTTCGGCCTGCCGAGATAGTAGGCGATGAGGTACGAGGTCCCCCAAACTGCCGACAGCGTCCCATAGACGATGCATCCCGCGGCGGGCACCCGCGTTTTAACTATCAGCGCCGCAACTATTATTGCCGGCGGAATCAGCGAAACGGCCATTTTTTGAAAATAGTATGACTTTGTGCCGAAAGAGTATCTCTCTGTACTCTCCGCAGTGTTCCACATCAAGAGGTGCTTCCTGCTTTTAAAAAGCCTGTACAGCGTGCGCAGTATCGCATCCGCCGCGATATATGCCCGGTATGGCGCAATGATCGCTTCGAGCAGCGATCTCTGCAGCATTTGTCCTATATCTTTCAGCAGATACTTATATACTAAAGTAAGTTTGGGCCTTCTGATTTTCTGTATCAAAACGCCAAAGACAATAAATAAAAGATCTATTATATCAGTCCCAAAAATCAGAGGCAGCCACACATAATACAGGTCCGGAAACAGCACAATGTTTAAAATTATTACAAGCACTTTGCTTAAGGGGACAAGGCTTGATATCAGATTGTTCAATATTTTCCATCTAGACAGGCCGGCAAGCGTCTTTTTCTTAAACAGCCAGGGCAGCAGCTGCCAATCTCCTCTTATCCACCTATGTTCCCTCTGTGCGTAGGAAATTACGCTGCCCGGGTAACTTTCAATAATTTTTACCGCTCCGGAGAAAGCGGTTTTCACATAGCAGCTCTCAAGCAGATCATGGCTCAATACACTGTTTTCGGGAATGCTTTTGTTAAGTATCGAATGAAACGCCTTTACATCGTAAATTCCTTTGCCGGCAAAGATCCCCTCATCAAACACATCATGATATATGTCGGATATAACGGTTGCGTAATGATTGATTCCCTGGCTGCCGGCAAATATTTTATAGAAAAGATTGCTTTTTTTATACTCGGCGTGAGTTGTTAAAGACGGCTGAATTATCGCGTACCCATCGCACACACGCTTCTTTTCCGTATCTATTACGGGTCTGTTGAGCGGGTGGTCAATTATGCCTACGAGCTTCGCCGCATTGTCCTTTAATAAAACGGAATCAGAATCCAGCGTTATAACATATTTAAAAGTGCTCAGCAGGTTTTCGCTGCATAATATAACAGAGAAACCGGTGTCCCCGGCGCCTGAAAGCAATGCGTTAAACTCTTCAAGTTTGCCTCTTTTGCGTTCCCAGCACATATAGCAGTCTTCAGACTCGTTCCATTTGCGATATCTTATAAAAAGAGCGAAGCGGTTATGTTCGTCAGGGTATAAAACATTCAGTCTGCTGATCTCTCGGATCAAAAGCTCCTCAATCTCTTCGTCATCAGGCATCTCTTCCTCAGGAGCATCCTTGAAGTCAGCCAGCAGCGCGAAGAAAAGGTTTGTCTGCCTGTTGTTCAGATAGTGTCTTTCCAGCCTCGCCGCATACTCGAGCGCCTCTTCTTTTGCCGAAATAATGACGGGCATCACAACAAAAGTCCGCGCGCTGTCAGGGATGCCTTTTAAATAGTCCAGGGCAGGGAGCTCCCTGACCTTGACGACCCTTGTGAAAATATTGTTTGTCGCTTCCTCGGCAATTTTTACGACGATACAAAACGAAGATAAAAGAAAAAATAAACTCCCGCATGGATTACGCATGCCATTTTGCGCGAAAAGAACATAGAACAATATATAAAAAGCGGCGCAGGCGCTAATCCCTATGCAGGCAAAGTAAAGCATGCCCTTGAAGTTATATTTTGGCTTAAGATCTTTTGGTTCCGGCCTGCTTAAAATCTTAGCTTTCAAAAGGCGATATCCATGCCCTATTAAATAGGCTCCCACATGGTTCGAACATTTAATGCCTTCCCTGTTTTGCATGGCGAGATCAAGACAGCTTTCAGCAACAGCTTTTTCTTCCGCGTTATATTTCAAAGACAATTTTTCAACGACGTTCCTGTAGTTGCCGCGGCTTTTAGAATCCATTTCAGGATAAACTCCCGCCGGATCCATCCTCAATATTTGCTCGACCGTTGAAAGCCCTTCAAAAAGCCTCACGCCGTCAAGATCCGAGACGATGTTCAAGGCCGTTATTAACACCCTTATGTTCGCCTCAAGCGATGATTCTGTTTTTCCTTCCTCCAGGAATATATCAAAGGGTTTATGATATTTTGAGCTGGATTCGAAACAGGACTCAACATATTTTTGGATGGACAGTTCATCGAACGCCATGTTTTTTAACATATAAATTACGTGGGAGTGGAATGAGATATCACCGGCGTATCTGTCTTCAACGTCTGAAATGATAGAGTCGATGTCTATATCATCCCCAAGCTCCCGCAGTTTATTTTTAACAAAAAGATCCGCCCTGAACTTTGTCTCCGTGATATCTATAACATCATTTGCGATAGAGATGACGCTTTCCAAAAGGCAGAGACTTATCATCTCGGGCAGAGCCCACAGTTCTGCGTCAGTCAGCGCAACGCCTTTTTGATATGCGTTCACCATCAAAGATATTTTATCCTCGTCCAAATAGCCTCCTGACAGAGAGACCATCTTTTGAGCAACCGCATAAACCCTCGGGAACCCCTTAAATTCACCTTCAAGCAATATTGGGAATCTTTTTTCGCATATGTCGGCCGCGTTGAATTTCTTCAATTCTCTGTACATGATTTGGAAATTGTCGAATAACCAGCGCGCAGCCGGAACCAGCGTTATTATTTCAGGAGAAACTCTCGACAGTGCGTCTCGGATTTCGTTAAGTTCTCTATATGCGATGTCACTTCTGTATTTTATTGTAAAATTAAATCTTTTCAGTTTGACTTTTTTATTTGCCGACGCAAACTCAAACATCATCCGCTCTAAATCGTCAGATCCGAGAATTTTCGTCTCGGTTACCGCCCGCATAACCGAATAAGCTTTTTTTCTGCAGTAAAGCGACTGGCAAAAAAGAAACAGGAAAAATAAAATCGCGGCGGAAGCTATCAATAGTCCGAGATTCACATAGAAAACGGCAGTAAACCATTCGATCCATTCGATAATCCTGTTGGTCATTTTGTTCTCCTTTAGATATCCTATGATCAAAGCGAAATTAGCAATATTTTGACATATTACTATATGAAAGCGATAATTTATTTAAATGGATTATAGCATATTTTTGTTTTATTTTATTATAACTGACATCATAGATACGCAATAGACGAATTATGTATCTATGATGTCAGTTAATTTTTATTTTTACAAAAAATCAGGGACATTAAAAAAACAATTTGCTTTGTTACGATATCCATTCTTCTTCATTACTGATTGCCGGCCTTGATATCCTTCTGGCCGGAGTTCCGACATAGGTACCGTTAGCCTCAAGGTTTCTTATTACAGTCGAGCCTGCTCCTACTGTTACATCTTCAGCGATAAGGGTATGGGGGATCACAACGGCCCCTATGCCTATAAACGAACCGTCGCCGACCGATACGCCGTCGGCTATGCACGCTCTGGGGAGGATATGGCAGTAATTGCCTATTCTGCAATCATGGTCTATCAAAACAGAGGCGTTTATTATTGAATGAGCGCCGATTACGGTATCGGCCTGAATTATAGTGCCCGCAAATATTATGGCGCCCGGTCCCAGCCGAACGGAGCTATGTACGTTCGCTGACGGGTGTACTATGACGGGCCAGCAGATATTTGAGAACTTTTTGCTGATCTCTTTTCTTACATTGTTTGCTCCTATGGCAATAACGGCCATTGTGTCAGGGTTGTCCGGCATCGCCGAAACAGGCCCAAGTATAGGGACACACCAGAGCTCCTTGCCCCAAAGATTCTCGTTGTCGTCATAAATGCCCGCGCATCTGATGTCACATGCCTCCAGAGTGGTCATTACTACTTTCGCATGATCTCCGGCACCTATCATATACACAGTATCCCTGCTCATTGTGTGGACCTCCTTTGGCACTTACGCCGTCATTTAGATACAGGCTAATATGTTTTATTTCCTCTTTTTACCATTTTACCTTTATTCTTCCTCGTTGTGTATAATATCGGCCGATTATGCCGCAAACAAGTCATTCCGGCCGCCGGGCATTTTCCGGCTCAAGCTGCAAATCATTCTCCAATGCGCAGTCGTTGCACACTATAACCGTTTCTCCGTCCTCTGTGACCGCCTCGTGGAATAAATCGCAGCATTCTCGCAGCGCCCTTCCGCATAACGCGCAGCTAAGCATATGCGTCGCCCCTTTTTCATAGAATTTTTTTATTTTTTTTGTTGCCGCACTGCCACGTGCACTCATAGACAAAAGCAGGAGGTATGTTAAGAGGCACAAATCTTGTTTTTACGATGTCAAATATTTTTTCAAACGGCTCCTTCATGTGAAGGGAATATTGAAAAGCCAGAAAAACTCCTTCGGGGTTTAGGGATCTGACTATACCGTCAAGGACTCTTTGCGTCGTTTTACGCGGCAAGACCGCGTAAGGCAGGCTTGATATTATCAAATCGACATTGCTTATCCCTCTGTCCGCAAGAACCTGAGGGAGTTCCGTGGCATCCGGATATATGGTGAGATCCGTTTGCATCTGTAAACGGCGTCTAAGTTCAGGTTCTATTTCAAAGACAAGCAATTTTTTACCGTCGCCCATTTTTTTGATTATTTTTTTGGTGAAGACACCCGTACCGGCGCCCAGTTCAGCCACAAAACCTATTTTGCTCCAATCTATGTTGGAGAAGATCGACTCTGCCAAAAAAGGAGAGCTTGGGGCTATGCTCCCTATGGTCCTGGGATTGCTGACAAATTTTTTCATAAATAGTATTTTATCTTTTACTTGATCATCCATGAAACGCATCGGCATGACGCTCTCCTTACCGGCTTCTGTGCAAAGCTGCCGTTAAACCTAAGTCCCTGTTTTGCTAATCTTTACGCCCGGACGTTTTTTTCTTTACTGAATAACCGAAAGAGCCGATGCGTCTTCCCAGGGCATAATACTTTCCGTGGCTTGTGGCCACAAGCCGTGCCTTTTCCAGGTGCAGAACCCCTTTTGCGTCCAGAAGAGCCTCTTCCGCGTTAACAGCTAAAATCCTCGACAAAAACATGTCATGTGTTCCAAGCGGAATGATTTTTTCAACGGAGCACTCTATGCTCAGCGGGCTTTCTTTTATCATTGGGGCTGCTGTTTTAAACCCCGGCTCCGCGGTTATTGACGGCAAATCAAATTTTCTTACGTCGCGGCCTGATTTCACTCCGCAATAGTCTGCCGTCCATAAAAGCGATTCCGTCGTCAGGTTAATCACAAAGTCGCCTGTTTTCTTTATCAGCCCATATGAGTAACGTTCCGGCCGGACGGATATATATGTCATAGCCGGATCCGAACACGTTATCCCTGTCCACGCCACGGTAATGACATTCGGCTCTTCCATAGTGCCGCATGATACCATGACGGGCGGCAGGGGATAAAGCATAGTGCCTGGTTTCCATGTAACCTTGCTCATCCGTCAACGCTTCCTCTCTTACGTTATTTTATAAGATTACCATGAATCATCTCCGATTTACAGTGCGTTCCTCTGCCAATCACTGTACAATATGGGGGCAAGGGAGTGTGCGATGTGAGATATTCAAACGGCAAAGTCTGGCAGAACGGTTTTTTAGTCCCTCTTTTATTTTTCTTTTTATGGTGGTTTGGGTCTGTATCAGGCTGGTGGAATCAGTTCCTTCTGCCTTCTCCGAATCAGGTTTTTAATTCTTTTGTGGCTTTGATCGAAACAGGCGAGCTTCAAAAACATGTATGGGCCAGCTTAAGCCGCATTATAAGGGGTTTCGGGCTCTCTTCCGCGCTTGCGCTCTCCATTGCGCTGCTATGCGCCTGGTTTCCCGCAATGCTTTTACAGCTGGAGCCGACCTTGGGATTTCTGCGTCACATACCACCGATGTCCACCATTCCGATGCTTATCCTCTGGTTCGGGATAGGTGAGACTCCCAAAATAATACTGATCATACTTGCAACTTTTTTCCCGGTGTTTATGAACACGCTTCAGGGAATTCGAGATTGTGACCCAAGGCTTACAGAGGTGGCCAAGGTTTTTGGGTATACCAGATGGGAGCAATTCAGGTTCGTGATACTGCCGTCAGCTATCCCGTCCGTTTTAACCGGACTTAGGTTAGGCCTGGGTTACAGCTGGCGCTCTTTGGTAGCGGCAGAACTTGTGGCGGCGTCGTCGGGGCTCGGTTACATGATACTCGACGCTGAGCAGCTGTCCAGATCCGACGTCGTCGTGACGGGGATCCTGGTCATAGGTTTTATGGGCGCTCTGCTTGATTACGGGTTTCTATGGGCCGTAAGACGCTATATGAGAAGAGGCACAGAGATATGAGCTGGCTTGTTATAAAAAACCTCAAGAAGAAATATGATATAAACGGCATGCAAGTTGACGCGCTTGACGGAGTGAATCTCGAGATAGACGAAGGGGAGTTCATTGTAATAGTCGGGAAGAGCGGATCCGGCAAAACCACGCTGCTGCGCATACTTGCAGGGCTTGAGGAACAGACCGGGGGAGAGATAATTTTCAAAGGGAATCTCTGCGGCACTAAAAATTCACTGCCCGTAGGAATGGTTTTCCAGGAACCGCGTCTTATGCCGTGGCTCTCCGTTGAGCGCAACATTCTCTTTCCATTCCTGCCAAAGGGCGATATAGCCGCGTTACGTCATAAAATGCTGTCCCTTCTTAAGATGCTTGGGCTGGAAGGTTATGAAAACGCTATGCCGTCACAGCTTTCAGGAGGGATGGCTCAGAGGGTGGCGCTCGGCAGAGCGCTTTCGTGCGATCCCGAAATCGTTCTGCTGGATGAACCGCTTGGCGCTCTTGACTATTTCACCAGAAGGGCGCTTCAGCGTGAACTCGCACGTATATATACGGAAGGCGGCAAGACTTTTCTTATGGTCACCCATGATGTGGGCGAGGCGCTCAGACTTGCAACAAGGGTGCTTGTGCTTAAAAACGGCAAGATAGATTCATCTGTCCCGGTGCCTATGGGATATCCGAGAGCGCGCAGAAGCGCGGAGTTTCAGTGTCTTATAGACAAGATATTAAATGCCATTGACGATAGCGGATGGTGAAAGATATGGTTGTTTTTTTGCGGATAACAGGCCGGAGAATAAATACAATGCGGCTGTAGCAAGGTTAAACCCTGACAATCAGCATCTTAGGCACTGTGTTTAAGAAAAAAAGGAGGCAGAAAATATGGAGATAAAGGAAATTATCCCGGGCCTTATCAGGATAACATTGTTTGTCCCATACCCCGGTTTTGAGGAGTTTATAAACGCGTGGCTCATAAACGATAACAAAAGAAACCGCACAGTACTTGTTGAAACCGGGCCGACAGTCTCAGCTGTACCGCTTGTTGAGGATATACGGTCGCTGGGCATCGGCAGAATAGATTATCTTCTCTATACGCACATACACATTGACCATGCGGGCGGCGCAGGAAATTTCAGTAAAATTCATCCTGAGACGAAATTCATAGTTCCGGCTAAGGGCCGGGCGCACCTTATCGATCCTGAAAAACTTATAATCGGCAGCAGAGAGAACTTAGGCGCCTTATGTGATATCTATGGAATGCCGGAGCCACTTAACGCGGCAGCGCTCGCCCCTCTTGACTTAGACCTTGATGGGCTGTCAGTGATCGACACGCCGGGACATTCTCCGCACCATAGCTCTTATGTCTACGACTTGGACGGGACGAAAATACTTTTTGCCGGAGAAGCTGCCGGCTGTTATTTCAAGCTCAATGACGGCTCTGTTTTCATGCATCCGGCAACTCCGCATAAATTTTATTATGAAACGGCAATGGAATCCATTGACAGGCTTATGCGGCTCAAGGACACAGATATCATATGTTATCCTCATTTCGGCTGCAGCAGAGATGTCAACGGAGAGCTGGCATCGGCAAAGAAACAGATGGCATTATGGATGGATATAATATCCGCCATGCCTGAGGGATCTAAAGCAGAAGAGGCGGTCGAAGCGCTTTTAAAATCAGACCCGATGCTGCAAAACAGGAACGGACTCGATTCAGAAGAAAGGAACAGGGATTATTTCTTTTTGTGCCAGAGCGCGGATGGTTATCTTGGATACATCAACAGGAAAAACGCGCACTGGGAGACTACAAATGTCTTTAACAATTGAATCCTATTATAATATCTCTGAAAAACAGCCTCGTTTGGCCGATCTGTATCGATCGCTCTTTGAAAAAGCCATATTTCTGGTGCCATCGAGAATGGACAAAGAGCCGCTGCTTCGGCTCATATCGGAAAACGGCTCCTTTTGGGGCATGCGTCCTATCATATGGACCTGGAGCGAATTTTATCGTGAAACATCTTCTCTCGGCAATACAAAAGCGAGGCTCATCATAGACCCGCCTGACCACACTCTTATTATCCGTCACATACTTGGTATTTACCTAAAAGAGATGGAAGAAAAAGGAATAGACCTTCCACCTGGGATTTACCGCAGGGGGTTCGTGTCCGTCCTCGGAGAAAACATCAAGGATCTGCTTGCGGAAGAGGTCCCGACCGCTCTCTTAAACGACGCGTTATTGTCGGGAATAGCCGCTCAAAACGAACCGGAAGCCATACTCTATCGCCTTTATTCAGACTATATAGAGTATCTTCTTGCTAATGCACTTGCTGACAACGCTCAGATCCCTACGCTTATAAGAGGTCTCCTGTATGAAAAAAACGTTCAGTCATTTATAAACAGGCATGTTTTTATAGCCGTAGGGTTCCTATCCTTCACAGGCGCACAAAACAAGCTTATAAAGATCCTGAAGGATATGACGGATTGTGTTATGTTTCTTCCCGAAACGGGGCTTGAAAGTTTTCATGACGCAATGAAGCAGCTTGGAAGCGACTGTAAGCGTGGAGGGACGTCATGGAAAACCAATATAGAGCAGCTGTTGGCGAACAATCCTCACCTGCAGTTTGAGTCGATAGCGAGAGAGCTTGCGCTTTGGTCGCACGGCGAGGGGGGATTGAAGAGGCTCGGAGATCTCACCGATTACGGAGACGTTGGAATCATGGTAGCGCCGCGGTACCTAAGCAATATTGAAAATTCCCTCGCGCGTTATAAGATACCGTTCAACGCGCAGGTTCGCGGAAACGTCAAAGACACGCTGCCGGGGATGCTTCCCAAGATGATATGGGATGCGTTCCGTTCCGGATGGGAGACTAAAAACACCTCTTTCCTGCTTGCAACGCCTCTTTTATGCGGTGACGACTTTAACTCGATTAACGACAGGTCATTTCCTACGGGCCGGGATGCATGGGAATCTGTTTTAAGAGGCAGGGCCCTCAATGTGTTTCAGGCCATGGAAGATCTCTGTAACAAGCTTTCGTCCGGAGGATATCCGGCGGATATACTGAGGTTTTGGAGAGATTTTTTATATGAGCTTGAAATAACTCAGCGCGCGGCAAAATTTATAGGCGACGAGGCATCTCTTGACGGCGCCGTCAAAGACTTGGCATCCAGCTTGTCGGAGCTCGATAAAAAAATAGATATGCTGGAAGATATTAAACATGACATAGGGGCAGCAGCTGAGACGCTGATTCAGAAAGACGACGCCGTGGCTTACATAGTCAACTGGAGCGACACGGCCTCGCTGCCGATAGCCTTGCCTCAAAGCCGCTCCGTTACGATATACGCGGCGACGCCACCGGTGCTGACTTCTCATCGCTATTGGATAATGACGGACGTTGACTGCAACAACTGGCCCGGCAAGCTGCGGGAATCCCCGCTTATGAGCAACGAATTTAAGCACAAAATAAACGCTGATTCGGAAAACGCCGCCAAAGAGGACCCAGACTCAGTTTTTCACGTACCCGACGTACATGACGAACGTGAGCAGAAAGAGGCTCTTTTTAGGAGGCTCATTGCAACCGGCGTTGGCGGCGTCATAATAACCCGATCCCTTACCGACGAGGGAGGCAGGCCGGCGGAGGAGTCGCCGTTCACACAGGCTCTGTTCGAGGACGGTTCTTTAGAGAGGCAGTGGGTTAAGATCCTCCCCGCAGTAGAATATCCGCTTATCCGCTCATTGCCGGACATAGGAGATTACTGTTTCTTTGACGCAGAAGTCAGCGTCGTTGATAAAAAAACGGACAGAGGGGAAATGCCGAAAAGAGGCGTAATGTCGGAAAACTCCGCTATGACCTCCGTGGTTCACCTCAGCTCGCTTGACGATTGGATATCCTGTCCTTACCGCTACTGGTGCAAAAACATACTTTACCTTGCAGCCTTGCCGCAAGACCTTTTTGATCCGGCAAAAGCCGGAAGTTTTTTGCATGCTTTGTGGAACGCGGCCTGGGGGCGTTACCTCGAAAAAAACAGAAGCTTCGTCGTCTTAATCGAAAACGTTTGGCAGGAGACCATCGAAAAAGAATATCCTGAGCTTGCCTCGGACATGAGGCTTAAAAGACAGCAGGAACACCTCAAGAGGCAGGCGATATCTTTGGCCAAGCTTCAGGATGAGATAGAAAGTTCTACGGCAGGCAGAACGAAAGTAGAAACCGAGTTTGTTTTGTCCGATTACGAAGTTGATGGCATCACATTTAAAGGGCGCTGCGACAGAGTAGATTTTTACAGCGACGGCGTGGTCGTTATTGACTACAAATCAAACAAGGCGTCTCAGCACATAAATGAACTTCAGCTCGCGGCTTACTCCGTGATACTTAAAGAAATGCACGGACTTGAAATACTCGGATATGGGTGGATGGGGCATAAGGACGGACAGCTTAAGGGATACTTTGCCGGCGAGGACTTAAGAAAGGCGTACCGTGCACAAAAGAGCCGCCGGTCGCAAGAAAGGACCTTGGATAAATTTTTGGCGGAAGCGAGTTCGGCAATGAAAAAAATGTCGGAAGCCATGAAGTCAAAGGTATTCCCTTCCGCCTATAGTTCAGACAGATGCAGGATATGCGAGTTCTACACACTATGCAGAAGGAGAGAAGCCCCCTTCGTTGATATCGAGGAAGACACGGATGGGCCGGCAGGAGAAAACGATGTCTGAAGAAAAAAACACATATCCTGACTTAATCGGTATTTTAAATGCATTGCCGGAACAAGCGGAGGCTATTACCAGCAGCGCGGCACTTACAGTGATCAGCGCAGGCGCCGGCACAGGCAAGACACAGACGCTGTCCAAACGGTTTGCATGGCTCATCGCAACCGACCGGGAGTGCAGGGCTGACCAAATACTGGTCCTGACATTTACCGAAAAAGCTGCGAGAGAGATGCAGTCGCGCATAAAAGAGACCATGTTTGAATGGCGAGAACGTATCCCGAAGGATTTTTCCGCCAACTTTGAAGCCAGCTTGCGTATGATAGATGAAGCGTATATATCCACGATACACTCTTTCGCCATGAGGGTGATACGCGAATCCGGGCTTGTGCTGGATCTTGACCCAAAGGCAGGGATAGTTCCGGCACCTAAAGAGGAAATTTGGTGGAACGATTTCGCGGCAGTTCTCGGATCCCTCATTGAAACTCGGCTTTTTGGCCTGCTGTCTGACGAGTGGAGGCAAAGAGCGGAAGAATTGTTCTCCGCCCGGGACTTCAGCTATTTCGTATCTTTTTATACCCCCGAGTCGATCGCCAAGGCGGCAAAAAATGCGGCAGAAACGCTCGGAAGCTGCGGCAAAAATCCAAACGATCTATGGGAACAGTCATTGGATCCGCTTATAGAAGATGTGGAAGGGAAAAAAGCCATATATAACGAGATATGGGACATATGGCACGACGCAGTTTTTCCGGCGGTCTGGGATTTATTGCAAAGTAAGCCCGACAAATCTTTTGAAACGCTTGGCAGAATAGCCTTGGAATTTAGCAATAAAGAGCCTGCCGACGAGGATTTGCAGGATTTCGCAAACAAATTGCTTTCAGAAGGCCTGGCTAACATCCCGGGCAATTCAAAACAGAAAAAGGCTATCGAAGACGCTCTTCAGTGCAAACTGACGGAATGGCGCAATGAAAAAAGGCGGGAATTGCTCGAGGCAACAAGACCATCAGACAGGGAGGCTCGCATTCTTTGCCTCCTGAACAGGACGTGCGCGATAGGATGGCAGTGCTGGGAATCACTGCGGCATAAAGAAGGAGTGCTTTCTCACAGCGATCTCATACGCTACGCCGGAGACGTCCTTAAGAGGACACCTGATTACGGCGCTAAATTCAGGCATATATTGGTCGATGAATTCCAAGATACAGATGGACTGCAAGACAACCTGATCCGGGCTCTTTGGAAGGAAGGTACCAATACCCTCTTTTTAGTGGGTGACTTAAAACAGTCCATATACCGTTTCAGACATGCAGATTTAACTATATTCCGGAAATATATTGAAATGGCTGCTAACGGCTCAGACGGGCGTTATAAATATATAACTCTGAGCAAGAGCTTCCGCACAAGGGATGCTCTCATTGAGAGGCTGAACATAATATTTGAAGAAATATGGAGTGACGGCATCGAAAAGGGAACGCCTATGAAATACGAACCTTTGTCTACTCCGGATTCTATCGATTGGTGGAAACACAGAAACGAAGAAATCATAGCGCCTGTCATAAAAACACTTGCCTTTGCCAAACGAAGGGAAAAAGACACTTCGCAAAACAGAGAGAATGGGATATCCATAGAGCAAACGGCTGATGTCAGATTAAGGCTGTTCAGAGACCTGGCCTTCGATATTGCCGATATGCATGAGAGAGGAACAATGGTATGGGACAAAGCAACAAAAAATTTCAGGCCTGCCAGATGGAATGACATAGCGGTTCTTGTCCCGGCCAGGACTTTTTATCCGACGATTGAACGCGCATTTGAATCGCAAGGCGTTCCGTACGTTCTCTGCACCAGCAAAAACTATTTTTCAAGAGGAGAAGTCTCCGATGTGATCAACCTTATCTCCCTGCTTGCCGATCCGGAAAATCCATTATATCTCGCCGGTTGGCTTGCATCCCCATTCAGCGGCGTCGAATATGGCGAAGCGCAGGATCTGATTCTTTCGGCGGCGGGCAAACGCAAAAAAAACGAACCAATGCCACTTGCCGAAACGGTCAGAGAGCGTGCCCCCGTTCTATGGAAAGCTATTTTAAGGCTTAAAGCCATTGCTGAACTAAACGGCGTAAAAGACGCAATACTTGAAATTCAAAAAAAACCGGCATACCTGAGGGCCTTTGACCCATTTCAGCGCAGACGTGTCAAAGCAAATCTCCTAAGCCTGGCCGATCTGGCCGCAGAGTATGAATTGTCGCAAGGCAGATCACTTGCGGGCTGTGCGGACTATCTTCAATTTGCAGTCAGCGCCACACAGAGCAAAGAAGAACCGGATGTGACTGACGAAAACTATGACGCCGTAAACGTGCTTACCATCCACGCCGCAAAAGGACTTGAATATCCGGTTGTGGCCATCGTCGGAACTGAACGGACAATCCGTAAGCCGTCCGGCATAAATATCTCGACAAGATATGGAGTCGTTGTTTCAAAACTGCCCGAATTTATGTTGACTCCCGAAGAATCGGAGGTGAGAACAGTCGCGGGGGCATGGCACACAAAGCGTGAGATGTCTTCGGCGACAGCCGAAAGAGAGCGGATGTGGTACGTAGCCGCGACAAGGGCGAGGGACCGCCTTCTGCTTTGCGGGACTTTGCTCCGTGACGAAACAGACAGAAAAAGCCCGCCGCCAGGCGAACGCAGTTTTTTAGATCATATTCTGGCTGCCAGCGAATCCCACCCCGGTTTATGCGAGGTCGCCTATGTCGGTCAAGACGATTTAAAAACATTTAAGAACAGTGACATTAACAACGGAAAAGAGGCGCACGTTACACCAATGACGCTAAAGACGGTACATCCGGCTAAGCTTGCGCGGATCTCGGCGTCGGCATATGCGATGCTTTCCTGGTGTCCGTTAGCGTATAGAATGGCCTACAGGCAAGGATTGGATGTCAGGTGGATCGTGTGGGGGGACGGTTTTGCGAACGGCTCGGAGTTCGGCAGTCTGGCACATTGGGTGCTTTCAAAATGGGATTTCAAAGAAGAATCCATCTGTATGTGGCTTCCGGAAGCAGAGAGCCCGGCATTTGAGTCAGCCATTAAAAAATTGCCTCTTGAATTAAGAGACGAATTCAAATCCGCACGGGTAAGAAAAGAACTTCGATCAATGCTGCGCGAGTACGCAAAAAGTCAGGAAGGTATGGGCCTTTCGTCGCTTCTTAACAACCATGGGCACAAAGTGCAAAGAGAGACGCCTTTTCGTGTTCAGGACGGCGACCTGCTCTTGGTGGGCACAACAGACATATTCTGGAAAGACACAAACGGCTTTCACTTAAGGGATTGGAAGACTACTGCGGAAAAAGCCGCGCCTCAGGAATATTATGAGAGACAGTTATCATTTTACTGTTATGCGTTATGGATTTTTTTGCGGAAAAACAGCGCGGAACCCGTTTGCATAGATGCCGCAATAAACTATCTGAAACCGACCGGCTCGTTTAAGAAAACGATTTTGTTCGAAGATAAGGAGCTTGAGGCGGAGGGAATTAACATACATAAGGCAGCCGAGATCGCACTATCAGGAGATTTTATAAAAAATAATAAACATTGCAATAATTGCCCATGGAAGGAGGATTGCATTAAATAGGACCCTTTTACATTGCATAGTAAAAAAAGAGTTACATAAAAAATGGATTTTATTTGTCTTTAGAGCTATTTGTATTCAATTTATGTGAATGTGTGAAAATTGACGCAATTACAAGAAAAGAGTAGAATCAGCAGGTGTTTGTACCAAGAAGGATATCCTCGTAGTTAGGGGAGGGGGTGTAGTTCATTGGCAGAAAATTTAGCTCAGGCAATACGAGAACACGAAGCGATGGCCAAGAAGATATTAGCCGATGCCAAAGCCGAGGCCGCACGAAAAATCGCGGCCGCACAAGCTGAAGCGGAACAGGCGATAAAGACCGCAAAACAGCAGTGCCATAGACAGTGGCGTGAATTAGTAGCCGATGCCGAAAAAGAAGCCGAAGAGAAAGCGGCTGAGATCCTGCTCAAAGGAGAGGCAGAGGCAAAGAAATTTTATGAAAGCAGGCAAAAATCTGCAGAACAAGTCGCAGATTGGCTGGTGAAAGAGGTGATGTCAGCTTATGGCTGTTGCCGAGATGTGTAAGGGAAGGATAGCGGTCCATAGATCCGTCGCGGAAGAGCTTGCTGAGAAATTACAGGCGCTTGGCTGCTGTGAGTTTATAGAGCAGTCCGGAAGTCCTCTTGACAGCAGATCTGCGTGCGCATTGCGTTCAAAGCAGCGTCACGTTGAGGAGCTGCTTGCCGACACCAGGTTTTTGCTTCGGCTGCTGGAACCCTTCGCAAGAGTCAAAAGCAGCGCTTTGTCAAAGATGCTCGGAGATATCCCGGGAATCACCTTTTCCGAATTGGCAGCTAAGGTTAACGAGGATGAATTTAAAACATTTGTCGCTGCAATGAGGGAAAAAGAGCGAAAAATGACCGAATGCCGGGCGGAGATATCTCGCATAAAGGGGCTGCTTGTTCAGCTGACCGCGCTTGAGTCAATAAGTTACCCTCTTGAATTTTTCACTTCGGGCACAGACTTGATATGCGGCGCTGTATACAGTTTTTCCAAGACGCTTATTGCAGAGGTAAGAGAGCGTCTTGCGACGGAATTTGGCGGTTTGACCGAATACCAAGAGATAAACGGCGGTGAAAAAGATGAATCCATGATGCTCGCTGTTTTGTACCGCAGAGAGGATCAGGACAGAGTACAGCGGATATTTTCCGATCTTTCGGCAGGGAGGGTCGACATACCCAAGGACTTTGCGCTAAGCGCAGACGAAGAAAGGTCGAAGTTGGAAAACTCGCTTGAAAGCGCGGAAAAAGAGGAAGCCTCTCTGTGCGAAGAAATAGCGTCCTCGGCTGATGCCGGATTGGATATGGCGCGATGCTGCTTTGACTATTGGACTGTGATCAATGAGAGATTAAACGCCATGATCTCAGGGCTTCCGACAGAAGATGTTTTTATCTGGTCTTTCTGGATGCCCAAGGAATGCCTGAAACCGGTGGAGTACACCATCCGGCAATATGAGGAGTTTATAGAGTTCTCGGCGCTGAGCCCGGATGCAGAGGACACTATTCCCACCCTGCTTAAAAACCCAGCGTGGTCATCGTGCGTCGAACCGCTGACCTTGATGTTCGGTACGCCGACTTACGGTGGGGTCGACCCCACGTCGCTCATGGCGCCATTTTTCTTCCTGTTCCTCGGCATGTGCTTCGGAGACGCCGGGTACGGACTGATCATGAGCGGGATATTAGGGTACTTTATGGTCAAATATCAGCTCTCTCCGACGCTGCGCAAGTTCTTTACGATGATAACTGTAGGTATGGTATGTTCCGTCGCATTCGGAGCCATTACAGGCTCATGGTTCGGCGACAGTGTCACAGCTTTTCCGTTTTTGAGCGGCTTGATCGGGCTGAAAGACGCTCTCCAGGTGCTTGACCCAATGAACGATCCGATGACGCTTCTTATGATCTCCCTTGCGCTGGGGTTCATACAGATAATATTCGGTCTGTCCATAGCGTTAGGTAACAATTGGCGCAATGGCGAACGCTTCTCTGCTTTAGCGGATCAGGGCGGATGGATCATATTCCTTTGCGGACTTGTCCTTACAGGCCTTTCCGCTTCAGGCGCCATAAACGGATGGTTCGCTGCGGTGTCCAAATATCTGGCTGTACTCGGTGCGCTTATCCTTGTAGCCACACAGGGAAGAAGCAAGAAAAACCTGTTCGGAAAACTTTTCTCAGGGGTCATGAGCCTGTATAACGTCACCGGCTACCTTGGAGACGTGCTTAGTTACAGCAGGCTTCTGGCGTTAGGGCTTGGGTCTGCTGCCGTAGGAATGGTAATCAACCTGCTTGCGCAGCTTGTCATCGCCACGCCGTATGTAGGCATACCGCTTGCCGTGCTGATCTTTGTGGCCGGACACACTTTCAGTATCGCCGTCAACCTTCTGGGGGCTTTTATACACTCCCTGAGGCTGCAGTACGTTGAATTTTTTGGGAAATTTTACGACGCAAACGGCAGAGATTTCAAACCGCTGCGTAATTCGGCACAGTTTCTCAGACTTGTTGAAGAACGATCGGCGCGTTAACGGATTTTCTGTTTTTTAAGAAACTGACAGGCAGGATATTTGCGTAACCTGACAAACAACAGAATTTAAGAATTTGAGGAGGTTTTTAGTCACAATGGAGACAATGCTTTCTACGATTTCACAACAGCTCGGTCCCATGCTCGTGGTGCTTGGCGCCGCGTTGGTCGTCGGCTTTTCCGGTTCAGGATCGGCCTGGGGCATAGGCATAGCGAACGAAGCGGCCGCAGGCATCATGACAGAGGATCCAAAGAAGTTCGGCTATGCGCTTGTTCTTCTGGCGCTCCCGGGAACACAGGGAATTTACGGTTTGCTGGTGGCGGTGCTGGCGTTGCAGAAAGCGGGACTTCTTGGTTCCGGCACAGTAACTCTTTCCGTATGGCAAGGGCTTGGGATCTGCTTTGCCTGCCTGCCTGAGGCAATAGTCGGCTTTTATTCGGCCATATGGCAAGGGAAATCGTCTGCAGCTTCGATCCTCATGATCTCAAAACGCCCGGATCAAATAGGCAAAGCCGTCATCCTGCCGGCCATGTGCGAAACATACGCGGTGTTCGGGCTTCTGGTCAGCATTCTGATGCTTAATGGAATCAAGCTTTAAGAAGAGACTGGAAGAAGACCATGTCTTTAGCCCAGATTACCGAAAAAATCAAAGGCGACGCTGTGCGTGAGGCTGAGGAGATACTATCGAAAGCACAAGCGCAGGCAGAGCTTATAACACAAAGGGCCGCCGAAGAAGTGGACGCGATAAAGTCAAGCTTTATGCGCCGTTTCGAAGTTGAGCGTCCCGAGATATTTCATCGTCGAGAAATCGTGGCCGCGCTCGACGTGAACAAGATGATGCTTAAATCAAAAAGAGATCTTATCGAAGATGTCTACATGCTGACACTTGAGAAGATGAAAAACCTTGAGCATGCCGACTATATCGCTTTTTGCGAGACCATTCTCGACCAAGCCGTCCTGACTAAGGAAGAAGAGATACAGATCGCTCCCGATGAAAAGCACCTGGATCAGCCGTGGCTCGACGCTTATAATGACAGGCACGGGGCAAAACTTGTATTTTCGGCGACCACACCCCAAATTGCGGGGGGATTTATACTTGTGAGAGACAGGATCAGCACAAACTGTTCCTGGGATATGCTGATACAGGTAGCCAGGGAAAAACAGGAATCCGACGTAGTAAAGCGGTTATTCCCGTCTTCAGCGGAATGAGGGGGGTGGTCTGATGTCCCGTAAGGAGGCATATGGTTACGCTGTTGCGCGAATTCGTGCAATGGAGCATCGCCTTCTTGATTCCGGTGTGCTTCAGAGAATGATCGACGCTGATGACACGGCTTCCGTGTTTAAGATCCTTGGTGAGACGTCTTATGCTTCCGCGCTTTCTTCACAGGCGGGATTGCCGAGCGTTGATAAGGCTCTTGAAGCCGATTTGCACGCAATTTATAATGAGATCCGCTCTTTCGCACCGGATAAGGAAATAATAGACATAATGTGCCTGCACTATGATTTTCATAATGTCAAGGTGCTGCTTAAGAGCGCTTTCAACGTACGCAGCGGGAGTAAAAAAAGATGGGATTTGCTCACATCGCTTGGTTCGTGCCCAATCGATAAACTGATCGATTGTGTTGAGATAGAGGATTACAGGCTGCTGCCCTTCGGTCTTGACCAGCTTCTGCCAAAGTGCATAGCGGTCTGGGAGCAGACAAAGAACATCCTTGAAATCGAGCGCATGCTGGATGCAAGGCTATACGAAGTTATGTCGGAATATGCGGTCATCTTGGATATGCCTGGTATTAAAAGCTGGGTCAGCACAAGGATAGACGGCGAGAACATCCGCACCCTGGTGAGACTTAAAAGGTTCAGTTTCGACAGCGCGGGCGTTATGCCGTTCCTCCACGCCGGAGGCAAACTGGACCTTAACTTGCTGGCGCAGCTTGTATCGGAGCCATTTGAGAGCTGGGGGAGAGTGCTCGACTTCTCGGAGTTTGGCGGCATGCTCTGTTCTGTAGACGCTGCGGGAGGTTTTTCGGATCTGATTATGTCCTTGGAAAAAGCTCTTGATGACTTTTACTTCGAAAAAATAGCCGCCAGCAGATACAGCTCGTCCGCGCCTGAAAATATCCCCGCCTATCTGTGGGGCAAGGAGATGGAAGTGAAGAACATCCGTGTGATCCTCGTGTCAAAGTCAAACAAAGGGAATAAAGACGACCTGAGGGGGCTTCTGCGCCATGGCTACGCATAACAGCGATCTGGTTTCAATGGCTGCTGTAGGCAGCTATGAAAGCATCCTGCCATTTAAAGCAATAGGGCTTGATGTGGTGGAAATCTCAGATGAGAATCGGGGATCCTTGAGTCAGATAATGAATAAATTCGCGCATTCGGGATATGCCGCGCTTTTTTTGGAAGAGTCTCTGTTTGCCGCATATCAGAAAGACGTCGATGAAATAAGCGAATCTACCGATATGAGCATAGTACCGATTCCAGACCAGAGCGGTTCCAAGGGCGTCGGGCTGGAGTCTATAAGACGCAGTGTTGAGCGTGCCGTCGGCATGGATATATTCGGTGTGAAATGATTAAGATGGAGGCGATGTGAGTGGCTAATACCAACGCCATAGCAGGGTTCATCGCAAAAATTTCCGGTCCGCTTGTTATCGCAAAGGGCATGGCCGGATCCTGTATGTTCGACGTTGTTAGGGTCGGCAATGCAGGCCTTGTCGGTGAAATAATAGAACTAAAAAATGATACCGCTTCTGTTCAGGTTTACGAAGAAACCTCAGGGTTGAAACCCGGCGAACCGGTGATAAGCACGGGAGAGCCGTTAAGCGTGGAACTTGCCCCAGGCCTCATCGAAGAATTTTTCGATGGTATCCAGCGTCCTCTCAGAAACATTGAGGAGATAGCTGAAAGCCCATATATACTGCGAGGGATAAATGTCCCTGCGGTCAGCAGGACAAAAAAATGGAACTTTGTCCCATGCGTTGAAAGCGGTACGGAAGTCGCCCCGGGAGACTTTTTGGGGGCCGTGCAGGAGACCGTTTTAGTTTCACATAAAATCATGGTCCCGCACGGCGTGCGCGGCAAGGTAAAAGAGATAAAAAGCGGAGAATTCACTGTCGAGGAGACTGTGGCCGTTATAACGGACGCAAGCGGCGGCGACCGCGAAATCAAGCTGCTTCAGAGGTGGCCTGTGCGCAAACCGCGTCCGGTAGTACGGCGTCTCGCTCCCGAGATCCCGTTGACCACCGGACAGCGTGTGGTTGATACGTTCTTCCCTATAGCCCGCGGAGGGACAGCTTGCGTCCCGGGACCGTTCGGCTCCGGAAAGACCGTGATTCAGCACCAGCTCGCAAAGTGGGCCGATGCCGAGATCATCGTCTATATCGGCTGCGGCGAACGCGGCAATGAAATGACAGACGTTCTGCTGGAATTCCCGGAACTTGAGGATCCACGTTCGGGACAGCCTCTTATGAAAAGGACGCTGCTAATTGCAAATACGTCCAATATGCCGGTTGCCGCCAGGGAAGCCTCCGTATATACAGGCATCACCATCGCCGAGTACTTCCGCGATATGGGATATTCGGTGGCGCTTATGGCTGATTCCACTTCGCGCTGGGCTGAAGCGCTTCGCGAAATGTCCGGAAGGCTTGAAGAGATGCCTGGTGAAGAGGGATATCCCGCATACCTCGGAACAAGGCTGGCATCATTTTATGAAAGAGCGGGGCGCGCAATATGTTTCGGTAAAGAAGGCAGGGAAGGCGCTGTCTCCGTTATCGGAGCGGTTTCTCCTCCGGGAGGAGACCTCTCGGAGCCTGTGACGCAGAACACGTTGCGTGTCACCAAGGTCTTTTGGGGACTTGATTCACAACTGGCATATCAGCGCCATTTCCCCGCTATAAACTGGCTTTCCAGCTACTCTCTTTACACACATGTGCTTGGCGAGTACTGGGACGGTTTTTACGACGGGGAGTGGAGCGTTTACAGGACTGAAGCCATGGGAATTCTCGAGGACGAGGACAAACTCAAAGAGATCGTTCGCCTTGTGGGCGTAGACGCGTTGTCCAAGGAAGAACGCATGGTGCTTGAGACAGCCAAGTCTATACGTGAAGATTTTTTGCATCAGAATTCATTCCATGAAGTGGATACGTATGCTTCTATGGATAAACAGTTCAAGATGCTCAGAAATATCCTGACGTTCCACCGTCTTGGAATGCAGGTTTTGTCGCGAGGCGGCATGCTTCGCTCGGTGCTGGAATTGCCGGTGCGCGATGAGATAGCCCGCATGCGTTATGTCGAAGAGGCCGAAATAGAGAAACTGGATATACTCGAAGCCACCATAAAATCAGAGCTGGGCAAGCTTAATGCAGCGGGGGGTGAAGCCGATGACAATGTTGCCTAAGGAATATAGGACCATATCCAATTTAGCCGGCCCGCTCATGATGGTTGAAAAATCGGAGGACGTAAGTTACGACGAACTTGCTGAGATCCGGCTGGCTAATGGGGAACGCAGAAGGGGAAGGGTCCTTGAAATATCGGAGGACAAAGCCCTGGTACAGGTATACGAAGGGAGCACCGGCATAGACGTTGAAACTACGCAAGTACGTTTTCTCGGTGATGTTCTTAAGCTGCCGGTCTCAAAAGACATGCTCGGACGAATATTTAACGGAAGAGGGGATCCTATAGACGGAGGAGTCCAGATAATAGCCGACGCATACCTCGACGTCAACGGAAACCCTATCAACCCCTACTCCAGGGACTTCCCGTCCGAGTTCATACAAACAGGCATATCTACGATAGACGGAATGAACCCTCTTGTGCGCGGACAGAAGCTTCCCATATTCTCCGGAAGCGGGATGCCTCACAACCAGATGGCGGCTCAAATAGCTCGTCAAGCCACCGTCTTGAGCGGACATGCTGATTTTGCGGTAGTATTTGCGGCCATGGGGATCACATTTGAAGAGGCGTCCTTTTTTATGGAGGACCTCAGAAAAACAGGCGCCCTTGAGAGAGCCGTAATGTTCATAAACCTCGCGGATGACCCTGCCATAGAGCGTATTTCGACTCCAAGGCTAGCGCTGACCTGCGCGGAATATCTGGCGTTTGAAAGAGATATGCATGTGCTTGTCATCCTGACAGACCTTACGAACTATTGCGAGGCGCTGCGTGAGATATCTGCGGCGCGTAAAGAGGTTCCGGGCCGCCGCGGTTATCCCGGCTACCTCTATACCGACCTTGCGACCATGTATGAGAGAGCCGGCAGGCTAAGGGGCAAAAAAGGCTCCATAACACAGCTGCCGATCCTCACTATGCCTGAGGACGATAAAACACATCCTATCCCGGACCTCACCGGCTATATCACTGAAGGTCAGGTAATTTTATCCAGAGGGCTGCACCGCAAGGGAATATATCCGCCCGTGGACGTGATGCCGTCTCTTTCGAGGCTCAAAGACAAGGGTATCGGCAAAGGCAAAACCAGAGAGGACCACGCGGACCTAATGAACCAGCTGTTTGCTGCTTACTCACGCGGCAAAGAAGCCAAAGAGCTGGCGGTCATACTTGGAGAGAGCGCGCTTTCAGACGAGGACAAAGCATTTGCAAAGTTTGCAGACCTCTTTGAAGATAAGTACGTCCGACAGGGCGAATATGAAAACAGAGCGGTAGAGGACACGCTTCTGCTGGGGTGGCAGCTCTTGACGATAGTGCCGGTAAGAGAGCTTAAGCGCGTAAGGGAAGAGTACATAGAGAAGTATCTGAAGCCGCTTTTTGAGGCGCACGAGGATCAGGTTTTAGATCCGATCGACGCGTAAGGAGGCGTGACCTCGAATGGCCAAAGCATTAAATGTTAACCCCAACAGAATGGAGCTTTCCAAGCTCAAAAGGCAGCTTGTAGTGGCAAAAAGAGGCCATAAGCTGCTTAAAGACAAGCAGGATGCGCTTGTAAAGGAGTTCCTCGTTCGGGCTAGGTCTGTTTGGGAACTGCGCCGGCAGATAGAGAAAGAGATAAGCGCCTGCTATGCGGGTTTTTCTCTGGCGCGCGCCCAGACATTGCCTCAGATGCTGGAGCAGTCTCTGATGAATGCAGGCGGCAATATGAAGGTGAGCGTGAGATTCATTAACATAATGAGCGTCAATGTGCCGGCTTTTACTCTGCCGGAACAGCCCGTGGAGCTAAGCTACGGTTTGGCGACATCGCCGGGGAGCCTTGACGTTGCCTTGGAGCAATTTCTTAAGCTTATGCCACGGCTTGTGAAGCTTGCAGCAGAGGAGAAGGCGCTTAAATCAATGGCCCTTGAGATAGAAAGGACCAGACGCCGTGTCAATGCGCTCGAACACGTAATGGTACCTTCGTTTACTGAGGCCATACGCTCGATATCCATGAAACTCGAAGAGATGGAGCGCTCTACTCTCGCGCGTCTTATGGTCATAAAAGAGATAGTCCGTTCCCACTAAAACAAGCACTGATGATATGTTCGGCGGATTACCGATAAAAAACCCGGCCTTAAAATGCTTTAAGCGTTTGGGCCGGGTTTTGTCGTATTCCAACAATGAGAGAGCTATCGTACGGGCGGGCTGCTATTTACAATAGTTTACACTGATGCCGTCTTTTTTGGGCTGTGAAAATTTATCGCCGTCCTGATACCCGGCAATGAGGCCGCATGCCGGCGTAAAGCCTTCCGGTATTTCAAGGCGGTCTCTTATTGCCTTATCATTACATATCGTAGAGATCGGAGAGACGACATAGCAAGAGCCTAGACCAAGAGCGGTTGCCGCTATTGCCGCATTTTCTGCGGCGCATGACGCCGTTGCAGCCAATCCGAATGGATTGCTGTCCTTTACTGAAAAAAGAAGCAGCAAAGGAGCCCCGTAAAGCGGCTGATATCCGGGGAGGTTGGCCCTGCCGACTAAGAAATCGTTCCCCGAATTCTTCATCGCGATCAGCGTCTTGTAGTTGATATCGCTCAGCAAGTCATGATTTTCCACTACTGTTATGTGCAGGTCTCCGGTCTTTGGAGCGTTATTAGCCGCCTTGACCAGTATGTCGATTTTTTCCTGTTCAACCGGCTTTACAGAGTAACTGCGCACGCTTTTTCTTGACATTATCGCCTGAATCGCATCCATAGGATAAACCCTCCTATCTTTGATTTTTAATTCTCACCGCTATATTATATATCATTCTCAAAGGATAAAAGGCTCCGCTATATTTTTTCAGCATTATTGCGGAAAATGTTCTACATATTACCATTAAAGCAAGAAATCCAATAAAAGTTAAGCAAAATGCCGTTGATTTATAAACCAAGACATTAAAAATATCAATATTAAATTGTTTAATGTCAATGATTAACATGGAGATCGAGTTGATTGATATAATGTTATCATTTATGTTATACTTTACACGGGAGCACTTAGTCCAGCCGCCGGCGCCAAGCGCGCGGGAGGAAAGTCCGGGCTTCACAGGGCAGGATGCAGGAGAAATTCCTGCGAGTGCAAACTCAGGGAAAGTGCCGCAGAAAAAAAACCGCCCGCATCTGCGGGCAAGGGTGAAAAGGCGGGGTAAGAGCCCACCGGCCGTATGGGCGACCTACGGGCCTGGCAAACCCCATCCGGAGCAAGGTCGAATAGGGGAGGATGAGGCTGCCCGCTGACTCCCGGGTACGACCGCTCATCCCCGTCTGCAAGGACGGGGTTAGATAAATGGCTGGAGGAGACTGCTGTCTCACACAAAACCCGGCTTACGGAGTGCTCCCTTAAAAAGATTGGGAATCTGCTTCACTGCTGAGCGGTTCCCAATATTTTTATGTTATGATTATACACATCGTAAGGGTGTGGTAGTGTGTTCATTACATTTGAAGGGCTTGACGGCTCAGGCAAGTCCACTCAGGCAAAAATGCTTGCAAAATGGCTGAATGAAAAAGAAAGGCGTATCGTCCTTACCCGCGAACCAGGCGGCTGGGAGGGCGGCGCTGTGCTGCGCGATATGGCTATAAGCGGACAGCTCAAACATCCATGGAGCGAGGCTTATCTCTTTCTGCTTGACCGCGCCGAGCATGTTGCCAAAGTGATACAGCCGTCCATTGACAAGGGGCTTGACGTGCTTTGTGAGAGATATCATGATTCGACCATAGCTTATCAGGTTTGGGGCAGAGGACTGCCGGGAGACATCTTTGCGGAACTCGCTGAGCTCGCTGCTTTTCCAAGGCCGGATGTCACAGTATTGTTTGACTTACCGCCGGATGCAGCTGTTAAAAGGGCGGCCGGTCGCGGCGCGCGCGACGTTTTTGAGAGCGAAGGCGTCAGTTTTATGACAAAAATACGTGACGGCTACTTATCCATCGCTGAAAACGACCCCGGAAGATGGGTGATCATTGATTGCTCGTCGAAAGACGCAAATTCCGTGTTCCGTTCCCTTTTGGATGAACTTGGCAAGAGAGGGCTCTTTTAGTGATTGAAGACGCCGCTGTAATTTTGGAAAATTCAAGAGGCTGGCGTGAGCTTCTCGCCGCATTCGAGGCAGGCAGAAACCCTCAGTCGCTTGCGGCTGTCGTCCCCTCCTCTATGCAGGAACTGTTCGTAGCCACATACGGCAAGCTGCTCTTAGGAGACAGCCCGGTATGGAAAGACGGCGCGCATCCCGACCTCATACAGGCGGGAAAGTATCTTTCTCCGCCATCTATAGATGATTGCCGCACTTTGCCGGGTGAGCTTGGCTTACACCCTGTAGTTTCAACAAAGCGCCTCGCCGTTATATGGTCTGCCGATAAGATATCACTTGAGGCTGCTAACAGCCTGCTAAAGCTGGCAGAAGAACCGCCGGCTCATGGGCATGTCCTGTTTGTTCTTGAAGAGGATAATCTCATACCCACCATCAAAAGCCGGGTGTGGTCGATTTACATCGACCTGCCGGAGGAGCTGGCCGCATCTAACCCTTATCCCTCAACACCGGAAGATTGGGCCGCATGGATAGAAAAAGGCAATAAAAAAACCGGCTCTGAGATCATATATATTGAGATTGAAAGCTGGATAAGATATTTAACGGAAAAAGGGGATTTTGTGAAAGCCGCAGAGATGGAATCGCTGATTAGGCTTATGGAACAGAAAAGGCTCTCAGTACCTATGATTCAGGATCTGGTTTTCGCCGTCCTCAAGGAGGGAACCCCGTATGGGCAAATATTTGGCGATATATGGTAAGCCAAGATACCTTGGCATCGTCGAGTGCAACGAAGAAATAAAAAAGGGAGAATACATAATCGTGGAGAGCCTGCGCGGAGAGGAGACCGCCGTTGTGGCAGGAGAGCTCTCTGCGGAACAGGAAGCCAAGTACAGGCAACTGAAAAACACCTCCGAACACGGTGACGGAACAGCTAAAAATACGGAACCTGTAGTCACAGACCTGACGTTTTTAGCATTTGCCACGGAGGAGGACCTCAGGGCCGACGAAGAATACAGACATGAAGAGGATGAGATACTGCGCAGCGCCAAAGAGTTGCTCAAGCCGCACGAACTTGACATGAAACTGATCGACGTAGAGTTTTTGCGCAACAGAAAGAAGCTCTTCTTCTATTTCTCATCTGAACAGAGGGTTGATTTCAGGGCATATGTGCGGGATCTGGCGCGCGAATTCAAGACGCGCATTGAACTAAGGCAGATAGGCGTCCGCGACGAGGCTAAAGTCATCAAAGGTCTTGGGCCATGCGGACAGCCATGTTGCTGCAGCTACTGGCTGAACCAGTTTGCCCCTATATGCATAAAGATGGTTAAAGAGCAGAACCTGGCCTTAAATCCGGCCAAAATATCCGGCATATGCGGACGTCTTATGTGCTGCCTATGCTTTGAACACAAAGTTTATCATGAAATATGGGAAAATTTGCCTAATCCTGGAAGCAAAATAAAAACCCCTAGCGGCAATATCGTAATAGCGGGAATAGAGCTGCACACAAAAAGCGTTCGCTGTTACATTCCGGGGAAAGGCGAAATAAAGGTCCCCGCCGAGAAATTTAAAGAATTCAAGGAAACTGTGACTTCCGGAGGAGAATGGGTCACGGAAGACGAACATGTAACCGTTACGGCGGATCCACAAGCCATATACAAAGGTTACTCTTCACACGCGGAGGAGCCTAAACTCCCCGCCAAAAAAACAGCGGAGAGCGCGCATGCAAACAACAAAAAGAGCGGCTTGCGCGAAAATGCCGAAGAGCCCAGCATAGGCGAGGGAAGCAGAAAAAAGCCCAAGAAACGCCGGCGTAAGCCATCCGCCGGCCCCGATGCCAATAACGTAAGATTAGCGCCGAAGGAAGACAATAAAACGGTTTTGAATGTACCCCACGACGCAGGCCTAAACGAGGCCGATTCAGCAGTGCCGCTAAACGTTCGTAAAAGCAGGCGCAGAAGAGGGCGCGGTGGCAAAAAAAATCCTGCGCAAGTTCTTGCGCAGGAATAAAGGGGGATGCGCAAGATATGCAAATATGGAAAAATTTAGCTGAAAAACTTAAAAAAACAGGCAATAAGTGGACACAGGGCGTATCCAACCTTTTTTCAAACGAGCCGATAACGGACGAATTCTGGGAAAAACTTGAAGAACAGCTGATTTTAGGGGACGTTGGCATCGATGTTGCGGAAACGCTGATTGAGACACTTAAGCAGGCCGCTATAGATAAAAGGATATCTAACGCATCCGAGCTTCGTTCAAAGTTTGCCGAGATCTTAGTTGAAAAGCTCGAGTCTGTGCCCGGCATGGGAAAACCCATAAACATGGAGGACCGTCCGGCAGTAGTGATAATGATAGGTGTGAACGGCAGCGGCAAAACGACAACGGCAGGCAAGCTCGCATCGCAGCTTAAAAACAGCGGGAAGAAAGTTATAATGGCAGCGGCAGATACGTTCAGGGCGGCTGCTATTGAACAGTTAAAGGCTTGGGGAGAGAAGGCGGACGTGCGCGTCATAGCCCAGAACCGGTACAGCGACGCCGCGGCAGTCGTATATGATGCTCTGATGGCTGCAAAGGCCGGCGGCGATGACGTCGTGATAGTTGATACAGCCGGGCGTCTTCATACAAAATCAAACCTTATGGAAGAACTGTCAAAGGTTTACCGGGTAATAAAGCGCGAACTGCCCAAAGGGCCTGCAGAGGTTTTCCTCGTCCTTGATGCGGTGATGGGACAGAATGGCTTTATCCAAGCCGAGACGTTTGGGAAGGCGATGCCTATAACAGGCATAATACTGACTAAATATGACAATACGTCAAAGGGCGGCATTGTCATCGCCATAGCGGAAAAGCTCAGAATCCCCATACGCTATGTCGGGCTTGGAGAGGGAGTGGATGACCTTGAGCTCTTTGATCCCAAGACATTTGTGGAGACGCTTTTAGATGTCGAAAGAACCTTATGAACCAAGAGCTGCCGAATATGCCGGCAGAGGAAGAAACCCCAAGGAGCCGCTCGTAAAAAAAGTCCTGGCCATGCTTGTTCCGCGCAATGACAGCGCAATGTTGGAGAAAGTCAAAGGCATGCTGTCCGCCGCATGGGGCGAGCCGGAGCGTATAAGCGGTCTTATCCCGTTTAATTGGACAGATTATTACGCCGATATATCCGCTGAGCTCGACAGGTGTTTTCTCTCTTACCCGGGTCTTTATCCGGTCTCGCAACTGCCTGAATGGAAGATTGAGGCCGGCCGGCTTGAAAGCGCAACGGGCAAATCAAGGCGAGTCAACCTTGATCCCGGCGCTATAGACGGGGCGCGTCTGCTTTTGGCATCAACAAAGGACCACGCACACAGGATATACTTAAGAGACGGTATCTTTGCAGAGGTAACACTATGCCGCAGAAAGGGCAAGTGGACGAGTTTTTTTTATACCTTCCCTGATTTTAAAAGCGGCGTTTACGATGAGTGGCTCGAGCTTGTCCGTAAAGACTGGAAAAGGGAGCGTATGAACACGATTTAACGGCATAGCGTCTGTTCGGCAAACGTTTTTGCATGTATTAAACTCGATAGGCAGCGCCAAAATAATGACTTGGCGCGCCAGGTTATATTTTATGTCCGGAGGTGTGAATAAATGATCCCGCGCTATGAAACCACCGAAATAAAATCTATATGGGATGAACAGAACAAATTTCAAAAATGGCTTGAAGTAGAATTAGCGGCCTGCAGAGCGTGGAATGAAGCAGGGGCTATACCGGATGACGACTTCAAAAATATCGTTAACAACGCCGGGTTTAACGTGAAACGGATAGCGGAGATAGAAGAAGTAACGCAGCACGACGTCATAGCCTTTGTCTCAAACGTGGCGGAGACAATCGGCGAATCGGGCCGTTTCATACACCTGGGGCTGACCAGCAGCGATGTCATCGATACTGCTTCTTCGCTGCTTCTGGGTGATAGCATGTCTGTCATCATCGAGAAACTCAAAAAACTTCGCCGAACCGTAGGCTCCAAAGCGTGGGAGTACCGATTCACTCCATGCGCCGGAAGAACTCACGGCATACACGCTGAACCGACGAGCTTCGGGCTGAAACTGCTGAACCATTATGCCGAGATTGGCCGCGACATAGAACGCCTTTCACAATCCAAGAAAGAAATCATGGTGGGCAAGCTTTCAGGCGCCGTAGGCACATATGCGAACTGTCCGCCGTCAATAGAGGCCAGAGTGTGCGAGCTGCTTGGCCTGGGAATCGATCCTGTCTCAACTCAGGTGATACAGCGCGACAGGCATGCGCGTTTAGTCACAGATATAGCGATCTGCGGCGCGTCGCTTGAACGTCTGGCGCTTGAGATACGCCACCTGCAGCGCACGGAAGTACTCGAGGCGCTGGAGCCATTTAAAAAAGGACAGAAGGGCTCCTCCGCGATGCCGCACAAAAAAAACCCGATACTTTGCGAGAGAGTATGCGGGATGTCCCGCATACTCCGCGGATTTACCGTGCCTGCCCTGGAGGACATAGCGCTATGGCATGAGCGCGACATAAGCCATTCTTCGGTAGAACGTGTGATATGGCCTGACATGTTCCACACTGTTCACTATATGACGAAGACCATGGACAAGGTCATGAGCGGACTTGTAGTAGATGACAGGAAAATGGCTGAGAACATAGAGATAACCAAGGGGCTCCTTTTCTCCGGCAGAATCCTGCTGGCTTTGGTCGAAAAAGAGGGACTTAGCAGAGAGGACGCATACGCAATAACCCAAAGCGCCGCAATGAAATGCTGGAATGAAAAGGTCCCTCTGCTTGATCTTCTTAAATCAGACGGCAGAATAAAGAAATTACAGGCAAAAGAGCTGGAATCTTTATTTGATATAGGCTATTATCTAAAGCACGTGGATGATATATTCGACAGGTTCCCTGAAATACGCGGTTAGCCGCAAAGAATAAAATATTTTTTCGGAGGGGTTGCAAATGGCTGCACCAGACAGAAACATTGCACTTGAGATGGTTCGCGCCACCGAAGCCGCCGCTATGTGCGCCGGACGATGGATGGGACGCGGAGACAAGAACGGTGTGGATGGAGCTGCTGTAAACGCTATGCGCTTCATGCTGAATAATGTTCATATGGACGGAATAGTAGTCATCGGCGAAGGCGAAAAGGACGAGGCCCCAATGCTTTTTAACGGAGAAAGGCTGGGAGACGGCACAGATCCTCAGGTAGACATAGCGGTCGATCCGGTCGACGGGACCAGGCTGACCGCACAGGGACTTCCAAACGCAGTAAGCGTCGTGGCCTTTGCGGATCGCGGATCAATGTATAACCCGCAGCACATATTTTACATGAACAAGATAGCGACAGGCCCATTTGCCGCTCACGCCATCAATATCAACGCCACCCCGACCGACAACATCAGAGCGGTGGCAAAGGCGCTGCGCAAGTCTGTGGAGGACGTCACAGTGGTTATCCTCGACAGGCCGCGCCACGAGGAGCTTATCAAGGAGATTAGGGAACTGCACGCGAGGATCCGTCTCATCCCGGACGGGGATATCTCGGGGGCTCTTTCTACATGCAAACCGCATTCGGGCATAGACCTTCTCATGGGCATAGGCGGGTCTCCGGAAGCGGTCATAACGGCGTGCGCTATAAAATGCGTCGGAGGCAACATGCAGTGTAAATTATGGCCCAGAAACGACGAGGAGAGAGAGAAGTGCAGGGAAAAGGGAATGGATGTTGACAAAGTCCTCTATCTGAACGACCTTGTCTCCTCAAATAACGTTTTCTTCGCCGCGACAGGCGTTACCGACGGGGATTGGTTAAAGGGCGTACGTTACGACGGCGACGCGGTATATACGTCATCGCTGGTCATGCGCGCAAAGAGCGGCACCATCCGCTATATAGACGCAATACACAACATTCAAAAGCTCGACGAAATCAGCAGCATCAAATACGGCGCGCACTCTTCCTCTGTTTCGTTTCTCTAACTGACCGAGACTGCGTTTAGACGCCCCGGCGCCTGTATGCGCCGGGGCGTTTCTCGTCATAAAGAGGCTTATCCCACATCAATGATATAATAAACTCAGCCTGCTAAAGTTTCTTTTTCCAGCGGGTGCCCAGTGGCGTGTCTTCGATGGCTATCCCGCGCGAGGCCAGCATATCCCGGATCTCATCCGAACGGGCAAAGTTTTTTGCCTTTCTGGCCTCGTCGCGCTCAGCTATCAGCGCTTCCACCTCTGACTCATCCATCTTTATTTCTTGGGAATCAGGCAGAAAACCCAGTATATCATCAGCTCTCTCTATGAAAACGAGCGCTGAGGAAAGCCCTTCCATGTCCGCATCGCCATGTTCTCCAAGGTGTATATTAACCGCTCTTACCGCGTCAAAAACAGCACCTAAGGCACCGGCGGTGTTAAAATCGTCGTCCATGGACTCCTTGAAACTCACGGCGGCTTCTTTTATGGCACCGGATAAAATATCGTCGTTCTTGCCGCGCCTGCGGTTGGAGATCGCAAACTTCAGGTCTGAATAGGAGTTGCTTATCCTCTCAAGCGCGCTCTTTGCCTGTTCGAGACTATCTTCCGAGAAGTTTATGGGGGAGCGATAGTGCGCGCTCATGAGAAAATATCTCAGCACCAAGGGATTTACCGTTTTCCTTATGTCGCGCACTGTCTTGAAATTACCGAGAGACTTCGACATCTTCTCCCTGTCTATAAGCAAATACGCGTTGTGCAGCCAATATCTGACAAACTGCCGGCCGGATGCGCACTCCGATTGCGCAATCTCGTTCTCGTGGTGTGGAAAGATGAGATCGCTTCCTCCTCCGTGTATGTCTATCGAATCGCCCAGATATTTTGTCGACATGGCGCTGCACTCTATATGCCATCCCGGGCGGCCTTGTCCCCACGGGCTGTCCCAAAACGGCTCGCCGGGTTTTGAAGCTTTCCATAACGCGAAGTCGAGCGGATTTTTCTTTCTGTCGTCAACATCCACGCGCGCGCCTGACATCAGCTCGTCTATGCTCTGTTTGGATAGTTTGCCATACTCGGGGAAGCTTGTTACATCAAAATATATGTCGCCATCAACCTGATATGCGTGTCCTTTTTCCACAAGCAACGCAACCAGCCTTATGATCTCATCAATTTCATGAGTCGCACGAGGATTAACGGAAGCCCGACGAATACCCAAAGCGTCGGCGTCCTCGTAATATGCCGCTATAAACCTGTCAGCCAGTTGTGCTACCGTTATGCCCGTCTCGTTCGCACGTTTTATCATCTTATCGTCTATATCAGTGAAATTTTGGACGTAAGTGACCTCGTAGCCGCAGCTTTCAAGATAGCGCCTGAAAATGTCAAACAACACAAACGGGCGGGCGTTGCCTATGTGGAAATAGTCGTATACAGTTGGGCCGCATACGTAAAATCGCACCTTCCCTTCCTCTATGGGAATGAACTCCTCCTTTTTTCTGGTCAGATCGTTATAAACTACAAGAGCCATTGAATGGCACCTCCTGAATGCTTATTGAGACATACTGTGTTATCCTATACCAAGAGAAGCGCTTGGGCAATCGACGAAAGGACAATTTTTTTGACACGAGAAGAATTATTGCGCCACGTAAAATCGTTTCCTGACAAACCCGGGGTCTATCTGATGCACGATTCAGATGGAAAGGTCATTTATGTAGGCAAGGCAAAATCCCTGAAAAAACGGGTCTCCTCCTACTTTCGGCATGCCGATAAATTCGCTTCGCCCCGGCTTAGGAAATTAGTTGGTTCAATAAAAGATATCTCTACTATCCGCACAGACACGGAAATCGAGGCGCTTATCCTTGAAAATAGACTGATAAAACTTTATCAGCCGTTCTTTAACGTTGACCTCAAAATGAACGAAAGGTATGCTTACATAAAGATAACTTCAGAAAAATTTCCAAAAGCTGAGATAACCAGGTACAAGCAGAATGATAACGCGGTTTATATCGGCCCGTATGTAAGGGTCTTTGAAGTGCGCGAGCTTCTCAGGCTCATTGAACGGTACCTCCCGCTCAGATCCTGTTCTTCGGACATAGATGCGCAGAATAAAGAGAGGCCCTGCATGAGATACGCCCTGGGGCGCTGTCAGGCGCCATGTGCCGGAATGTGTACAGAAAGCGAATACAAGGACAGAGTGGCAGACGTTATCATGCTGCTTCAGGGACACGGAGCCGAACTTGTGGAGAGGCTGCGAAGACGCATGGACAAAGCCGCGCAAAGTCTCGATTTTGAGGAGGCCGCGCGCTTACGCGACACGATTCGCGCGATATGGAGAGTAAGCCGCCAGCACCATACTATGCCAGACATCCCGACCGGACAAGAGAATTTTTGGGAAACGCTGAACTCGCTTCAAGAAATATTAAAACTGCCGCTGCTGCCGTGGCGCATAGACGGATTCGATATCTCGCATACGTCCGGTAACGAGACCGTGGGGGTAGTAGTTGTATTTGAACAGGGATACCCCAATACCTCGCTTTACAGGCGTTTTAACATACGAGATGTCGAGGGTATAGATGACTTCCGTTCTATGAAAGAAGTTGTAAAAAGACGCTACTCACGTTCCATAGAGGGAGAGGAACCTCTGCCGCAGCTCATTCTGGTCGACGGAGGTCCTGTTCAGCTTGAATTTGCATCATCGGCGCTTAAGGAGCTTGATTTGATAAATATACCTATCATATCGCTTGCTAAAGAGTTTGAAGAAATATATATTGTAGGAGAGGACAAGCCTCTCAGGCTCGAGAGGACTGACTCTGCGCTGAGGCTGCTGCAGAGCGTGCGAGATGAAGCGCACCGCTACGCCATAACGTCGCACAGAAGCGCAAGAGGCAGGAACCTGCGCAGGAGCAAACTGGAGGATATAGCCGGAATAGGAAGAGCAAAGGCTGCGATGCTGATAACGAGGTTCGGCAGCGCCAAGGCAATATCAGATGTGCCCGAAGAAGAGCTGGCTTCCGTTCCTGGGATAGGCAAAGCGCTTGCAAAGAGGATAAAAGATCATCTCTCTGAGGCCGGCAAGACAGAGTGAACATGCAATACAAAAGGTGGTATGGCTGTGGGCGCAGCTGAACAGAGACACACTGATGAAAATTACATGAGGATGGCGCTCAGCCTTGCTATGCGCGGTACCGGAACAACCAGTCCTAATCCGAGGGTAGGGGCCGTAATAGTCAGGGACGGCAGGATTTTGGGCTATGGATGGCACGGCTGCTGCGGGGGGCCGCATGCGGAAGTTGCCGCTGTAAAAAACGCCGGGTGCGACATATCGGGCGCCACAGTATATGTGACGCTTGAACCATGCTGTCACTACGGCAGAACGCCGCCTTGCGCCCAAATGCTCGTCGAGCATCAGGTTAAAAGGGTCGTAGTCGGAATGACGGACCCCAACCCTTTGGTCAACTGCAGGGGGATTTCCCTGCTTGCCGACGCCGGTATAGATGTCTCTTCTGGTGTCCTTGAAGGTGAATGCAAGTGGCTAAACAGAGGGTTCATCAGAAGGATGACGCTCGGACGCCCGTGGGTTACGGTCAAGACGGCATCATCCCTTGACGGCGATATCGCGTACAGGGACAGGGCGCGTCAATGGATAACATCCGCGGACTCAAGCGAGAAAGTTCATATGATGAGGGCGGAAAACGACGCGCTCATGACAGGGGTAGGCACTATTCTCGCTGACGACCCCGAGCTTACCGTAAGAGAAGCTCCCGGCAGGACCCCGTTGAAAGTCGTTCTCGACAGAAATCTCAGGACCCCTGCATGCGCGAAAGTGCTCGATTCAGGGAACGTGCTTTTTTTCGCCGGCCACAAAGCTTCGTCCGCAAAAATTTCCTTGCTGCAGCAAAAGGGCGCCTGTGTGGAGTTAATTGCCCCAAAGAGCGATGGACAATTAGGATTGATTTTAAGAAAATTATGTGAGAAAGGGGTAAACTACCTCATGGTAGAAGCGGGAGCGTGTCTGACCAGCTCCTTTTTAGCCTCCGGCCTCACGGACGAAGTAGCGCTGTTTATAGCGCCAAAGTTTATGGGAAGCGGCTTGCGCTACACGGATGGGCTTGAAATCGCACAAACCGCACTGGGTATAAAAAAGATGGAATATTCTTTGTGCGGGAGAGATCTTTGGATAAAGGGGGTGCTCGCTTGTTCACCGGACTTATAGAAACTGTCGGCAGCGTTAGAGCGGTTCGTCGCATGGATGATGTATGGCAGATCGATATATCGGCGCCTGACATCGCCGTTTCGCTGCGGCTTGGTGATTCTGTCGCCATATCAGGCGCGTGCTGCACAGTGGTGCGCAAGGATAGCGAAGGGTTCAGCGTAGAGATTATGGAGGAGACAAGGGAAAAGACAAAATTGGGGCACCTTAAAAACGGCGCCCATGTCAACCTTGAACGCGCGATGCGTCTTGACTCCCGCCTCGACGGCCATCTGGTCGCGGGCCATGTCGATGGCATAGCGCAAGTAGTAAAAATCGACGCTGACAGGGTGACCAGAAAATATTTCTTCTCAGCCCCGCCGGAAATACTCAGAGGCATAGTCCCGAAGGGTTCAGTCGCGGTCGACGGCATAAGCCTCACTGTAATAGACGCAGACGATGAGATTTTCTCCGTCGGGATAATCCCGGCGACCCTTTCCAACACATCTATCGATGAGATTAGGGTAGGGGACGATGTGAATATAGAGACAGACATGATAGGCAAATACGTGCAACGCTTTCTTGACGCCAGATTTTCATGCGACGGCAATGTCTCGGAGATGAAAAATTCCCTGACATGGGATAAACTTGTCCAATACGGTTGGGCATAGGGGGCTATTTACAGATGTTTAACACGATAGAAGAGGCCTTAGCAGATATAAGACAAGGGAAAATGGTCATCGTCGTAGATGACGAGAACCGTGAAAACGAGGGCGATCTCGTTATGGCTGCCGATTGCTGCCGCACGGAAGACCTGAATTTCATGGTAGTAAACGCGCGCGGGCTGGTATGCGTGCCTATAGGAGCAGAGCAAGCCAAACGTCTCCAACTCGAACCAATGGTTGAAAACAACACGGACATCCTTGGCACCGCATTTACCGTATCGGTCGACCACGTAGGTGTCACCACCGGCATTTCGGCGGCGGAGAGAGCGGCTACAGCGCGGGCTCTTGCAAACCCGCTGTCCCGTCCCGAGGATTTTCGCAAACCAGGGCATATTTTCCCTCTGATAGCGCGCCACGGAGGGGTCTTAAAAAGAGCGGGGCATACCGAGGCTGCGGTGGATCTTTCGCGCATGGCGGGTTTCAACGAAGGCGGCGTCATATGCGAGATAATGAACGAAGACGGAAGTATGGCGCGCCTTCCTCAGCTTCTTGAATTCGCCGGGCGGCACGAACTTAAGATCATTTCAGTCGAGGATCTGATAAGGTATCGCGTGATACGCGAGAAATTTGTCCGAAAAGAGGCAGTGGTCCACCTTCCCACCATATGGGGCGATTTCATGTGCCACGCTTACACAAGTCCATACGGAGACAATCCGGGAGCAGTCCACCTGGCTCTCGTAAAAGGAGAGGTAGCGGGCGTTGACGATGTCCTTGTACGTGTCCACTCGGAATGTTTCACAGGGGATCTTTTGGGCTCTCTGCGATGCGACTGCGGTCCTCAGCTGCATAAGGCAATGCAGATGATAGAAGATGCGGGGCGCGGAGTGCTGCTGTACATGCGGCAGGAGGGACGCGGTATAGGGCTTCTGGCGAAGCTGAAAGCCTATGAACTCCAGGAAAAAGGGATGGATACGGTAGAGGCAAACAAAGCTCTGGGATTTCCCCCGGACCTCAGGGATTACGGAGTAGGCGCTCAAATACTCGTCGACCTGGGCCTAAGGCGCTTCAAGCTGATGACTAACAACCCTGTCAAGATAGCGGGGCTTGCCGGCTATGGGCTTGAGATAACGGAAAGGGTTCCAATCGAGATCCCGCCCAACAAGTACAATGAAAAATATATGAACACAAAGATATGCAAGATGGGACACTACATGCACACGTCGGACCCTCTTTACAGGGAGTGCAGAGATTGCAGTAAATGAACTCCGGCCGCGCATAAGCGTTCCATGCGGCGAGATTTCCGCTATAAACAGTGAGAGCTATTACAAAATAAAAATTAAAGAAGGGAAGATAGATATGAGGGTTTTCCAGGGAAACATGATAGGAAGCGGGCTCCGTTTCGCGATAATAGCGTCGAGGTTCAACGAGCTCATCACCTCAAAGCTGATTGAAGGCGCCAAAGATGCGCTGACGCGTCATGATGTACGCCATCAGGATATAGATATTTACTGGACGCCAGGCGCTTGGGAACAGCCTATAGTAGCAAAAGAGATAGCTTTAGGCGGGAAATACGACGCGATTATCGCACTTGGGGCAGTCATACGCGGCGAGACCACTCACCATGAGTACGTTGCGGGTGAAGCAGCCAAGGGGTTGGCCTACATAGGGATCGATCAGCGGGTACCCGTATCGTTCGGCATACTTACATGCGATAACCTCGAACAGGCTTTAATGCGTTCAGGCAGCAAAGCCGGCAATAAAGGCGCGGACGCGGCATTAGCGGCGCTTGAGACCGCCAACCTGTTAAGACAGATCCGCTTGGGCGGCAAGGAAAGTGTGGAAGCATAATGCTTGATATCAAATGGATACGGGAACATCAGGATGAGCTCGCTTTGATGCTGGAGCAGAGGAATAATACTTTTCCTCTGGACCGCTTCATTGAACTTGATCGCGTGCGCAGAAACATCCTGCTGGAGGTCGAGGCTCTGAAAGAAAAGAGAAATGCCGGCGCAAAGCAAGTAGGGGCGTTGAAAAAAGCGGGAGAGGATGCCGGGGCACTAATGGAAGAGATGAGGCAGATCGGAGAAAGAGTTAAGGAGCTCGATGAAAAAGCTGCCTTGATACAATCAGAACTCGACGATCTTGCTCTGCGGATTCCAAATCGTCCGCATCAGTCGGTCCCGGTAGGCAAGGACGAGAACGACAACGTAGAGATCAGAAGATGGGGAGAGCCAAGAAAGTTCGCATTTGAGCCCAAACCGCACTGGGACATAGGAGAATATCTTGACATAATGGATTTTGAAAGGGGAGTCAAGCTCGCGGAGAGCCGATTCACCGTTCTTAAGGCCGGGGGAGCTCGTCTTGAGCGCGGGCTTATGAACTTTATGCTGGATCTTCACACGCAAAACCATGGTTTTCTGGAGATAGCGCCCCCTGTTTTGGTCAATTCAGAGACGATGAAAGGCACGGGGCAGCTGCCTAAATTCGCTGAAGACCTTTATCGCTGTGACAACGACGATCTGTGGCTGATTCCTACGGCAGAGGTGCCGCTGACAAATTTACATTCGGGCGAGATATTGAGCGAGTCAGAACTGCCCAAATATTATTGCGCCTATACGCCATGCTTCCGCCGTGAGGCCGGCAGCTACGGACGCGACATGAGGGGTATGCTGCGGCAGCATCAGTTTGATAAGGTCGAGATGGTAAAACTTTGCGTTCCGGAAAAAAGCTACGACGAGCTCGAACATCTCACCGGCTGCGCCGAAAAGGTGCTTCAGCTGCTTGAAATCCCATACAGAGTAATATGTCTTTGCACCGGAGACATGGGGTTCGGAGCCAGCAAGACGTATGACCTGGAAGTGTGGCTGCCTAGCCAGAATTGTTACAGGGAGATAAGCTCCTGCAGCAACTGCGAAGATTTCCAGGCTCGCAGAATGAACACCAAATACAGGCCGGCGTCAGGCGGCAAACCGCGCTTCATACACACGCTTAACGGATCGGGTATAGCGATAGGCCGCTGTCTGATAGCTATTATGGAAAATTTTCAAAACGAAGACGGCTCCGTCAGCATCCCACAGGCCTTACGCCCATACGTCGGGGGAATGGACAAAATAGCGCGCTTGTAACCACAGGCCGCATACATAATAAACAATGCCGGGCAAGCTGATATAGTCTAAGATTATCGCTGTAAGCACAAAAAAATAAACCATCTCAACAGCAAAATATTTTGCCGAAACGGCTGGGCATTTTTCGCGATGAAATGGCAGATGATGTCATTCTGTTTTTCAGCAAGCCGAAATAGCCGGCATTTAAACGAGGGAATAGGCGCGGGGCCGTTAACGTTCAAGAATTGAGTTTCGCATGAAATCCCCGCGCAATGTTTTGTGTTTGAACTTCAATATCCGGGCAGAACGGGGCAGGGGTTGAGTTTTTATGTTCAACGGAACTAACGCGACTACTGTGTTGATGGTGCTTTTTATTGCCGCTCTCTGTATTTTGATCCAAAAGTTTTTTAAAAAATACCTTGAAAGCGATCAATATTACTATCTTAAGGATATAACTCTTGTCGCGGCCTGGGCGCTGTTTGGGATATGGGCTCCGGATGGGCCGCTGCGCGTTACTATAGCGGCCGGTGTCGTGGCCGCCTGCATAGGCTTTTGTCAGAAGGTTACGCGAGGCAAAAACCTGAGATTCATTTATTTTCTGGTCGGCGTTGGTTTTGCGTTATTCGGACCGCGCATAGCATTTGTAGAATTCTCTCGTAACGAGTATTACTACCTTTCCTACTTCGCGTCGATTGCAATAAGTACTCTGTGGATAGGTTTTTTCCCTATTTTTTTTCAAGAGATCGACGAAGTGCCCGGGATATGCGGACTTCTTGTCACAGTAAGCTGGACGCTGATTTCAGCGGTGATACTTTCATCGTCTCAAAATATGCATGACGCGTCACAACTATGTCTGACAGGGATAATATTCCTGCTGGTGCTTTTGAGCAGACACATACACGCGTACAGACGGCTGACTGAGCCGCTCACAGCGCTCTGGGGAACACTGTTTGCGGGCGTCTCTATTCTGGCGGTGAGCAAAGGGGTGCCTTTTTATACTTTGGCTCTGTTTTCTCTTGGCTTTTTCGCGCTGCCTCTTATCGAGATACTTCTAAGCGTCATAAGCGCAACGTTCTCGCCAAAGCCCACCGGCAATCTGATAGTCTATAGAAAACTTGTGACCAGGGGCATGGACCATGCAAGCGCGGTACACACCGTAGTCCTTATCTGCACTTTTGCGGGCTGTTTGTCCGTGTTCTTCAATCTAGGCATATTTGGCGGTTTGTCGCTCATAGCGGCCGCTGTCGGGATATTTGCTCTAACCGGTATATTCTTCAAGCTTAAATTCACATCCGCGGCAAACGAAACCTTCATCCGCCGTCCCGGGCTTTGGGGCATAAGGGTCGACAACATATCGTTGAACTACGCCATATCTCAGGTACAGCATTGGATAGCATCAGGAAACGCTCCGCATATAATAGTAACTCCGGACGCGCTCGCCGCGCTTAGAAGCAGGAGCGATAAAAGATACAGAAACATAGTGAGAAACGCATCTCTTGTACTGCCCGACGGGACCGGCCTTATAGCGGCCCTGCGAATCATTGGCAGCCCGGTGCAAGAGCGCATACCCGGCGTTGAATTTATGGAACATCTGTGCATGCGCGCCTCTTATGAAGGCTGGGGCATTTGGCTGCTTGGAGGCAAACCACAAATCGCAGAAAAAGCCAGGAAAGAGCTGACAGCCAAATATCCTGGGCTGATCGTCTGCGGGACCTGCGACGGATTTTTTAAAGCGGAGGAAACCGGTAAAATTTGTGCTCAAATAGCGGCAAGCGGCGCTAAGATTCTGTTCGTCGGGCTAGGCGTGCCGAGACAGGAATACTGGCTTGAGGAAAACCTGCGCGCTACGGGGGCAATCGTAGGGATGGGCATCGGCGGGAGTATGGACGTACTGTCAGGCGAACTTGTCCGAGCTCCTAAAATATGGCAGAAACTGGGACTTGAGTGGCTGTACAGGACCATACAGGAGCCATGGAGATGGCGCCGCATCGCCAAACTGCCGATCTTTGTCTTTTACGTAATTCTTACGGCGCTGCACCTTGACACATACAAAGACGACGCTGATTTAAAGGACCTGACGTGACGTTTTAAGCGCCGCGTCTCGCATCTTTAACAAACAAATAAACAAAGTCGGCCCAATGCGGGACGCAATCCGGGCTGACATCCCAACTTCTCGCGACAGCACTTCCGTACAATTGACTTTATATCGACAAAAAGCCTACGTATTTTTCTCTGGAAAGATGCGAGAGAGTATTGTATACTCTATGTTTATTAAACGATACGCCTTCGATTGAGAGGATGATTTGACGGTGAACATGGACAAATTGATGAAACAGGCGCAGAAAATGCAGGCTCAGATAGCTTTGGCACAGGAAGAACTGGGCAAAAGCATAACTGAAGGTACGGCCGGAGGCGGCATGGTTAAGGCCAAGGCAAACGGACACGGGGAGATATTGTCCGTCTCCATATCGCCGGAAGTTGTTCGCCCCGATGATGTCGAGATGCTGGAAGATCTTGTGCTGAGCGCGGTAAAGGATGCAATATCAAAGAGCAAGGAGATGGCGGATAAGGCGATGAGCTCGGTGACCGGCGGCATGGGCGGGTTTCCCGGACTCAGGTGAGGATGGTATAAATTAAGTGCCTCTTCCGGGATCCGTACAGAAACTTATAAAGCTGTGGAGCAAGCTTCCGGGCATTGGCGAGAAATCCGCTCGCAGGATGGTGTTTTTTCTGCTAAAGCAGGACCCGGCCTGGGTGAAGGAGTTTTCTTCAGCGATCCTGAGACTTGCCGAAGAGGTGCATCCCTGTTCCGAGTGCGGCAACCTCACAGACAGCGACCCTTGCTCTATATGCAGCGACCCGATGAGAAACAGACGGGTGATATGCGTTGTTGAGAGCGAAGAGGACTGTGTCGCCATTGAGCAGGCGGGCATATTCAACGGACTGTACCATGTGCTTGGCGGAAGAGTCTCTCCTCTCGATGATCAGGATATACCATGTGTCAGCGTGGAACGCCTTAAAGCGCGGATAACGGGGCTTGGTGCGGAGGAAATTATACTGGCCACCGCCCCAAGGATAGAGGGAGACCTGACGGCGTTTGCCGTGCAGGACGCAGTGAGCGGGCTGCCTGTAAAGGTCACAAGGCTTTCTTACGGCCTTCCGGCCGGCGGGAGCATCGGGTTTGCCGACAGGGTGACCCTTCACATGGCGTTGGAATCAAGGAAAGAGATGTAATCTTAAAGGTGACATACGATTTTAGAAAACATGAAGATCAACTCATAGAAAGGGGAAATGCATATGTCTGAATCCGGGCTTTCAACCGTGATGAAAAGATTAGTGCGGATCGTTATGGTTATTATATGCGGGGCCGCCGGGTACCAGATATCTAATCTGGTTATAGATTATAACTGGTGGCCGTCAATAACGCTGCTCCATCCAATAGGAACGACCGTCTTTATAATACTTCTGTCCGCATGCTTCGGCTTTATCCTTGCTCCTCTATTTTGGTTCTGCCTTTCAAAATTCAGCCAGTTCGCGGAGTCCAAACTGCAGAGCATCAGCATTCAAGACTTTATAGTAAGTCTTCTTGGGCTCGTCATGGGGCTGCTTCTGGCAAACCTTATAGCAATGCCGATGTCGAGGCTGCCCGGAGGAGTAGGGGTATACATAGCCGTGCTGCTTAACATAGCGCTGGGCTATCTTGGGCTCCGTTTCTTCGTTAAACGCAGATATGACATATGGAACGTCATAACGAATATCGGAGATATTAAATTAAAGCTCCCGAAGCGCAAAAAAAAGAACGCGGCGGGCGGGACAAAAGAAGAGGAGGAGGGCGGTCTTTCTGTCGAATATGACCCCTCCGTTCCAAAGATACTCGATACAAGCGCGATAATCGACGGCAGAATCCTAGACGTGGCGCAAACAGGATTTTTGGAGGGTACCATAGTACTTCCGAGATTTATCCTCACAGAGCTGCAGGGAGTGGCAGACTCTACGGACTCCCTGCGGCGGACGCGCGGCAGGAGAGGGCTTTCTGTTGTGACGGAACTTCAAAAAATTGAGACAGTGAGTATTGAGATACCGGAGATATCGCTTAAGGATCTAGGGAGGGAGAATGTCGACGAAGCCCTTGTCGTCTTGGCCAGACGTCTTGGGGGCAAAGTCATAACAACCGACTACAACTTAAACCAAGTCGCGCAGATAGAGGGGGTTTCCGTCCTGAACGTCAATGACCTTGCAAATTCCCTTAAACCCATGCTCCTTCCCGGAGAGGATATCGAGATAGACATAATAAGGATCGGTAAAGAGAATCATCAAGGCATCGGGTACCTCGACGACGGCACGATGCTAGTGGTAGAGGACGGGTACAAACATATAGGAGAACGAGTGAAGGTCACGGTGACGTCTATGCTCCAAACCTCGGCCGGAAGAATGGTGTTTGGGCGCATAAGCTCCTGACGGCAATGGAAGATAAAAAAACATGGACATTCCTCATAGTGGCAGGCGGCTCCGGGAACCGCATAGGAGGCACCCCAAAGCAGTTTAGAAAGCTTGGAGGCATTCCAATGTGGAAATGGAGCGCGCTTACGGCGGACAAACTTTGGAAGAACGGCGAGATATCGGAGCTTGTCCTTGTTTTGCCGGCCGTGAATTCAATTGACACGGCTTCGATTTCTGACTTAGCCGTTCCGGTTAAAATAGAGGCGGGCGGAAAAAGCCGTTCTGAATCGGTTGTTAACGGACTTAAAGCGTCGTGCGGGTCATACGTGTTGATCCACGACGCGGCTCGTCCTTTCGTAACAGTAGAAATGTGCCGTAAGATCATAAAAAAGGCGGAAGAATGCGGTTCAGCCGTACCGCTGCTCCCGTCGGTCGATTCGCTGAAAAAGCTTACCTTTGGCGTAGCGGAGTGTGCGGACAGGTCTGAATACTTTCGCACACAGACACCTCAGGCCTTTGCAACGCAGAAAATTGCAGATGCCATAAAAATGTACGGAACTGCCGGCACGGATGAGGCTGAATCTTGGATAGCCGCGGGCAACGAACTTGGCGTAGTGGAGGGGGAGGAGTCGAATTTTAAACTTACCACTCCTTTTGATCTTGCAATGGCGTCCGCTATGGCTGAAGGAAACATCGAACGCAGGACAGGTCACGGGTTTGATGTACACAGGCTCGTGTCCGGACGAAAGCTCATATTGGCCGGCGTTGAAGTAAAAGATTCGAGGCTCGGCCTTCTGGGGCATTCCGACGCGGACATAATTACGCACGCGGTTATGGACGCAATATTAGGCGCGGCCGGCGAACCTGACATAGGGACCATATTCCCCGCGTCGGACGCAAGATGGAAAGACGCGGTAAGCACGGAGATGTTGTCAGACATAGTGGAAAGAGTCAGAAATGCCGGCTGGAAGATCGATTGGGTGGACGTCACGCTGGAAGCCGAGACTCCAAGGCTTGGCGGGATGATACCGATCTTTGAATCCAACCTGTCACGGTATTTAACAGAACCCGGTGGGACGCAAAACATTAACATAAAGGTTAAATCAGGAGAAGGGTGCGGAAGCGTGGGCCGTTCGGAATGCATGGTTTGCCACGCCGTAGCCACACTGTCAAGGATAAGTGGTTTTCTGTAATGTTCATAAAAATATCAAAAAAATTACCCTCGGAGGCTCTTTGAAATGGCAAAAAAACAGTCGATCGACAAGTTTGTAAGCTATAAGGGATTTACATTTGACGACGTTCTTTTAGTACCCGGATACAGCGAAACAGTACCTTCCGCTGTGGACGTATCCACCGTGCTGACGCCTCAAATAGCGCTCAATGTGCCTATATGCAGCGCGGCTATGGACACAGTGACGGAGGCACGTTTAGCGATCGCTCTGGCGCGTGAGGGCGGCATAGGGATACTGCACAGAAACATATCTGTCGAACAGCAGGCCATAGAGGTCGACAAGGTTAAACGTTCCGAATCCGGGGTAATAGTCGATCCCTTCTTTCGACACCCGGAAGACATGGTGCGCGACGCCGTCGCACTCATGGAACATTACCACATATCGGGCGTCCCTGTTGTCAATAACGAGATGAAGCTTGTTGGAATAATAACGAACAGGGATCTTCGCTTTGTGACGAATCTGGACCAGCCGATATCGAACATAATGACGAAGGAAAATTTGATAACAGCTCCGGTAGGCACAACTCTTGACGACGCAAAACAGATACTTATGGGGACAAAGGTCGAAAAACTGCCCATAGTTGATAAGGACGGCAAATTGAAGGGGCTTATAACCATCAAAGACATACTCAAGGCAAAAGCGTTTCCCAATGCCACGAAAGACCAGCGAGGCAGGCTTCGCGCAGGGGCGGCCATAGGAGTAGGCGCGGACGCGTTTGAAAGGGCCGACGCGCTCGTCAGGGCGGGAGTCGATACGATAGTGGTGGACACAGCTCACGGACACTCCAGAACGGTGCTTGAAACAGTTAAAAGACTTCGGGCCCTCTATCCTGATCTTCCCATAATAGGCGGCAACATAGCAACCGCTGAGGCGGCCAACGCGCTTATCGACGCCGGCGCGGACGCGGTAAAGGTAGGAATAGGCCCCGGCTCTATATGCACGACAAGGATAGTGGCCGGCATAGGGGTTCCGCAGGTAGCCGCGGTTATGAACGTCGCAGAGGCCGCCCATAAGCGTGGCAAAACAGTCATAGCTGACGGCGGCATAAGGTATTCAGGAGACATTGTAAAGGCATTGGCAGCCGGCGCGGACGTAGTCATGATAGGTTCGCTTTTTGCCGGAACGGAGGAAAGCCCCGGAGAAGCGGTGATTTACAGAGGCCGCTCGTTCAAGAGCTATCGCGGCATGGGCTCGCTTGGAGCGATGAAAGACGGATGCAGCAAGGACAGATACTTCCAAGAGGGCGCTACTGAGGACAAGCTTGTCCCAGAGGGCATAGAAGGCATGGTGCCACACAAGGGCGCGCTTTCCGGAGTCATATACCAGCTTGTGGGAGGAATTCGTTCAGGCATGGGGTACGTCGGTGCCGCTGACATAAGAGCGCTTCATGAAGAAGCGCAATTTGTGCAGGTGACTCCGGCGTCGATGAAAGAAAGCCACCCTCATGACGTGGTGATAACCAAGGAAGCGCCTAACTATTGGGCGGAATAGCAACATACCCCGGCAGTATTGACACGGCAAGTATAAGATAGTAGAATCTTTGCTCGTTGGGCGGTTAGTTCAGAGGTAGAACGCTTCCTTGACACGGAAGAGGTCAGAAGTTCAATTCTTCTACCGCCCACCATAATTTGAGACAAAGACGAGTTTTAACTCGTCTTTTTTTATTGAGCGGCCCTTACGAAAAGAAACAATCTCACAGAGTTTCCACAATGGGTTCATTGTGTTACTGCCTTTGGCAATTCCTCAGCATATAGTACAATGAACAGATAAAATATTAGGTGGGACGAGACAGCCATGATGACCAGTTAAAACATATGCAATATCCTGTCCCTTAAGCGCTTTTTTAAAATGCTTGTATGCCCGGGTACAATCTAAAGATTGCTTGCAAAGGAAGATTAAAATGCAAATCGAAGATATGATAGAAGAATTTAAAAAGATTGATGTGTGCTGTGTCTCAGATGCTGCTGACAGTCTGGGAATCAGTTGTGCCCTTTACGGTATTAAACCTGTGGTATCCGGTACATCCTTATGCGGGCCGGCTTTCACTGTGCGTTTTATGCCTTGCGGGGATGCAAAAGGGATGGTTGAAGATTATCTTAGCGATGTCTTGCCAGGCCAGGTCGTTGTAATTGACAACGCGGGGAGAGATCACTGTTCTGTGTGGGGCGGCCTGATGGCTGAGAGCGCATCTATTCGCAAGGTTGCAGGTACGGTTATCGATGGCGTTTGCCGTGATATTCCAACTCTCTTGCGCTTAAATTACCCGATTTTCTCCAAGGGAACATACATGGCTGCCGGAAGGGGCAGGGTCATGGTCGATTATGTAAACAAGCCTGTGGCTATTTCAAATATGAGGATAGAACCGGGTGACATAATGGTCGGTGACGATTCAGGGGTAATGGCTATCCCGTTGAAAGCTGCCGAGCGGGTTTTAAAAATCGCCGTTGAAATAGCGGAAAGGGACTCGAAAACGCTCAAAGCTGTACGCAGCGGAATGAAACTAAAAGATGCGCGAGATTCCGTGCGTCAATGACGCCAGGCTCAATTGACGCAGAAAGCGCAGCTTAGTCAAAGACCGGCTGAAAAATAAAACTTACCGCCACAACGGATATTTACTTAAAAAGGAAATCAGGCGCCGTATCCCATGAACAGAGCCTCATTTCCTCATCGAAATCCAGGACGTACATGCCTCCGTTTGGTATCCGCCACTCTCCGTGAGGTATGCGGGGGTCCGCGAAACGGTGCAGTATCGCACGCATAACATTGCCGTGCAGTGTGCCTGCGGCGGAGGAGAAACCTTTCTCCCTTATGTGGAGAAGAAGCCGTTCAAAACCACGGCAGGCGCGCTCTGTAAACTCTCTGAAGCTCTCCCCGCCTTCTATCTGTTTTTCCGGGAATGTTATCCATTCGACATAGTTTGGGTCATCATCAAGATTTATGTAAGGCTTTCCCTCAAGGGCGCCAAGCGAACATTCGCAAAGTTCATCTGAAATATAATCCAAAGGGTGCCCGTATATTATCTCAAACGATTGGATACAGCGCAGAAGAGGGGAGGAAAAATATAGCTCCGCACGCGGATATGAAAAAACTTCGCATATAGCCATCTGTTCCGCCACTCCCTCACTTGAGAGAGGAATATCTTGCCGTCCAGTCCATACTTTCGCTTCGTTCGCAATCGAACGCGCGTGACGGATCATATAAACTTTCATAGATAATCCCTCAAAGCCGCTATCAGCAGATCATCCTCTTTTGCGGTTCTTGCCGCTATGCGGACATATCGTCCATCAAGCCCGGTGAAGTTTCTGGTGTGGCGCACGACGATGCCTCGTTTCAAGAGAAAGCGAATGAGCGCTTCGTCATCATCCGCCTCCATCAAGAAATAGTTTACGCAAGTCGGCAACGTGACAAAACCGGCGTCCCGCAGTGCGGAAATCAGCCTTGGCACCTCCAGACGATAATAGTTTTTTGTGCGGCTCGGCAGCGTTTCATCCGCCAGGAAAAAGAGGGCGGCCTGCTGTGCGAAATTGCTCACGCTCCAGCTCGGCTGTCTCTTTTTTAAGCGTTCTGTTATATCAGCGTCAGCAATGATATAACCTATGCGTGCGCCGCAGAGATTATACGTCTTGGTCAGGGAGCGCAGCCGTATGATATTCGGCCGCGCCTTGCATCGGATCTGCCTGCTGTCAGTCCAAATAAAATCCCTGTAGGCTTCGTCTATAACGAATAACGTATCTTTCCGGTAAGCGGCGATATCGTCAAGCGTTTCGTCAGGTATGAGAAAACCTGTCGGATTGCATGGATTACAAATCCATACCGTCCCGTTTGAAGGAATATCTGAGTTAAAAATATCAAAGATATTGAGAGGATTAGCGCCAAAATTATTCAAAGCACGCATATATTCTCCGTAAACAGGCTGAAGTATGCGGTTTTCCCGCGAAGCCTCATACGATGCGATAAGATATATCGATTCGTTAGAGCCGCTGGTTATGAGGATATTTTCCCGCGCGACGCCTTCTTTCTTTGAAATTAAGGATACCAGCTTAAGACATTCGTCATCGGGATAATCTTCAAGCGCCGCGCGCAAGTCTGGAAAAAATCCATCCCTCTGTTTTACCGCGTTCGTGTTGGTACTGAAATCAAAGACTTTACGCGGCATCGGGATACCAAATGCAGTGTAAATCTTTTCCGGATTAGCGCCATGGAGCCTGAATTCTTTCGTCACAATAAACACCTTCCGCAGTTGTCACCTTTACATTTTACATAATACACGAGAAATACTGTGGCGCGTCTATATTAAGACAGATATCAAAACAGCGCAAAGCGCAACGGAAACGTTGAGAATGCGATGCGCGCTTAAGATATCGCAAGGTTCAGGGGAGCGCGTATCATCGCCAAGCGTCGGCCGAGCCTCCCATTCGCCGCCGTAAAAGGCCCCTCCGCCAAGACGTATTCCAAGCAATCCGGCAAAGACGCTCTCGCCGTGAGCGCTGTTGGGGCTTTTATGACACAACCTGTCCCGTAAAAAGATTCTCCGGGCACGGCGGTAATCCATGCCGGCCAAAGCCCCGCCCAAAATTGCTATAACCGCGCCGAGACGTGCCGGGATAAAGTTTAAAATGTCATCCAATTTCGCTGCCGCCCATCCAAAATTCCGATAGCGCTCGTTGTCATATCCAACCATGGAATCCATAGTGCTGACTGCTTTGAAAAGCCATGCAAACACAGCCGGATATCCAAAAAAGAAGCCCGCCGTCGCCCAAAACAGAACGGAAACGATGCCGTCGATGTAGCTTTCGGCTATGGTTTCCACTGTGGCTCGGATAACATCGTGTTCATCCAGCAGTTCAGTATCCCTGCCTACTATGCGTCCCAAGGAGTCGCGCGCCGAACCAAGATCGCAATCGGCAAGCGCTTCCTTTATCGGAAACGATTCGTCCTTAAGCGATTTAAAAGCGAGAGCGGCGTAAAGCAAGTAAATGTTGACAGCAGTCCCGACCAATACTCCGGCGCGCTGCGCCGCTAAAGTTATTAACGCGATAATCGCCGCTACTGTGGCCAGCACTGAAGCACAGAAAGCAGCACCGGTTATTTTTCCGCCGTCTTGCATATAAAATATACTTTCATAAAATACTATGAGCCGCCCGACCAGCTTCACGGGGTGCGGCAACCGCTTAGGGTCCCCTATAAAAGCATCCAGCAAAAGCGCCGCTAAAATCTGCAAGCCTCACCCCTCCAAAACAGTTCATTAAAGGTTACGATCGCCATATGGTATTTTACAGCCAATGTCAGATTGAGACGATGATTTTAAAAATACCGCGGTGGCTATTTTTTATCTCATCTTATAAAAACTTAATTTTTTATCGTTTTCATAAAATCATTTGTATGCATACAGCCTGTCTGCCTGGCCTTATTTAGCCCTGATTTAGCTTGCAAAAAGCTGTCACAATCTGCATTCCTCATCATAATGAGTCTTAATACCTAATTTTGGTTATCACTGTAAAAAACAAAGCATTGCATATGATGACCTTAGCATATAAGGTGGGGCAAAGTGGTGGAAAGTGTATGAAAGTGGGTGACTTTGTGATGTTAGTGGGAAGTTACAGCCATAAGCTCGACAGCAAAGGCAGAACGGTTCTCCCTTCACGCTTCAGAGGAGAGCTGGGAAGCTCTGTTGTCGCAACTATAGGCATTGACCGCTGCATCGCTGTCTATCCTATCCCGCGCTGGGAAGAACTGCTTGTACAACTAAAAGACCTCTCGTCTTTTAAAAGAAAAACTCGCGATTTTCGCAGAGTCCTTTTATCTATGGCGACAGAACAGGATATAGACGGGGCAGGACGCATCCTTCTGCCCTCACTTCTAAGGGAATATGCCTGCTTGGATCAGGATATAACTCTTATAGGGGCGGAAGATCATATGGAGATCTGGGATACAAAGAGGTGGGAGGAACACCGCAGCGAGGTGCTTGCAGACTTCAGCGGCATGGCGGAGGACCTTGACGACATATGACAGAACATGTGCCGGTAATGTTAACAGAGACGTTGGATGCACTGCAGCCTTGGGACTCGGTGACGTCCGTAGTGGACGCCACTCTTGGCCTAGGCGGACACTCTAAGCATATTCTTATAAATTGCCCCAATGCTTATGTGTTCGGGTTTGAGCAGGATCCTTATGCAAGGGTTATTGCAGCTCAAAACCTTGCGGAATTTGAGGGGCGTTTTGAGATAATTGCTGATAATTTCAGGCGCATTGAGGAACTCGCGGAACGTGACGGATGGGGGGGGGCAAGCGTGATTTTTTTCGACTTAGGCGTTTCAAATCTCCAGCTTACCGACCCTGACCGCGGTTTTTCTTTTCAGGCCGACGGGCCTCTCGACATGCGCATGGACGCGTCGGAGCGCTGTAACAGCGGACTCAGCGCCAAAGACATCTTGGCTGAGTATTCTATTGGCGAGCTTACCAAAATATTTAGAGAGTTCGGAGAGGAACGGTTCGCGTACCAAATAGCAAAAGGAATAGTAAGAAACAGGGAACGAGGCAAAAAGATAAACACAACAGGAGAACTTGTAAAACTTATAAGGGACATACTTCCTGAGCCTGTGCAGAGGAAGATGGGCGGGCACCCGGCACGTAAGGTGTTTCAGGCATTAAGGATAGCTGTAAACGATGAGATGGGCGCTTTGAGCGAAGCGCTCGACGGTGCTTTGAAAGTAGCGGCGCCCAGGGGAAAAATAATCGTCATATCTTACCACTCCCTCGAGGACAGGATGGTCAAACATCGGTTCCGCAAGTGGCAGGAGGGCGGCTGCGGTGAAATGCGACCCAGGAAGGCGCTCTTGCCATCGGAAGAAGAAGTGAAATCAAATTATAAATCAAGGAGCGCTAAGCTTAGGGTCTTTGAAGCACGTATTAAAAAGGAGGGAACATCGGATGCGTTATAAAGAATGCAGACATGAGTCGGAAAAAACTTATTCTTCTCTCTTCGTAAGCAGTTTCTTATGTGTGTTTCTATGTGCCGCAGCACTGGGTTCTCTTAGGCTTTATGCTCTTTATCTCGAACATAGAGTATCTGAAACGGCTGGGCGTATTGAAGCCTGCAGAGAAAACAATCTTATTATGTCAAAGCAATATTCCGAACTTTTATCGCCGGCGCGCGTATACAGTTACGCGCGTGAAAAGCTTGGCATGGTAAGCGCGCAGGGCATACAGACGATCCATGTCGACGGCACGGTGATGACAGCCAGGGCGCTTAGGGAGCCGGCTGAAGCGGAAGACAAGAACATCTTGGCCGATGACTTCAATCCATTTGTAAAGGCGGCACATGCCAAGAATTAAAAAAGCTGAACCGGCAGATATCAGGCGCTCAAAATCAGCATGGGCGGCAGTATATGTTGTGCTCGCGTTTCTTGCGGCAGCCACGGCATGGGTACAGCTCGACCCTGACGACAGAATCGTAATGCAGTCCCAAAAACAGTATTGGGCCAACGTTACGATCAGCGCGACAAGAGGTGACATCCGGGACAGAAATGGAATACCTCTTGCGGTGTCGGTACCTGCAACAAGTTTTTTTATAGATCCTAAGTATTGGGATCCAAATTATTCAGATGTTCTCCGTCAATTTTTTGGGGCTAATATCGCAAGGAAGTTTTCAAAACATTTGCCCGGCAGATTTTATTGGGTCGCTCGAAATGTGCCCGCTGAGAAGGCGCTCCCCCTCATAAAAAAGAAAATCCCGGGGCTGTACACTATCAGCGAAAAAATAAGAGTCTACCCGCATAAACAGTTGGCCTCCCACGTGCTCGGTTTTTGCGACATAGACAACTGCGGCCAAGCCGGAGTCGAACACGCGTGGAATCACATACTTTTTTCTCCGCCAAGGACAAGGTTTCTGGCAAGGGACTCAAAAGGATCCACCTTAGATATCATGGGGGGCAAATCAGGCATAGTAAAAAATACATCGGGCTCTATTAAGCTCACCTTAGATTCACGTATTCAGCAGATAATGGAATGGAGGCTGGCCGAGGGCGCTCGGTCGGCTGAGGCTAAGTGGGCGGCCGGTATATGCGTAGACCCATCGACGGGCGCCATAATAGCGCTTGCAAGCTATCCCTCAGTAGACCCCAATGACAGAAAAAATCTGAAGAACGTTGAATCTTTAAGGAACAATGTGGTAGGGCGCGTGTTTGAACCGGGATCTATTTTTAAACCCATAACCATGGCAATAGCTTTGGAGACGGGGGCAGTATCCAAAAGCAGCAGGTTCAACTGTAAAGGGACAATCCATATTGCGGATAAAACCATAAGCGACGTCAACCGAAAGGCACACGGCTTACAAGACCTTACACACGTGCTTATGAATTCTTGCAATATCGGCATGTCCATTATGTCTTCTGGAGTGCCGAAACATCAGGCTTATGGCATGCTGAAGCAGTTTGGGTTCGGCGAGAAAACGGATGTTGAGATTTCTGGGGAAGAAATAGGGTTGATCAAATCTCCTGAGGAGTGGCTGGGAATAGTGCCTGCAAACGTTTTTATCGGGCAGGGGATTGCCGTTACGCCGCTTCAGGAGGTAATGGCCATAACAAGTATAGCAAACGGCGGCTCTTTGCTTAAGCCGTATATCATAGAAGAGGTCCGTGACAGCAACGGCAAAATCATACATAAGGGAAGCAGAAGAGTGAGATATCAGCCGCTGTCTAAGCAGACCGCGGAATTTATAAAAAGTGCCATGGAAATGGTCGTACGTGAAGGAGGGGGCAAGGCCGCGTTTTCAAAAAAAGTAGCGCTCGCGGGGAAAACGGGCACCGCACAGATATCTTCAGGCGGGGAATATTCCAAGGGGCACTATGTGGCTTCATTCGTCGGCTTCTGGCCGGCAGATAAACCAAGATACGTAATGCTTATAAGCTTAGGCGAACCGAAAGGCGCGAGATATTACGGAGGACAGCTGGCAGCTCCTTTGTTTAAATCAATAGTAGAAGATATAATCGACATCGCTCCTGGCGAAAGATAAAATTAAGCTGGAGGTGTTCGCAGTTGAAACTGAGCAGATTGGTCGCTTTATTAGGAAACAGCCCTGTTGAAATCAGAGTGTACACTCCTGAGGGGATGGAGGCCTTTGATCCTGAGATAACTTCGTTGGTTTCAGACAGCAGAAAAGTCGTGCAAGACTCTATTTTCGCGTGCGTGCGCGGCGAACACAGGGACGGTCATGACTATGCGGCTAAAGCAATTGCCGACGGAGCTTCCGCGCTTTTGTGCGAGCGTCAGCTTGATTTAAATGTGCCGCAGATAATATGTTCTGACATACGCCGCAATATGGGTGTGGCCGCATCCATTTTATACGACAGCCCGGTTTCTAAACTCACTATGATAGCGATAACGGGCACTAATGGCAAAACCACGTCGACTTTTATGACAAAATCAATACTGGAGAACTCAGGAATCAAAACAGGGCTGCTTGGAACAATCTATTATGATGACGGATCATCTGTGGAGGACGCCGAGCACACTACACCTGAGAGTTCCGATCTCCAATACTGGCTGCACCGAATGGTAAAGAATGGATGCGGCGCATGCGTTATGGAGACATCCTCGCATGCTATAGTCCAGGGCCGGCTTGACGGAGCTCTTTACGACAGAGCGGGCTTCACAAATTTAAGCATAGACCATTTGGATTATCATGGTGACATGGAGACGTACTTCCTGGCCAAGAAAATGCTGTTTTCAAACTACATGCGCAACAACTGGCGCGCCGCGATTAATTTGGACGACGCTTACGGAGCCAGGCTTTTCAAAGAGCTTGGCGACCGCGCGATAGGGTTCAGCCTGGAAGACAAAAGCGCTCATTTTTACGCATCGGTAAGCGATATCTCAATAAAGGGCATGGACGTGAAGATCAAATTCCCTGATTGTGCCGATATGAAAGACGTGAGATTACCGCTCCTCGGAGAATATAATATTATGAACGCGCTGCAGGCCTTGTCCCTTACATGGACGCTTGGCATAAATAGCAGCGCGGCCGTAGAAGGCCTGCTGAAGATGGGGCAGGTCCCGGGCCGGCTTGAGCGTTACATGATAAACGGCTCAGGCTCTTGCGTCATAGATTTCGCACACAGCCCAGACGGACTTGAAAAGGTCTTGCGCGCTCTGCGCCAGGTATGCAAAGGAAAACTTTACGTAGTATTCGGTGCCGGCGGAGACAGGGATAAGACGAAGCGTCCCCTGATGGGAGAGATCGCGGCAAGGCTTGCCGATAGTGTGATAATAACGTCCGATAATCCCAGGAGCGAAGATCCGAACGTCATTGCGCGGGAGATAGAAAAGGGGGCGCAGAAACATTCAACGGAGTACGATGTCATCGTAGACAGGCGAACAGCTATATACGAGGGACTGAGCAGACTGCGTCCGGACGACGTGCTTCTTGTCGCGGGGAAAGGACCTGAGCGCTATCAGATATTAAAGGACGGGGCAATCCCATTCCTCGACAAGAACGTGCTGACCGATTGGTGTTCTGTTAACGGAAAACAGCTGCTCTAACTGCATCTGAGGCCGTCAGTCCACAAACATTGATGTTAGTGCCGGCAAAAAAAAGTAGCGTATGGAGAACATGGCAAAGAGGTGTTTATTGTGAGGTTAAATGAATTCCAGACCCTGCTGAAGAAGCATATTCCAGGAGTGGACTTCCATGCAGCCGAAGACATGGATCCGGACGGGATAGAAATAGAAAGACTGGTTTCTGACAGCGCGATGTCCGGCCCTGATACCATCTTTGCGTGCGTGCCCGGGGAACATTGCGACGGGCACGACTACGCGTCAAAAGCCGTTGCAATGGGAGCTTGCGCTGTTTTTTGCGAACACCGTATCGAAGGGATAAGTGTACCTCAAATAATCTGCCACGATATCCGCCGCAACATGGGCAAGGCGGCGTCTATATTGTACGGGGATCCTCTTGCTAAGCTCACTATGATAGCTGTCACGGGAACAAACGGCAAAACCACGTCGGTTTTTATGGTCAAATCTATACTTAAGAGCGCCGGAGTAAAGACGGGGCTTCTTGGCACCGTCTTTTGTGATGACGGAAATGTGCTCGAGGATGCGCAGCACACAACACCGGAAGGCTCGGATCTTCAGTATTGGCTTCACAGGATGGTAAATAACGGCTGCCGGGCTTGCGTCATGGAAGCGTCTTCCCACGCGATAGATCAGGGAAGGATCGAAGGCACGCTCTATGATGTCGCTGGTTTTACAAATTTGACGGTTGATCACCTCAACTATCACAAAGACATGGAATCTTACTTCCGTGCCAAAAGAAAGCTTTTTAAACATTATATGAGAAATAATTGGCACGGCGCCGTGAATATCGATGATAACTATGGTCTGAGGCTGTTTAATGAGTTTGGATGCCGGGTCGTCGGCTATAGCATGAAAGATGAAGACGCCATGTTTTATGCCGTCTCCAGGGGGAGCGCTCCCGAAGGGACCGATGTAGAGATAAAGACGCCTTTTTCAGACAACGCGGATGTATTAAGATTGCCATTTATAGGCGATCACAATATAATGAATGCTCTTCAGGCTCTCTCGATAGCATGGCTTCTCGGCATAGACAAACAAACCGCTTTCGATGGTTTGACTAAAACAGAGCGCATACCCGGCAGGTTGGAAAGTTATATGATCGACAACGGAGGAGTCTGCGTCATAGATTTTGCGCATAACCCTGACGGGCTTGAGAAAATACTTACCGCACTCCGCTCGGTATGCAAGGGAAAACTTTCTGTGGCTTTCGGAGCAAGCGGCGAGAGCGACCAAACAAAACGTCCTTTGATGGGAGAAGTAGCGGCAAGGCTCGCTGATAAAATCATAATCACCTCCGACAATCCCAGAAGTGAGGATCCGAATGTTATCGCTTCCGAAGTTGAGGCGGGGGCAAAAAAATATACTGCCGACTGCAAAGTGATAATCGATAGGGAATCAGCCATATATGAGGGATTGAACGATATTGCTCAGGGAGATATCCTGCTGCTTGCAGGCAAGGGACCTGAGCGCTGTCAAATGCTGAAAGACGGCCCCGTCCCGTTTCAGGACAGGGATGTAATGCTTGAATGGTGCCGTATCAACGGCAGGGAGGTGTTGCAATGCGGCATAATATAATGGCATCTGAAGCCGCAGGATGGTGCGAGGGCAAACTTTACGGCTTCGATATACCTGTGTGCCGCGTGTGGAAAAGCGACAGCAGAGATATAAAGCCCGGCGACGCTTTCACCGCCTTAAAAGGCTCAAAGGCAGACGGACACATGTTTGTGCGCCAAGCCATTGAAAGAGGAGCCAGTCTCCTTTTGGTCAATATCGCTGAAATGGATAAATTAGCCGAAGAATGTCCCGATTTAGGTGAAGTATCCGTTATCGCCGTATCTGATACTTCCGCGGCTCTTACAAGAATGGCTCAGATGTACCTGGAAGTCCAAAATCCAAAGGTAGTCGGAATAACGGGAAGCGTGGGGAAAACTACGACGAGAGAGCTCGTCGTGTCGGTCCTCAGACGAAACAATAAAGTGCACAGCGCGATAAGAAGTTTCAACACCCTCATAGGCTGCAGCCTTACTATACTAGCTATGCCTGCCGATACGGATATTTTAGTGCTTGAGCTCGGCACCAGCCACTTCGGTGAAATTAATGAGATGGTGTCGTTTTTTCCGCCGGATCTGGCAATAATAACGGAGATAGCGCCGGCACACCTTGAAGGGTTTGGCAGCGTCGAAGGGGTGCTTAGGGCAAAACTGGAAATATGCGGTTCAGTTAAACTGAGAACTGTTATTTACAATGCTGATAATTATATTCTCAATGAATACATGTCTTATAATTTAAATAATATTACTAAAATAGCCGTAGGGAAGAAAGCGAACGCTGACTTAAAGATCACTGCAATTAAAAATATACTTGACGAAACCGGCGGGCGGATAGAAGTGAGCTTCGCTCACAGGGATGGCAGTTTTTCTGTAAAGGCAAATCTGTTCGGAGCACAGCACGCATATAATTTAGGGTATGCGTGCGCGGCCGGCGAATATTTCGGCATACCGCGCGACGGAATAAAAGAGGCGCTTGCCGAATTTAAACCTATCGCCGGCAGGGGCATATGCAAAAGGACAAAGTCCGGCGCATGGGTCATTGACGAATCGTACAACGCAAACCCAAGCTCGATGAGCGCCGCGATAGAGAACGTTTTAGCGGCCGCGGAAGGGAAAAAGTACAAGTTATATGCAGTGCTTGGCGGCATGAGAGAGCTCGGAAGTGATTTCGCATATTGGCATCAGGCGGTACTCGACAGGCTGGCCGGTTTTGAGAGGGTATTTCTCCTGGGAGACGAGTGGTACGAAGAATCGCTTTTGATTCCGGAAAATGCGGCGCGTTTCAGGACATTTGACGAATTGGTACGTGCGTTCCCTTATGATGCGGCCGCGTCGGAAAGCATAATTTTGATAAAAGGCTCAAACGTATATAACCTAAAAAAACTTGTAGTGCTGCTTACTGAGGCCGAAGATGTTTATTGATTTTGTTTTAATTTTCACATTTTCGTTATTTATTGAGATATTTCTTCAAAATATTTGGATAAAGAAAATGCGTAAATTAAAAATAGAGCAGGTCACCAAACTTTATGGGCCTAGCTGGCACGAAAAGACGAAAACCGGTACGCCGACCATGGGAGGCGTAGTCTTTTTGCCTGTGCTCGTGCTTTCATTCTGCGCAGCCGGTTTTTTCAGCAAAGAAGTTCAATTGGTGCCGGCCGCTCAAGTAGTTTCTTATCCTATGCTGGCCGCGGCTGTCGGCCTTTTTGACGATTGGCTGAAATACAGAAAACATTCTAGCGACGGATTAACCAGTCTGGAAAAATTGGCCCTACAGGCCGCGGTCACTGTGCCATGGGCAATTTGGACGGTGCAAACACCGATAGAGCTACTGCCTGCCGTTGCAATTCCTCGTGCCGCAGCGGTCGCTCTCGTCGTCTTTCTGGGTGTCGGCCTTCAGAACGCGGTGAACGTCACCGATGGTCTTGACGGACTCGCGTCCGGCTGCTCGTTCATATCTTTCCTGGGAGCCCTCGCTTTTTTAGGAACAGATCCTGTTTTAAATGTAGCCATCGCGTCGGCATGCGGCATATGCCTAGGATTCATGTGGCACAACGCAAATCCTGCCAGCGTGTTCATGGGTGATGTCGGCGCGCACTTTATAGCCGCTCTTTTGCTTGCAGTCTGTGTCTGTTCGGGATTCTTGCTGCTGATAATACCTCTGGGGTTCATATTCGGCATCGAGATAATTTCAGTCGCATTGCAGATAGTCGCTCTGCGTAAGTTTAAAAGAAGGATCTTTTTAATGAGTCCCGTGCACCACCATTTTGAGATGCGCGGCTGGAAGGAAACGCAGATCGTGACCCGTTTCTGGATAATACACTTTGTCGGTATGTGTGTCTGCATGGCCATGCTTTTTTTATCTGTGCTTTTGGTATAAAATAAATGTTTGCGTTTAAGAAATAACTTTGGGGGCAAAGCGGATGATAACAGGGGATGAACTTAATAATAAGAGAATAGCTGTCTTAGGAGCGGGTGTCAGCGGCAAGGCTATAGCAGAGCTTGCGCGGAAGCTTGGCGCGTCTGTTTTTGTCTCAGACTCAGGCAAACTTTCCGCAGAGACCGCCGCTGATCTCAAGGCCGCGGGCATAACATGGGAGGATAACGGCAACACCACAAGGTTGTTGGATGCCGATGAAATAGTCATAAGCTCCGGAATATCCCCTGATAATGCAATGCTTAAAGAGGCTGCTTTACGAGGGGTCCCTGTTGTAGGAGAGCTTGATTTTGTATACCCGTATCTTTCGGGCACCATAATAGCCGTTACCGGAAGCAACGGTAAAACGACCACAGCTTCGATGACCGGTTACCTCTTGGACCGGGCCGGATACGTTACCGTAACGGCTGGGAATATCGGCAATCCGATAGCTAAGGCAGCCGGGATTGAATATGATTTTATCGTGCTTGAGCTTAGCAGTTTTCAGCTTTATTGGGCAGACAAATTCCGCTGTGACGTCGCTATAGTCACAAACCTGGCCCCGGATCACATAAATTGGCACGGTTCATATGAAAAGTATGTCGAGGCGAAATCAAAGATAATTAAAAGCCTATATGAGGGCGGTGCCGCCATTATCCAAAAAAATGACGTCAGGACACTTGGGGCCGACTCTGTGGCGTCGTTTCCGTTAAGCTGGGGAAGTCCTGAAGAATGCGAGCCTGGAATATATATGGATGAGAAAACAAACGCGGCTTATCTGAGCGGAGGTGGACACGGACTTATACACAGACTGTTTTCTTTCTCCGATGTCAAGCTGCTGGGTGCCCATAACCTTGAGAACACTGCGATGGCAACCGCCGCGCTGTCTTTGTTCAATATCAATATAACCGGCGAGATGATTTCGTCCTACGTGCCGCCAAAGCATCGCTGTGCGTTTGCGGGAGAAGCAAACGGGATAATTTTCGTGGACGACTCTAAAGGAACGAACGTGGCGGCGACAGTGACCGCTATGAGATCTCTGCCCGGCAATAAAATAATAATACTTGGCGGACAGGGCAAGGGTGAAGATTACGCTCCGCTGGCGGATGCCGTTGTAAAATACACGACTTTCGCCGTACTCCTTGGGGAGGAGAAAGAGAGGATCGCTTCCGCGCTAAAGAGTGCAGGCTATTCATCGTTCACCTTCGTTTCAACAATGGACGAGGCGGTGGAAACGGCATACTCAAAGGCGACATCAGGCGATACGATCCTGCTTTCACCGGCATGCACCAGCTGGGATATGTACCCTAATTATGGGGCTCGCGGCGAACATTTTTGCAACATTGTGAAAAGCATAATATCAAGAGAAAAATAAACGATGCTAAAGCCGGAGGATACGCGGGCTTCTTTGAAAGTTTTCAGAATAAACCCGCTGTTGTGGGTGATCCCGCTTGTGCTGAGCGGCATAGGTATTCTTATGATCACATCCACCACAAGTCCAAACTCTTTTATCTACACAGGCACGCCGTTTCAGATGGGAATAAAGCAGACACAATGGCTCTTGATCGGGATATGCGGGATGTTGGTCATATATTCCGTACCGATAAGAATATGGTACAAATTGAGTGCGTTCATACTCGTTACGGCATGGATTGTAGCATGGCTTCCGCTTGTCCCGGGAGTCGGAGTCGCCATCGGCGGCGCAAGACGATGGATACAGATCCCAGCCCTATCGGTATCCTTGCAGCCGGGGGAAATTCTATCGCTGGCGGTAGCGCTTCATCTAGCAAAGATTTTGTCACGCGGGGAAAAAGACCCTGCGAGGGCTTTTTTTCTGACTGTCATCCTGGTTATAGCAGCGTCTATCCCGCTGCTGTTTCAACCCGATCTCGGCACAACAATACTTATATTTACGGTGTCTATGGGGATGTACGTTGAAAGGATAGGCTGGAAGTGGCCCTTAACAGCGGGCGGAGTGTTAGGCGGCGCAGTTTTTCCTCTGCTCATTTTTTTTGAGCCATACAGAATGCGGAGGGTCGCCGCTTTTTTGAACCCATGGGACGACCCGCTTGACACGGGTTTTCAGGCGATCCAGGGACTGATAGCGTTTTCAAACGGAGGTTTTTGGGGGGCTGGGCTTGGCCACGGCTTTCAAAAGTTGAATTACCTGCCGGCCGCATACACCGACTTTATATACGCAGCCATTGGGGAAGAACTCGGGCTCGTGGGGACTGCGGGTGTGCTGTTTTTATTCGCATTTTGGCTGACTCAGACACGAAAAATCTATTACAGGACGCACAGCGAATTTAAAACCGTGTTGACATGGGGAGTAACGCTTACTATCGTCGTCCCTCTCGTGATTAATGTTGCGGGCGTAATAAAGTTTATGCCGCTGACGGGCATGCCGCTGCCGTTCATAAGCTACGGCGGGACATCGCTGCTGACGATGTGGTCAAGGATAGGACTTATACTGAGGCTTGAAAAAGAGAGTTATTGGGAGGAAGCGGAAGGGTAATGGTTAAACTGGTTCTTGCCGCCGGAGGGACTGGAGGCCACATATGGCCCGCTATTTCGTTCGGACAGTGGCTTCGTAAAAATAAACCGGATGTGCTGATAGAATATGTCTGCGGCATGCGGCCCATGGAGCTTGAGATATATAGATCCGCAGGCATTAATCCGCAGATATTGTCTTTAAGCGGCTCTCCTCTTTCCGGAGACGGGATACTTAAGGACGCGCAGAGGGCGTTTTCAACCGTGCGGTCCTTAGGGGAGGCTTATAGAATATTGAAGAGCGCGTCTCCGGACTGCTGTTTGCTTTTTGGCGGGTATATATCGCTGCCGATGCTTCTCGTCTCATTATGCACCAAAACGCCGGCTGTGATGCATGAACAGAATGCATATGCCGGAAAGGTCACAAGGCTGGCATCAAAACTCGGAGCAGATATATTGACCGGCTGGAGGGAATGCCATCCGCTCAGCGCAGGCAGGTATACAAGGATCGGCGTACCTGTCAGAGAATTTGAGAGACTGGATAAAAACAAGGCGTGGGAATCCCTTGCAATATCAACCGACATGCCGCCCGGGCCTAAGGTTTTGGTATTGACGGGATCCCTTGGCAGCCAACAAATAAAAAAAATGGTCTGCGAGATAGCAGCTGCAGACAAGTTTAAGGAATGGGTCTTTTTATTGCCTGCCGTTGCCGAAAAAAACGAAAAAGCGGACGATAACGTTTACTTGCTTCCCAAAATATGGGACGCCGGGCTTTTGTACAGCATAGCTGACATGGCCGTGATAAGAGCCGGCGGTTCGACCCTGACGGAGGCGAGCGTCACTGGAATACCGTCTCTTGTCATACCATGGCGCGGCGCCGCCGATGACCACCAATACCATAACGCTTTAGCGTTCATGGCTGAAAACAGTGCCGTAATGTGGGATGGTTGCGGCGGAACCGATGAATTTGCAAGAAATTTGCTTAAGCTTTATTCTATATTTAAGGGAAAAAAGAAAGACTCACCGTTTCCTAAAGAGTATAATAGCGCGGATCGAATTTGCCGGGACTTATGGCTGGCGCTTTCTTCCCATTTTTGAAAGGAGTGCTTGGTTTGGCACTGGAGACAGATATTGATTTAAGGACTAAAAAAATACATCTTATGGGGATAGGCGGCGCCGGGATGAGCGGCCTTGCCATTTTGCTTGACCAGATAGGAGCCGATGTCTCAGGCTGCGATATGATACAGACATCTTATTTTAAAAATTTAAACCTTCGCAGCATCCCTGTAATCATGGGGCATGAAGCGGGACATATCGATAACTTTATGCCGGATATACTGGTATACTCAAGCGCCATCCCAAATGATCACCCTGAGATACTAAGAGCATGGCAGCTAGGCATCACTGTAGCGCGCAGGGCTGAAATACTCAGCATGATCTTCAACGCGAGGAGAGGAGTAGGCGTCGCCGGCACACATGGCAAGACCACCACTTCGTCGATGATATCGCTTATAGCGGAAATGGCCGGTTTGGACCCTACCGTCGCAATCGGCGGAGAACTGTCTGACATAGGAACAAACGCCAAACTTGGAACAGGTGAGTTTATGACGGCAGAGCTCGACGAAAGCGACCGCTCGTTTGTCTGTTTTCACCCCGAGATCGCGGTGATCACCAACATAGACTGGGACCATAGGGACCATTACATAACGTTTAAATCGGTGACAGACGCTTTTGCAGAGTTCCTCTCCAATAGGAAAGACAACGGGATCAGCATACTGTGCATGGAGGATGAAGGAGTGAACTCTCTGTGCCGGGAATATAAATTAAAAGAAGAGGTAATAACATATGGCTGGGGAACCGGTTGGAACTGGGGGGCAACCGAGGTTATCCATACCATAGGCGGCGGCGTGTCTTATGAAATTAACCATAACGGGGACAGGCTTGGCAGGTTGTCGCTGGCAGTTTCGGGAGAACATAACGTGCTCAACTCGCTTGCGTCATGTGCGGCTTCTTTCGAGATGGGAATTTCACTTGAAGAGGCAAAAAAAGCTCTCTCCCTCTTTAGCGGTGCAAAACGCAGACTCCAAAAAATCGGAGAGGTAGGGGATATCCTGGTATATGACGACTACGGGCATCACCCCAACGAAATATGCGCCACACTTACCACTGTTCGTAAAATATTCCCTGGCAGGCGTGTTACAGCAATATTCCAGCCTCACCGTTTCAGCCGTACTGCGGCGTTGTATAAAGAATTCGCGGACGTGCTCTCACTGGCAGACAACGCGTTTATATTGCCGGTGTATGGTTCTGATGAAAAACCTATCGACGGAGTCTCTTCCCAGATGATATACGATGCCGCGACAGACGATAATAAGGCACACTATGAACTTACAGGCAGTTTTGACGATCTGGTGGGCTCTGTTTGCTCCGACGCAAGGGATGGCGATATTATCATTACCATCGGGGCCGGCAGCGTCGGCACTTTGGGCAGAAAAATATGTTCAACGCTGAGAGAGATAAGATCACGGACGGTGGCAAATTAAATTGATCAGGAATTATCCTTTGCGATCACTTAACACATGGAACGTAGGCGGGTGCTGTGATTTCTTTACATCTCCGCGTTCTGTAAATGAAGCACAGGAGGCTATACGTTTTGCAGCCGGCAACGGAAGCAGACTCTATGTGCTGGGCGGCGGCTCGAACATACTCGTACAAGACGGGCTGCTTGCCGGTATAGTCATGCATACTGCCTGCTTAAACGGCATAGATATCAGCGCATTGTCTGACGAACGGATAGTATTGAAGGTAGAAGCCGGATTCCCTGTTATAAGATTGCTGGGACTCGCTATAAAAAACAGATGGGGAGGGCTTGAGTTTCTGACCGGAATACCAGGAAGCATCGGGGGGGCATTATGGGGAAACACCGGTGCGGACGGACATGGCTTTGCACCGCATGTTGAAAGCATAGATGTCATCGATTCTCACGGCAAATTAAATACTCTTACGGCAACTGATCTGTGCTGGAACTATCGGCAGTGTCCGTGCACCGGTATGGACGCAATTTTTATCACAAGCTGCACTCTGGTTTTGAAAAAAAACAGCGAGGAGATGATATTTAAACGCATAAGGCATTTTGCCGAATTAAAAAAAGGACAGCCTCTTGGCAAAAAGACGGCAGGGTGTGTTTTTAAAAATCCCGCTGATGGTATTTCGGCAGGCCGTTTATTGGACAAAGCCGGATGCAAGGGACTTCGCGTCGGAGAAGCTGCAGTTTCAGAAAGCCATGCAAATTTTATCGAAAACCAAGGGAACGCTACTGCTCTGGATATCTTCTCTCTTGGCGAGCTATGCAGAGAACTCGTCTATTTGAGGTGCGGGGTGCGGCTTGAGTATGAAATCCATTTTTTCGGAGACTTCGAAAAAGACTAGAAGAAAAGTTAAAATCTATGTTATCCTCGCCGCCCTTGCGGTCGGGGTACTTGTGGCGGCTGAATCCAGGTATGTCATATTCAGGTTGCAGGATATCGAAACATCGCCGCAAAACATCTTGCCGCAGCACGCTCTTTGGGGCACCTTATCAAGAATTCAGGAACGATTTTGGCCTTTTTTCTGGTTATCAAGCCGCAGTTATGCGGAACTTATAGAAAGGTACTACCCGGTGGAAATTAAGCTCCATATATCTGGCTGGGGAAGGTTTAAAGCAGAGGTGACGCGACTTGAACCGGCTTTCACAATGTACTGGAAGGACAAGGTTTGGTTCGTGTCGGCAGGAGGAAAGGTATGGCCGGCTTATATAGGAGAGGACGAATTCACGGCGCAGAAAAAAGCGAAGGAACGTCCTGTGTTGTCATGGGGTAAAGAGAGGACAACCCCAATAGATATCTCCACCGATTCGGGCAACGTCTTTCCCTCAAGCCTTCCGATTCAGCGTATAATGCAGTGGTATGAGATGCTTGACGCTGTTGGCTGGAGCAGCGGTGTCAGGTCGGTGCAAGCAGGCGTGAAAGAGGGGCAGCCCGTGGTGCGCCTGGTATTTTATAATACAGAAAGCGGGAAAGACGGCGCCAGCGTGCTTTTAGCGGATGACCCGAAGAAATGGGGAACTGCTATCCTCGCTATAAAAAAAATATATAACGATCCCTTAAAGATTCCGTCAGGGATATTCATCGATACAACATATGAAGGCAAAATTTTGGTCAAAAATAAGATAGAATAAGCATGGACTATTTAATCTCATTAAAAAGGGGGCTATATATTGTTTAAGAAAGCCTCGGGGTATTCAGCGGAACGGGAACCTGAGCTGCTTGCCGGGCTAGACCTTGGCACGAGCAAAATTACTGTGGTGGTTGCGGAACGAGAGCAGGGTGGAGACGAAGCTCAGATCATAGGAGTCGGTCAGGCGCCGTCTAATGGAATAAGAAAAGGCCTTATCGTCAATTTAGACCAAGCCGTTCGTTCTGTCAAACAGGCTGTCAGCGATGCGCAAAACATGGTTGGACAGGACATCACCGAAGTGACTGTTGCGTTTGGCGGCGGAGATGTCACCAGCATACGTTCAAAGGGTATGGTCTCCCTCGGACGCAGTCCAAGACCTGTTATGCAGCTTGATATAGAGCGCGTTATAGAGGCGGCGCAGGCGGACGTATCAGTACCGGCTAACCAGAGCATACTTCACACTATCCCCGTCGAATACTCGTTGGACGGGAATGCCGGCATAGACGACCCGCTGGGTATGACCGCCATGAGACTTGACATACAGCTTCAGTCTGTTATTGTCCCGACGGCTACAATTCAAAACGTCTTAAACTGTGTTGACAAGGCCGGACTCGATGTATCAGGACTTATTATCAAACCGTTAGCCGCGGCACTGGGAGTCCTTTCGCCGGAGGATGCGGGAGCAGGCGCGGCAGTGATAGATATAGGAGGCGGCACGACCGGAGTGGCCGTTTTTTTTGACGGACGCCCCAAGCACCTTGGCTTAATCTCAGTCGGCGGCGACCACATAACAAACGACGTCGGCAATGTCCTCAAACTGCCGCTTAACAAAGCGGAAGAGCTGAAGAAAGAGGTCTCCGTGTTCACAGCGCCTGAAGATGCCGATGAGGTTATTGATTTCGCGTATAACTCGCGCAATTACAGAATATCAAAGCTTGACCTGCATGAAATAGTCAGATGCCGCATGGAAGAGCTTTTTGACGCGCTGGTTCGCCCCGAGATAAAAGCGGCGGGGATTCCTATGCTGCCCGCAGGCATTTTGGTAACGGGCGGCGTTTCAAAAACGGACGGCATTGATGCGTTCCTGCTCGATATCATGGATTTACCCGCGCGCGTTTCTCTTCCGGTAGACGCAAACAGGATGCCTCCAGGGAGGAATACACAGGAGTACTCTTCTGCCGCAGGGATCATTCGCTACATAATAGAAAGAGAAAAAGACCCTTTCCGTTATCTTGACAACCCTCTCATAATGAAGCCCGGCAACGACATTATTGGATCAAGACAGCAGCTGGTTCCTGAGCGAGGAATATCTGTTCAGACCAAGGAAAGGATGTCCGGCGGCGGATTTGACCCGTTTGGCGGCCTAAAAAGGATATTCCGTGACTTGTTTTAGTATATATTTCCCTAAAATTTAGGAGGGAGACTTGTATGCCCGATATGTCAGAAATTTTTCAGCTTGATAAATCCAACTATCCGACGAGGGAAGTCATAAAGGTAATCGGTGTCGGAGGCGCCGGCAATAACGCGCTCAACCACATCATAAGGGGAGGGATATGCGGTGTCGAGTTCATCGCCGCTAATACAGACGTCTCCCATTTGGAACTTTCCGAGGCCTCAAACAGAATAATACTGGGAAAGGAGCTGACAAAGGGTTTGGGAGCCGGCTCTGACCCTGAGATTGGCTGTAAGTCCGCCCAGGAGTCAAGAGAGGAGATACGCGCGGCGATAGAGGGCGCGGACATGGTCTTCATAGCGGCTGGCATGGGCGGCGGAACAGGTACAGGTGCCGCGCCGGTGATAGCTTCGATAGCCAAGGACGCAGGCTCGCTTGTCGTTGCCGTCGTCACACGCCCGTTCATGTTTGAGGGCAGACGCCGCATAGCGCAGGCTGAGGCCGGCATCACGCAGCTTAAAGATAAAGTTGATGCGCTTATAGTGATACCCAATGACAGATTGCTGAGTATTACAGACAAGAAGACTTCAATAAACGATGCGTTCCGGCTCGCGGACGGGGTGCTCCATCAGGCGGTGCAGGGCGTGACCGATCTTATATTGCGTCCAGGCCTGGTTAACGTGGATTTTGCCGACGTTAAAACTATAATGTCAAACGCAGGAACAGCGATCATGGGCATCGGCGAAGGCAACGGGGAAAAGAGAGCCGCAACGGCGGCGTATAACGCGATAAACAGCCCTCTTATGGAAACAAAAATGAGCGGCGCGAAGGGCATACTATTCAACATTACGGGCGGCGCAAACGTAGGCATTCACGAGGTAGAAGAGGCCACAAGGATAATAACCGAAGCCGCTGACGAAGATGCTTTCATAATCTGGGGGCATTTGTTTGACCCAGAGATGGAGGATTCTATCCAGATAACTGTAATAGCCACAGGGTTTGACTCTCATGACAACACCGGGAAGCAGGATAAATTGTTTCAGGACGTACCCGGCACCGCCGGCAGAGGGTTAAATATCTCGGCGGTAAAAAACCTCAATATGTATACATCCGCCAAGTCATCGTCAGCGCGCCAGGTCTCCGCGATGCAGTCCCAGCGCTCGGCGCCTGTAACAAAGAAAGAAGATCCGTCCGTTGCCTTTGAGCCTCAGCATGAAATCGCGGAGTTGAGGAGCCGGGAAAGCGATATCCGTTATGTTACGAAAAAAAACGCAGATGAGCATGAATCTGTCGCCTCTGCGAAGCAGTCAAATGTTCCGATTTCACAGCCTATGACTTCTGCCGACGAAGATCTGTTCAGAAGCAGCGGAGCGCCGGCAGATCAATACGATGTACCTGCCTATATCAGACGGAGGCGTCAATCCTGATCAGAAAAGAGAAAGGCAGTTTACGCACGTATAAAATAACAGCTTGGCAGAGCTGGGAAGAATATCGTGCCAAGGAAATCTGGATTGAAAAACTGCCCAAGGGGGGAGATCTTCCTTGGGCTCTCTTCTATCCTGCCGATTATTCGATCGGAGCATCAAATTTAGGCATACATTACATCTACAAATCGCTCAAAGAGGCCGGGGTTGCGGTTGAGCGTTTTTGCTCGGGACCGATACCATATCGCTCTGTTGATTTTGACACATTGCTCGAACGTTTTCCCGTAATCACTTCCGGTATCTCCTATGAGGCCGGGGCCGCGGATTTTTTTAGGTGGCTTCACAGTGCCAATATCCCTCTTACGACCGCAGAGAGAGAGGCTGGAGGATATCCTGTTATCGGAGCGGGCGGGGCAATGACCTACATAAATCCGCTGCTTTTGTCGGGCGTATGTGATTTCATTGTTTTAGGAGACGCCCTGGACGCGCTCCCGCATGTCTGTGAATGTCTCAGACGCTATATGAGCGGTAAGAACAGAAAGCTTTTGTGGGACGAGCTCTCCGTTTGCCCATCTGTCCTTGTCCCGCCCGTTCACCTGGCAAACGGTTTTATCTGCGCAAAGAGGAAAGCGGACAGGGACATGCCGCTTGATGACTCGCGGCCTATGCTAAGCTCCTGGATTACGTCTAACGGCATATTCGGCGAAACTCTTTTATTGGAGCTTCAGCGAGGCTGCGCGAGAAATTGTTCCTACTGTACACTTCCGAAGAGTTTCGGAAAAATGAGATATCGTGGGTTTAATGTCATTAAAGATAAGCTGGATGAGGTAATCGGTTCGGCGCACGTGCAGAAAATAGGCCTCGTAACGCCAGAGGCGGGAGATTACCCCGATATAGCACAACTTTTAGAATACCTGGAGGTTAAAAATATAAACGTATCGTTCGCATCCTTAAGGTTGGACCGCATTACCCGCGAAATGCTGGCTGCGCTTGTCAGAGGCGGAAGACACAGCATAACGGTGGCTCCTGAAACCGGAAGCGATTGTTTGAGGTTTTCCTGCGGGAAAAAATTTACAAACGAGCTTGTAATCGAAAAGCTCGCTTTAACCAAATCAATGGGGATAGACCAGGTAAAACTATACTTTATGGTAGGACTTCCCGGAGAAAACGACGAAGATATTGCCGCTATCGGTGATCTCTGCTCTGACATCTTAAGAGAGACCGGACAGAAGCTCGTGCTGTCAGTAGGCCCGTTTATTCCAAAGCCAGGTACTATGTGGGAAAAAGCTCCGTTTGTCGGAATCCGGGAGATACAAAAAAAGTATAAAAAAATTTCGTCCGATTTACGCCGTTTCGGCAAAAATGTTCCTCAGATAAGATTTACAAGTCCCAAGGAGGCAGAAGAGGAATTCAATCTGGGGTGGTATGGGTACGACGATAGTTTACAATTTGCGAAAGATATGTCTTCATCCGGCACCCGAAAAAATTGCATAAGGCGTTCCGTCAGGGAGAAAACGCTGTTAGAATTAGATAGACTCTGGGAGTCTTAAGGAGGGTTAATAAAATGGTTACCAGAAGGACGCGAAGCTATAAAGAGAAAAAGCCTATTGCCACATTCGGGCAGTTTATATTGCCTCTTACTGTAATAATGGCTGTAGCTCTGCTTTTTTTTAGCGTCAAACTCTTCTTTGTTGACCCCAATGACGCATCTGTGCCCAAAGAGGGCGAGCCTGCAGCCGTACAGCCTAAGCTGACCGGCAGCGCAGAAAGCAACGAAGAGGAAGTACCCATAAAGAAACCTGTGAAAAAAGCCGAAACCAAAACGTCTGCAGTAAGCATCGCAAGGCCCGTCGATGAAACGAAGAGCGCGGCAATAACAAAAGACAGCGCGCGCGATGCCAAGGGACAGCCCGATGAAAAAAAACAGTCCGTACGGACGGCAGAATCCACGGTTAAAAAAACACAAATAAGCGAGCCGAAGAAGGCGACCGCCAATAAAACAGCAACGCTGAGCGACGGCAACAGATCTCCTTCAGTCTCAACGCAACAGTCAGCCGCTGCCGATGAAAAACCAACAGTTCGGTGGGATGTGCAGATAGGAGGGTTCCTCTCTAAAAAAAACGCGGTTGAGTTAATGGAAAAAGCCCGCGCCCAGGGATATGACGTTTATATGGATGAATCAACAATGAATCAAGCCCCGTTTTACCGCATCAGAGTAAGGGGTTCGGAAAACAAAGAGGATGTGCGGAAGACATCTGCGAAGCTGCAGCAAGACGGCTATCCCGTTTACCTTGTAGAGATAACGGCGCCCAAAGCGGCAGATATCAGATAGTCCTATCATGAAGAGGAGCAGTTGATTTATGGCCGGTTTTGTAAAAGAAGTAATGGCGAGATCGGACGCGCTGGCGCACGTGGCCGGCACACTCCGATTACCATGGGATAACAGAGGATGCGAGGTCCCCTTAAACGAATCTGTAGGACTGAGGATGGCATCCTGTCTTGTCTCTGACATGAAATACCCCGAGTACACCAGAAGCCTGCGCGACGGATATGCGGTGCAAAGCGAGGATGTGGCGGCCGCTACGCCGGGCACGCCGACATTTTTACGGAAACGCGGCGAAGTAACCATGGGGCATGTCCCTGATTTCACTGTTTTAAAAGGTGAAACTGCGCCTATTCCGACCGGCGGCGTCTTGCCTTGCGGGGCCGATGCCGTAGTAATGCTTGAGGACACATGTGCCGCCGGAGACTGGGTAGAAGTGCGCAGAGGGGTGCAGGCCGGCGAAAATGTGATGCTCGAGGGAGAAGAGATCAAGGTTGGAGATAAGCTGATGGAGCGGGGCGAGATGATAGATTTCAGATCTGTCAGCTTGTTGGCGACATTAGGGGTTAAAAATGTTTTTACGGCGAGTCCCCGGATAAATATACTGAGCACAGGGGATGAGGTCGTTCCTGTTGAGACTCGGCATATTCCACCGGGCTGCGTCAGGGACGCCAACGGAGTTTCCGTCTGCGCTATGCTGCGGCGTTACGGATTCGTTTCGCAATACCGCGGGATAATTTCGGACGACGCAGACGCGTTCGAAAAAAAAATAGAAGATGAATTAGCACGCTGCGACGTTCTCATATTAAGCGGAGGATCCTCAGTAGGAGTGAGAGACCAGTGCTCACTCGTCCTTGAAAAGCTTCCGCCGCCCGGACTTTTGGTGCGCGGAATTAACATGGTCCCCGGAAAACCCGTCCTTATAGCGGGCTGCGTTGAGGAAAAAAAGCTTGTTATAAGCTTGCCGGGGCATCCCTTGTCGTGTCTTACGGCAACCTACGTTGTAGCTATTCCCCTTCTTCTGCGTTTGATAGGAGCTGAAAATGAGATGCATTGCGGAAAGGTATTTCTGGAATTAGCACAAGATCTTCCGGCCAAATCCGGACCGGAGGAGTTCACCCCATGCCATATCGACCGCGAAGGCAAGCTCTTCCCGTTGCGCGCGAAATCAGGATATGTATTTGGACTGGCTTCCGCCGACGGGTTTATAAAGATACCGGAAAACTGTGAAACTATGCGGGCTGGAGAAATTGCCGAGGTGTGGATATGGTAATAAAACGCAAGTACCCTGAACATATCTCTATGGAAGAGGCATGGCTGATCCTCCGCTCATCTTTCGGCGGCATCTCGAAAAATTATATTTCCGAAGTGAGTTTGTCGGATTCTTTGGGGTTGATATTGGCTTCCGATATAAAGGCAAAAAGGAACGTGCCCCATTATGCGGCCTCCGCGGTCGACGGATATGCTGTAAACGCTTCGTCAACCGCCGGCGCGTCTTACGCTACGCCTGCTTTGATTCCGCCCGGGTGTTACGTATGGGTGAACACGGGGTCGGCAATACCGTCATGGTCCAACTCCGTTTTGATGGTCGAGGATTCGTCATTTGACAAAGACACCTTGCTGGCTTTCAAATCACTTACGCCTTCCGCAAACGTGCGCCCTTTAGGTGAAGATGTCATGGCCGAACAGATAATCGCAAGAGAAGGAGAGGCAGTATCTCCGGCTCTGATCTCGCTTTTTTTGTGTGCGGCCGTTGAAAAAATCCCTGTCATACGTAAGCCGCGTACTATTTTCATACCTACAGGAGACGAGGTTGTTTCCCAGGAAATCTGGCTTGCGGAGAAAAAGCCAAAGTCTGGTACCGTAGCCGAAAGCAACTCTCTTTTTGTGAAAGCTACTTTTAAGCTGTGGGGATTTGACGTAGACATATCGCCTATTATCCCAGACGACAAAGATATACTTAAACAAAAACTGGATGAAGCCGTTCAGGAGTACGATGTCGTCCTCGTCGGCGCAGGTTCCGCAAAAGGACGCAGAGACCACACAACAGAGGCCTTTGAAAATTCAGGAGAGGTCCTTTTTCGATGGATCAGGATGAGACCCGGACGCCCCGCTATGGCGGCTAAAATAAACGGTAAGCCCGTTATATGTCTTCCGGGATTCCCTATGTCGACAGCGGTGGTTTTATGGAGCCTGGTCTATCCTCTGATAAAGTCTGTTGCGTCAGGCAAAGATTTTCCATACGATACCCTGCTGAAAGAGGCGTTAGTGTGCAAGGATACGTGGAACACAAAGCTTTTGGTCCAGCACTCATCTTTAGCGGGAATTCGAGATTGGCTGCGAGTAAAAATAGCAAGAGTCAAAGAGACCACCTACAGCTGGGTTTTGACGTCCGGCGCCAGCGTGCTTTGGGCTTTGGCCGAGGCCGACGGCGTGTCTTGTTTACCTGAGTCTGCGCTTGAATGCGAAAAGGGAAGCGACGTCGCCGTATGGATCACTCGCGAATTCGACATAGAAAAGCGCATTCTTTTCCAAGGGTCCGACGATCCGGCTATTCAGCATCTTATAACGCCTATCAGGCGCAGAGGCGGGGATATTGTATTCAGAACTGTCGGTAGCATGGGCGGGCTTGCCGCTTTGAGCAGAGATGAATGTCATGTCGCTGCGGCCCATCTTCTGGATGAAACAGACGGCACATATAACGACATGTTCATAGAACAGTTCGCCTGTGGAAGAGAATGGGAACGCATCTTAGTTTTTTACCGGATGCAAGGTATAATTGTACAGTCGGGCAACCCTAATAACATCCGGAGTTTCGAAGACATATGCAACGGCGATTATGTCTTCGCAAACCGGCAGCCCGGAGCCGGTACTCGTGTGCTTTTCGATTATTATCTGAAAAAAAACGGTAAATCTCCGTCCGATATAAAGGGCTATGAGCAGCAGTGCACGACGCATATGGAGGCCGCAAACAGGGTATATACAGGGCTTGCGGACGCCACATTAGGCATAAAATCAGCAGCGGACGCTCTTGGTCTTGATTTTATACCTGTTGCTGAAGAGCCGTACGAACTTGTGATACCTGCCGAGCATATGGAACATCCTGCCGTTGCAGCGCTGCTTGACAGCCTGAAGGATAAGGAATGGAGGCAGGCGGTTGAAAGAATGGGAGGATACAGATGGCCGAACTGATAGACGCTTATGGCAGGCATCTTAATTATGTGCGTATATCTGTGACAGATAGATGTAACTTCAGGTGCACTTATTGTATGCCTCCGGAAGGGGTTAAATGTCTTGCCCACGACGACATCATGCGATACGAGGAAATATCTTTGCTTTGCGGCGCATTATGGGATCTTGGCGTGCGTAAATTCAGGTTCACGGGCGGAGAACCTCTTGTGCGAAAAGACCTGATACAGTTTTTAGCGCGACTTAACACACAGCTTCCCGGAGTAAAAATCGCGCTTACCACAAACGGCGCATTGCTTGAACAGTATGCCGAAGAACTGGCCAAGTTAAAACTGCACTCACTCAACATAAGCCTTGACACTCTTGACGCCGGTAAATTTGCGTCGATTACGAGATTAGGTGATATCAACATCGTTATGAGAGGCATAAAGGCCGCGTTAAAGGCAAAGATCAGGTATATAAAGCTTAACACAGTGCTCATTAGAGGGTTCAATGATAACGAGATAGCTGATTTGCTTAGGTTTTCCAGAAATGAAGGACTTACGTTAAGACTGATAGAATTTATGCCTTTGGAAGACGGCGTATGGGATAAGAGCTCTTTCATCAGCGGTGATGAAATATTAAGAATGCTTCCGAATGCAGGTTTTTGGGTGCTTGACAAGAGACGCATGTCCATTGACGGACCAGCTAACTACTATGTAAATGAAAAAAGCGGAGACACAATAGGGATAATAACGGCTGTATCAAACCATTTCTGTCCAAACTGCAACAGGCTCAGGGTCTCGGCTTCGGGCAATCTGCGCCTCTGCCTTTTCAGTCCATCGGAAATCCCGTTGCGTCCCATGCTGCTAAACCGCGACACAGATGCCTTAAAGAGGGTCATACTTGACAATATAGCCGACAAACCGCGCTGCTGGGACGATATAAGGACCGGGCAGCTGCACATGTCTGGCATAGGAGGCTAATCAACATGGCGGAGTACTCTCATTTTGATAGTGACGGCAGGCCGGCTCTCGTCGACGTCAGCGCAAAAAGAGCGACCTCGCGCACAGCGCTGGCCGAAGGGTGGGTGGACCTGCCCCCCGTTGTTTTTGAGACTGTTGCAGCCGGCAACGTGAAAAAGGGAAACCCCTTTCCAATAGCTGAATTGGCGGGGATAATGGGAGCTAAGATGACGCCCGGCTTAATCCCTTTGTGCCACAACATCCGTCTTGATAACGTAAGGGTAAAATGCGAACTTTTCAGTGAAAACAAAGCGGTGCGTATAACATGCGAAGCGGTCGCAAACGAGGTGACCGGCGTTGAAATGGAAGCGCTAACAGGCGTTTCAATAGCAGCGCTCTGTTTTTATGACATGTGCAAGGGACTGGATAAAGGAATGGTGATACGCGATATCCGGCTGCTGAAGAAAACCGGCGGCAAAAGCGGGGAATGGACCGCAGAGAAGGGGTATACCAGATGAGAATATTGAGGCTTTACGCACCATCGATCATAGGCGATCTTACTCTTTGTTACGCGCACACAAACGCTTCGGGGAAGAGCTGCGTCAACGAAGTGCCGATCCGCTTGACTTTTGCGCATGCAGGCGAAATGTCGGACGCCGGCGCGGAGCAAGCGCTGACAATTGTGCTCCCGGCTGAGACAAATATAGACGACGGCAATTTCCTTGCGGTGAAAAACGGAGAGACCCTCTTGAAATGGGATGGCAACGCCAGGTCGTTTTGCGTGGTAACCCCCGGATTTTTAAGCGTATCCGCGCCTTGTGAAGTATGGCGCCCAATAAAAACAGCCGTTTTAACCATAAGCGACAAGGGGAGCCGAGGTGAGAGGCCGGACAGCGCCGGCCCCGAACTGGAAAGCCTCATATCAACGCTTGGCGGCATTGTTGAGGACAGGAGAATTGTTCCTGACGATGAAACGGTGATAGCACAAACGGTGGACGAGTGGTGTGAAAAAGGATTTAATCTTGTCCTTACCACGGGAGGCACAGGACTTTCTCCAAGAGACGTAACTCCGGAAGCGCTGCTTGCTATAGCTGATAAAGTAGTGCCCGGTTTCGGAGAGACGATGCGCGCTTATGGGCAAAGGTATACGGAAAGAGCATTTCTCACAAGAAGCGTATCAGTGATACGCAAGGGCAGTTTAATCATTGCGTTTCCCGGCAGTCGTCGTAGTGTAAGGCAATGCTTCGAATCCATATCCTCAGGACTCCGGCATGGAGTCGAGATCCTTGCCGGATGGGACGCTGAATGCGGTGGTCATAGCCGCTAAAACATGTGATGACAGAAAATCAAAAAACACTGGCGGGTGTCTTATAAATGGAAAACCAATACTGTGCCGACAGAATAAATCGCTGCGTGATCATCACCGGCATGTCTGGCGGAGGCAAAACATCGGCGCTCAATGTATTTGAGGACCAGGGATTTTATGCCATAGACAACCTGCCGCCGACACTGCTGCCTCAGCTGCTTGACGTGTTGGTTTGCCATGCGTCTGCAGTATCAAACGGAGTCGCGGCTGTCATTGACGTCCGCGGCGGAGAACTTTTGAACGATTTGGAAAAAACTCTGCCTTTAGTCAGAAAAAAAGTGAAAAAACTAGAAATACTTTTTGTAGACGCATCCGACGCTTCCCTCCTTAAAAGATTTGAGGCCACAAGGAGGAAACATCCGCTCACTGCCGATACCACCATCCTTGGAGGAATAGCGCGGGAACGCGAACTGCTGGCGACGATAAAGAAAAACGCCGACATAGTGATAGACACATCAGACCTTAATACACCTGAATTTAAAGCGAGGCTCATGGATATAATGGGCATGTCATCAGATGGAGTGTCGGTCATTGTAAGCTCCTTTGGTTTCAAATATGGCATCCCGCAGGACTCAGACTATGTGCTGGACGTACGTTTTTTGCCAAACCCTAACTATGTGGCGGAACTTCACCCTCTTTCCGGCAAAGACAAGCCTGTACAGAGCTATTTAGCAGGGTTTGATGCGCTTGGAGAGTTTATAGCCAAGGTCGAACCGCTGCTTGGCTTTATAGTTGCTATTTATGGCAGTACCGGCAAGAAGCAGTTACATATAGCGATCGGATGCACCGGAGGCAGACATAGGTCCGTGGCTGTTGCGGAAATCATAGCGGGCAAACTCAGGAAGCTGGACAAAAAGGTGGTCACAAGCCACAGGGATATAAACAAGGAGAGCCTGCCGATATGAACGCATATGTAATCCTGCCGGCTGTAATTTTAATTGTGGCTGCCGCCGTCTCTTTTTACGTCATCTCATCAGGCAGGGGTAAAAAACGGAAGAAAAGCACGTCCGTGCGCCAGGAAATAATGAACAGCGCGATAGAATACCGCCTCTCGTTTGGTCCGAGGATCGTCGCAATAGGAGGAGGGACCGGTCTATCTACGCTGCTTTCCGGCCTCAAGGGTTTTACAAGAAATATAACTGCGGTAGTAGCCGTTACAGACGAGGGAGGGAGCTCGGGCCGACTCAGACAGGAATGGGGAGTCCTGCCGCCCGGTGACATAAGGAACTGCATAGTGGCGCTTGCAGAGAACGACAGCTCATTGAACAGACTGTTAAATTTCAGGTTCGACAGAGGAGAGTTAAAAGGGCATAATTTAGGCAATCTTATACTGCTGGCCACTACCGAGATGATGGGAGATTTTCAGAGAGCCGTTGAGGAACTTAACAAGCTTCTGGCCATCAGAGGGCAGGTGCTGCCCGTCACGACTGAGACCGTTACTCTTAAGGGCGAGACCAAAGACGGCAAACTGCTCAGCGGAGAGCTTGAAATATCGGATAATGGGAAAAACCTTGCCAAACTATGGATAGAACCATCCAACGCACAGTCCCTGGAAGGAGTAAAACAAGCTATCTGCTCAGCTGATCTGATAGTACTCGGACCGGGGAGCTTGTTTACAAGCGTGCTTCCCAACCTTCTTTTAAAAGACGTCTCCTTCCTTTTAAGAGAGTCCCAGGTGCCTATCGTTTATGTCGCAAATTTAGTGACCCAGCCTAAAGAGACGGAGGGCATGAACATCGTCGCACATGTCGACTGGGTCGCAAGCGTTATCGGAACGGTGCCGGACTATCTGTTGGCAAATCAGGCTCCGATACCGGAGGAATATCTATCCCGCTACAGCAAGATAGGAGCAGAACCGCTTTATCTTTCGACCGAGGAGGAGAAGTATCTTAAGTCGTTAGGGACAACCGTAATATACGGCGACTATGTCACCATAAAAAATGAGGTATACCTCAGACACAACACACAAAACCTCTCCGAAACCATAATGCGCCTTGCGCGTGAAAGCAGAGAGAAGAGGGGTTTTTAAAAGTGGGGCAGCATTTGGAATATACACTTTGGGACGAATGGGTATCCCTCCCTGTTGTTTTACCGGCGGAAGACGAAATCACAGGCGTGCTTGACGGATTGTGTCATAAAAGTGACGGGAAGACGTGCTGTTTCACCTGTAACCGTCTCTTTACCGTGAGGCGTCTTTTCAAGCTTTGGAACGCGTCGGAACCTGTCCGCAAGGGAGATGATACCAGCGGAATAAGGCTTTTAAACTCCCCAAAAAACAAAGGCCCCATTGTTTTTTGTATAGACAGTTTATACGCCGAAAAGTTTTTTGCAAGGAGCCTGAACCTTGGCAGAAGGACGCGCAATTGGAACTGGGTGCGCGGCTTGTGGGGAAGCTGCGGATCGCTTTACATACCGAAATCCGGATATTTCCTTGTGATACGCCCTCCTGAGGGGAACGGAAGCGGGGAGAGGATACAGAGCATCCTGAAATCCGCCGGCTTTTCCATCGGCGTAAGGAAAAAAGGCGGGAGCCGCGAAATTATGCTGCGCGATCAGCAGCAGATAGCGACCTTTCTTTCAAGGCTTGGATTCGTACAAAGCGTGCTTGCGCTGGAGGAAACCGCCATATATCGCTCTATGCGGAGCCATGCCAATAAACTTGTTAACTGTGATGCGGCAAATATAAGCAAGAGCGTTCGTGCCGCTCAGGATCAGATGTCTTTGATAAGGAAGCTTGAAGAAATCGGTGCTGTGGAAGACCTGCCGGACATACTGAAGGAGCTTGTCGCGGCAAGAAAAGCGAATCCAAGCGTATCTTTGAGGGAACTGGGGCAAAGTATGTCAAGACCTATTAGCAAAAGTACGGTAGAATATAGGTGGAGAAAGTTGGAAAATATTTTAAACAAGATGTTGAGAGGGGATGGTTGCCATGTACTTGGGAAAGGCAGACGTTAACACCTATGAGAAAGGGGCGGGAAGGGAGTTTCTGGTTTCCAACGGGCGCGGTAGCTATGGATTTTCCACCGTCATAGGAGCCAACACGAGAAGAGAGCATGGGCTCCTGGTCGTCCGCCCGGAAGGAGAAAGGCAACACTCAGTTCTTATCAGCAAGATAGAAGAGACCCTTTTCGAAAACAACAAAAAATATCAACTTTCTACCAACCGCTATAAAGATCTTGTATACCCGGACGGCTACAGATATCTTCAGGAATATCAAGGCAATCCCTACCCAAGCATGCTGTTTGTGATACATAGCGTCCTTCTTGAGAAATCTATTTTTATGCCCGCCGGCAAAGCTTGCACAATACTTAAATACGAGATCCTAGCCGCGCCTGATAAGGTTCGCCTTGATCTGCGCCCGCTGTTCGCGCACAGGATCAACAACGAGGTTCACGTTGACGAGGGTAAAAACAGCTTTGAATCGGAATCTTTCGGCGACCTTGGGATATGTGTCAACGGCAGAGGGCATACAAGTTATTGTTCCGTAACATCAGGCACATGGACCATTAAGCCGCTTTGGTTCGAAAATCTTATATATGAACAGGATGACAGAGCTGATTCTCCATCCGTAGATCACCTGTGGTCACCGGGTTTCGTTACGCAGGAGCTATCTCAGGGCGATGTGGTTTACGTCGTCTTATCCGATTCCCCTCAGACATTTTCAATGAACGAGCTCACAGAGATGGAAAAAGAAACAGCGGGAAGATTCGAAGACATACTTGAAAGAGCGAATCTCCCCGCGTTCAGCAGTGCGGAGCAGGACTTGATATTTGCGTCATATCATCTGATCGACGACAGAAAATCGCCCGTTTCGCCTATATACACAGGATATCCTTCCGTAGAGTGCAAGGCTCGGGATACCTTTGTATCACTGCCAGGGCTTACTCTCGCAACCGGCAGGGAGGACGTCGCGGAAAACACGCTTAAGTTTTGGCTGGATGTATGCAAAAAGAACAATTGGGTGATGCCTGAGCGCCTGGCGGCCGACGGATCCTATATTTTTGAAGGAGCCGACAACGGCCTCTGGTTTGTATACGCCGCGCACAGATACATGAGACATATAGGAGACGCGGCTGTAGTAAACCACAGAGACATATGGGACGGAGTAAAAGAGATAATAAACCGTTACCGCGAAGGTATTGCCGATTTAGACCTCTCTTGCGAAGAGAACATGCTGCTAAACGTTAAAACAGACAACCCGCTGAGGCATTGGATGGATGCGGTTGCAGGAGACGAAGTGGTGGTTCCTAGAAAGGGCTTCTTTGTTGAGGTGAACGCCCTTTGGTACAGCGCTCTAAGGATAGCGGAGAAGTACTCTGAGATTTTCGAGGATGCTGCGGCGGCAAAAAAATATGCGTCGATGGCCGATGTTTGCGCAAAATCTTTCTGCAACGTCTTTTGGAACGATGATGTCAAAGGACTTTACGACTATGTCGATCCAGAATGTCCGAAATGCGAGAACGCTATCCGTCCTAACCAGATCCTGGCTGTATCTCTTCCGTTCAGTCCGCTTCCGGACGATAAGGCGGTTAAAGTAATCAGGCTATGCTGGAATGAGCTGTACACGACGTATGGATTGAGATCTCTTGATCCAAGGCACGAAAAATTTAAGGGCCGCGCAGAAGGGCGCCCAGACCAGCGGATAAAAGCACGTTTTCGCGGGATGGCATGGCCGTGGTTGCTCGGGGAATTTATTTCCGCATACATTAAACACAATCCGCAGAGGAAAGACCTCGGGTGGGTCTTCATGCGGCCGTTCAATTCGCATATAAGACACGGCTGCCTTGGCGGAGTAGCAGAGATCTTTGACGGGATAATGCCTTACAGACCGCATGGCGACGTTTTGAGCGCCATGGCGCTCGGAGAACTTCTAAGGGTCCTGCATGAAGATCTTCAATACGATGAGTAAAATTGACTAGCAAAAAAATAAAATTTCATTTGACTTAAATGTGATATGGTTGCACAATCAAACTGTGCCGATAAATAACCCTTGTCGGTATTTTCACAAAGTATTTGTCGACAAAAAATTAAGGAGGAAATATTTATGGCAAAGTATAAGGTTGCAATTAACGGTTTTGGACGCATCGGCCGTCTATCGCTACGTTCCTTTTTCATGAATGGGAAGGATAATAATTTTGATGTAGTGGCAGTCAACGATCTCACGCCGCCTTCGTCTCTTGCCTATCTGCTTAAATATGATTCCGTTTTTCGACGCTTCCCCGGTGAAGTTTCAGTGGAGGATGATCGTCTTGTGGTAAACGGACGCAGCATCAAGGCTGTGGCGGAGCCCGACCCGTCAAAGCTTCCATGGAAAGAGCTCGGCGTTGACCTTGTGATAGAATCTACAGGCCGTTTCACAGACGCAAATGCGGCTAAAGCGCATATTGACGCAGGCGCCAAGAAAGTCATAATTTCAGCTCCCGCCACTAATCATGATGTGACAATAGTAATCGGTGTAAATGAGAATATCTATGACCCCAAGAAGCACAACATCGTATCCAACGCATCCTGCACCACGAACTGCCTGGCCCCGCTTTGCAAGGTCCTTCAGGAAAGGTTTGGAATAGTAGAGGGACTTATGAACACTGTGCATTCGTACACTAACGACCAGGTAACGCTGGACTTTCCGCATAAAAAGACTCCTTCGCGCGGACGCGCGGCGGCCCTTTCAATAATACCAACCAGCACAGGTGCGGCAAAGGCCATCTCTGAAGTCATGCCCGAGCTTAAGGGCAAATTAAACGGTTTTGCTCTTCGTGTGCCGACACCCGATGTTTCAGTCGTCGACCTTACGGTTGTGCTTGCGAAAAAAGTTACCGCCGACGATGTCAACTCTGCTATGAAAGAATACGCCGAAGGGCCTCTTAAGGGCATCCTTTACTATGAGCCGGAGGACCTTGTCTCGATGGATTTTGTGGGGGACAGTCACTCTTCTATATTTGCTCCGAAGCACACGATGGTTGTAGGAGACAGCATGGTTAAAATGCTTTCATGGTACGACAATGAGTGGGCTTACAGCAACAGGGTGATAGATTTAGCCGATTACATCCTTTCGAAAGGAATTTAAGCGAAATGCGGCTGAAAACTTTTTCTCCCGAAGATGTCTTCGGCAAAAAAGTTTTAGTGAGGGTAGACTTCAACGTGCCGTTGGCAGACGGTGAGGTAAGCGACGCCACGCGCATAAGAGCACATCTCCCGACGCTTGAGGCGCTGAGAAGCGCGGGGGCAAGCATAGCACTGGTTTCTCATCTTGGCAGGCCCAAGGGGACCGTGGATAAAAAATTCAGTCTTGCGCCAGCAGGCAAAGCCCTTGAGGATATGACGGGGTGGAATGTAGTCTTTGTGCCCGATTGTGTCGGTCCAGAGGTCGGCCATGCCGTAGCATCGTGGAAAAAAGACGATGTCCTGTTGCTTGAGAACGTACGTTTCCACGCTGAAGAAGAAAAAAACGACGTCAATTTTGCGAGGGAACTTGCAAAATGCTTTGACATATTTGTAATGGACGCATTTAGTGCGGCCCACAGGGCACATGCTTCAACAAGCTCGATCGCGCGCATCATACCGTCGTTTGCAGGGCTCCTCCTTTTAAAAGAGATAGAGATACTGAGCACTGTTCGGGACAACCCAAGGAAACCCTTCGTTCTCATTCTTGGCGGCGCAAAAGTGTCCGATAAAATAGGAGTAGTCAGCAATATGATGACTAAAGTCGACACTATTCTTATAGGAGGAGGAATGGCTTTTACATTTTTGAAAGCCGTCGGCTATGAGATAGGTTCGTCGCTTTGTGAAGAGGAAAAGATAGGGTTTGCCTCGGAAATGCTCGCTGAAGCCGCCAAGCGTGGAGTTAAGATATTGCTGCCGACAGATTTGATCGTAGCCGACGCTTATGCAGCGGACGCCAGTCATTCTGTTGTAAATGCAGATAGCATCCCTGCGGGTAAAATGGGGCTGGACATAGGACCCAAGACTGCTGAGACTTTCAGGAATGTCATACTGTCAGCCAAGACAGTACTTTGGAACGGCCCTATGGGAGTTTTTGAAATGCCTGCGTTTGCCAAAGGTACGGAGAATGTGGCGAAAGCCATGGCAGACGCCACTCAAGCAGGAGCGCTGACAGTCATCGGCGGTGGAGACTCTGCTGCGGCCGCAGCTAAGTTCCGCTGCGACGACAAGGTTTCGCATGTCTCAATGGGCGGGGGAGCCAGCCTGGAGTTTTTTGAAGGAAAGATCCTTCCGGGTATTGAGCCATATATATTGGAGTGAAGATAGAAAAAATCGATTGCATGCATGAAGGTAATTTGATTGATTGAAAAGCGATCCCAGCTTCAGCATCTTTTCTCTTTTAGTGCCGGGATCGCTTTAAAATTAAGGAGGTATTTGATATGCGCAGAAAATTCATGGCGGGGAACTGGAAGATGTACAATGGGCCGGCTGCCACGAGGGAGTTTTTTGCTGAAATCCTCTCGGCTCTTTCCACGACAAAAGAAAAAGAAATAGTTGATAACATAAACTCAGGAAATATTGAGATAGCTATTTTCCCGCCCTCAATTTCACTTGAGGCCGCGGTGACCGCGAAGCGCGGCATCCCAATATCCGTTGGAGGGCAAAACGTGCATTGGGAAAAGCAAGGTGCTTTCACGGGTGAGATCTCTGTGCCTATGCTGAAGGAAGTTGGGTGTGCTTATGTTATTATAGGACATAGTGAGCGCAGGCATATTTTCCATGAAACCGATGAAAGCCTGCACCAGAAGCTGCTTGCCGCCACATCCGACGGTTTAATCGCGGTTTTTTGTGTAGGTGAACTGCTCAAAGACCGCGAAAATGGCGACACCTTTGACGTTGTGAGAAGACAGTTGCTTGCGGGTTTGAAATCCATGGATGCTTCGACCGTGAAGGATAAAATCATAGTAGCTTACGAACCCGTTTGGGCAATAGGCACCGGAAAAACCGCGAGGGATGAGGATGCCCAGGAAGTTTGCGCGTTTATCAGAAAGGTCATATCAGATACGTTCGGCGAAGGGGTGGCCGATAAAGTGCTTATACTATACGGAGGAAGCGTTAAGCCTGAAAATACGGCCGGCATTATGTCACAACAGGATATAGACGGCGTTCTGGTAGGCGGCGCATCCTTAAAACCGGAAAGCTTCCTTGCAATTGTCAAAGCGGCCATTGCATGATTTTGAGACGGCTCTGTTTGAAAAACAATAATTCAATGTAACATAAGAATTATTATAGGACATTATAAAAATATAGATTTATAGATTCAGTTCCGTGTGTTTCTATATCGTTTATGTGCTATACTTTCACTCAGCGCGCGACTGTGTATCTGACGCAGCTTTTTATGCGCGCTTTTCAATCGTATAAAACATAAACAATGTGATGAATGATTTTTTCTGTTTGCAGGTCTTCCGTTTGTTCCTCAGGAACGGCTTTTCGTGCAAAGAGAAAGGACTGTCGTAAACCATGCAACTATCGGGGAGCCCTTGATCTTTGAAAAGAGGCTTCCCGTTTTTTTGTTGATTGCGCGCATTAAAATTAAGATTAAGGATGGTATCGATTGATGAAAAAGATAGTTATCAGGATGTTGTCGTATTGCTGCATGTTGTCGGCCGTGTCGCTGCTTGTGCTGTTTCACGCGGCCGAACCGCTGTATGCCGCCGATTTCCCCCAAAAGCTAGGGATCACGTATGTAAAGGCGCCGCTTAACGTACCATCTATCGTCGCGAAAGAACTCAAAATTTTTGAAAAAAGCTTCCCGGGAGTTTCATTAAGTTTTCCAGAGCTGACTCAGGGGCCTCAACAAACGGCAGCCCTCGCCTCGGGGGAAATAGGCATAGCCAGCTGTTTGGGTGCGACTTCGGCAATACTCGCAGCCTCCGAGGGATTGGACGTGAAAATTTTCGCAATTTATTCACGCGCGCCTAAGGCCTTTATGATCCTTGTCAAAGACCCATCGATAAAAAGCGTAAAAGACCTTAAGGGTAAGAAGGTCGCGGGTCCGAAAGGAACCATACTTCATCAGCTGCTGGCGGCGGCCCTTGCCAAAGAAGGCATGACGCTTAAGGACGTAGACCACATAGTGATGGATATCCCCGCTGCCGGAAGCGCTCTTGAAAGCGGGAACGTAGACGCGGCATTAATGGCCGGACCAGCCGCGTACAATGCCTTGGCTTCCGGCGCAAGAATGCTGAGAAACGGCGTCGGGTTGGTCGACGCGACCATTGTAATTGCTACGACTTCTAAATTTATGAATGAGTACCCTAAGGTAATAACAAGATTCATGGACGCTCATAAAAAAACCCTCGACTGGATAAAAAAGAACCCGGAGGAAGCAAAGAAAATAACACAGAAAGAGACCGGCTTGCCAATGGAAGGCGTAAACACAATGTTCCCGTGGTATGACTTTGACCCGGCCATACATAAGTCGGATATAAAAGAGCTTGAGAAGACGCAGGATTTTATGCTTGAAAACGGCCTTCAGAGAAAGAGGATCAATATTTCTGCGATAATAGCGGCCGACGTGGCGCAATAAGCGATAAAAAGAAAAAATCGCAAAGTAAGCAAGCCGATCCATTTAGCTGAAGCGCGGCAATTCCGGCTTGCTTACTTTTTTTCTTTTTTTACTCAGAGTGAGTGATGATATGCGAAAAAATATCGGCGGCCGGGTCAGGCAGACTGTTTGCGTACAGGCAGCCTGAGACAGCGTAGTGCGGCATATCGACGTAAAACATCCGCTCGCAGTCTGAGATTGCGCGCTTAAAAAGCGGATCTCCCACTACGTACTTATAACCGCGATCCTGAATGAGCCTTTCCAGGTCGTCCTCCTCCTTCAACGAAACATCAAACCGCTCTGCTATTTCCTGATCCAGCATAAACCATGTGGCCACGTCAATGGCGCCGAACGATTTTTTTGACCTGAGAGATTCGCGGACGGCGTTTGCCATGACCTGCTGGCCTATAATAAGAACAGACTCTCCCCCACCATCGTTATCGTATTTACATCCGTCGTATGCGTATGCATTGCCGGGATCACCGCGTTTTCTTCTTATACTTTGTTCGATATTCATCCGCAGCGCTTCTTCCGTGCCATTCAACGGAAACCCGGCGACATAAGGAGTGCCGAATTTTTCTTTAAGCAGTCTGGCTGCCTTAAGGCCTGACGGCGATACTACGAGGTTGCATAAAGCATCCTTGGCACTCATTACATTTTCAAGCCCAGAGCCCATACCGTAACATGCCGGATGTTCGTACCCCCACTGCCGCAGCAAATCAGATATATACGAAGAGATAAAGAGCCCCGGCATGTCAAGCGGGGTTGCTCCTATAACACCAATGTCGACTGTTTTACTCTCTGCCCCTCGTTCCGTTGTTGATGTGAACCTTTCAAAAAGTTCTAAATATGCCTTCTCCTGCCCTTTATCGTACATATCCATTCCGTTAGTCTCGATGGCAAATGCAGGGAGTCCTGTATGCATGTGCAAAGAGCGTGCCAACGCTTTAAAATCAGTCCCTATTACAGAAGGCGCCGGAGTCGATATGATCGCGATAAAACGGCATTCGATATTATTTATTGCGTCCTCTATTTTATCGATCAGTTTATCGTCACGTCCAAAAATTGCATCCATATCTCTTAGCCCTGCGCTTAAAAGGGCAGTTTTGCTTCCGTACCAGCGCGGTTCGTCATAGCCGCAAATGTTTCCTGTGCAACCGCCGGCATCATAAACGACTATCATCCCCCCAAGCTCAAAAAGCACAGAAACAGCGCCGGAGTAATCGGGGGAAAAAGGCGCTAAAAACTTAAACAAACCTTTCATCCTGCAAAACCTTTATATTACCAGATATGAACCGTGCATCTGTTCCCTGTGGCTTTTAGGGTTCAATATGCCGGCTTCTATTTGCCCTAACAGAGATATCAACCCCCTGTACCCGAACGCGTAACGCTCTTCGTTCCATGAAATGCACAACGCGTCTGCAAAGTAATATCCGGCGTCAAGCCCCAAGGCGGCATCAGCGCCCGTCATAACTCCGCCGTAGCCGAGCATTCCCGGGTAAACGCTCGAATACACGCGTGTTTGTGGGCTCAGTTCCCTGAGTTCTCTTATATACCTGCGGTCTTCGTCGTTTATCATGTGGCAAAATATAAATGGGACCCGCATTCCGTGTCTGATCAACATAGAGGAGAGCTCAAACGGGTTGCCGTTTATGGTCTGCCCTACCGCGAATCTCATCCCTTTGTGACGAGACTCGAACAATTTAATTGCTTCCAATGCTTCATCGTGGTATTCGCTGTCGTTACAATCGAAATCCAATGCCTCGGACAAAAGCTTATATTGAAATTTTATGGAGTTTATCTCGTAACAATGTTCGACGCGGTGGAATGGGATGCCGAGCCTCTGCTTAAGGTCCTCAGCTGCTGCGAGCGCAAGCGGCGTCAGCACCAAATTCATTCGCGCCTCCCCCATTTTCATATATTCTTCAAAAGTTTTGCATGCAGATATCTGATTCATATGGTATATTCCAGCCTGTTTCAAAATGTCAGCAAGCTCGCAATCATCGTCAATTGGTACAAAATTACCGAGGAGATTGACAGCGTCTTCTCTTGTGCTCGAACGTCGGAGACAATGATAAAGAGACTGTTGAATAGAAGCCATCGGCGGTTTTTTGCCCTCACGCGTTATGGGATCCATACGGGCCGGCACGACCGGGATACCGCATGAACGCTCGATTTCTCTGCATATACTCTCAAGGTCTGTCCCAAGAAGGGTGTCAACACAGCTTGTGCAAATCATCAGCGCCTTAGGACGCGGCTTGACGGAGCGGCATATATCCTCCGCCGCATCTTTTATGCGCTCAAGGTAACGCCCGGTGACAACGTCCACATCATCCATATGCATGTAGCACATGCGATCTGCAAAACCGGCTGCTTTACCCGCTATAGTACCATGTCTGCCGCAGCACGCCGGCGATACCATGAGCATTATCGCCTCAGGCAAGAGCGATCCTGTGCGCTTTACTCCGAACCCGCTCGCGCCGGGAGAATTGTAATGTAAATGGCAGCGCGGCACCGTTTGGTTCATAATACCGCCGCTTTTACGTTCGGCAAGTTCCTCGACCGTTGTAAAGAAAGGATTTTCGTCCATTTTTATTCTTCAGTCCGCATCTAACTGCTCATTATAAGCTTGGCAAAATCAAAAAACTTGCGGCTTATCGGCAGTGTCGGGGCGCCTTCTATGACTGTCTTGCCGATGTTTTCATAGTATTGGATATTGTCGTCGCGCGGGATATCGGCGACTATTTCAACGTGAATTTCATCAGCAAAGGCGCGAACGCGATCCTCTTCGCCATCCACGTTTCTGCGATTTAAAACCACACCTCTTACTTTCGCATAACCGCGTCCGGCGAAATTATTGACGGCGCTGTTTATATTATTGGCAGCAAACAGCGACATCTTCTCTCCCGACGTAACTATGAGGACTTCCTGCGCATATCCCTCTCTTATCGGAACGGCAAACCCGCCGCATACGACATCTCCGAGCACGTCGTACAGCACTATGTCAGGCTTGTATGTTGCCAATACGTCCAATTCCTTGAGCAGCTCGAATGTGGCGATGATACCCCGTCCCGCGCATCCTAATCCTGGAGTCGGGCCCCCTGTTTCTATGCAGAACACACCGCCGTAGCCAACTCGAACGATTTCTTCCGCCGAGATCTCTTTGTCATGCTCCCTGAGGAGGTTCATGACCGGGTCCATTGCCTCGCCGCCAAGAAGGTTTATTGTGGAGTCAGCCTTAGGGTCACAGCCTATCTGCATGACCTTATATCCGCTTACCGCAAGCGCTGCGGAGAGGTTGCTTGTGACCGTAGACTTGCCTATGCCGCCTTTGCCGTATAGAGCTATTTTCTTCATGACATATCCCTTTTTATCTGTTGGTCATATTTCCAGTCTGAATCCATCCTGATATATCGCTTAAAACAAATGGGCAAATATTGATGGTGCGAGGAAGGGGCGTCGCGTATGCCGGAGATATCGGAAGAGAGAAGCCAAAGATTGCCGGTAGTACCGCGCTTTATTGCCCTGTCCCGTAACGCATCCTTTCAGGGACTACTGCTCTCACCCCACCATGCGAAGAAGCTGTGTCTCCTTTGTAGCGCGGAATGAGGTGCATATGGACATGCATCACCGACTGTCCCGCGGATTCCCCGCAGTTCACACCTATATTGTAGCCGTCAGGCTTGAACTTTTTATCTATGAGATCCCTGCACCTCTCTATGAGATCGAATATGGCATCCCGTTCCTCTTTCGTGATTTCGAAAAAATCCGCCGCATGCCTCTTGGTTATGATCAGCATATGTCCATCGTTGACCGGCGTTTTGTCAAATATTGCATATGCCAGATCATTCTCAAAAACATAGTCTTTAATAGAGCAGAATATGCAATCCACGGTGCCTGTCTCACCTCCCGGCGTTCTTTCGCTAAACGCAGCGTGACGCCGCTTCAATGATTTAGTTTTTATTGTGGCCTATTCGTCGTTATCTTTAAATTTCAATGTGGGAGCATCGCCCCAAAGAGAATCTAGCCTGTAGTAATCGCGTCCCTCGCGGCTTAGGATATTCACGACAAGATGCCCTGCGTCCATAAGACACCATCTGCTGCTCCCCTCCCCCTCGACGTTGTGGGGCAGTTTCATTTCGTCAAGAACATCGTCCGCGGCATCACGAAGTGTTTTCGCATGGAGGTCAGAACGAGCGATAGCGACGATGAATGCTTCCGTAAAGCCCGAAACCTCGCTTAGGTTATGCACTGTGACCTCAAGCGCATGCTTGTTGATCAGCGCGTCTACGATAGGTTTGTAGGACTCGTAAAACTCCTGAGTTGTCTTGTTTTCTTCCATCTCTTCATCTCTCTTTATATGTTATTTGCTGCTTATCTCAACAAGTCTGTCAAGTTGCTTGATAAGTTCGGCGCTGTCATGGCCGACTATTATGGATGCGTAGAACGCCTGCTTGTTGGGCCTCACAAGGTTACCCGGAACATTCAGCAGCTTCCCAATGGTCTTTGCGGTATCCGTCACATTTTTGTTTGCGTTCGGAGGATAGACAACATTGCTGAAACGGTAGTCAAAATGCTTGGCGTTGCCGGTGTGAACCACATCGATCCCAATTTTTTGAAGCCTGGAGGCCACTTCTTCCCCAACGCCGGATTTGCCTGTCCCGTTAAGCACGGCCACTGCCTCCGGCATAGATCTTACCATAGCTATAAGCTGATCTTTCGACATCTGCTTCCCCTCGGTTGTTTTGGGGGCACTGGCAGCGGCGTTTCTCGCTTCTCCCGACGTATTCTCCATCGCGTTTGAGTAGGCAAGCGAAATGCCGGCAAATCTGCTGTCGGAGCTGTTTTCCTGCAAGTCTCCGGAGATCAGTTCCTCAACCGATGCGTTCAAGAAGGCGTTGGCTAATTTCACGTCACCGAGCCAATAGCTCAAATTATTGATTGTCGCCGCAGTACCGTGGAGCGTGGAAAAGAAAATGCGGTCCCGCCCCACCTCATTTTGAACAAAACCTGCAAGCTGTATGGCAAGCTTAGGCGGCATATCTGTTTTAAAAAGTTTCATCATTTGCGCCGTAAGCTCCGGTATTTTAACGATCGTGCGCGGGTCATACGCTTTCTTTATCAGCGCTTTTAAGAACTGTTGCTGTCTCTGTACCCTTCCGATATCCCCTAAAGCGTCTTTTCTAAAACGCACGAAATGGAGAGCCGTCACGCCGTCCATAATTTGCTTGCCCGGCTCGATATTGATGTCAAGCTTGCCAGCCCTGTCGCGATATCGCATCTTCTTTTGCACGTCGATCTCCACCCCGCCAAGGATGTCAACTAGCGCCGGGAAACTGTCGTAATCCACTATAACGTAATAAAGAATAGGCTGCCCAAGGTATTTCTCTATAGTGGCTTTCATAAGGTCAGCACCGCCGTACGCGAAAGCATGGTTGATTTTCTGTACCCCGTGCCCCGGTATCTCCACCCTCGTGTCTCTTGGAATAGATAAAATCTTCATGTTCTTATCGTCTATGTCGATCGTGGCAAACAAGATAGTATCGGAGCGCCTGGAGCCTTCAACGTTGTCCTCTCCCATAACAAGCATGTTGAAACGCCCCTGTTCCTTGAGCGCATTATATTGAGGGCTGCCTGGTCCAAAAGAATCCGCTATCTCGCTGTAGATATCTCCTGATTTGGCGTGGAGGGCAAAATATAAACGAAGTCCGGCTCCGGCTCCTATTGCAATTATGCCGCACAGCATTATAAGGACAAATGATTTTGTCAGCTTCACTGGCATACCTCCGCGCATTGATCCTTTTCTTTATAAAGGTATTTTTTCATTATGAAATTTTCTACAGATGGCGGAACAAGAAAGCGTATGCTTCTGTTGTTCCTCACCCTCTCCCTGAGCTCTGTGCTCGAAATTGCAAGCAGCGGGATCTCAAGGGGTATTATAGCCGACCGCAGATAGTCCGGCAGTTCTTCCATGCGCTTGTGCGTGTAGCCATAGCGGCTTACCGCTACAAATTTGCACAGTTCCATTATCTCATGCGGATCTTTCCACGAAACTATGTCAAGAACAGCGTCAAGCCCTGTTATGAAATAGAAATCGCTGCGCTCATATTCCGGCATGCTTCGAAGAGTCCTCAGTGTGTCTATCGTATAGCTGTAGCCGATCTTATCGATCTCAACGCGAGAAACGTCAAAATACGGACATTCGGCCGTCGCCAGCAGCGTCATTATGTATCTGTCCTCTGCCGATGTTATCCTCTCTTTTTTTTTGTGCGGGGGCTGTCCGGTCGGCACAAAAAGTACTTCCGAAAGGTTAAACGCCGCGTGAGCCTCGTCCGCGGCCCTTAGGTGGCCGTAATGAATCGGGTCAAAAGTGCCGCCCATTATGCCGATGCGTCTCTTGCTGTTTTTCTCCATTATATATCCCGCGCCTCTTCATCCGGCATCTGTTGTTCATCCTCTGGCCCTGCGCCGGCGTCCTCATCCTCTGATGGATAATAATCAGGATAGAATGTAAATTCCTTGTAACCTATAAGCACAGGATCCCCACGTACGGCTCCAGCCGCCTCAAGAAGCTGCTCAACCTTATATTTGCGCAACAGGATATTGAACCTCGCTATGTTTTCGTCCTGGCTCAAGTCATACCGCTCCGCCGCTTTCTCAAGCTGACGATGGATCACCCTGTATCCGCCTCCATGCTGAGATATTATCTGTATTTTATTCCTGCGGCGTACGCGGATATTCTCCCCTTCAGACGGCGCGTCAAGAGCAAAGAGCCTGACTTCGCTGTGCGGCCTTGGATGCGCGTCCGTAAAGTCAACGATATTCCTTACCATCTCCGGTATTCCCTCACCTGTCAGCGCGCTCAGTGCGCAGAATGGAATATTACGAGACTGAAAATATTCGGACAGTGCGTCCATTAATGCACTTTTCTGCGAATCGCCGAGCATGTCAATCTTGTTCGCCGCGATAAAAAAGGGACGACTGCCAAGCTTTTCATCGTAGAGTCGCATCTCTTCGCGCACGGTCTCAAACTCCCCTATTATTTGCGCCGGATCCGGGCTCTCCACGCTAAGCACATGTATAAGAAGCCTGCAGCGGTCTATGTGTCTTAAAAACTCCAGCCCCAGCCCCTTGTTGAGATGCGCTCCTTCGATCAGGCCCGGTATGTCTGCTATAACTATCTGTTCATAGCCGTGATTCAGCACTCCGAGGTTAGGGGAAAGCGTTGTGAACGGATAGTCAGCTATTCTGGGCTGCGCGTTTGATATTGCCGCCAGGATGCTTGATTTTCCGACGTTGGGCAGGCCAACTAACCCAACGTCGGCAATCAGCCGCAGCTCAAGCCTCAACTCCGCCTCCTCACCCATCTCGCCGGTTTCGCAGAAGCGCGGCGCTTTGCGCGCAGAGCTGGAGAAGTATCTATTCCCTCTGCCGCCTCTGCCGCCCCTTGCCGCAAGAAAACGGTCTTTAGGCTCGACAAGGTCCGCTATCCCATCTCCCGTTTTAGCGTCATATATCACGGTCCCGCACGGGACGTATATCACAGTGTCCTTGCCTGCGGCTCCATTCTTTGCTTTACCGCTGCCGTGCTCTCCGTTTGCTCCTTTTATGTGGCGTTGATACTCAAGATCGGCCAATGTCTGTATGTTTTGCGTAGCCTCAAATATTACGCTGCCTCCCCTGCCGCCGTTACCGCCGTCAGGGCCGCCGTTTGGCCTGAATCGCTCCCTTAAAAAACTCATGCATCCATTACCGCCGCGTCCTGCTTTAACAGAGATACGAACAGAATCTATAAACTTCATTTGACTACCTCGTCCCTTAAAATACTACAAACGGGGGCCGCAAGTTTGCCTAGGCCCCCTGGATCGATATCTTAAATACGTTTTATTTACAGCGTTTCCGGCTCTATCGTTATAACCTTTCTGTCCGCCTTAGTCAGGAAGCGAACCCTGCCGGGAGTAAGAGCGAATAAAGTAAAGTCACGGCCCTGCCCCACATTTCGCCCAGGATGAAATTTGGTGCCGCGCTGACGAACTATTATCGTCCCCGCGTTTACAAACTGCCCATCACTACGTTTTACACCGAGGTACTTAGGCTGACTGTCGCGTCCGTTAGTACTGCTTCCCTGTCCTTTTTTATGTGCCATAGCTCAAAAACCCCTCTCTAGCAGGTAATTCCCTGTATTTCGATTGCCGTGTACTGCTGGCGGTGTCCGCGGAATCTGCGATAATTCTTTTTTCTGCGGTACTTAAAAACGATCACCTTGTCGTCCTTACCGTGCTCAAGAACCTTTGCCGACACAGACGCGCCTGCAACGTACGGAGCCCCGACCACAGGACCATCGTCTTTGCCAAGGAAAAGCACTTTGTCAAAAAAGACTTCAGTCCCCTCTTCAGCACTAAGCTTCTCCACCCGCAGTTTATCGCCCGCTGATACTCTGTACTGCTTGCCGCCAGTTTCGATTACCGCATACATATCAATATTTTCCTCCCTCCGCTGCGTGTCAGGCAGCCTTATGGCTTTAACAGGCCTGCACCAAGCGCTTATAATAGCCAGAGTATTATATAAATTACCGTTGATTTAGTCAATGATAATGTCAAAATCAGCGAAAGACACGCGTTTAGATTCTGTTGCTATTCTCAAGCAGCGCCTGAGCATGATCCAAAGCTTCCTGAGATGTGTCGTCGCCTGACAGCATGCGCGCGATCTCCTTCTTGCGCTCATCGCCGCTTAACTCTTTAATGATTGTTTCCTCTCCTTCTCTCTTTACAAGGAAATGCTGGTCAGCCATAGCCGCTATCGTAGCCTCATGCGTTATAAGTATGGTCCTGCAGCGTTTGGCCAGCTGCCGCAGCTTATATCCCGCAAGCAGTGCCGTCCTGCCGCCAAGCCCGGCCTCGACTTCGTCAAATATAAGGGTCCCCGGAAGCTGATCGTCCCCCAATGAGAGCTGGAGCGCTATCAGTATCCTGCTTAGTTCTCCTCCTGAAGCTGTTTTCCCTACCGAAAGAGGTTTCTGGTCCGGAAGCGAGAGTGTAAACGAAACGTTTTCAGCACCAGATATTCGTATCCTGTCCTGATCTTCTATATCTATATCAAAAACGGCATAATCCATGGCAAGTTCCCCAAGATACGCGTTTACTTTCGCAGCAAGTGATTTAGCGGCGTCTTTTCTCATCGCTCTAAGCGCAACGGCAAGCCTCGCGGTTTCTTTTCTGAGATCGGCCGCTCTGCGTTCTTTTTCGGCCAGATCCGTGTTGCTGCTTTTAAGCCATGCCATTTCGTGCTCCGCTTCGTTCACGTACTGCAGGATGTCCTTGCAATCTTCTAATTTCAAAAGACGCTTGATCTTACGGACTATGCCGATCTTTTTCTCAACTCTCTCTTTGATCTCTTCAATATTCTGAGCCGTGTCGCCACTAAGCTCAGATTGCAGCATGCCGGATAACTCAAGCGCCGCTGAAAGCGATTTTTCCGCACACTCCCGCAATCTGCGCTCGTTTCTTTCATCTTCTTCAATATCAGCGTTTATGTTTCTGCAGAGTTCTTCCAGTCCTTCTATTATTCCGCCACTCGCAGCGCCGCCGGTGAGCCGTTCCAGCATAAAGCGAAGAGCATCGCTTCGTTTAGCTTTCGCGCCGAGTGAATTAAGCTCTGCTTCCCATTTTCTTTCGCTGTCTTCTGAAAGCTCCAGTGCGCGAATCTGCCTCAGGAGTGATTCCGCGTTTTCAAACCGGCTCTCGATTTCTTTGCGGCGCTTCCTCAGCGCTACTATCTCACGTTCCGTAGAAAGCGCTTCGTTAAACACGCACGCGAGCTTGGTCCGTGTTTCTTTAAGTTCCTCACCGCCGCAGGAATCCACAAGTTCGAGCTGTCTTGATGGTTCCAGCAGTCCAAGCTGAGCAAACTGGCTTTGTATCACAACCTCCTTTTCCATAACGGAGCAGAGAGTGCTCAGCGTGACGGGGACATCTTGCAGCGTGCACCTCCCGCGCCCGTTACGGCCGAAAATCCTTCTTGCTATAAGTGTATTTTCCTGAGGCTGGTACTCTTCTGCCAGTTCCGAAATACGCTCCTTTGCAAGCACAACGTGTACATCGGAAAAATCCTCAAGCGTGTGTATGTTATTTATCTGCGCCCTCTTGCCGGCGATGAATTCAAGCGCTCTTACAAGGCTGCTTTTGCCTGAACCGCTTTCTCCCGTTATCACTATAAAATCGCCCCGAAAGACAAGGTGGGCCTTCTTGATACCCCCTACCCCCCTAACGCGAAGCTCTTCTATCAACGTTAATCTCCCCCGTCTGTTATCCCATTAAACCCCCAGCGCAGCTTTTCTCTCAGCAAATCATAGTAGCTCCTGTCATTCAGCTGAATTGTTTCGACATGTATATCCGGGTCAAGAGACACTTCAAGGGAATCATCAGGCAGCAGCTCATATCCAAGCTGTCCGTCCTGGGTCAGCATGTAACTGCGGGCATCTCCTTTAGGCACAACTATCGCCCTGTCTGTGCCTCCAAGGACAACGGGGCGCGCGTAAAGAGTGTGTGCGCAAATAGGAGCCAACAGCATGCACTTCACATGAGGCGGGACAATGGGACCGCCTGCCGAAAGCGCGTAGGCGGTAGAGCCGGTCGGAGTTGAAAGTATCAGGCCGTCAGCCAGGAAAAGGGATAAAATCTCATCCCCGACCCTTACCTCAAGATCTATAACGCGCGCCAGGTTACCTTTTGAGATAACCAGGTCATTAAGCGCTAAAAGTTCATGCAGTACGCGTCCTCCCCGCCAAACAAGCCCCTTTAAAAGATCCCTTTGCTGCAGTGTGTATTTGTTCTCGAGGATTGCCATTATATCCTGCTTTGCCGATTCAGGATCTCCGGTTGCCAAAAATCCCAGCCTTCCAAGGTTTATGCCATAAAGCGGGATAGGATACCCAAAGGTATATCTTGCGGCCCTAAGAAACGTGCCGTCGCCGCCAAGTATTACGGCAAACTCGACTCCTTCCCGCCAGATGTTGTCAGGAGTCTCCGGTATGCTCAACACGGCAGCCTCGTGCGGTGGCAGCATCCAATTTATTCCTTGCCCCTTGCCCCACGAATACAGACGGCCCGCAAGATCGATAGCCTCAGGTTTCTGAGTGTTGAAAAGCAGTCCGATATTATTTGCTCCCATTATCAATTGACCAACCCACTTTCGTTCTCTTTGACAAGCAATGTCGCTTTATGCGCTTCCTCCACCAACAGATTAGTTGTCGGCAACTGCCGCAGGACATCGTTGTCTCTGCCTTTTATGCAAAGACGGAACAAAAATTCTATATTGCCCTCCGGTCCTCTTATAGGCGAAAATGTCTTTCCTAAGATCGTCATTTCCGTCTCGTCTTCAATAAAGCTGGAAAGATCATCTATTACTGCCGCATGTAACGACGGATCGCGGACGACCCCCTTGCCTATCTGTTCCCTGCCGACTTCAAATTGAGGTTTTACCAGAACTATCATCGTTCCGTCTGTTTTTAAAAGCTTTTGCAGCGGCTTTAAAAGCAGCTTCAGTGAAATAAAAGATGCGTCTGAGACAATTATATCCGCTTTTTCACTGCCTATCATATCCAGGGTAAGAAAACGGGCATTGGTACGTTCAATTACAACAACCCGACTGTCCGTGCGCAGCTTCCACGCGAGCTGCCCATAGCCCACGTCCACAGCGTATACTATTTTAGCCCCTCTTGAGAGAAGAACCTCTGTAAAACCTCCTGTGGACGCGCCTACGTCAACACATGTTTTACCTTGGGGATCAACCCCGAAGTAATCAAGGGCTTTGATCAGTTTGTACGCGCCTCTGCTTACCCACCGTTTCTCTAAAGCGTCGACCACTATCGACGCATCCCGCGGCACTTGGGACGCGGGCTTCACGATCTTTTGCCCGTCAACAGCAACTCTTCCGCTCTCTATGTATTCTCTCGCGGATGTCCTTGAATCGGCGAGCCCGATATCCACAAGAAGCTTGTCTATCCTCACAAGGTTACGCCTCATTTATCTTGTCACCCGCGCACAACTCCGCGATGTTTTCTGGGGTCATGCCGCATTCGGCCCACTGTTCCTTCCTTGTGGAATGGCGTACAAAGATGTCTGGGGCGCCTATATTGATCACCCTGCCGCTGTGCCCCGTGTCTTTTGCAAATTTGGCTATGGCCTCGCCAACGCCTCCTGCAATATAGCTTTCTTCCGCCGTGACGACGATATCGTGTGAAGTTATCAATGGAGCGAGGGCATCATAGTCCAATGGCTTAATAAAGCGCAAGTCCGCCACTGTCACATCCGTTGATTGTCTGTCTTTAATAAGCTGAGCGGCATCCAGCATAAGCTCCGTCGTGCTGCCTACGCCTATCAGACATACTCTTTTCCCTTGCCTCAGTATTTCAAGTTTGCCCCACTCTGCAGGGGCTTTTCCGCGGCCCTCTCGAGCCAGGCTCAAACGCGCCGCCCCTCTGGGGTAGCGAATCGCCATCGGGATTCCACGTTCCAGCCAGCCTCTTACAAAAAAATCAAGGTCCGCCACGTCCCTTGGTGCGGCTATCGTAATCTCGGGAATCGTTCTGAGCCAAGCCAGATCGAAAAGCCCATGGTGCGTTTCGCCGTCCTCACCGACAAAGCCGGCCCTGTCTATGCCTATAAGCACCGGTAGTTTAGGAAGGCATATGTCATGTGTTACCTGATCTATGGCGCGCTGCAAAAATGTGGAATAAATGCAGACGACCGGACGCATGCCTCCTGCTGCAATACCAGCGGCGTAAATCATGAGATGTTCCTCCGATATGCCAACATCAAAAAAACGGTCGGGAAATTTTTTGGAAAAACCGTTAAGCTTTGTTCCGTCCGCCATTGCTGCTGTGCAAACTATGACCCTTGCGTCTTTGCGCGCGATCTCGTCGATGCAGCCGGACATGGCCGCGCTCCAGCTGGGTTTTGACTGAGGCTCAGCGCCCCTTGCTGCATCGCCGAGAGATGAGTTGGGACCTATGCCATGGAAGAAAGACGGAAAGGCCTCCGTCTCCCGATAACCCTTCCCCTTCTTTGTTATCACGTGTATCAACAGTGATTTATCATAGCTTCTGGCTAAATGAAAAGCGTCCTCCATCTCTTTTATATCGTGCCCGTTAAACGGGCCCCAATAGCTTATATCCATCTCTTCAAAAATATTTGTGGGCAGCAACAGCGATTTCAGTTTCGACTTTACCTTGCTTAGCGCCGATTCTATGGTCTCCCCTCGTTTCATGGTGCGGCACTGGTCTTTTATGAAATCCTTCAGTCTTTTGTACGCCGGGTTGACGGAAAGACGCGCAAGGTGTTTAGCCATGCCGCCTATTTGCGGGTTTATGCACATTTTATTGTCGTTAAGTATAATAATGATCTTTGTGTCAGCGCTTTCAACACAGTTAAGTGCCTCGAAAGACACACCGTTTATAAGAGCGCCGTCGCCTACTACCGCTATAACCTCGTGCTTTTCTCCCCTTAGGTCGCGGGCTTTGGCGTATCCGACCGCGGCTGAAATTGACGTGCTGCTGTGACCGGTGGTGAAAAAGTCGTATGGACTTTCGTCCATGCGCGGGAAACCGGCCAGCCCGCCCTTCCTGCGAAGCGAGTCAAAACGGTCCAGGCGCTTGGTTAATAGCTTGTAGGCGTATGCCTGGTGTCCCACGTCAAAGATTATCTTATCCCTGTCAGGATTAAATTCCCGAAGCAGCGCGACGATCAGCTCTACCGCCCCCAGAGAAGAGCTGAGGTGTCCGCCGTTTTTCAGGGTGACTTCCAATATCTTCTGTCTCAATTCGGCACATAGCATATCCAGCTGCCTTAAAGACAGCCCCTTCAGGCCATTAAAGTCCCCGATAGATTCAAGAAGGCTCATTTTCTTCACCGCGTCTTCCGCAATATTTTTCTCGCAGCCGACAAATCAATGCGTCCTTTCCGCCAGATAATCAGGCAGCCTCACGAGAAAATCGTCCTCGGGCAATATTTTGGCGACAGATTCCTTTGCCAGCGCGGACTCCTGGAGGGCGATTCTGCGGGCCCCTTCAAGTCCGAATGCCAACACATAGTTAATTTTGCCCTGATCCTTGTCTTTGCCGGGGGTTTTCCCAAGCTCTTTTGCCGAACTTGTTACGTCGAGTATGTCGTCCACTATCTGAAACGCCGCGCCAAGATGCGTTCCATAATCATAGTAGCAGCAAAGCGTCTGTTCGTCTTCCGAGCCAAGCGCGGCCCCGGAAAGCACGGAAGCTCTTATAAGTGCTCCCGTTTTAAGCTCCGCTACGTGCCTGACATAGTCGGGATCTTCTGCTGCCTGTGAAGTATCCATATCAAGGACCTGACCTCCGCACACGCCGGAAGGACCTATCGCGCCCGTAAAGATCTGCATGGCTCTTATCAGCCTCTGCGGTTTTATGTTATTTGAATTTGCCAGCGGGAATTCTACCGACATAGCAAGCAGTGCGTCCCCCGCCAGAACGGCCAATGTCTCGCCGAAAATGGCATGGTTCGACGGCTTGCCGCGCCTTAGATCGTCATCGTCCATGCAAGGGAGGTCATCGTGTATCAATGTCGCGGTGTGAAGCATTTCAATCCCAAGGGCCATTGGCAGCGCGTCCTGACGAAGGCAGCCGCAGCGTTCGGCCGCAGCGATACACAGCGCAGGCCGCACTCTTTTGCCGCCTGCGTTAAGGGAATATTCCATGGCTTCGTGCAGCTTTTGCGGGACTCCCTTTTTACGTAAAGCGACCGAAGACGATAAATAATCTTCAAAAAATAGGCGGTATTCCTCAAGCGCGCCCCTTACAAACTCAATCTCTTGCCTGTCCATTGTTTTCGCCTTTGCCGGATTCGTTGGGTTCCAACGGCACCTCTTTCATATCCGTAAGGATCTTTACCCTTTGACGGGCTTCGTCCAGAAAGGTTTTGCACTCTCTGACAAGGCCTATGCCGCGCTCAAATTCTGCCAAGGCTTCTTCCAATGGCACGGCATCTCCCTCAAGCTTTTTTAATATTTTATCCAGTTCGTTCATTTTTTCGCTGAAATTCATCTAAAAACCTCCGGTTATAATAGTTGCAACTTTTTAATATCCTATGATACAATGCATAAGTTGATTGTTTCAAGGTATGCAAGGGGGGAAAACAAATTGTCCAAGTTCTGCGATTGCTGCGGCCGCGGGCCGGTTACCGGAAATGCGGTCAGCCATTCTAACCGTCATACCAGACGCCGTTGGCTGATTAACATTCAGAATATACGCGTTGACGTAGGTGGCGGAGAGACCCGAAAACTTCATATCTGCACGAAATGCCTCCGTTCCGGAAAAGTACAGAGGGCCGTTTAAGAACGGCCCTTTTTGATTTTTAGAAACAGCGGCCATATCAGTAGCAATTCCTCACATTGTCCAATAACTTCTGGGCATCTTCCGCGTCGACAAGGATTTCTCTCGGCCGCGCCCCGTCGGCTGGGCCTACAATCCCAATCTGCTCCATCATATCTATAAGCCTTGACGCGCGTGAGAACCCAACCCTAAGCCTCCTCTGCAACCCGCTTGCGGAGGCAATGCCTGTCGATAGAACCGTCTCTATGGCATCCTCCAGCATTTCGTCGTCAAAAGATGAACCATCGCTAAAGCTCTGCGCGCCGCTTTGATTGTCTATATCTATAAAATCAGGTTCTCCGAATATATTCGCAAGGTAGTCAAGCCAGTTTCCAAGAATTTTTTCATCTATCCAGGGTGACTGTATCCTTATGGGTTTGGGGTATTTAGTGGAGAGGAACAACATATCGCCCTTGCCAAGCAATTTTTCGGCGCCGGCACAGTCAAGTATTGTGCGCGAGTCCGCGTTGCTCGGCAGCGTGAAGGCCACTCTTGCGGGGATATTGGCTTTTATAAGTCCCGTTATCACGTTTACAGACGGCCTTTGCGTAGCAAGTATAAGATGTATTCCCGTAGCCCTCGCCATCTGCGCCAGCCTGCAGATATACTCCTCCACTTCCTTAGGCGCCGTCATCATAAGATCTGCGAGTTCATCCACTACTATTACTATATTGGGCAGTTTATCCTTAGGCAAGGCCTTTTTATTAAACCCCTCAATGTTCCTTACCCTTGTCTTCGCGAAGGATGCGTAGCGCGCCTCCATCTCTCTTATAGCCCATGCAAGCACACGGACCGCCTTTTTTGTGTCCGTTACCGGCGGGGTGAGAAGGTGCGGCAGTTTATCATAAATTGCCATTTCAACGCGTTTAGGATCCACAAGTATCATTCGGACTTCCTCCGGCGTTCGCATGGAACAGAGCCCCGCTATACAGGAGTTAATGAACACGCTCTTTCCCGAGCCTGTCGTGCCGGCAACCAAAAGGTGAGGCAGGCTTTCCAGCCCCACGACTATCACATCTCCGCTGACAGTTATGCCGAACGGCAGCGGAAGCAAGGCGCCGCTTTCACTGTATAACGGATTTTCCATAATGGTCCTGAACGGAATACCGCGCCTTTTAGGATTTGGTATCTCTATGCCGACAAATGGTTTACCCGGTATCGGAGCTTCTATTCGGAGGCTGGGGACAGCCATCGCAAGCGCAATGTCATTTGCCAGCGCCGCTACCCTGCTCACCTTTATACCCGGTGCAAGCTGTATTCGAAATTGTATGACAGTGGGGCCGACAAGTATCTCGGCGAGCCTGGCCTCTATGTTGAACTGTTCGAGCGTATCGATTATCTTTTCTCCAAGAGGCATTGCTTTTTCTTCGTCCACATCTCCGTTGCGCAGCTCCTCGTTGCCGAATATGTCTATCGGCGGCGGAAACAGCCCTTTTTCGACGCGTTTTTTATCGGCCGTTTTTTTCAGATTAAACTCAGGATCCCGAACCGCCGCATCGTCACCAGCCCCTTCTGCGACAGCGGCCGGCATGACCATCCTGTCCAACATCGGTGACATATCCTCGTTACCGGCAGTCTGTCCGAAATAATCTGTGCCGGTAAAGGCCGTTATATTGGGCGCCGCGGTACCGACATCATAACTGGTTGTCTTCTTGCGCCCACTATCATCAATTTTTGCCCTCCATTTTTGCAAAATCAATAGTTTGGGCAGTTTAATTATTCTCATAGCGGGTATGTTGTAGAGATATAGCGCGGAGCAAATTATAACCGAGCCAAACATAAATGTGCCGACCGCACCTAAGGAGGAAAAGACACTTTTAGCCGCAAATATCCCGAACTTGCCGGCAGCAAGCCATCGATTGGGGGGGGTTCTGCCGTAACTGGTTATCTCATTCAAACCTAACAGAATGGACGCGAGAACAAAGATCAGCACGGTTCCCAGGGCCTGCCGCACCACGTTGGGAACATTCTTAGATAAAAGACTGGAAATAGAAAGGTAAGACAAAAACAAAAGCGGTATTATTACGGCACCGCCAACTGATTTCAAAAGGCAGCGCGACACTTGCGCACCCAAAGAACCGGTCCATGGCGTGTAAAGAGCCACGGCGGCATATAATGAAACAAAAAGCAGGATAAGAGATGCGAATATCCGCTGTTTTTCTGTTATCCTGAAGATATCCTTTATCTTTATGAAATGACGGCCTATTTTTTCTCCCTTCTTTCCTATCGCTCTCATCTTACGTTTCACTTCCGCCTACTGTAAGCCCCTCTATCAGCATTGAAGGCTGACCGTCTGTGACGGGAACTCCCTGTCCCGACTTGCCGCAAACGCCGGGATCCATGACCAGACTGCGTCCCAAGGCCGTTATATTTTGCAACGCGTTTGGACCGTTACCCGTCAATATAGCACCTTTGACAGCTTCTTTCACCTTTCCTTTTTTGATTATGAACGCCTCAGAGACGTAAAAAACAAAATCTCCCGATGTCGGATTGACCTCTCCTCCGCCCATTTTTTTAACCAGAAGTCCGTTGCCTGTCTGTTCGAGCATTTCATCAAAATCAGAATCGCCGGGAATTATAAAAGTATTGCTCATGCGAGGCACGGGTATGTTACGGTAAGACTCTCTCCTGCCGTTCCCAGTGAGAGGGAATCCCCATGTTTTCGCTGAGAGTATATCTGTCATATATCTTTTCAGTATGCCATTTTCAATCAGTATGCTGCGCGCGGAAGGAGTCCCCTCGTCGTCATATTTGTAAGAGCCGTAGAGGCCGGGGATCGTAGGGTCGTCGACCATCGTCACCATATCTTCTGCGACTTTTTCTCCAATTTTACCTTTATATACCGAGTAATCTTTTTCCACGATGTCGGCTTCAAGGCCATGCCCGCACGCTTCGTGCACTATCGTTCCGCCTGCCTCGCCAGCCAGCAATACATTCATTTTCCCGGCAGGGCACGGCTTGGCGTCAAGCATGAGCAAAGCCCTTTCCAGTGCCGCTTGGGCTATATTTTCAGGAACGCAGCCGTTCCAGAAAGACTCATACGGGACTGTCATACAACGTCTTTCAAAACCTGTCTGCAGCACGCCGTCCTTCTCGGTTACCACTTGTACTGCAAAACTGCAGTAATTACGTATTTCGTCAACAATCGTACCGTCGGGTTTGATTATTAAAATCTTTCGTCTGGACATACTGTGCCTGAAAGCGGCTTGCCTGACAAATTTTGACTGTTTCCTTACAAACAGGTCGAGTTTACGCAGAAAATCCAGATCCGGCGGGGCGATGGCTTCGTCTGCCCGCGGTATAAGATCCGATTCTCTGGCGGCGGATACCCGTGTTGGGGCCATATCAGCCGAATACATCGCATTCTCAAACGTCTGTCTTACATTTTTCAGCAAGGTACCCGGCGCGTGTGAATAGTATGTCTTATCTCCTATGATTATCCTTGCGCCCGAACCGTCTGTAATAGAAGAGGATATCTCTTCTATTCTCCCGTCCTCATAATACGCAGAATGCGCCACACCCGATTGCACGAATATATCCGCATAATCGGCACCTTTCTTAATAGAAAACCCGATATCTTCATTCAGGATATCTATTGATTTGTCAATCATCGCTCTTCTCCTCCAGCACTCTGATTTCCGAGATTACAGCGGATACGCCTTCCGCCTTCAATCCTTCGATTAAGGAGAGCATATCCTCAATGAGGCAAAGAGGCGTAAAAATCGTAACAAGCCCATTCGAAGCCTCATCCGTCTGCAGGAAACCAAGTCCTTCGCATGCGTCTACGTTCCAGCTTATATAGTATATATCTTTCTGTGGAACAGTAAGTTTTATTTCATACACGCCGTCTTTCATTGATTTATCTCCTTTTGCCTCTGTAAATGCTCTTCATACGTGCGGCTGAAGACATGTCTGCCGTCACGCAGCGCAAAGAAAAAAAGATATTCGCTGTCGCGCGGGTTCAGCGCGCTTTCCCATGATTCGGCAGACGGCACCGAAATAGGGCCCGGAGGCAGGCCCGGGCTGATGTAAGTATTGTATGGTGAATCTATCCTCAGGTCCTTGTATGTAAGGTGATCTTTTTTTACCCCTTTTTCTTCCCAACAATACACCACAGTGGCACATGACTGAAGCCGCATGTTTTTATTGAGCCTGTTAAGGAAAACTCCTGCAAGCACGGGACGATCCTCCCTAACCTTAGCCTCATTTTCGACGAGTGACGCTAAAACTCCTCGCTCGAACACTCTTTTTTTATCCGTCGTAGGATCTATCTTCTTGCCGATCCGTTCAAACCATAACCCTGACGCCAACCTCACAAGCTGCTCCGATGCGACTTCCCCGGGCGAAAGAAAATATGTGTCCGGCATGAGAAACATAATCCTTGCGCGCGGCGAGGCCGGAAGCCACTGTTTTATCTCCTTCGGGAAATTCTCATCATTGGCAAGCGCCCGCTCAAGACTGTCAGTTTTAAAGCCGAAACCCGAGAGAACGGACAAGATGCCATGGTATCGCATCCCCGGGATGATAGTTATCGCAACGCTCTTCGGTTTTGCGTCCATTATCTGTCTTGCGACTGAAAACGCGCTTCCCCTTCTCAATGCGTAACTTCCCGGTTTTATATTTCTGTCTATGCCAAGTCTTTCCATCCACATGACAAGAGCATTCCTGTCGTCTATGATGCCGGCTTTCTCAATGGCAGCCGCGGCGTTTTGCGCCGACATGCCCGGCGTTATTAAAACCTCAATCGTTTTGCCGCTCTCTTTTAAAATATCAGGATATATGGCTGGCATAATAAAACAAAAAAAGCAGTATATCACTGCTGACAAGATAAACGCGATACCATCGGCGCGGCGATAGCTCAAAAAAATCTCTCCCGAATAGGTTCATAATAACAACGCCATAAAATCACCGGATCATTATACATTGAACATGCCGTTGCCGAAAAGGCCATGGCGTTTCAAGCCGCTTATTTAGAACATGATTTATGCCGCATAAAAACCAAGAAAAAAACAACTTGACATTTAATGGCATAGATAGTATATATGTTAACCATCCAATGGGTATGCAAGAAGGGGGCTGAATGAAATGAGAGTCTATACGATTATGGCACACTCCGGTTCATCGATGTCTCTCTCTTCGTGCGGCGGCTCTGGTTGTAACAGCCGTTCCCGGAACGTATACCCGTTGAGACAGACATGACAAGGTTTGAGCATTAAACAGATTACGGGGCGTTTCGAGAATCGGAAGATTATCTTCCGATTTTTTTATTTACAACAAAATTTAAAGGGGGAACCATTACACGATGAAGACGAAATACCTGTTGACACCAGGGCCTGTAGAACTGCCGGCGGAAGTACTGCGCGCAACGGCCCAGCCTCTTATTGGGCATCGCTGCCCGGCTTTCTCAGAGCTTTTCTCCAGGATAGAAAAGAACCTTAGCTCTCTTTTAAGAAGCGAGGGACCGGTTATCATCCTTCCATCATCCGGCACCGGCGCGCTTGAGTGCATGGCCGTTAATTTCCTTGGGCGCGGTGATAAATTTATCTCCGTTTCATGCGGCGTATTCGGGGACAGGTTTCGCGAGATAGCGGAACGTACCGGAGCCGTCGGGATAAACGTCGATGTTGAGTATGGCCGCGCAGTAAAACCAGACACAGTTGCCAAAGCGGTGAACGAAAATCCCGGATGTAAGGCTATTTTGATCACACATAACGAAACATCGACAGGAGTGGTTAACCCAATAAAAGAAATAGCGGCGGCTTTGCCGAATGAGGCGCGTCCTCTCATACTTGTGGACGGCGTAAGTTCTGTGGGCGCGATGGAGTGTTTCCCTGAGGAATGGGGCATAGACGCGCTTGGCACGGCATCGCAAAAAGGGTTGCTTACGCCTCCCGGATTGGGTCTTGTGTGGCTGTCCCCAAAAGCCTGGAGTTCCATTGAGGGCAGGTTATGCCCCAGCTACAGCTATGATTTGAATCTGCACAGGAAAGAACTGGAGGCAAAGTCTCCGGCAAATCCGTTCACACCGCCCATCTCTCTCTACTACGCGCTCGACGAAGCGCTCAGGGAAATACTTGAGGTTGGAGTCGACGATTGGTTTAAGTCGCACAAACGCTATGCACGAGCGTTTGCCGCCGGACTTAATAGCCTCGGCTTTAAACTTCTTGTGGAGGAGGAAGGGTTCCGTTCCCCCGGTGTAACCGCTTTCGGCTCACCTGACAAAGATACGGAGGCAATAAGGAAAAAATTACGCGCTATGGGGATAGAGACAGCCGGTGGCCAGGGAAAATTCAAGGGAAAGCTGATAAGAGTCGCACACTACAATAATTGGGGCTGGCCGGAACTTTGCCTGATACTTGGAGCTCTCTACGGCGCGTCTAAAGCAGCGGGGTCGCTTAAGGCAGATTTTCTTGCCGACGCTTGGAAAATATGGGAGGAGGAGTAGGAACCATGCCAGAAAACACCGACGAAAACATTAAATGGAGGGTGCTTGTCGCAGAGCCGCTGGGTGAGGCCGGCCTGGCGATGCTTAGAGAGGCTCCGGATATCGAGTTGATAGAAGCAGTGGGGATCAGCCGGGAGGATTTTCTTAAGAGGCTCCCTGTGGCAGATGCCGTACTTACCAGAAGCGCGACCAAAATGGATGAGGAGGCATTGAACGCGGCATCTCGTCTTAAGGTCATAGCCAGAGCCGGCGTCGGCGTAGACAACGTGGATATTCCGGCGGCAAGCCGTAAGGGGATCGTAGTAATCAATGCTCCGACCGGCAACACCTTGGCTGCGGCAGAACTAACTATGGCGCTTTTGCTGGCTCTTTTGCGCAAAGTTCCGCAGGCTTATGTTTCACTAAAAAAAGGCAATTGGGATAGGAAACGTTTTTCCGGGCGCCAGTTAAACGGCAAAAAAATACTGATAATGGGGCTCGGAAGAATAGGCATAGCTGTGGCGCAGCGCTGCCGCGCTTTCGGAATGGATGTTTTTGCGTATGACCCATATACGCCGAGGAAAAAGGCTGAATCCCTCGGGATCCCTATTCGAGATGACCTGGCCGACGCTCTTTCCCTCGCCGATATAGTGACCCTCCACATGCCGCTTACCGCCGATACCGCAAACCTGATCGACGAAAAAATGCTGCGGGCTTTCAAACACGGCGCATACCTTATAAATTGCGCGCGAGGAGGCATAGTAGATGAACAGGCGGCTGCCGAAGCCGTCAGAGAAGGGCGTCTTTCCGGCATAGCCTTCGATGTTTACAAAACAGAGCCTCTTGTTAAAGGGCACCCTTTTCTTGCCGAGGATATAGAAGACCGTGTTGTTATCACTCCGCATCTTGGCGCAAGCACGGAAGAAGCCCAGGCAGAGGTCGCCAAGATCGCGGCGACGAACATGATGGCCGCGCTCCGCGGCGAACCATACGAACACGCCGTCAACCTCCCGTTTATAGAGCAGAAGCTAAATAAGGAACAGAAGGCGTATCTTGAGTTATCCCGCAGGATGGGGATATTGGGAGCTAAATTGGCAGAAGTAGAGTGCGGGGCCATACAGGGTTGCCACATCATGCTGCGGGGCGACCTGTTCACAGAGGACGAACCGCTTCCCAACCATCTGTCGTCTTTCAGCGTCGGTTTTCTAAAAGGGCTTCTCGAGGTTAGCCGCGGACCCGACGTTACGTATATGCTAGCCCCGCTGCTTGCGAAAGACAGCGGGCTCGCAGTGGAGGAAAGCATAGGAGAGCCAAAGACTTATAAAAATACCATTGAAGTCACTTTGGATGCTGAAAAGTGCAAAATTTCGCTCATGGGAACCATAACGGAAGAAGGACGCATGCGCATAGTAAAGGTTAATGACTATTGGATCGATTTTGTGCCGACCGGCAAGCTGCTTCTTTTTCAGAATCATGACAGGCCCGGCGTCATAGGTAAAATCGGAAATCTGCTGGGAGACGCGAAAGTCAACATAGCCAACTTCGCTCTTGGCCGCAAGGACAACAGCGGACTTGCATTCGGGGCTCTTGAAATAGACGGTGCTCTTGATGATGAACTGAAAAAGAAGCTTGAGAAGAACGGCGATATGCTTTGGCTGACGTTTATAGACTTCACAGAGGGAAAGTAAATTGAGGTTTTTTGTCATACGGCATGGAGAAACGGTATGGAACGCTGAGGGGCGCTTCCAGGGCCAAAAGGACACCGAACTTAACGCCAACGGCGTAAGGCAAGCTGAACTTTTGGCAAATAGATTGGCGGGGCATAAGTTTGAGGCGATAGTTACAAGCCCGCTGGCCCGCGCGGCTGTGACAGCCAGGAAAATATCGGACTCGTCAGGATGCCGCAATTTTATAATCGAAGAGCGTTTGACTGAAATCAACCACGGCGATTGGGAGGGCAGACTGGCTGATGAGATAGCTGAAAAATGGCCAGAACTGCTGCGCACATGGCACACAAAGCCTGAAGCAGTGAAGATGCCTGGCGACGGAGGGGAATCGCTCGAGGACGTCAGGAGAAGGGCTGTCGACGCGGCTTGCGCTATCGCAAAACAGCACGCCGGAGATGTTCTGCTCGTATCACACGACGCTGTGATAAAAGTGCTGCTTTGCAGCTGGCTGGACGCTCCGCTCTCAAGCTTTTGGAGATTTCAGATCCCCAACTGCAGCATAACCGTAGTGGAGGCCGTTTCAGGTAAAGAGCCAAGAATGCTCCTTATGGGAGACGCTTCGCATATAGGCAGCCATTTCGACCGTCCGGAACAGAAGGGATTATGAAATACGCAGCAAGCGCCTTATCGTTGAAAAAAGACAGCCCAAACATTGCCGCTGCAACGTTTGGATCAATGCCGCTCATGCGAGGGTCTTTAAGTTGATTTTGTGCTGCAAAATGCGGTATAATCGCCAATCGAGCAAAGGCGTTGCCCAGCGAATAAAAGGGCTGTTGCCACCCGGGAGGGTGGCAATTTTTTAAGGGCGGAGGCGTTATGTATGTGGAACTACTATTTGCCTGTTATTATTGTTGTCTGTTCTAACACTTTGTATCATATATGCTCGAAGGCTACTCCAAAAGACGCTAACATGTATCTTTCTCTTGTCATTACATACCTTGTGGCCGCGGCTTCGTGCGCGGCTCTTTATTTTTATACCAGGCAATCAAGCTGTTTATCGCACGACGTAAGCAATATCAATTGGTCAAGCTATGTGCTGGGCTTATCAATAGTCTTGCTGGAAGCCGGATTCATAAGGATGTACCGGGTCGGATGGAATATAAGCATAGGTTCGCTTGTAACCAACATAGGACTTGCTGTCGTCCTGATAATCCTGGGCATTATTTTTTATCATGAGAGGATAAGCCTAAATCAAATAATAGGTGCAGTGCTTTGCGTAACAGGTTTGATATTCATCAACAGATAAAATAACCGTGCCGCCGCTGCAGGTGCATAACGATCTAAGTTAAAGACAGAGGCGGGGCATAAAAGAGGATACCCCGTCTCTGTCTTTATAACAAGCTGCATTATTTACAATCGTCTCTACCCAAGCACATTGTCCATTATTTCAGCTATTTTGGCAGAGTTATGGTTTATTCTTTCCAGAGCACATGACATCCTGGACCTGCATTCCTCTTTAAACTCCTCGTCTGAGAGACCGGGCATGTTTATCCTCACATTATATGCCGCGGCCTTACCGGCCGCTTCTGCCAGAAGGGCCGCGCTGCCGGCATCGCTTACCGTGTTTGGGTTGCCGTGTTTTGCTGCGGCTATAGCAAGCTCAGATGTCTTAGCGCAAGCCTCCAGCGTACGCAGCGGGACCTCCGTGGCGGCTTTTGAGGCCTCCCCCATCGCCTTTTTGCGAGCTGCTTTTTCCTCGTCCGTCGTCCTTGGCATCTTCATTGCGGCCATAAACGAGTTAAAGGACTCTGTGTCCTCGTTCATGAGCTTCAAGAACTCACCTCGCAGAGACTCGCTTTTAACCAACGCCTCCTCCATGATCGCCCAGCTGTCCCTGTATTTTTCCTTACCGACGGTAAGGTTCGCGACCATCGAAACCAGAGCAGACGCCATAGCTCCGCAGAGAGCCGCGACACTGCCGCCGCCCGGAGCCGGCGAATCAGACGCGAGTTCGTCTACAAAAGCCTGTAAACTCATTTTTTCAAATTCCATCGCCGATCCTCCTATTTGCCGGACACAAGCTTAGTTAAATACTCTTCATCAGCGATGAACGGTACTGTTATATGTCCGTCGCTGCGTTTCTGGTTGAACTCGGCCACAGTGGAAAGCGCGTTTTCATTTCTTGCCCAGGCGCGCCTTGCGACCCCGCTTATTACGTCCCAGCTCATAGATGACCTTATTATGTTGTCTATTCTTTGGCTTCCGTCAAGCACTAGCCCGAAACCGCCGTTGATTGCCTTGCTTGTGCCGACACCGCCGCCGTTGTGGAGAGCTACCATGCTCATTCCGCGCGCGCAGTTTCCGGCAAAACAATGTATGGCCATTTCCGCCATTACGTTGCTTCCGTCCTTAATGTTCGATGTCTCGCGGAACGGGGAATCGGTTCCGGATACGTCATGATGATCTCTGCCTATCATGACCGGGCCTATCTCGCCCGTCCTGACCATCTCGTTGAACTTAAGAGCGATCTTCATCCTTCCCTCTTCGTCCTGGTAAAGAATGCGGCACTGTGTCCCTACCACGAGTTTGTTTTTCTCCGCGTCGCGTATCCACACCCAGTTATCGTGGTCCTGGAACCTGCGGGTCGGGTCTATGCAATCCATAGCCGCTCTGTCCGTCTTGCGCAGGTCTTCCGGATTACGGCTCAGGCAGCACCAGCGGAACGGGCCATATCCGTAGTCAAAGAGCAGCGGCCCCATAATATCTTCCACATATGACGGGAAAATAAAGCCCTCATACGTGTCTTTCCCGTTTTTGGCTATCTCGGTGACTCCCGCGTCAAACACTGCGCGCATGAAAGAGTTGCCGTAGTCAAAGAAGTACGTGCCCCTCGAAACGAGAGTTTTGATAAGCTCAAAATGTTTTCTTAGTGTTTTGTCAACGAGCTTGCAGAACTGCTCCTTGTCCTCCGCCAAAAGCCTCGTGCGCTCTTCGAACGTGATGCCGTGCGGACAGTAACCGCCGTCATAGACCGCGTGGCACGATGTCTGATCGGAAAGCAGCTCTATGTTGATGTTTTTATCAATCGCGTACTCCAGCAGGTCGACTATATTGCCCTCATATGCTATCGAAAGCGGCTTGCCGGCCTCCATCGCCTCGTGCGCCCACCTGAAAGCCTCTTCCATATCCCTGGTCCGTTTGCTGACCCAGCCCTGGTTATAGCGGGTGTCGATGCGGGACGGGTCAACTTCCGCTATTATCGCGGCGGCTCCGGCTATTTCAGCGGCCTTAGGCTGCGCGCCGCTCATGCCGCCTAGCCCGGAAGACACGAAAAGGTGTCCCGCGAGCCCCTTGCCCTCGGGAAGATGAAACTTTTTTCTGCCTGCGTTAAGCAAAGTATTATATGTACCGTGGACTATCCCCTGAGGCCCGATATACATCCATCCCCCGGCGGTCATCTGTCCGTAGTTTGCCACGCCAAGCGCCGCTGCGCGAGTAAAATCCTTTGGGTTATCAAACATTCCGACCATCAGACCATTTGTTAGTATCACCCTCGGCGCGGACGGATGTGAACGGAAAAGCCCCAGCGGGTGACCGGACTGTACAACGAGTGTCTGATCTTCCGTAAGTATTTCGAGGTACTTTTTGATGAGCAGATATTGCATCCAGTTCTGACAGACCTGCCCTGTCTCTCCATATGTCACAAGTTCGTACGGATAAAGGGCTACTTCGAAATCCAGGTTGTTGTCTATCATGACCTGAATGGCCTTGCCCTCCGTGCAGCGCCCCTTATACTCGTCTATGGGCTTTCCGTACAGGTGTCCTTTCGGACGGAAACGATAACCATAGATACGCCCGCGAGTCCTGTATTCCTCAAGAAATTCCGGGGCAATTTCTTTATGGTACTTCTCCGGAATGTAACGGAGCGCATTTTTCAGAGCGAGGACCGTCTCTTTTTCATTTAACACCTGGCCCCTGTTCGGTGCGCGTCTGATACCCGGCTCAAATTCCGCCTTAGGCGGCAGCCCGTCTGGGAAATCCAGCGAAATCTCCAGCGCTTTGCCTGTCTTTGGATCATACATAAACTGTCACTCCATTCATGGTATATTTTTACACAAACTTCTTGACTCTCCGCATTTAACGACTATACTTATTGTAGCGCAAAGATTTAGGAATGGAAAGTATTAAAGTAGTAAAAATACATCTATTTTTGTAAAAGGCAAGTACATTTTTCATTTATCGGATTTACGAAAATTATAGCACTGGCCAAGGGAAAGAACAAATATTTCACAAAATATAAGGGAGGAAACTATAATGGAGCGCAATACGGTAATCCTTGACGGGCAGTCACTCACAATCCAAGATATAGTAAATGTAGCAAGGAAAGGATATAAAGTGGAGCTTGCCCCGGACGCCAAACGCGAAGTTTCAGAGTGCGCCGCATCCGTAATAGACTGGGTCAATGAAGGACGTGTAGTTTACGGTATCACAACCGGATTCGGGGATCTTGCCACCGTAGTCATACCGCGAGACAAAAGCCGTCAGCTCCAGGAGAATTTGCTTATGAGCCATGCGTGCGGTTTTGGCGAGGCACTGCCTGAGGATTATGTAAGGGCGATTATGCTGCTGCGCATAAACACGCTTGCCCGCGGTTACTCGGGGATAAGCCTCGCCACGCTATCTCAGCTCGTAGAGTACCTGAATCGCGGCATACACCCCGTAATTCCACGCCAAGGCTCCGTCGGCGCAAGCGGGGACCTCTGCCCACTTTCGCATCTGGCCATAACCTTAATAGGGCTTGGAGACGTGATATACCAAGGCAAGAAAATGCCCGCACAGGAAGCGCTTAAAATTGTAGGTATGAAGCCGGTCGAGCTTATGCCCAAAGAAGGGCTTGCCCTGAACAACGGCACTACAGTTATGACAGCCATTGCATCGCTTTGCGTGTATGACGCGATGAAGTTGATGAAAAACGCCGATATAGCCGCGGCGCTGTCTGCCGAGGCTCTGCATGCTGTTCCGTACGCATTTGACCGAAGGACACATGACCTTCGTCCTCAGGTCGGACAGGGGATCGTTGCAGAAAACATGCGCCGCCTGACGGAGGGCAGCGAAATCATTGAAGCTTATAAAAAAGGCAGGGTTCAGGACGCATACTCTCTTCGCTGCCTGCCGCAAGTCCACGGGGCAAGCAGAGACGCTCTCGATTATGTTTTGGATAAGGTTAATATCGAGATCAACTCGGTTACGGACAATCCGATACTCTTCCATAAAGACGGAGAGGCTATAAGCGGCGGGAACTTCCACGGTCAGCCGATGGCTATGGCCATGGATTTCTTTGGCATCGCCGTGGCCGAGATCGCCGATATATCAGAGCGCCGTATCGCGCGCCTCGTTGACCACAAAATGTCGGATCTGCCTCCGTTTTTGGTCTCAGACAGCGGCGTTAACAGCGGGTTTATGATCCCACAGTATACTGCCGCCGCGATCGTGTCCGAGAATAAGGTGCTTGCGCATCCGTCATGCGTAGACTCAATACCTACGTCGGCAGGACAGGAAGACCATGTCTCAATGGGCGGTTACAGCGCGAGGAAGGGTCTGACCATGCTCAACAACACAACGCGGGTCATAGCCATAGAGATGCTAAGCGCCGCTCAGGGCATTGATTTCAGAGCACCGCTTAAATGCGGGCGCGGGACTTCTGCCGCGTTCCAGGCTATCCGTAAAGAAATTCCATTTTACGAAAAAGACCAGTACATGCAGCCTCTTATGCTGAAATCTCTTGAGCTTGTAAAAAGCTGCAGGGTACTCGACGCCGTCGAGGCCGAAATAGGCGAACTCAAATAGGTAAATATAGCGAATTTTAGCCTCCTCTCTCTCTCAACAACGCGGCGATAAACTGTTAGAATATGACATGTGAGATTCGTTTTCGCGAGACAAAATTGAGAGACCGGGAGGCTGAGAGAACAATGAAATTTAAGACTGGGAGGGAAACTAAGGTGGCCATGCAGCTTATCGAGTGCGTACCTAATTTCAGCGAGGGAAGACGCCAGAACGTTATAGATGAGATCGTAAACTGCTTTAAAGACAAGAAAGGCGTGTATCTTTTGGATCACCGCTCCGACGAAGACCACAACAGGCTTGTGGTGAGCCTTGTCGGCGTGCCGGGGCCAATACAGGACGCGCTTATAGAAGCGGCAAAAACAGCTCAAAAGCACATAGACATGAACACGCATCAAGGGGCTCATCCAAGGATAGGCGCCGTGGACGTCATCCCGTTCACGCCTATCAAGGGAATAACGATGGAGGAATGCATCGACCTTGCGCGTAATTTTGGAGAGCGTTATTTCAAGGAGTGCGGCATTCCCGTTTACTTCTACGAAGATGCCGCCAAAAGGCCGGAAAGAAAACGCCTTGAAGTAATAAGAAAAGGACAGTACGAGGTTTTAAAGGAAGAGGCAAAGACAAACCCGGACCGCATGCCTGACATCGGCGGCCCCGGACTGCATCCTACCGCTGGAGCGACAGTAATCGGCGCGCGTAAATTTTTGGTCGCCTTCAATGTCAACCTTGATACCAATGATGTCGACATCGCCAAGAAGATAGCCGCCACGGTGAGAGCATCGTCAGGCGGTTTTTGCCATGTGAAAGGCATCGGACTTGCGCTGGAAGAGCGCGGTATCACTCAGGTAAGTATGAACCTCGTCGACTATGAAAAGAACTCTCTTTACCGCGTCCTTGAGACTATCAGGATGGAAGCGAAAAGGTGGGGGGTAAATGTCATAGAAACCGAAGTATACGGCGTAATCCCAGTCAACGCCATACTGGAAAGCGCAGCTTACTACCTCCAGATAACTGGTTTTGACCCCTCTCAGGTCCTTGAGCTGCAGCTTCTCGACCTGATGGGAGAGCGCGCAGAATGACAGTAAAACTTTACAGGAACGCCCGGATCTTCACTCCCACAGATCCGGGCCATCCTCTTAGGGCTTCTGAGCAAACCCGGGTAACCGAGATAAAACGCGGCGCGATGCTCGTACGTAACGGGATCATCGACCATATAGGCAAAGAAGAAGACGTCCTAAAAGATATTGCAAGCACTCCTGTCAATGAGGAACGAAATTTTGAGGGAGCTTGTGTCATTCCTGGGTTTGTTGACCCTCATACTCATCTCTGTTTTGCTAAGAGACGCGAGGATGAGTTCGGGATGAGACTTGCGGGGTTACCATATCTTGAGATACTGAAAAGAGGCGGCGGGATACTGTCATCTGTGAACGCAGTAAAATCTGCCACCGAAGATGAGCTTTTTGCAAACACCAAGAAACTCGCTATGTCCGCTCTCTCTAAAGGAACGACAACTATTGAGATAAAGAGCGGATACGGCCTTGATCTTGAGCTTGAGCTTAAGATGCTAGGAGTGATCAGGCGCATAGGACGTGAGACGCCGCTTGACGTTGCTGCCACTTTTATGGGAGCGCACGCTGTCCCCGCAGAATATAAAGAAAAGCCTGACGAGTTTGTTGAGATCATCATAAACGAGATGCTGCCCAAGGTAAAAGCTCAGGGTATTGCGGAGTTCTGCGACGTTTTTTGCGAAGATGGCGTTTTCTCAGTGGATCAAAGCAGAAAAATTCTTAAGGCAGCGATGGCAGCCGGATTCCACGCTAAAATACATGCCGACGAAGTCAATGACCTTGGCGGAGCCGGGCTTGCAGCGGAACTTAAAGTTACATCCGCAGAGCATCTCCTCGCGGCAAGCGAAGAAAATTTAAGGGCAATGGGCAAAGCCGGCTGTATAGCGGTCCTTCTTCCCGCAACGGCCTACAGCCTTAAGAAACCATATGCCCGGGGCAGAGATATGATAGATTGGGGTGTCCCCGTGGCTCTTGCGACCGATTGCAACCCCGGCTCCTGTTTTTGCGAGTCAGTGCCGTTCATCTTCGGTCTCGGCGTGCTGAATATGGACATGTCTGTCGAAGAGGCTCTTGTCGCTTCGACCCTGAACGCCGCGTACGCGATAAACAGACAAAACAAAGTCGGGAGCCTTGAGCCGGGGAAACAGGCAGATTTTCTCGTGCTAGACGGCGAAACCCCCACCACAATTGCATATCATGCCGGGAGCACGTCGGTCGTTGAGGTTCATAAACTAGGGGAACGGGTGTATTAATTAGCCTGACTTTCCTTTGCACCGCATTTCCGCAAGAACCCCGCAAAGTTCTTATGCGGGGTTCTTGCGTGAGTGTCGCTTCTGTTTAAATGATCAGCATTGCGTCCCCGAATGAGAAAAACCTGTATCTCTTTTCTACAGCTTCTTCATATGCGTCCATTATGCTTCTGTAACCGGCAAATGCCGAAACAAGCATTAAAAGCGTGCTCTTAGGTAAGTGAAAATTGGTGACTAAGCCGTCGATTACACTGAAGCTGAACCCCGGCGTTATAAAAAGCCGGGTATCCAGCATACCTGGTCTTACTTCTCCGTATTCTTTTGCGAAAGATTCCAGTGTGCGCACAACGGTTGTCCCGACCGCTACGACCCTGCTGCCTCGTCTCTTCGCCTCTTTGATCTTTTGCGCCGTTTCATCCGGTATCTCACAAAATTCACTGTGCATATTATGTTCCGCAACGATTTCCGTCTTGACCGGCCTAAAGGTACCCAGGCCGACCTGCAATGTCACAAAACAGTGCTCTACCCCGCCGGTTCTTAAGAGGTCCAAAAGATCATATGTGAAATGAAGCCCCGCGGTGGGCGCCGCAACGGAGTTTTCCTTCTCTTTTTTTGCGTAGACCGTCTGATAGCGCTCAGGGCTTGAAGTTGTATCCGTTATGTATCTTGGCAGAGGCGTCTCGCCGAATCTGTGAATGATCTCAAGGGGCTCCGTTCCCTCCGGGAATGATATCCTCCTAAGGCCGTCTTCCAGATGTTCTCCTATTGTAATATCCGTACAGTCTCCTATGGATACGCGTGTCCCTTTTTTTAATTTTCTTCCCGGGCGAACGAGAGCTATCCACTCTTTTGTACCGTTCCCGGCAGGCCTGAGAAAGAAGACCTCCACTTTTGCCCCGCCATCCATCTTTACACCGATAATTCTGGCCGGCAGGACCCTTGTGTCGTTCAGCACTAACAGATCGCCTGGCATCAGATATTCTGTTATGTCGTGAAATATGCGGTGCTCTCTCTGCAAGGTGCCCCTACGCACAACTAAAAGACGGGACGAATCCCTCGGTTCGACCGGATCTTGCGCTATCAACTCTTTGGGCAGCACATAATCATAAGCGGACGTCCTGCTTAAGTCCGAATTAATCTCTGTCATTTGTTTTGCCTCACTGTCCTATCGTAGTTCCTGGAAAGTAGTATTCTAAAATTTTTCTGTAGTCCCAGCCGTTTTCGGCAAGAGTCTTCGCTCCCCACTGAGAAAGCCCCACTCCATGGCCCGAACCTCTGCCATACAATACTAACGTTTCTCCGGTACCGGGCCGCATTGAAAAGTTTGAAGGAGAACAGGCCGGCGCCTGCCGTGCGTCGCCAGGGTTTACATCCGACTGCTTAGGGTTCGTACCGTAAGGCATAGGAAGACGGCCTTGCGCTCTTGCGATCCCTATCTCGACGTAGTCGTCTATTTTGCCTGGTTTTGAAAGCATTTCCATTAATTCCAAAGTCGTAAAGACCCTATGCTTTGTAAGCCATATAAGTTTTTCCTCTTTGTCTTGCGGTAAATCGCTCAAATCGATTTTCATCCGCCGGTCTGACGGCAATTGCTGTTTCATAACAGTTTTTTGCCCTATATTCACGTCTTCTGCATAAGCGCTCCGACCCTGCCCGAACTCGAACATCGTGCTTTTGATCTTATCCGTCCCTATAATAATCCTGAATTTATGCCCTGTCATACTTTTGATGCCGTTGCTGCCGCGCACCTCAATTGTCAGTATGCGCCCGCTTTCATCGCGCTTTATCGGCGTTATCGACTCTATTTTACCAGGGTTTAATCCTGACGCGTTAAGCCTGGACTCTATTAAGGACATGGGTATAGTCGACTGCCAGATGGTGTTTGGGCCAACATACGCTATGGGCTCCGCTTTCAGCCTTAGATATGGTATATCGGAACCCCAGACATATGCCGATGACGTTACCATTCCGCCGCTGTCGGAGTGATAGAAGACTTTTGCCGGCGTACCGTTCCATTTCAATATCATACCGCGCGTCTCCGTTACGGCCGCTTTTATGCTCTCTTCCTCGCCGCTGATGCCGTTATAGACCTGACAATGGCTGGTTGCGCACACATCGCAATTTGCATGTTTTCCGCACGCCGAGGCGGCATAAGTCCTTGCTATGACAGCCTGGGCTTTAAGCGCCTCAAGGGGCCACTTATCGTTCATCTCCGCTTTCACTACCCCAAGCAGATAAAGTTCGACGTCCACCTCGTTAATTACGATGAAACCGTCCGACTCTTTTTTAATATATATATTGCCGTAGTATTTTTTCCCGTTCCATGTGATAGGGCTTGCGGAAGAAAGCTTCACAGGCAGTTCATATCCAGTATTCCCGATTGTTACCCTGCCGTTTTGAAAATATACGCCGCAATTCCCAGCCAGCCGGCCCAATGAGCGAGCTCCGTCAGTCACCTCTACCTGCGTCCCCGAGAATGTGCCGTTTGTGGTTTTATCGGTTATCAATACATTGATAGTGTCGGATAAAGCGGCGCAAGGTTCAGCCAAGAACATGAACATAATAGTAAAACATAAGGGCAATAGCGCTCTTTTATTCAATGTCTCCACCTGGAAATGATATTCAATATCAAGGTTATGATGATGCTTATTACAAGCATAGTGCCAAATGGGGCAAACACTGTGACGTTCTTTTTTTGATAAGATATATCGCCCGGCAAACGTCCCAACGGTATGTTAAACTTACCCGCTATCATCAGCACTATTCCGGCTAATACGAAAATAATTCCTATCAAAAGCAGCGTCTTCCCTATCTGGCTCATTAAAAATCTTCCTCCGTTATGAGCTGCGTCTGCTGGTACTGAAGAAAGTGCTGAGATACCGGTATCCCAAGATAGTCCCATGTGTTTCTGGTGGCTTTCCTGCCCCGCTGGGTCCGTTCAAGCAGCCCTTTTTGTATCAGGTATGGCTCATATATGTCCTCAATCGTCTGGGTTTCCTCGTTAAGGGCGGCCGCAAGCGTCGACAAACCGACGGGACCGCCATCAAACAGCTCAACGAGTGCCCTGAGAAGCTTCCTGTCTCCTTCGTCCAGTCCCTCCGCGTCGACACCCAGCATATCAAGCGCGTAGCATGCGAGATCCCTTTCGACTTTTTGAGTTTTCTTGACTTCTGCCACATCCCGGACCCTTCGTAACAGACGCAAAGCCACGCGAGGTGTCCCTCTCGACCTCAAGCCGATCTCCTCGGCCGCTGCATCCGTTACGGCCACGTTTAACAGGCCGGCGCCTCTTTTGACTATTAAAGTAAGCTCCTCAGCAGAGTAAAGACTGAGTTGTTCTACTATGCCAAACCTTGCACGCAGCGGAGAAGTGAGAAGCCCAAGCCTTGTCGTGGCGCCGATCAATGTAAACCTTGGCAGAGAGAGCCTTATGCTGCGCGCAAGAGGTCCCTTGCCAACTATGATTGACAGTGCGAAATCCTCCATGGCCGGGTACAGTATCTCCTCGATGTTGGCTGACATCCTGTGGATCTCGTCTATAAAGAGGACATCGTTTGGCTGAATGTTAGAAAGTATGGCCGCGAGATCTCCTGTACGTTCAAGCGCCGGCCCTGTAGTCATTCTGAGGTTCCCTCTCATTTCCTTCGCTATTATCCCTGCAAGCGTCGTCTTGCCAAGACCCGGGGGACCATAGAAAAGGATGTGATCGATCGGCTCGTTCCTTTGTATCGCGGCAGTGATATATATCGTGAGCTTATCTTTTAAGCCTGACTGGCCTACGAAGTCGCCGAGCGCCTGGGGGCGCAGGCTTAGCGTCTCTTCTTCAGGTTCATTTTTTATGGTTTCTATAAGCTTATTGGTTTTATCCATCGTAGATTCCTCTAAAAGGATCTCCCGCTAAAGCCGGCGCTGAAGTACGCCCAGCGATGCCTTTAGCAGGCTTTCCTCCGTCCATGCCACATCGGCATCACATCCCGCCTTCGACAATGAAATAGCTCTGGCGGACTCTCCATGAGAAAATCCAAGCCCCATCAGCGCTTCTAAGACAAAACTGTCTAAAGTGCCGCCTAACGGCACAGCCGAACCGTTCTTTGAGAGATCGTGAAATTTTTTTTCAACTCGGTTTTTTAATTCAAAACATATTCGCTGAGCTCTCTTGACACCTAAGCCGGGGACCGCAAGCATTGATGCGTTGCCAGATGTTATCGCGTTAAGAACCTGCTCCGCGTCCAGGTGGCGAAGCAACGCTATGGCAAGTTTCCCTCCGACGGTCTTTACCTGAAGGAGTTCAAGAAAAAGATCTCTCTCAAGCTCGGTCGCAAAACCAAACATCGAAAGTCCCGCGTCGCTTATCTGCAAGTGCGCATAGCATGTCATCTCTTCCCCGACAACAGACCTGTCAAATAAAGAGCGCGAAGCATAGACTTCTATACCAAATCCGGCAACATCCAGCACAACGCTGTCTTCTCCTACAAAGAGGACTTTTCCGCAAAGAGAGCTGATCATAGCGAATCTCCGTTTGCTATATTCCTATCATACACAGCCATTGAAAGACCTGCTATGGCAATCGCGAGAGCGTCGGCGGCATCGTCTGGCGTCGGTCTTTTTTGCATGCCCAGCATATACGCAACCATACCCTGTACCTGCCCTTTTTCGGCAGCCCCATATCCGCACACAGCCATTTTAACCTCTGAGGGCTTGATCTCGAACGGTTCATATCCGAGCTGCGCAGCCAAAAGCAATACTACCCCTCTCGCTTGCCATACCATTTCAACTGTCGATGTGTTGCGTCCAAAATATAGTTTTTCTACAGCTATTATGTCCGGAGGAAGCGCATCTGTCTTTTTCTTCAGTTCATCGTATAGAAAAACAAGCCTCTGCGCCAGAGAAAGCTCTTTAGGCGTCCTTACAACACCGTAACATTCGCAAAACAGGCTGTCATTTTGCTGTGAGACCACACCATACCCAAGCGTCCCAAGGCCGGGATCTATTCCAAGCGCTCGTATCACCCGATTACAGCCATCAATCGATCTGGGCAAGAATCTCGTCCGGTATCTCAAAGTTCGAGTATACGGCCTGTACGTCGTCATGCTCCTCAAAGCGTTCCACCATGGCAAGCAGCTTCTCCGCTTCTGATTTATTTGTGATCGTGACGGTGTTTTTAGGCACAAGCTCGATCTCCATCGACTCCACGTTGTATCCCGCATTTTTAAGCGACTCGGCGACGCTCGTAAGCAATCCGGGGTCACATGTTATCTCAAACCCGCCGTCTTCCTTAGTCATATCGTCAGCGCCGGCTTCGATGGCAGCCATCATAAGCTCATCCTCATCAATACCCTGTCCCGTTATCTCTATGATACCTTTTCTGTCAAAATTCCACGCGACACATCCAACCTCACCTATGGAACCGCCGGCTTTCGCGAAAAGGGATCGCATCTCGGGAGCAGTGCGATTTCTGTTATCAGTCAAAGCCTGGACCATAACAGCGACCCCGTTCGGTCCATATCCCTCGTATAGTATCTCCTCATAAATCGCCCCGTCGAGCTCGCCTGTGGCACGTTTAATGCCGCGCTCTATGTTCTCTACCGGAACGTTTCCTGCTCTTGCCCTGTCTATCGCAACCTTCAGCCGGAAGTTTGAATTGGGATCCCCTCCGCCGGCTTTGGCTGCCGCTATTACATTTTTAACCAATTTTTGAAATGCGACTCCTCTTTTTGAATCCTGAGCTGCCTTACGATGTTTTATATTTGCCCACTTTGAATGTCCCGACAAACAAATCACCTCAAAAAAAATAGAATTGACATTGTTATACTATATCGTTGCTGGAGCCATGATTATTGTACGTGTCTGCTGCAACTGACAGGCTCAGGGATCCTGCGGAAGTACCGCGGACGGAGGCAGCGCGCGTTTATGAGCGGAGCGTTTTACAGCGGCTTCGATTTTTGCCTTCACATCGTCTGAGGCTATGCCGGCTGAGAGATAAAGATCAAGATCTTCATACGTAAGCCCCATCTCGGATTCATCCGTCTGCCCGGCCCATAAGCCGGCAGACGGAGGTCTGTCTATGATCTCTTTGGGCACACCAAGATGCTTTGCCAAAACACGAACCTCACCCTTAAGCAGATCTGCCATTGGCAAGAGGTCTACCCCTGAATCTCCGTATTTTGTAAAGTATCCGAACATCAGCTCGTCTTTATTGCTGGCACCGCATACCAAATATCCGTTCTGCTGAGCCACGGCATAAAGCGTCGTCATACGAAGCCTAGGTTTTATGTTGGCTGACGGAAGATGATCCAAGACGATGCCACCGTCTTTTACTGCGGCTGTCATAGAGTCATAGACATCCGAAAGATCTATCTTACAGCTGCGCAAGCCGAAAACCGGGATAAGGAGTTTTGCGTATTCCTCGTCGATCGGCTGGCTGTGGCATGGCATGATGACACCCATTACATTGTCAGGGCCAAGGGCTCGGCATAAGAGACCGGCAAGCACCGCCGAATCGACGCCTCCGCTTATACCAAGAGCTGCGCCTTTGGCGTTGGCGGCAATCACGTGCTCTTTTATCCAAGATTCAATATAAGATGCGATTTTATGAGGATCACGATATGTTGCAGGCAAACGTCAACGCCCTCTCTTTCCCCGCATATGGCGGCATTACACAGATCACGCATATTCTAACACAAGGCGCTGCGTAAGTCAGGTATCAGTCGGCTAACGCGGCAGGATGAGACAAAAATACAGAGACTGGGAACATTCCCCGCCTCTGTATTTTTTGATATGCCGCAGCGCTGAGTTAGAGGTTGCCTATGCTGGCTACCATTACAGCCTTAATAGTGTGCATGCGGTTTTCGGCCTCGTCAAACTGCCTTGCGAAGCGTGATTCAAAAACCTCTTCTGTTACCTCATAGCCTTTTACGGCGGGCAGGCAGTGCAGGAAGATAACATTGTCGTTACCCGTGGCCTTTATAAGATCCATGTTTACCTGATATGGCTGAAGTATAGCTTTGCGCTCCGCCAGTTTCTCTTCCTCTCCCATTGAAGCCCATACGTCAGTGTATATAACATCAGCGTCTTTCACCGCTGCCTTGGGATCGTCTGTGATAGTAATTGTAGCTCCGGACTCACATTCAGCCGCGATCTTCCTGCACTCCTCCACTAAACCGGGATCCGTGAAAAGCGATCTTGGCGCTCCTATGACAAAGTGCATGCCCATCTTTGCCGCCCCGATCATAAGCGAATTTGCCACGTTATTACGCCCGTCACCCACATATGTGAACTTTATTCCCTTAAGGCGTCCAAAATTCTCACGCACGGTAAGGAAATCCGCAAGGACCTGAGTCGGATGATAATCATCGGTAAGTCCGTTCCACACCGGTACTCCGGCGTATTTAGCGAGATCCTCAACCACTTTCTGACTGAACCCGCGGAACTCTATGCCATCGAACATCCTCCCAAGCACCCTCGCCGTATCCTTTACGTCCTCTTTATGTCCGAGCTGGATGTCGTTCTTCCCGAGATACTCAGGATGTCCGCCCTCGTCGATCGCGGCAACCGTAAACGCGCAGCGCGTACGCGTGGACGGTTTCTCAAAAATCAGGGCCACGCTCTTGCCCGCAAGAAGGTCACCCTTTATTCCCGCGCGTTTCTTGTTCTTTAAATCCGTTGCGAGATCAAGCAGATATTCGATTTCCTGCGGTGTATGGTGCTTAAGTGATATCAAGTTGCGATTACGAAGGTTAACTGCCATTTCAAACTCCCCCTTGAATTTTTGTTTAAAATTGCCGAAATATATAACTCTATATGAATAAAAATAAATCAGTTATTTTACGGAGTCTCTGTTAAGAGGCATGGACATACATCTTGGACCGCCCCTGCCACGCCCCAGTTCTGAGCCGTCAAGTTCGATGACTTCTATTCCGTTGTCCCTTAAAAGATTGTTTGACATCACGTTGCGGTTGTATGTGATCACCTTGCCAGGGGCTACAGCAAGGGTGTTGCAGCCATCGTGCCACTGCTCGCGGTCCGTTTCGGCCTGGTCTTTGCCTCGCATCTCTATCACTCTTATCTTGTCGAACCCAAGAGTTTCGGCGATCGCTTCCTTCCACCGAACAGCATGTTTTAAGGACGCTAAAGTGCCATCGTCGTTGTAATCGAGCTGCCAAACTTTCAGTACGTCTATGATTGTTGGAAATATAGTGAAGGTGTCCCTGTCAACCATTGTAAAAACGGTGTCCAAATGCATACAGTAACGTTCTTTGGGTATTTCAAAAGCGAATATTCGTCTGATTGGGGTGTTCCTAGCGAGGTTACGTCCGATCCTCTGCACCGTTGTAGGGGCTGTCCTTTGGCTGACTCCGATCGCCATCGCTTTGTCTGATAAAACGTGGAGATCGCCGCCTTCAACCTTATGTGGCCACACTTCGTCAGGTTTTTCGCCGAAAAGTATTTTCATGTCCTTAAACCGCGGATGATAATTTGTTATATACTTCCAGTAAAGGGGTTCCCTTCGTCGTGCCTCATACGTCATCTGCCCTATGATTATGCCATTGCCGACTGTAATAGCAGGATCCCTTTGAAAATAAAGGTTAGGCATGGGATGTATGATAAATTCCCCGCCGGTTTCAATATGAGCCATCAGACTAAGCGCCGGACTGCAGATTTGCGCGGCTTCTTCCTTGCTGTAGCCCGCTATCAGGTGTGACGCCAGATCATCAGAAGGAAGTTCCATGAAAGCGGCGGCTAAACCCTCTGAAATGCGCCTGTCAAGGCATTCGTACGAAAAAACATCCTTTATGAGAGATTTGCGTACATCCGGATCTTCTATTATCTCTGCCAAACACTTTTGAAAATATAGGACCTCGCAGCCATTTTCCCTTAAAATATCCGCGAAACGGTCATGTTCTTTTTGTGCTTTCTGGAGCCAAATCAGGTCGTCGAACAGCAGATCATCCATGTTTTTGATTGTTAAACGGTCAAGCTCTCCGCCTGGCCTGTGAAGCATAACTTGTTTCAGTTGACCTGTTTCAGAAAATATACTAAATGACTCTCCTCGGTACATTTTTACACCTCCATAATGTTATTGGATAAAAATATCCCGTGCTTCAAGCAAGCGTGTTATAAACAAATATCCTATGGTAAATGTAATGACATAGAGCTTTTTTTAAAAACTGCATCGATTTGCGGAGAGATTATATCATAAACAGAACTAAACTTAAATATATGTTGGGTTCATAGAAAATAAAAAGATGGTCCGCATGCGGTACGTCTCTTCACAAAGGCCATCTTTTTTTACAGCGTTTCTATAACTTTCAGCAGCTCGGCTTTAATGTTTTCGAGTTTGCCCGTGCAAACCGGCTTGCCGCGTCGAAACAGCACGAAACCGTCCGGAGTGCCGGCTATGCCTAAGTCGGCTCCGGCCGCTTCCCTTGGCCCGTTGACCTCGCACCCCATCACCGCGATCGTGATGCCGTCGCAGATATCGGCAGGCAAAAGCCCGGTGACTGTTCTTAAAAGTTCGGCAACGTCAACTCGCCTTCTCCCGCAGGCAGGGCAGCTTATAATGTTATATCCTCTCTGTCTCAGGCCCAGCGCACGCAAAATGTGATATCCCGTCCGAACCTCTTCAGTTCCTGGCGCCGTGAGGCTTACGCGCAGGGTATCACCTATGCCTTGGGCCAACATTAACGTTATTCCTGCCGAACCCTTGACTATTCCGGCAATTCCTCCACCGGCCTCGGTTATTCCTATATGGACCGGGAACGGGTATTTGCGCGACAGCATGAAGTTGGCACGCAATGTATCATGAATGGAGCTTGATTTAGCCGAAATTATTATTCTGTCGAAATCGTTGTCGATAAGGATATTCAGCTGTTCTTCTACCGCAAGCACAAGCGCTGCCGCCCTGTCGCCGTTTGCCTCCGCGATATGCCTGTTGTTAAGCGAACCGCCGTTTGCCCCTATCCTTATCGCGGAACCTCTGTCTCGCGCCGCCCGTATCACTTCCAGAACCCTTGCGCGGCTATCCATATTTCCGGGGTTGATGCGTACAGCGAGACAGCCTGCGTTGAGAGCGGCGAGGGCCAGCCTGTGATCGAAGTGGATATCGGCCATAAAAACCATGTCGGACGTTTTAATTAATTTACTTAAATTGCTCTCTAACGATAAATCCGGGAATGAGACGCGCAGCAGCTCACAGCCCTCTTTTTTTAGTTCTTCCGTCTCAGCCGCGCAACCGCCGAGGTCATTAAGAGGCGTCTTAAGCATGCTCTCGACCCTTACCGGGGAATTACCGCCTATAGAAAGTCCGTTAATATCTATGCTTTGTCTGCTTCCCATAACATCAGCCGCCTAACTTGAAAATTCTTATGATATCCTTGCCGGTAACAAGTATTATCAGCGTTATTAAAATTATAAATCCGGCATAGTGTACCAGTGACTCCCACTTTTCAGGCACCTTTCTGCGAGTAATTATCTCTATCAGAATAAATACGATCCTTCCTCCGTCAAGGGCGGGGAACGGAAGCAAATTCAGCAAGCCAAGGTTCAGGTTGATGACGCCTAAGAATGCGACGAAAGACCAAAGTCCCTGTTTAAAAGCGTCTCCCGCTATCACAGCTATGCCTACGGGGCCGATAACATCAGAGCGGACTTGCGCCGTCAGCACCATCCACAGCCCGCGCAATATCTCAATACCCATATGCCATGAATAGCTGAAGGCTTTTGTCAAAGCTTCGTTAAAGGGATACGTCACTCGCGCCGGCTGAACTCCGAGGAGCCTTCCCATATGTTTTTTATTTGCCGGGATATCGGCTATGATACGAACCTCTTTATTTTCTCTTATGACTATGATTTCGAACTTATCGTCTTTTGCTTTGCCGCCCTGCACTATTTCCTTTATGTCAGACCATTTATTGAGTTCTGTACCATTTATCGACTTTATCAAATCACCGCTCTTAAGCCCGGCGGCCTGAGCGGGAGTGTTCTCCATCACGGCGCCTATCAATGGCCTTTCAAGGTCGTATACGCCATAACCAGTCAGGTATGCCGCGGTCAGAAGCCATGCGAGCGTGATGTTCACAGCGGCGCCGGCAACTATTATCAATAAACGCTCCCATGGTTTTTTTGAGTTGAGCGACCTGGATGGATCTATGCTGTTATTTTTTTGCAGTTCGTCCGGAGATACGTCCTCGCCTTCAAGCCTGACAAAGCCGCCTATAGGAAAAGCCCTTAACGACCACACTGTCTCACCGAGTTTTTTGCTTAAAAGAGTCGGTCCCATACCGAAAGAGAACTCATGGACGAAAACATCGCGCCACTTAGCTGCTATCAAATGCCCTCCTTCATGAGATATGACACATATTCCAATCACTACCAGGAATGAAACTAAACTTATCAATTGATATGCCTCCATTTTTTACACAGGTCCGCTGCGATCCGTTCTCCGGTCTTTACAAGCTCTATAGCGTCATCGACGGAGCTTGGAGCGGATCCATTCCACTTACAAAGCGTTTCTTCCACGACCTTGGATATCGCCGTAAATGGAATTTCTCCGCGTATAAACGCTGCAACAGCGGCTTCGTCTGCCCCTATGAGCAGGGGCGGATACGCGCCTCCCCTTTTTCCGGCCATACGAGCTATTGAATAGCACGGGAAAAGCAAATCATCTATATTTCTAAACTCAAGATTCAGTCCGCTCAACGGGATATAGTCAAAGCCGGATTCTATAAGTTCAAGTCTATCAGGCCAAGCGATGGCGGCTGCCGCAGGAAATCTCATATCAGCCGGCGAAAGCAGCATCTTCATGGTTCCGTCACAGAACAAGACAATGCCGTGAACGTGCGACGTCGGATGTATCAAAGCGTCTACTTTGCCGAAGGGCAGATTGAAAAGCTTCATGGCTTCTATGCATTCTATCCCTTTATTCATCATGGTGGCGCTGTCCACCGTTATTTTGGCTCCCATATCCCAAGTAGGATGCGTCAATGCGTCGGCCGGGGTAACGTGATCCAGCTGGGAAACGGTGTAGTCGCGAAACGGACCTCCCGATGCGGTGAGCCAAATCTTTTCTACCTCGTGCCTCGGCGAACTGCGTAAACATTGCCATACCGCGCTGTGTTCGCTGTCGATGGGACGGAGCTGACCGCATCTCTTTACCAGCGGAGTCACCCAAGGTCCGGCTGCCACGATGCTCTCTTTGTTGGCCAAAGAGACGTCTTTGTCCGTTTCCAAAGCCTTTTGCAGCGCTTTTATTGCCGAAACACCGGATGAAGCGAAGACAGCGTGGTCGATCTCATCATCCGATGCTATTACAGAAAGACCTTCTTCGCCTGACATACATTCAAAACCGCTCTCGCTGAAACCTCCGCCCTGCGGTTCTGTAAGACAGAGTTTTTTTGAACCATGCGCGCGCGCTAACTCTATAAGCTTGTTTTTATTGGACTTTGCAGCCAGCGCGACGACTTGGAATTTTTGCGGAAAACGTGCGCATATATCCAGCACAGCGGATCCCACGCTGCCTGTGGCACCTATGACGGCTATCCTTACGCGCCCGCCTTTCCTCATCTGATTTATCCTATGATCTCAAAGATTGCGAAAGCAAGTGTGCCGTTTACGAGAATACTGTCGAAGCGATCAAGCAAACCGCCATGTCCCGGTATCAGTTTGCCGGTATCCTTGACATCCGCCTCTCGTTTCAGCACAGATTCACCAAGGTCCCCAAGTTGCCCCGCGATGCCGCAGAGAAGCCCCATTAGGAGCAAGGGCAGCGGCGGAAAAGAAAACAGCAGCGCAAGGACACCGCCGCAGAGGAAACTCGCAGCGGCTCCGCCCAGAAAACCCTCCCAGGTCTTTTTAGGGCTCACCTTGTCGCATAGGAGGTGCCTGCCATAGTGGCTGCCGACAAAATAGGCGGTTACGTCGCACATCCATGTACAGCAGAATAAAGTTATGAGGAACAGCGCTCCAAGCTCGCGTGTTCTTATAAGTATCATAAAAGACCATGGCAGCACTACATACGCCACACCGGCTATAGCAGCCCCCATGTTCTGAAGAGCGAAGCTCTCGGAGCTCACCTGACGCCGCAGGACTTCAAAAAAAAGCGAAATAAATATTATCATGGATATAGTGCATAAGATCGACGTCAGGCTCATATCAAGCGCGGATCCAAGCAGTATGAATGCTCCTGAAAGCATGGTGAGCCACGGAGAGATATCATGTTTCGTGGTAAGAAGCCTGTAGAATTCCCATAGAGAAAGCATCGCTATCACGAACACGATGAGACTCCATACATATCCTCCGGCAAAAATCCCCCCAATCACCAACAGCACTATAAAAATACTGCTGAAGGCCCTAAGCGGCAGGTCAGGGCTTGAATCTAAAAAGTCTTTAAACTTTCCCATAACGTCTTTCCCTCCCCAAATACTCCGAGATGGCCTGTTGGAGGTCCGCGAAGCCAAAATCAGGCCAATATTTTTCAGTGAAATAGTATTCACTGTAAGAGCCCTGCCACAGCCAAAAATTGCTCATTCTGAGCTCCCCGCTTGTTCTTATAAGAAGATCGGGATCGGGGACATCCGGCAGGTACAGATACTTCCTGACCGTATCCTCAGTTACCGGCGATTTTACGCCGTCTTGTATCATTCGGTTAAAGGCGTCGACGATTTCCTGACGTCCGCCGTAGTTAAGGCATACTATGAGCTGGACTGCCGAATTGTCCTTTGTCCTCTCTTCCGCTTCATTCAATATCCTCTGTATATCGTGCGGCAGTGAGGAGAGATGTCCTGCGAAACGGATCCTCGCATTTTCAGCGTTGAGCTCTTCAAGTTTCAATCTCATATAATATTTAAAGAGGCCCATCAGAGCCATTACCTCTACCCTGGGCCTTTTCCAGTTTTCGGTCGAAAAAGCGTAGAGCGAAATATACCGGATGCCAAGGTCTTTTGCCGCCCGCACTGTCCGTTCGACGGCACGGACTCCCTCATGATGTCCCATTATCCTAGGCAGCCCCCTGGATTTTGCCCATCGCCCGTTTCCGTCCATCACTATCCCTACGTGCCGAATAGATTGCGAAGCCATTTTATCAGCCAAATTTTATCCCGTCCGTTTCCCCTTTATTCCTGACAGATCCCCACTGCCGGCTGACCTCCTGAATATCAAGCCATGTAAGGTGCTTGGGGCTGCCCTCTCTTGAGGATGCGTTACGCAGAAGATAGCTTGGATGGAACATGGGCATAACGGGGACCCCATGCCACTCAAACCACTTGCCGCGGATTTTCGTGATCCCCTCGCTTGTCTTGAGTATCCACCTGGCCGGGGTATTGCCCAGCAAAACTATAAGCGCCGGGTTTAAAAGCAACATCTGCGTCTGAAGATGCTTATCGCAAGCAATCATTTCATCGGGCGCAGGGACCCTGTTTTCAGGCGGCCTGCACTTTACTATATTGGTTATATATACATCCTTTCTGTCGATCCCGACGGACTTAAGTATCTGTGTCAGAAGCTGTCCGGCTCTGCCTACAAAAGGAAGCCCCTGATCGTCCTCGTCGGCCCCCGGTCCCTCGCCTATAAAAAGCAGTTTGCTGCGCCTGTCGCCGTCGCCGAACACGACATTGGTCCTTGTGGCGGATAACCGGCAATCGCGGCATGACTTAGCACAAAGGCTCGCGTGCTCCCAGAGCACACTTGCGACCTTGTCCCTTTCTTCAGATGATAGTTCCAGCAGCTTCTCTGCGTTGTCCGTCATATAAGCACTTCCTCGATAATAACATCCACTTTTTTTACATCGAGCCCCGTAAAGTAGCGCACGCTTACTGCTATCCTCTCTTTTACTAACTGTGCTATGTGCAGCAACTGTTTTTCCCCCAGCGTAACAGCCAGTTTCACTTCTATGGAGATGTTTTCTTCGCCTTCCGGACTAACGTTAACTTCTGTGACCTTTGAAACTTGAGATGTCCTGGTTGCTATAAAAGACACAAGCTGTTTAATGGCTTCGGGCGCAATGTGTACGTCGCCGTAAAAACTAAAAGGCGGCCTGACTATTGTCTTTTCTCCCTCGCGGCTGTCTTTTGACTTCCAAAATACACGCAGCTGTCCGGCTAATTTCCCAGCAAAATTTTTCCTGACCAATACATGGGAAACCGGTATCACATGCTGCCTTTTGTTGAATCTCTCCCGGCGCGCCTTGGCTATTTCTTCGGGGGTAGCGACGTCTTCGATCCTGATAATTTTAGATGGAGGCTGCATCCCCAGGTTACGGATTATACGTCCGGCCATGTTCTCGGATGTCGATATTATCATAACCGAGCACGGAGAATGTTCTTTGAAGAACGCTATGACCTCTTCTCTGTGATCGTCGAACTCAAACAGCGCTCTTCTGATAGCGCTGACCTGGTTGCGCTCGGATTTAGCGCTTTTGCCGCACACTATACTGCCTTTGCTTATCACCAATCCGTCGTCGATTATATAATCAGCTTCGACCATGGATGCGACAAGTTGCGCTCTCTGGCTTTTGCCTGTGCCTGCCGGTCCGACAAAGGCAAAAGTTTTCACTTCCGGAAGAGAGACAGAAGGTTCGGTCATATCAGCCTCAACCCATCATTCATTGCTAGTCCACCAATTCGATATCTGCGCCAAGCGCTCTCATTTTCCCCACAAGATCCTCATATCCGCGCCACACATGGTGCAAATCACAAACCACGGTCTCTCCGTCGGCTGCAAGCCCCATCAGTATCAATGCCGCACCGGCGCGCAGGTTTGACGAATGGACTTCGGTTCCTGTAATTTTATTCACTCCTGTAATGATCGCGGTGTTTTCCTGTACATCTATCTTTGCGCCCATTTTTTTAAACTCATTTATATGGAGCAGTCTCGAATCAAATATGCTTTCATTGATGACACTGGTACCCACTGCAAGCGACAGTGCCGCCATGATCTGTGGCTGCGTGTCCGTAGGAAACCCTGGGTGAGGCATAGTCTTAATGGATATGCCCTTAAGCGGCCCGGCCCATTTAGCAGTTATCCCGTCGCGAGATACGCTGATATCCACTCCTGCCTCTTTTAGCTTGGCAAGTATCGCCTCCATATACGAAGAGTCTATCCCTTTTACGGTAACGGAGCCTTTCGTTATAACACCGGCTATCAGGTATGTGGAAGCCTCTATCCTATCCGGTATAATGCCGCATTCCGCCGAGTGCAGCGATTTCTGTCCGTTAATTATTATATGGTTAGTCCCGTCCCCTCTTATCTCGGCTCCCATAAGCCTGAGGGCATCGGCAAGGTTGACTATCTCAGGTTCCTGAGCGGCATTTTCTATGTCAGTAGTGCCCTCTGCAAGTGTCGCCGCCATCATGAGATTTTCTGTCGCGCCTACCGAGGGAAAATCAAGGGTTATTTTAGCCCCTTTAAGACGCCCCTCTGCCGTTGCGTAGACTGAACCATGCGTCATGTCTATGCTGGCCCCCATTTTGGAAAGCCCCTTCAGGTGAAAGTCGATGGGCCTGCTCCCAAGCACGCATCCGCCGGGAAGAGGAAGGACCGCTCTGCCGTTCCTTGCGACAAGCGGACCCAAGACTAAAGAAGAGGCTCGCATTTTACGGACAAGGTCCGCCGGAGTCTCCCATTTCATGTCCTCTGGGACATTTATCGTCATTAAGTTATCTTTAAATGTTATATCAGCTCCAAGGTTGCGCAGAAGATCGCACATTGTTTGTATATCATAGAGGTCCGGGACGTTTTTTATAGTGAGGCTCTGTCCTTTGAGTAGAATAGAAGCAGCCATCACAGGAAGCGCCGCATTCTTTGCTCCCTGTACCGCTACAGTCCCGTTTAACGGTTTTCCGCCTCTTATCAGCATTTTATCACGCAAATTGCTTTCACCCCTGTCGACTGTACAAGGCAAGAACAGCCCTACCCTTCAAAATATTTTTTCAGAGCCTCGGCTATTTTTATCGACGCATTCCCGTCTCCGAAAGGCTGGCGCGCACATTTATTCTCTATACGCGCTATGACTTCTTCGTTTTCTATAAGTTTCTCGGCCTCAGACAGTATTTTTTCTTTGTCTACGCCGACAAGCATGCAGCTGCCAAATTCCACCGCCTCAGGCCGCTCTGTCACGTCACGCAGGATCAGCACAGGTTTTCTGATTGACGAAGCCTCCTCCTGAACCCCGCCGCTGTCGCTTAAAATAAATTTAGATGAGTTCATGGCCCATACAAAGTCAGGATAATCCAAAGGGTCACACAGAATGACCCTCTCTTTGCGCGCGAGATATTTTTTTATTATCTCCCTGACCGCGGGGTTCTTATGCATAGGTATTACCATCCAAAGATCCTTGTACCTGTCTGTCAGTTCGACCAGCGCGGAACAGATGTCCTCGAGAGGTTTCCCCCACGACTCCCTTCTGTGGGCGGTGACCAGAATAAAGGGTGCGCCTTTGGGCAGTTTTTTCAGCACATCACATTGCGGGGCTTTTATCGTTTTTATAGTATAAAACAACGCGTCAATAACAGTATTCCCCGTGACGTAGATCTTTTCTTCCAAGACAGCCTCGCGCACTAAGTTTTCCTTTGCCAGATCTGTGGGCGCAAAATACAGGTCGGCTATGCGGTCAGTAAGGACACGGTTCATCTCCTCAGGGAACGGGAGACGCATATTGCCGCTTCTAAGCCCTGCTTCTACGTGCCCTAACGGGACCTTCCTGTAGAATGCCGCAAGAGAGGACGCAAAAGTAGTCGTCGTATCACCGTGCACAAGCACAAAATCAGGGGATATGGAATCGAAATACTCTCCGGCGCCATTGAGGACGGATGACGTTATGTGGTCCAGCGTCTGTCTGTCCTTCATTATGTGCAGATTTATATCGGCTTTAAGTTCAAAATGTTCGAGCGCTTGGTCAAGCATCGCTCCATGCTGTCCCGTTGCCAGTATCTTTGTATCAAAATAGCCCGTGTTACGCAGCGCGAGAACGACAGGAGCCATTTTGATGGCTTCTGGGCGTGTCCCGACCACACACACTACTTTTCTTTTGTCCATTCTATCTGTGTCCTCCAATGATCAAAGCTCAAATTATGTGGATTCCTACAAGACGGAACCCACAGACCATAAGCGAAAAGTGTAAAAGGCCCAAAACAGCCAGAATACTCAATTTCGACAGACCTGCGTCCTGAAGTTTATGATGAGCATGGCTTCTGTCAGGTAAGAACGGGGACTTCTTCGTAAGTATGCGGCGCGTCATAGCGACCAGCGTATCAAGAACAGGAACGCCCCCAATCAGGAGAAGGACCGCCGCGAGCCGGATAAAACCACTGCCGAATATGTCGGGGAATATGCTCCAGGCAATGTGCGACGCACAAATATAGCCCAAAAGAGTGCTCCCTCCGTCTCCAAGAAATGTCCTGGGCTGCGGGAAATTCCACAACAAAACACCAAACACCAGCCCTGCTATAGGCATCCATACATCAATGTTACCGGCTCGTAACGATACGACCGATGTTATAAGAGCCATTGTCAGGCATAGCCCGTCCATACCGTCTATTAGATTGTATGCGTTTGTCGCCCCGGATATCCAGAGCGTCAATAAACATCTCTGCCACACCGGGATCGGAAGAGGATAGGCCACCCACGCCGCCGCCGCAAGATGGAAGAAAAGCCTGAAAAGAGGCGGCAGCGGATGCATGTCATCCATGTAGCCAACTATAAACACAATGGTTGCCCCTGTGGCTACATATGGTACCTCCACGCCTGGATTGCCGGTAAAAAGCCCCCACAACAGGTATCCGCTCCATAAGACAAGCCCGGCGCCACGCGGCATTATCGTGTGATGCCGTTTCCGCCCGCCCGGAATATCAAGCAACCTGAATTTTTGAGCCAGGCCTATTGACACAGGGGTCGTGATAAGTCCCCATAAAAACATTACAAGCGCAAAAAGGTACATAGAAAGCACTAGAGTACCCCCACTATGCCGCGGTTATTTTGTGCCAAAGAGCCTGTCACCCGCATCACCAAGCCCTGGCACTATATAGCCGTGTTCGTTTAAGTGGCTGTCTATTGCGGCTGTGTAGATGTAAACGTCGGGATGGTCCGCATGCAGCTTCGCTATTCCTTCAGGCGCAGAGAGCAGAGAGACCAGGGATATCCTTTTACCGCCCAGTTTTTTGATATGGCTGACGGCTGCAGATGCGGAGCCGCCTGTGGCAAGCATTGGGTCTACCACGAAAACATCCCTCTCGGATATATCGTTGGGCAGTTTACAATAGTAGTCCACCGGCTTTAGTGTAACAGGGTCTCTATAGAGCCCTATGTGCCCCACTTTGGCATTTGGTATCAGTTTAAGTATGCCCTCCACCATACCGAGCCCGGCTCTCAGCACAGGCACGATCGCAAGCTTTTTGCCTGAAAGAGTAAACACCCTTGTCCTTGCGACAGGCGTCTCTATTTCAACCTCTTCAAGCGACAGATGCCTTGTCACCTCATAGACCATGAGACCCGCGACTTCCTGCACAAGATCCCTGAAATCCTTGGAAGATGTCTCTTTATTGCGCATCAATCCAAGCTTGTGCAGCACAAGCGGGTGGTTTATCACAACAGTATGCCCGTCGCTGCGCTCTATCCCCTGCTCATAGTCTGTTATTTTGTCCAATCGCTGCTTATGCCTGCCGCCCTCAAATTCTTCGGCAAGCCACGTATCGACTATATCTTTTGCGAGCCCCGAACCTGTGACGCGGCTTCCTATGACAAGCACATTGGAATCGTTGTGCCTGCGGCTCATTGCGGCGGTGAAGTGATCATGGCAAAGCGCGGCTCTGATGCCGTTGACTTTGTTGGCGGCTATGCTCATCCCTATGCCTGTGCCGCAGAATAGGATTCCCCTGTCAGCCTCATGTTGTGCAACAGTCTTTGCCGTTAAAATACCGTAATCGGGATAGTCAACGCTCATGCTGCAGGACGAGGTTCCGCAGTCAATGACCTCGTGACCATTTTTTATAAGATATTCTTTAATTTCTTCTTTTAAGTTAAAACCAGCGTGGTCCGCACCGACAGCGATTTTCATAATCATTTCCTCCCAGCTTAGCAATTATTTATGCTTAAATAAATCAAGGCGATACTTTTTATTGCTGTTTTATTATCTTGGAGATTATCTCATTGGCGAGCGTATACGGATCGGTCATGCGCTTCGCCAGATCGTCCAGGACACCTTTCGCCTTGCTTTTGTTCCACGCTCTTTCAACTACTTGAGATATCTCTTCTCTGAGCGTGTCCTCGACCTCCATTTCAAGCTGAGAGTATCTGCGTTTCCGGCCTTCTTCGGTAGTATAAAGGTAACGCCGGTGATCATCGAGAATTTTTTTTACCTCGTCTACCCCTGTGTTTTTATATGACGAAACCAGGCATACCGGCGGCATCCACTCTTTTTCGCCAAGCATCTTAAGCATGAGCTGGACATCGGAAGCAACCTTGTCCGCGCCCTCCTTATCTGCTTTGTTAATTACGAAGACATCGGCTATCTCCATAATCCCCGCTTTCATGACCTGCACGTCGTCACCCATTCCGGGGACAAGGACCAAGGCCACAGTATCGGCTATCTTCACTATCTCTATTTCTGACTGCCCCACACCTACAGTCTCTATGAGGATCACGTCAAAACCGCACGAATCAAGGATAAGCGCAGCCTCATGCGTTGACTTGCTCACGCCTCCCAAATGCCCTCTCGATCCCATGCTGCGGATGAAAACCCCTCCGTCAAGGGAATGCCCCTGCATACGAAGACGGTCTCCGAGTATAGCGCCGCCAGTAAACGGGCTTGACGGATCGATCGCGATAACGCCGACTTTCTTTCCGTCAGCTTTAATTTGGGAGATGAGCCTGTCTACAAACGTGCTCTTCCCGGCTCCGGGACTGCCTGTGATACCTATAACCTGAGCCTTCCCTGTCCTTGGATACACCTGCTTCATGATGTCTTTTGCCAACGGTGAGTTCGATTCTACAAGAGTGATGAGGCGGCCGATCGCTCTGAAATCTCCGTTAAAACCGCGGTTAAGTAGGTTATGCATGCGTCAGATCTCCTTGGTTTTATTTGTTAAAAAGTATGTCGATGCCGGCAAAACAGTATACCCCAAGCCCTATCGACGCAGCGAAAGTAAAACCCAGCAGACACCTCAGATACACTACGAAGAGCGGGCTTCCGGGCCACTTTCCGGATTGGATATTGACTGTAATTCGCGCAAGAAAAAGCGACACCCCAAACAATGCCAGCGCCACAAGGGCCTGAAGGTTGACCGGCGGGATATTTTTTAAAAATTCAGGCAAAACCAATGCACCCTTTCGCTTTGGATATTCTCCCGACAAAAAAAGAGAGGAGAACCCTCCTCTTTAGATAATAACTCTTGTTTGCGATAATGTCATTGCCTTATTTGTCTATTTTGCCGAAAACAGTGAATTCAGGTAGGCATTTTCACCGTGTATCTGTTTCAGCGCGGCCACGCAGACCTCAAGCGCGCGCTTACCGTCTTTAATGCCGACCATAGGCTGTTTCCCTTCGCGCACACATGAGACAAAGTGCTGAAGCTCCATTTTAAGCGGTTCCGTCTTTGTAAACACTGGATGCTCCATCACTTCCACTATGTTGCCTCCGCTGCTCCTTATGCTTCTCTGGACGGAGATATCCTGAGTTTCATAGTTGACTGTGATATAGCGTTCCGCTTCCGTTATCTCCATCTGGCGCATACGTTTCTCTGACACTCTGCTGACAAGAATCTGCGCTAAGGTTCCGTTTGCAAAAGTAAGCTGAGCCGAGGCTATGTCTTCATGTTCTGTCCTGATGCACAGCCCCATTGCCGATATTGACACTAAGTCCGAATTGACCATTGACAGAATTATGTCCACATCGTGGATCATCAGATCAAGCACCACCCCGACATCGCTTATGCGCGGTGAAAATGGCCCTATTCTTCTTGTCTGTATAAAATAAGGATCATGTATGAACTCTCTTACGTGCTGCACCGCGCTGTTAAAGCGCTCTATGTGGCCAACCTGCAAAATAAGGTCTTTCCGGACGGCAAGCGAAAGAAGTTGTTCTGCTTCGTCCACACTGGTGGTGACAGGTTTTTCTATAAGGACATTTATCCCGTTTTCCATAGCCATCTTGGCTATTTGAAAATGAAGGCTCGTCGGTACGACAATACTCAGCGCATCAGGCCGTGTCTCTCGTAAAAATTCTTCAAAATCGGAAAAAGCTGCCACCCCCAACGGGTAGGCCACAGATCTTGCCCTTTCTTCATTTATATCCATCACACCGACCAAATGAGTCCCAAGTATTTCGGTGTAAACCCTTGCATGATGCATTCCCAGATGGCCAACGCCTACTACGCCGACCTTTATATTATCCATATCGCTCACCCCATGCGCGTTCATATTTCCAATCCGCTAAAAGCATTTTCACCCAATCAGCTTGTTTTGTGGCATGCCTCCCAATAAAAATAGCCTGTTGTTCACGTCCCCGGCGCGATACGAGTAAAAAATATCGTGGTCGCAACATGTGCAGCCATCATATGCATAAATGCGGCCGGCAGGGACACCGGAGGCTTCAAGCTGGTCTTTTATCTGACTTCGTATATCAAAATGCATTAATCCTCTATCTTCATATATGTTTTTAACAGAAAAAATTTTTATAGCCCTTGCCGTCAATGGATCGGCGCTTTTTCGGCTGTAACATTTACCGCATATTCCGGGTCCTATCCAAGCCCATACCCTCTCATGCGCGTCTATGCCAAATTTCTGTAAGACATCAGATAATCCCTTGCCGACGAAATTCTCAATGGTTCCTGCAAAACCGGAATGAAGCAGCAAAAGCCACGGTTCGGGATAAATCCCGGCCACCGCCACAGGCACACAGTCGGCGAAACGCAGGCTTGCGAAACAGTCGGCCGCTTTAGAGATAAAAACACCGTCAGCCTCAGGCCTTAACGGCAGAGAATATCTCGAGTCAGCCGGTATAACCGTTGTGCCATGAACCTGATGCGGCGCAACCAAATTAATGTTATTAAAATTATATGACAAATAACTCCACATTTTCGCGGGGTCGCCGCATACAGAATCATTCAGGCTCCCGCGGCAGTATATTGAGACGAATAAGATATCTTTGATCTCATCGGGCATTACGAAGTCGATCATAAACTGCCCGTTTTTCTGATATGTCCTAAACCCTTCCGTTTTCATCTGTTTTTGCCTTTATATAGCCGACCAAATAAAGACTGCCGCAACAAACTACCATTGAAGCAGACTGCGATGCAGCGTTAAGCGCGTCCACCGGATCATCCCATACTCCGGCCGTTCTAAGCTTACATTCGCGTGCAAGCATGCAAAGGTCCCCGGCACGCATCGAACGCTCCATCAGCGGCACCTGGGTGCAGTAGACAAGCGGGTCAAGCGGCCTCAGGATCTCAAGAGCAGCCTTAACATCTTTGTCCTGCATCATCGCCAGGACGATGCTCAGCGAGTTATTCCCGTTTATTCTCACAAGTGTTTCCACAAGGCGTTTCATTGCGTGTGAGTTATGCGCGCCGTCAACGAGAATTACGGGGTTATCCGCTATTTTTTCCAATCTGCCTCTCCACGATGTCTTTTTTATGCCTTCAGATATCGCCGTTTCAGATATTTTGCCGAATCCATCTTTGATCATTTGCGCGCCCATTATTGCAAGCGCAGCATTTTCAGCTTGGTATAAACCTGTCAGCGGCGTCGTATAGCATCTTTCACCGTCCTGTGTCTGCAATGAAAAAACTGTCCCGTCCAAAGACGTGGTAACGTTCGATATCAAACACATATCGGACATGAGATGACCGCAGGCTCTGGCTTTAGACGCCATTTCCATAAAATATCCGCCCAGTTCAGCGTCCTTGTCGGCAAATAAAGCCGGAGTGTTTTTTCGCATTACTGAGAATTTTTCATAAGCTATCGATCTGATGGTTTCGCCTAAATATTCCATGTGGTCCATGCCTATTGGCGTTATAAGCGTTAAAACAACATTTTTCAGGATATTAGTGGCGTCCAGCCTTCCGCCCAGACCTGCCTCAACAACAGCTATATCCGCATCCTCCTCGGCTATGATCATAAATGCGGCCGCGGTAATAAGCTCAAATAACGTAGGTTTATCCTCAACAAAAAAAACGCATTCATTCATTATTTTTTTTATTCTTGCAGCCGCGTCGTACCATTTTTGCGGCGCCGCATAGCCCCCGTTTATTTCAAGCCTTTCTTTAAAAGAGACAAGATGCGGGCTCGTATATAACGCCGTCCTGTAACCTGATTCCCTTAGGATCGAGGCCATAGCGGCGGCAGTGGAGCCCTTGCCGTTTGTACCAACAACATGAACAGCCGGAAAAGAACGCTCAGGGTTCCCGAGCAAAGAAAGCAGCCTGGCAAGCCTGGCAAGCCCCGGACGTATACCAGAGCTTGCCAGCGACTGAAGATCTCGCTCTACCTCCTCGAAGTACGACCGGGCATGCATGTCAGTTATTCTGCGAGGCTGTTTAAATTTTGAAGCAGACGATCTTTTTTAGCTTCATTAAAAGCGAGATTATCACGTTCTTTAGCGATGATCTCCTCGGGAGCTCTTTCCACAAACTGCGGATTGGCAAGCTTTGCCTTGCTCTTATTTATATCTTTCTCAAGTTTTTCCAAGTCGCTCCTAAGCCGCTGTATCTCTTTCTCTATGTCAAGGAGATCGCCGACGGGCAGGTATATCTGAACATCGTCAAGCACCGCGGCTAAACTGCGTTCCGGTTTCAACGCTTCTTCGCTTAAAACGAGTGTCTCGGTCTTTGCCAGCAGGCGTATTTGCGATTCGCACGACTTCAGGAGATCAAGCTTGCTCGGATCGTGCGCCATGACCACGATCTTCGGGACAAAAGCCTGAGGGTTGATTCTGGCCTCCGCTCTTAAGTTGCGCGCAGCGCGCACCGCGTCGCGGATGAAATCCATATCTGATATAAGATTTTCATCTATCTTTTCTAGGCGCGCTTTCGGCCATGAGCCGCGCTCGATGAGATCCTGCCCGAACGGGAAGGCATGCCAAAGCTCTTCCGTCACAAATGGTATAAACGGATGGAGCAGTTTCAAGACGTCTTCAAACACCGCAAGGAGAACAGCCTGTGTCGTTTTACGTCTTGCCTCGCCCTCCTCCCCTCTTAACGCGGGCTTTGAAAGTTCAAGATACCAATCACACAGTTCACCCCATGTAAAATCATACATGAGCTTTGCGGATTCACCGAAGAAGTAGCCATCCAGCAGCCTAGTCATCTCTTCGGAGACCTGGGATATCCTGTTAAGTATCCATTTATCCTGTATGCGGAGTTCAGCTTCTTCCCATTTACAGCCCAATTCCGCATCCTGCAGATTCATAAGCGCAAAACGGCTTGCATTCCACAGTTTATTCATAAACAGGCGATATGTGGCTATTCTGTCTGTCGAAAGGAATATGTCGCGCCCCTGCACCGTGAGCGCAGCAAGCGTCAGCCTCAACGCGTCCGCTCCGTAATCTTTGACTATAGTGAGAGGATCTATCACGTTGCCGCGCGATTTGCTCATCTTCTGTCCTTTTTCGTCACGGACGAGGGCGTGTATATATACGTCGCGGAAAGGAACTTTTCCTTTCATGCCTTCCAGCCCGAACATTATCATCCTCGCGACCCAGAAGAATATAATGTCAAACCCCGTCACAAGGACAGATGTCGGGTAGTACTTCCGCAGCAGCTTGGTATCTTCGGGCCATCCCATGGTGGAGAAAGGCCATAAGGCACTTGAAAACCATGTATCCAAAACATCTTCGTCCTGCCTGAGCGCTGCGCCGCCGCACCTCGGGCATGACACAGGCTCGTCTGTCCGGACTATTATCTCATGGCAATCATCGCAGTACCAAGCAGGTATACGGTGTCCCCACCATAGCTGTCTTGATATGCACCAATCCCTTATATTTTCCATCCACTGATAATATACGTTCGTCCACTGCTCCGGAATAAAACGTATCTCCTGAGCCTTCACGGCGGCCACACCGGCATCCGCAAGAGGACGAGTACGAACGAACCACTGTTCCGAAAGATATGGCTCAATAACAGTGTGGCAGCGATAACACTCACCGACAGAGTGGGTTATCTCTCTTACGCTTAACAAAAGCCCGTCCCTGTCAAGATCCTCAGCAACACGTTTACGCGCTTCAAAGCGGTCCAGTCCGGCGTATTTGCCGGCTTCGGGCGACATAATCCCCTTGTCGTCTATGACCTGTATCTGTTCCAGCCCATGTCTTTGCCCCACCAAAAAGTCGTTGGGATCATGCGCCGGGGTAATTTTCACACAGCCCGTTCCAAACTCAGGGTCGACCATATTATCCTCAATGACCGGTATTACCCTGCCGACAATGGGCACGATAACCTTTTTACCGATGAAGCCTATGTTTTTCTCATCCCTCGGATGTACGGCTATGGCCGTATCGCCAAGTATGGTCTCGGGACGGGTAGTCATCACGGAAAGATAACCGTCTTCGTCCGCGAACTTATACGCGACCTCATAGAACCTGCCCTCTGTCTCGCGATGTTCGACCTCTAAGTCAGAGAGGGCTGTATGACAGCGCGGGCACCAATTTATAAGGTATTTGCCTCTGTAGATCAGGCCTTTCTTATACAGATCCACAAAGATTTTACGAACGGCAACAGAGAGCCCTTCGTCCATAGTGAAACGCTCCTTGTCCCAATCGCATGACGCGCCGAGTTTTTTAAGCTGGTTTATTATGGTGCTTCCGTATTTTTCCTTCCACTCCCAAACCCTTTTAACAAATTCTTCGCGTCCAAGATCGTGGCGCGAAACACCTTCCGCGGCAAGCGAACGTTCGACCACATTTTGTGTCGCTATTCCGGCGTGGTCTGTCCCAGGCAGCCAAAGGACGCTATATCCCTGCATCCTCTTGGTCCTGCACAGTATATCCTGCAGCGTATTATCCAGCGCGTGCCCCACGTGCAGAGACCCCGTAACGTTAGGCGGCGGGATTACAATAGAGAAGGGCGGCTTGGGAGAATCGGGATCAGCTTTGAAAAGCCCGTCCTCTATCCATTTCGTGTACCATTTGTCCTCAATCGGGACAGGATCATAACTCTTTCCTAAATCTGATTTCGCAAAATCCATAGGTTTTGCCTCCTTGTTGGACATCGCCTGGTGGCGGCATCCGAGTCTATCTCCTTATCCCGTCAGGCCGGCCGTTCCGGCTCCTTCGGGTATATGGACCATCTGAATAATACGCTCCGCATTTTTAATTTTTACAGAAGCAAGGACGCCATCAGATATCACCCATGCGCCCCAACTCATCCAAAATCTCCGTTATACCGTGCCTGAGCGCCTCCATCTCTTGGTCATCCACGCCGGATGTCACAAAAGGAGGGAGTACCGATACGATTCCGGATCTCATGTATTGCTGATACAGGCCGTTTCTTCTGCCGGGAGAAATTTTATCTCCTTTGGTAAAAACTACAAGCCTTAAAAGCCCTTTTGCGTCAAGCCACTTTGTCAGATCGCAGTCATTTGGCAAAGGTCCGTGCCTGAAGTCTATAAGATGGACCACGAACGATATATTGCGTCCGGAACCGAAATAGTCGTCTATCAGTTTCCACCACGCCTGCCGCTCGCCATGCCCCCTGGCCGCGTATCCGTAACCGGGGATATCGACCAAAGAGAACAGACGCCCCTCTGCCTCAACATTGTAAAAATTTATGCTCCTTGTTTTGCCCGGGCTGGAGCTGACCTTTGCTATTTTTCGCGCAAGCAGCGCATTTATCAGCGTTGACTTGCCCACATTGGAACGTCCGACAAAGACGATCTCCGGCCTGTTTGAAGGGGGGAGCTGCTGCTTGTTGAACGCGGTACAGTAAAGCTCTGATTTCCAGGCGCACATGTTTGTCATGCCCTTCTAAGAGCTAAAGCGAACACTTCCGTTATCTTGGAGACGTAATTTATCTCCATCCCCTTGACCATCCACTCCTTTAACTCCTCAACATCCGCACGATTGTCTTCGGGCAGTATTAATCTTTTAATGCCATGCCGTTTGGCTGCAAGGATTTTCTCGCGGACCCCGCCTATTGGCAGCACATCTCCATGGAGAGTCATTTCTCCTGTCATGGCGTAAGATATGTCCACAGGACATCCTGTCAGCGCCGAACAGAGCGAGAGCGCAAGCGTTATTCCCGCGGAAGGGCCATCCTTTGGAACCGCGCCCTCAGGTACATGGATGTGTATATCCTTTTTCTGCCACTCAAATTCATTCAGGTCGTAACTGTCCGCGTTTGATCGCAGGTAAGCAAGGGCTGTCTGCGCTGATTCCTGCATTATATCTCCGAGGTTGCCGGTGTAAGAGACTCGCCCGCTGCCTGCCATAACAGCGGATTCTATAAGTATTACGGCTCCGCCCGCTTCAGTCCAGGCAAGACCTAAGGCGGCGCCTATCGGATCCTCTTTGGGGATGCGAGTCTTATGCAGCTTAGGAGCGCCGAGCATGGCCTTTAACGTATCCTTTGTAACTGTCTGGGGCCCTTCTTTCACGCCCAAATCCATGTTTTCGGCTATCTTAGCCGCAATTTTCCGGACTACCTTGGACAGCTGTCTGTCAAGCTCTCTTACCCCAGCCTCCATCGTATAAGCACTTATAATAATTTTAACCACTGTATCCGGAATCTTAACATCCTGCTCCAATAGCCCATGCTCCTTCAGAATACGGGGGAGAAGATGTCTTTTGGCTATCCTTATTTTCTCCTCGGCCACATATCCGGGAATATATATGATCTCCATTCTATCCAGCAGGGGCCTTGGTATACTCGCCGTACTATTGGCCGTAGTAATGAACATAACCTTGCTCAGGTCAAACGGTACTTCAAGAAAGTTGTCTGTAAAGCTAAAATTCTGCTCAGGATCCAGCACCTCAAGAAGCGCTGCGGCAGGATCCCCCCTGAAGTCGCTGCCGATTTTGTCCACCTCGTCCATCAGCAGCACCGGGTTGTTCGTTCCGGCCTGTTTTATTTTTTGTATTATCCTGCCCGGCAGAGCCCCGACGTATGTGCGTCTGTGTCCTCGTATCTCCGCCTCGTCTCGAAGTCCGCCCAAAGACATGTTGACGAACTTTCTCCCCATAGATCTGGCTATAGACTTGCCAAGAGAGGTCTTGCCTACGCCAGGCGGTCCCACAAAACATATAACCTGGGCGCGCATATTGTCTTCCGCAAGTTTTTTTACGGCCAGAAACTCGAAAATCCTTTCTTTGACCTCCTCAAGCCCGTAGTGATCCTTGTCCAGAGTCCTGCGGACGTTCCTAAGGTCAAGATGATCTTTGGACGATTTGTTCCACGGAAGGTCTATCAGCCACTCGATGTATGTCCTGGCGACGTTCGCCTCCGGAGATATCGGCGCCATACGCGAATAGCGGTCTATTTCGCGCATAACTTTTTGCTCTGTCTCTTCAGGCATCTTCGCCTCTTTTGCCTTGCTGCGCAGCTCTTCGACTTCGGACAACGGGCTGCTATCGCCAAGTTCCTCGTGGATGACCTTCAGCTGTTCTCTTAAATAATACTGCCTCTGTCCTTTGTCTATCTCGCGCTGGACCTTCTCGTGTATCTCCCTTTCCATTGCCAGCAGCTCATTTTCGCGCATGAGCATTACTAACAGTTTACGCAGGCGCTCCACGACATCAGCCGTCTCTAAAAGCTCCTGCTTTTCCGTAAGTTTAAGATAACAGTGCGAAGCGGCTATATCTGCAAAAACGTCCGGATTCGATATATCCTCTATAGCCTTTGAGACCTCGTCAGGCATTTTGGGATGAAGCTCCACATATGTCTCGAACTCAGAAAAAACGCTCCTGCGAAGGGCTTCTGTTTTATCTGTCAAAGAAGCGTTAGTTGAAGGCATTTTTTCAACATCTGCCTCAAGAAAATCTTTATCGGTGACAAAGCGTTTAACCTTGCCTCGCCATCCGCCTTCAAGTACCGCCTTTATCGTGCCGTCCGGAAGGCGGGCTGTCTGTAAAATTTTGCACAGAGAACCTACGGCGCAGAGATCATCCGGCTCAGGTTCGTTGATCGCAGGATCTTTCTGGGCCGTTATAAAAATCAGTCTGTTCCTCGCGTTTGCCTCTTCAATGGCCCTCGCGGAGCGCGGTCTGTTAATAAAAAGAGGCGCGATAACGCCGGGAAACAGCACAATATCACGGACAGGCACTACCGGATACAACGACATCAAACAGCCTCTTCCTCAAGTCTTGATGTCTGCTTGGGTTTTTCGCGCCCTTCGACCGCCTCTTTAGTAACAGTCAACTTGGCGATCTCAGAAGATTTTTCCGGCAGCTCATACTGCATATCCAGCATAAGCGATTCGAGTATCGTCCTAAGTCCGCGGGCTCCGGTATTCAGTTTAGACGCTTTTTTTGCTATGGACGCCACTGCGTCGTCGGTAAATTCAAGCTCTATGCCTTCGAGCGAAAACAGCTTTTTATACTGTTTCAGCGGAGCGTTGCGCGGTTCTTTCAATATCCTGACCAAGGCATCTTCCGTAAGAGACTCGAGCGCCACAAGTACCGGAAGCCGGCCAATGAACTCCGGAATAAAGCCGTAGGCCCTCAAATCATCAGGTTGAACCTGTTTAAGAAGCTCATAAGAGTCACGTTTTTTCACATTTACCGTGATATCGCCACCAAATCCCAAAAGCTTCTCGTTTGTCCTCTGCGCGATGATCTTTTCCAGCCCATCAAACGCTCCGCCGCAGATAAACAGTATATTGCTCGTGTCTATCGCTATCATATCCTGGTTTGGGTGCTTGCGCCCTCCCTTGGGAGGTACGTTTGCTACGGTCCCCTCTATTATTTTCAGAAGAGCCTGCTGCACCCCTTCGCCCGAGACATCTCTGGTAATTGATACGGATTCCGATTTGCGCGATATTTTGTCGATCTCGTCGATATAGATTATTCCGCGCTGAGCTGCGCTGATATCAAAATCAGCAGCCTGAAGCAGCCGCAGCAGGATATTTTCAACATCTTCCCCTACATAGCCTGCTTCCGTCAGCGTAGTCGCATCAGCCATCGCAAATGGAACGTGAAGCTTTCTGGCCAAAGTCTGAGCAAGGAGCGTTTTGCCGCTGCCTGTCGGGCCGATCAAAAGCACGTTGCTTTTGGGCAACTCAACGTCGTCGTCAGACACGGGATTCATAATACGCTGATAATGGTTATAAACCGCGACGGCCAGAACTTTTTTCGCATGTTCCTGACCGATAACATACTGATCAAGAAATTTTTTTATATCAGTTGGCTTGGGCAGTTCTTTAATCACCGGCATAGACGGCGCTTTTCTCGCGGCATTTGCCGTCTGCCCAAAATCAGCGTCTATATTGTCATCCCTCAGTATCACGTTGCAAAGCTGAATGCAGTCAGAACAAATAAATATATTAGCGGGACCGGCAATCAGTTTTGATACTTCTGCCTGTGTCTTGCCGCAAAAGGAACATCGCGGAATCCGCCTGTTGTCCTGGCGTTTTGAGTTTTGATCATACATTTAATTCCACCTCGATACCATTGCTTTTTTCATATAAAAACCTTTATTTTTAAATTAGGGGATCCCGGATGGAATCCCCTAAGGTTGCGTTTAACGTTTTTCAATGACCTTGTCAACGATCCCATATTGTACCGCTTCTTCGGCTGACATGAAAAAATCTCTGTCTGTGTCGGTCTCTATCCTGTCAATCGGCTGTTTCGTGTGTTTTGCCAGGATATCGTTGAGCAGCTTCCTGGTTTTCAATATCTCCTTTGCCTGTATCGCTATGTCAGATGCCTGCCCCTGCGCTCCGCCCAAGGGCTGGTGAATCATCACCTTGGAATTAGGCAAAGCGATGCGTTTCCCTTGGTCGCCCGCGGCCAGAAGCACTGCCGCCATGCTTGCAGCCTGTCCCATACATATAGTAGAGACAGGCGGTTTTATGTACTGCATGGTATCATATATAGCGAGTCCGGCTGTTACAACGCCTCCCGGACTATTTATATAAAGATAAACATCTTTGTCCGGGTCCTCGCTCTCTAAAAAAAGAAGCTGAGCTACAACCACGTTTGCGACATTATCGTCTATAGCGGTGCCAAGGAAGATTATCCTGTCCTTGAGGAGCCTGCTGTAGATGTCGTAAGAGCGCTCGCCTCTCCCTGTCTGCTCTATCACCATAGGAATAAGGTAAGACATTATACCACTCCTCATAAATTTATATATTGACCGAAGTTATTCGGCAGAAGCATCTTCCGCCTCTTCCGCCTCTTCCGTTTTTTTCTCGGGAACCTCCAGGACTTTCACCTTGGATGCGATGAAATCTATAGTCTTACGATCCCGTATCTTTTCTGCGATATCAAAAAGGCGGTTCCTGTCACCGTAGACATATTCACGGAATTTTTGCGGGTCTAAATGCGACGCCATGGCCATTCGCCTCAGTTCGGCATCAAGTTCTGCCTGCGACCAGTTGATATCGTTGGCCTCAGCGATGGCCTCAAGAACAAGCGACCGCTTCACCATATATCTCGCCGATTTATCGAGCTCTGCTTCATACTGCTCCTTGTCAATCCCATTCCTGGCCAGCGACTCTTCAAGCGAAACACCTGATTCCCGCTTCATTCTCTCGTCCTGTTCCGACCTTATAAAATTCTTCTGCTTCGTTATGAGAGACTCGGGTATCTCTACTTCCGCAAGGTCGCACACCTTAGCTACCGCGGAGACTCTGAGGCTCTCCTCGCTTTCCCTTTGCGCGGCGGCGTTGAGCTGCTCCATCATTGCGGCCTTAAAATCATCGACAGTTGTATATTTGGAATGAGTTATTTTTTCTACAGTCTCGTCTGTGAGATCCGGCGTCTGTTTTTTCATTATGCCGAGTATCTCTATGTCATAACGAATGGTTTTCCCCGCTACCTCCTTATTTTCGGCATCTTCTTCAATCTTTAATTCAACAGACAGGGAATCTCCCGGCTTTTTACCCGCGATCGCGTCTATAAACTCAGGCCTGATGTTGTCAGCCGCAAGAGGTATCTCAATTTTTTGATTTTCTTCGATTAGTTTCAAGCTTCCGTCATTCTCAACCGTATGAGAATTATATTTTATTGAAACAAAATCACCCGCGATTATCTCCCTGTCTTCATAGGTCGGGACTATCTCGCTGTGGGCTTCGAGAATACGAGCTATATTCTCTTCCAGCATTTTTTCAGTCGGGACATATATAGTCTTTTCGGCCTCGACGGAGTCAAGCTCCGGAAGAGTCACTTCCGGCGTAACTTCAAACGTGACCTCAAGACTGAAAGGCTTGCCTTCCTCAAGCTCGGACGGTCTCACATCTGGCTCGGCGATCGGCTTCAGGTCATAATCCTCTATCATCTCTTGGATGGCATCGGATATTATGTTGTCCGCAGTCTCAGCATATATACTTTTTTTACTGAAATAAAGGTCTATCGCTTTACGCGGAACATGTCCCTTACGAAAACCCCTTATGTTCGCTTTCTTGGAAAGGTCTTTATATGTCTTTTCAACGGCATCGCTGACGCCTTCGGCTTCAAGCTCCGCCTTGAGGACTATAACGTTTTTCTCCTGAGAAATCAGTTCTGTCTTCAATTTATACTACCCCTTTCAATTTCTGCCCTATGGTCGCAATAGCCTTGATATTTTAACACATGCGGTTTAAATATTACAGGCATTATAGACTATAATGAGTATAATTTTCCGTAAAATTGATGAAATTCCGTATTTACGGCAACACAGCAATCTGCGTCGCCAGATATCGTTCCGGGTGAATGAAAAAAACGCTTTTCGGCTGCGCCGCGCTTCGCCGCATGCTTACGTATAAACAAAAAGATTCCCGGGGCTCAAACCCGGGAATCATCGATATTCTTGGAGCGGACAACGGGATTCGGACCCGCGACCCTCAGCTTGGGAAGCTGATGCTCTACCAACTGAGCTATGTCCGCGCTTACTTAGCCTCGCCTTACAACGACATGCTGCATATTATCATATTTTTTTAATATGCGCCATAAGGCAAAAAAAAATTCCGCCTGCTTATGACACCTGCTTATGACATGATATTTTTTTCTTTTTACCCTCTTGACAAACATCTAATCGTGTGCTAAAAATTATTTAGCACTCAGGGACATAGAGTGCTAACAAAAAATACAAAGAAAAGGAGTTGTTAGCCATGGCAGGATTAGTTCCATTCAACAGGAGAAACAAAGACCTGGCTGCAAATGCCGGTTGGGGGGACTTCTACAACGTGCTTGATGACTTTTTTTCCAACGATTGGCCATTCAAGCGGAGTCTTGCGGCCGACACGTTTAAATTGGACGTACAGGACAACGGCAACGAGTACCTTATAGAAGCCGAAATGCCCGGAGTGGATAAAAAGGACATCAGCGTTGTGCTTGACGACGGCAAACTGGTCATCTCGGTCACAAAAGACGAGAAATCGGAGGAGAAGGATAAGAACTACCTCCACCGCGAGAGGCGGCAAGTTTCAATGAGCAGGACCATCTATTTGGCGGACGCAAAGAAAGAAGGAATTAAGGCAAAGCTGGACAATGGTCTGCTGATCGTAACGGTACCGAAGGAAGATAAAGTGAGCAACACAGTGGCAATCAACGTTGAGTAGCAAAATATTTTAAGGAGCGCGCCCGGCAGGCTTTTGGGCGCGCTCCTTATTTTTTCACAAAGCAATAATCAAACCGCCGCTTTATTGTTCTATATTAAAACCTGTTCGGCAATGAGCGCGTCTTTTTCTAAAAGCCGCAGGACTATATCCGCTATTTCTGCGTCATATCTAATACCCCTGCCGTCAGCCAACTCAGCGATAACCTCATTTTTACTCCGGGCAATTCGATACGGTCTGTTCGTCGACATGGCTTCAACGTAAGCGTCAAACGTGAGGTACCTGTCCAACCTGGCGAGAGACAGATAAACTCCCCATAGCACCAAAGCTGAACTGAGGGGAGTTTATTTCATGTTTGATTGCAGAGGCAAAGAGATCTATCTGATA